>ERZ761602.530-NODE-530-length-81682-cov-6.834038_pt1 | contig 81682 bp, 75 predicted proteins | sample MGYA00512165_ERZ761602 | MGnify/ENA primary metagenome ERZ761602 (study PRJEB28899, sample SAMN02445085) | bioreactor sludge metagenome | biome: EBPR sludge; isolation source: Thorneside wastewater treatment plant | place: Australia: Brisbane, Thorneside Wastewater...
CGGGGCGGCGCTATTCAAAGGGCGGCACGCCGGCTTTGGCGCAGGCCTGGCGCATTTCATCTGCCAGGCGTTCCTTGGCCAGCGTTGCGCCGAAGGGGCTGAGCAGAGCCTGCCCTTCACGCCACAGTGTCTCGGCCGCGTCGCGGTTGCCCCCGGGCAGCCGGCAAAGCGCCAGCTCGCACAGGGTGAACCCGGCCTCCGATTGATTGCCCACCTCGCGATGGATGGCCAATGCCCTTTCCAGCAGGGTCAGCGCCGTTTCGCTATGGCCGATGCGGCGATGCGCCGTGGCCATGTGTCCCAGCGTGACGCCGACGGCCCGCCGGTGGCCATGCACGGTGAGAAGGTCAAGCGCCTGCTGAAAGCGCTGAAGCGCCAGCTCGCCGTTGCCTGTTTCCATCTCGATGAGGCCAAGGGCGCCGATGCAGCTCCCTTCGGAGCGGCGGTTACCCACCTCGCGGTGGATGGCCAGCGCCTGTTCGTAGAGCGTGCGGCATTCAGCGAACTGGCGCTGCTCAAACAAGAGCGCGGCCAGGTTCCCCAGCGTGATGCCCTCCGAGCGCCGGTTGCCCACTTCGCGATGGATGGCCAGCGCGCGCAGGCATGATTGCCGCGCAGTCTCCGACCCGGCGAATTCCTGTTCAATGCTGGCGAGGTTTCCCAGCAGGATTCCCTCCGCGCGCAGGTTGCCGGTTTCAGCGCAGATGGCCAGCGCCTGACGGTAGGTATCCAGGGCAAGCTGCACGCGCCCGGACTCGAAGTAGACGTCTGCCAGGTTCCCAAGGCACACGCCTTCGCCCCTTCGATTGCCCGACTGGCGATTCAGCGCCAGCGCTTCCAGATAGGCCGCCTCCGCCTCATGCATCCGACCGACGTTGCGGAACACAATGCCCAGGTTGGCGATGCAGTCGCACTCGGCCGCCGTGTCTTTCAGCCTGCGTTGAATGACCCGGGCATCTTGCAGGGCCTGCTCCGCCTCGGCAAGGCGGCCGGCCGCGATGTGCAGCGTGCCGATGTTGTGCCAGGCTTTGCCGATGTCGCCTTCGTTGCCGGTCTGGCGCGCGATCTCAAGTGACTGGCTGTACGCCGCCGCGGCCGGCGCCAATCGCCCCGTGTCGCTGTAAACCCCGGCAAGGCTGCCCAGCGCCACGCCCTCCAGCCTCAAGTCGCCCGCCTTTCTGGATTCCGCAATGGCGGTCAAAAGGCGCGGCTCTGCCTCCGCTGCACGGCCGGCGTCCACCAACGACGAAGCCGCCCGCAGCAGACAACGGCCCCTCTCGGCGCCACTTGAGAGAGCCGCGAGTTCATCCCAGAGCAGGGCGGCGGCCATGGCGCGATTGGCCCGATCGGCGACAAGCGCGGCCCGGCGCAGGTAGGTCTGCTGCAGCACGAGAAGCCTGCGCCGGCCGCGGCCCCGCTCCTTGATGGCGCGGAGATGCTGTACGAGGTCTTCGGCAACGGGGTCCGTCGGGTGTGCGGGCAAGCGTGTATCTTCAAGCGGCACCGGGCCCTCGGGCAGCGGGGCCGGGCCGCCATGAAGTTGCTCGACAATCTCAAAGGCCAGCCGGTGGAGCCTGGACCTCTCGGCGGGCAATTGCAGCTGATAGGCGGCATCGCGCAGCAGCGCGTGGCGGAAGAGATAGGCGGCTTCGGCGTTCATGGGCTGGGCGAATGTTAACCCGAGTCAGCGCCACGCGCGATGCCGGCCGCCTGGCCAAGCTCCGCCTTCTCGCCACTGCAATGGACTGGCTCGACGTCGCACAGCGGCGCTGGGCGGAACAGGCAGGCTTGTTCGGCGTTCACGGGCGCGATTGTAGGGACGAGCCGCAGCTCACCCCTACGGATTTCCGCCTTGGGCGCCGAAGGACCCCGGAAAAATTCCGCGGGAATTTCGCGCGGGAACTGTGTCCAAGAAAAGCAGGGAGTGAAGGGCCGCACTTCGCGGCCCCCACCCGGAGCCTGCCATGGACCTTTCCGCCATTCCCTACCTGCTGATCTCGCGCAACGTTGAACTCGCTTACGGCGACGAGCGCGTCTTTGTCTGCCTCTGCCTCATCGACCACCTCTGCGTGGGCGTGGGCACCACCCGCGACGACGCGCTGCACGCCATGACCGCCGAACTCGAGAAGAAGTACGGTCAACGCTGGGAGCTCGACGCCGAGCCCTCCGATGACGACGACACCGGCGCCTTTGACATCGACGAACTCTCCCTCAACTAGCCATGGGCCACCTCGAATACGCCGGGCGCGTCTTTGGCGCGCCCCCGCCGCCGGGCCGGCCAAGGCCCGCCTTGCTTGCCCTGCCGGCGCCGGGCCAATGCCTGGCCGTCACCGGCCCCTCAGGCGCGGGCAAGACTTTGGCACTCAACGCCCTGGCGCGCCGCACAGGCACCCCGGCCGCCCGGCCATTGACGCGACAACAACTGGCCCGGCCGGTGCTGGACCTGTTCGAGCCCGGCCTGCCTTCGCCGGTGGTGCTGCGCACCCTGGCAAAGACGGGCCTGGCAGACGTCACGCTGTGGTTGCAGGCCGCGCGCACGCTTTCCATGGGAGAGCGGCGCAGGCTGGAGCTGGCGTTGGCGCTCGTGCGCGGCCCCCGCGCCGTGATCCTGGACGAGTTTGACGCTCACCTCGACCTCGTCACGGCCCAGGCCCTGGCCTGCACGCTGCGGCGCCTGGCCCGCGAGAAGAACATCTCGCTGGTGGTTTCCACCCACCGAGAAGAACTCCTGCCCTACCTCATGCCCGCCGGGGTGACAGAAATTCGCGGGCCCGAGGCCCTCGCGCGCCCTCTGGCCCCGGGCGCCAGGCCTCGCGACCTGCTCGATGAGTTCACGTTCGAGCGCGGGCGCCTGGCCGACTATGGGCCCTTTGCCCGCTGGCATTACGCAAGCGCCAGGCGACCGGGGCCGGTGACCGACGTCTTTGTGGCGCGCCTGCGCCAGGAGATTGCGGGCGTGGCCCTGCTGGGCATGACGCATCTGTTTCTGGGTCCGCGCAACCTCGCGCTGCCGGCCTATGCGTCAGGCATCGTGGCCCGCGGCGGGGCGGCCAGGCTCAACCAGGACCTGCGCCTGCTTCAACGCGTCGTGATTCACCCGCGCTGGCGCGGGCTGGGGCTGGCCACGCGGCTGGTGCGGCACGCGCTGGAGCAGCTCTCGGCGCCCTATGTGGAGTGCCTGGCTGAAATGGGCGAGTTTTCAGGCTTTCTGGTGCGGGCGGGCTTTGAGCGCCGGGGCCGCTGCAAGCCCTCGCGGGAGGCCGGGCGCCTGATGAAAAGCCTGGAGCGTCTGGGGCTTTGTCCCGAAGACCTGCTCAACGCCGATGCCCTGAAGGCACTGACGCTTGCAGAGCGTGAGCGCCTGGACCGGCAGCTGCGGGGGCTGTGCCGCTCGCGCATCGAAACAGGGCACGGCACGTTGCGCGGCGGGCCTTTGCGGCTGGATATCGAGCGCCGGCGGCAGGCCGTCATGCGCCTGTATTGCTGCCCCGAATACTTCCTGTTTGAGAGGCAACCATGACCGGCAGCGTCTTGTTTGAACGACTGGGGTATGAACCGCACCAGGGACAACTGCGCTTTCATGCCAGCGACGCGCGCTTCAAGGTGCTGATTGCCGGGGCGCGCTTTGGCAAGAGCCTGGCGGCCTCGCACGACGTGCTGCGGGACATGCTGGGCCGAGAAACGCGGGGCTGGTTTGTGGGTCCCACGCTCGCGCTGGCCCGGCCGGAGTACGACTACCTCGTGCTCGACGCCCGTCGGCGCCTGGGCCTGGCAGCGGCCCGGGAATTCAGGTCGGCACCGGGGCCTGACCTTGGTCAATGGCGCGGAGGTGCACTGCCTGTCGGCCCTGCAGCCCCAGGGCCTGCTGGGCCGCGAGATCGACTGGCTGGTGCTGTGCGAGGCCGCCCACCTCTCACGCGACGCCTACGAGCGCTTTCTGCGCGGGCGCTTGGTTTCACGCCAGGGTCGTCTGGTCGTGGCCACCACGCCGCGCGGCCACAACTGGATCGAGGAACTCTACCAGCGGGGGCTGAAAGCGCGGCCGGCGTGGAATTCGTTCCGCTACGCCACCTGGGACAACCCGCGCGTCTTGCCCGCGGAAATCGAGGAGGCGCGGCGCACGCTGCCGGGCCCGGTGTTCGATGAGCAGTTCGGCGGCGCCTTCACCGGCGCCAGCGGGCGCGTTTACCCCGAATTTGAGCCCGCGCGCCACGTGCTTGCCTGCGACCCGCCCGCCGGCGCCGTCTGCCTGCGCGGCATTGATTTTGGCTTCACCCGGCCCTTTGCCTGCGTGTGGCTCTATGCCGACCACGACGGGCGAATATGCGTGTTCGATGAATACTACCGCGCCGGCGGAACAGCCCTGGATCACGCCCGCGAAATCCTGCGGCGCGACGAAGCCCTGGCGGCGCGCGACATCCTGCGCGGCACGAGCTTCGCTGACCCCGCGGCCCGCGCCGAGCGTGAGGCCCTGGCGCAGGGCGGCGTGCCCAATCAGCCCGCGGAAAATGCCCTGCTGCCCGGCATCAGCCGGGTGCGGCAGGCGCTTTTGCCGCGCGCCGACGGCCGGCCGGGCCTGACCGTTCACCCGCGCTGCGTGAACCTGATTCGCGAGTTCGAGGGCTACGTTTACGAGGAAATCAGGGGGGCGGGCGAGCCCCTGCCGGTCAAGGGCAACGACCACGCGCTGGATGCCCTGCGCTATGGGGTGATGGGCCTGTGCAGCCGCGCGGACTGGCGCAAGTTCGGCTTGCTTTGGTAGAGTCAGGGCATGGAAATGAAGCCGGCCACCATCATTGCCATCGTCATCATCCTGGTGATCCTGATTCTGCCGGTGTTTTTCCTCGACCTCGACGGCAGCACAGAGGAGGGCGGGGGCGACCCCTACAACGTTCCGGCCAACGCGCCGCACCCGCACAAGATGCCGCCGGAGATGGAGAAGGAACTGGAGCGGATGCGGGCGCAGAACCGGCCCGTCAACTTGCCGCCGTCGCCTGAACCGCCGCCGCCGTCCAATCAGCCGCCGTCCAACGAGCCCCCGCCGGTCAATTGAGCCGCGTGCAACCGGGGAATAGGCGGCCTTCACCTGCCGTTAGTGGTTCACTGCGTAAGACTTCTTCAATCACCATGCGACGGGGGTCGTCATGAAAATCGGCGTGTTGGGCACGGGCGATGTGGGCCGGGCCCTCGGGAATGCTTTTCTGAAGCTGGGCCATGAAGTGATGATGGGGGCGCGCCAGACGCCCCATGCCAAGGCGCAGGACTGGGCCAAAGCCGCCGGTCCCCACGCCAAAACGGGGACCTTTGCCGACGCGGCGCGGTTTGGCGAAGTCATTGTGGTGGCGACGCTGGGGACAGCCACCGAAGAGGCCCTGAAGCAGGCGCAGGTTGAGCACTTCAACGGCAAGCTGGTGATTGACACCACCAACCCCCTGGATTTTTCCCGGGGCATGCCGCCTTCGTTGTTTGTCGGTACTACAGACAGCCTGGGCGAGCGCATCCAGCGCCTGCTGCCCCGCGCTCATGTGGTCAAGGCGTTCAATACCGTCGGCAACGCGCACATGTTCAAGCCGGCCTTCGTCGGCGGGCCGCCGGACATGTTCATCTGCGGCGATAACGAAGACGCCAAAAAGCTCATGGGTCAGTTGCTGCGCGACTTCGGCTGGGGCGTCATCGACATCGGAGGCATTTCCGGCTCGCGCTATCTCGAGCCCATGTGCCTGACGTGGGTGCTGCACGGCATTCGCAGCGGCAGTTGGAACCACGCCTTCAAGATGCTCCGCGAGCCCGCCAGGTCCTAGCTGGCCGCAGAATTGGTCGAAGCGGCCGACTTTTCCAGCAGAAGGCAAAGCCCGGAGTGCCGGGCAAAGCCCGCCGCTCCGCCGGACCGTCCAGCAAGTCAGACTGCTGAAGCCATGCAGGGCCGCTGCGCGGCAAGCCGGGGGCAGGCGCGACCCTGGGGTGCGCCGGGCAAGCGGACGGACTGCGTGAGGCGTGGGGGCCGGCGCTCAATAGGCGCGGCGCACGCGGGAATCGGCGATGCCGAGTTCTTCGCGATACTTGGTTACTACGCGGCGCGAGGCTTCAATGCCGGCCTCGGAGAGTTTCTTGGCCAGGGCCATATCCGAGAGCGGCTTCTTCTTGTCTTCTTCGTCGATGAGCTGCTTGAGCTTGACCTTGACGGCCTCGCGCGAAATGGCGCCGTCCTGCGCGCCGGTGCTGGGCATGCCGCCGGTGAACAGCGTGTTCATTTCGATGATGCCCTGGGGCGTTTCCATGTACTTGCCGAACACCGCGCGCCACACCGTGCTGTGGTGGATGCCGAGTTCGTCGGCGATGTCCTGCATCTTCATGGGCGCCAGGGCGGCCATGCCCTCGCGCATGAAGCGCTCCTGGCGGCGCACGATGGAGTTCGCCACGCGCTCCAGCGTGCTCTGGCGCTGCTCCAGCGCCTCAATCAACTGGCGCGCGTGGTTGAGCTTGCCCTTGAGGAAGTTCAGCGTGGCCTTGTCGCCCTGCTTTTCGCGCAGCAGCCGCAGGTAATAGTCGTTCACGCCCAGGCGCGGCAGGTTTTCCCGCGTCAGCCGCACCTTGAGCGAACCCTGCTCGTCTTCCTCGACCACGACATCGGGAGAAACGGTCTGGCGCGGCGTGTGGGCAAACGCCATGCCGGGATGAGGGTCCAGCACGGAGAGCATCTCGATGAACATCTTGACTTCATCGACGCTGATGCCGAGTTCCTTGGCCAGCTTGGGCAGGCGGTTCTTGAGCACATCGTCCCAGTGCTGGGTGAGCAGCTTCTTGAGCGTGGGAAAATCGGGGTCGGTCTCCTTGACCTGAAGGAGCAGGCACTCGGCAAGGTCGCGGGCGGCAATACCCCTGGGGTCCAGGGCCTGGACTTCACGCAGCGCCTCTTCGGCGTCGGAGAGGGAGACCCCGGCCTGGTTGGCGATGTCCTGGAGCGGATAGGCCAGATAGCCGCGCTCATCGAGGGAGAAGATGATGGCCTCGAACAGGGGGCGGTCTTCAGGGTGCATGCGGCGCAGGCGCAGCTGCTCGAACAGATGCTCGGAGAGCTGTTTTTCCCGGGCGGCGACGTTGTTGAAAGCTTCCTGCTTGGCGTCGGGTTCGCCGTCGTAGCGGGCCTTGACGCTGCGCTGGCCGGAGAAATCGTCGATGTCGGTATTGCGCGCGAGGTACTCAAGCGCGTCGTCCATGGAATCGCCGGCGGGCGTCACGGGCTCAGGGCGCTCTTCGGCGATGGCGGCGGCGATTTCGTTGGGGTCGCCCTCGGGGGGCGCTTCGCGCTCTTCGGCGGCCATTTCCAGGGTGGGGTTTTCCTCGAGTTCCTTCTCGATCAGGGCCTGAAGATCGGTGGTGGCGAGCTGCAGGATGTTGAGCGACTGGATGGTCTGCAGCGACAGCACCTGGCGCTGCTCCAGGCGCTGCCGCATGTTCAGGTCCAGGGACATTCCGCTCATGGGTTCTTCGCTCGCTGAAGGATGCTGGGCTAGCCGTCAAAGTCGCGGCGGCCGCTGAGGGCGTCGGCCAGGATGGCCTGGCTGACGTTTTCGATTTCGGCCCCGGCCGGCACGCCGCGGGCAATGCGCGTGATGCGAGTCTGGGACTTCCGGCAGACGGGAGCCAGCACGTCGCGCAGATAGGAGGCGGTGCCTTCGCCTTCGAGGTCGGGGTTGGTGGCAATGATGACTTCCTTGATGCCGCCCTTCTGCACACGCTTGAGCAGGGGCTCAATCGTCAGGTCGTCGGGCCCGATCCCTTCGAGCAGCGCGACGTGGCCCAGCAGGCAGTGGTAGACGCCCTTGAACTCGCCGGCCTTCTCAAAGGCCATGAGGTCCTTGGGCTGCTCGACGACGCAGATGAGGGACTTGTCGCGCTGGGGGTCGGAGCAGACGGGGCAGGGGTCGCGCTCGGTGAAATTGAAGCAGGTGGAGCAGTTGACGAGGTTCTTCTTGACGTCGGCGATGGATTGGGCGAGTTGGAGGGCCTCTTCGCGGCTGAGCTTGATAAGGTGGAAAGCGAGACGTTCGGCGGTCTTGGTGCCGATGCCGGGGAGTTTCTTGAGACCCTGGATGAGACGGGCGAGGCTGTCCGGATAGCTCGGCATGGGAAGCACTTAGGCTGGTTACCGTTTGGGAACGTTATTTGCTAGGTACGCAAATAGCCTACCCCATTTGGCACCCAAGTCAAGATTTGCGGGCGCGCACTTGCCCCGTGAGAAACTCCCCGCGCCCGCGCACTCTCAGTCGTTCCAACGCTCTGCCGGTTCACTCACTCAGGATCCTTCATGCGTGCGACTCCTCTGGCCCTTGCGGCCCTCCTTCTGCTCCTTTGCGCCTGCCAGAACTCCGACGGCACCGACGTGGAATCCGTCTCGGCCGTGGCCGTCGCCGGCCAGGACCTGATTGTGGACGCCGGCTATTGCCGCGTCGAGATTTCACGCCTCGCCATCGGCAGCGGCACGGGCCAGCTTCCCGCGGGTTCACGCGTCAAGATCGAGACCATCGGCTTTCTGGCCAACGGCATCACCGCCTACTCGAACCTGGTGCGCGTCACCGCCACCAACGCCGCGGGCGCGGCCGTGACCGGCCTCAACCTCAGCCCCGCCGCCAACGTCTTCTTGCGCTTTGACTTCAGCGCGGCTTCCCGCGACGGCCACGACGAAACCGACCTCAAGTTCGTCGTCAAAAGCGGCAGCAGCTTCACCAGCCTGACTCATGCCGCCACGGCCGCCGCCGGCAGCACCTTTGCCACGCCGGCACAGGGCTCGGCCCTGGCCCTGATGACCTCCTTCAGCGACATGGCCGTGGCCTTTGGCACGCCCTCGGGAGGCGGCGGGGGCGGCGGCACGCCCACGGCGCTGACCGGCAGCATCTCCACCCTGCTGACCTTCACCAGCTTCTCGCTCAATAACACGGGCAGCACCATCACCGCCAACCTGATTATTCCCACCAGCGACACCACGGGCCTGCCCAAGGTGCTCACCCTCAACGACGCGGCCTTTGACGCCGGCAACCCCACGGCCGCCACCAACAAGATCCTCACCGTGACCACGGGCGGCAAGACCTACACGACTGACAAGGCCGGCGCCAGCGTCACGGCCACCCTGACGACCTTTGCCGGCAGCAACTCCAGCGGCACCCTCATCGGCACGGTCGTGGACAACGCCAGCACCGCGACCCTGGCCATCAATTACACTTTCACCACGGGCTCCGCAGGCGCCACGGCGTTGACCGGCACCGTCAGCGACTTCGGCGGGCGCCGCACGGTCACGCTGCGCGACACCGGCAACCTCGTCACCGTCCTGTTCCTGATGCCGGACACCCTGCCCTCCACGCCGCCCTCCAGCGTTACCTTCGACGACGCCAGCTTCGATTCCTCCAATCCCACGGCCGTCAGCGGCCGCGTCCTCACCGTGACCGAGGGCGGTACCACCTACTCCAGCGACGTGCCCGTGCTGGGCAACGTCACCGTCAACTTCACGACCTTCAGCTCCGGCACCTCGACGGGCACCATTACCGGGACCGCCGTCAGCACGACTCCCTCCACCAAGACGCTCAACTACACCTTCTCCACCACCCCCGGCGCGGCCGGGGGCGGCACAGGCACGCTGGCCAATGCCGCGCCCGTGACGGTGGCGGCTTCTGACGACGCGCTGGAAAGCGCCATTGTGGCTTCCGGCGCGGGCTACCTCGGGTTCTGGCTTTCGGCCGTCGGCACGACCAACCGCACCATCCAGATGCGCCCCCTCGACGCCACGGGCACGCCCACGGGAACCCAGACCAGCGTTGAACCCTCCGTCAATCTCGCGGCCGCGGGCCGCTTCTCGGCGGCCATAGAGCCCGGCGGCATCGCCATAGTCGCGGGCGCGACCGGCAGCTCGGCCTCCACGGATACGGTGCGGCTGACAGTCATCAATACCGGCACCTCGGCCATCCTGTTTGAGCACAATCTCGGCACGGGCACGGCCCCGCGCGTGGTTTACAACAGCACGGCCAGCCTCTTCGTGTGCGCCTTCACCACGGCCAGCGGCGTGTCTGTCACCACCCTGCCCGCCACGGGCGCCAGTTTCGCGACCGCCCTGGCCCTGCACAGCGGCGCCACCCTGGCCGGCCTGGCCAGCGCTGGAGCCGCCGACGAAGTCCTGGTCACGGCCAACGACAGCAGCGGCATCCGCGCCCGCCGCGTCACGCCCAGCACTCTCACGGCGCTGGGCAGCGCCTTTGACGTGACGACTTCGCTGGGCGGCGGCCTATGCCTGTTTGACGCCGCAGGCTCGGCCTATCTCATCGCCGTGCAGGAGCAGGGCACCCTGCTTGTCAACCAGATCGTGCGCCAGTTGCCCGTGGGCTCTGACACCCTGCATGCCACGAAGCTGACCCTGATCGGCATCACCGCCATGAGCCAGGGGGCGACTTCCACCAACTCCTCTCTGCTCTCCGATGCCAGCGCCACCTTCCATGCCGCGCGCGCCAACGCCGGCGGCCCCACGCAAATCGGCAGCCCCATTGTGGGCTTCGTTTCGGGGCTGGCCCTGGACACCACAAGCGACGGCGCGGCCATGGCCGGCAACGGCGCGGGCGCCTTTGTGGCCCTGGCGGCGCGCGGCGCGGGGGCAGGCGTCTCCAGCATCCGCTTCACGGTCACGCCCTGATGCCAGAAGGGCTTTGCCGGGCTGGACCCTTGCGCCCGCGCTTCAATCGGGCAAGATGGGTGGCCCCTCGGTGTCCCCGGTTTAGGCTCTGCATGAGGCTTGCACTCTTCTTTTGTCTGGCGCTTTGCCCCGCGATGGTGGCCGCGCAAAGCGTGATTCCCGGCTTTACGCTCAGCACGGTGCAGGACCCCGTGGCCCAGGGCCGCTGTCTGGCCTTCGCGCCCGACGGCCGGCTGTTCTACACGGAGTTCGCCACGGGCCAGATTCGCGTCATCACCAGCCCCACCACGACTCCCACCCTGCTGGCCACGCCCTTTGCCACGGTGGGTGGCGGCGGTAACGCCTTCGTCACCAGCCCCGGCACGGACATGGGCCTGCACGGCATTGCCTTTGACCCGCAGTTTGGCACCAATCGCTTCATCTACGTGGCACACACCAGCGGCACCCTGGGCAACCCCACCCTGGTCATCAAGCGCTTCACCGAAGACACCGGCACGCCCAACACCGCCCAGAGCGGCAGCGAAACCACGGTGTTTGGCCCCATCACCATGACGGCCTCCGGCCAGCGCCACGGCGCGAGACTCGCCTTTGGCCAAGACGGCAAACTTTACGTCACCGTCGGAGACGGCGGCGGTTCGTTTGCGGCCTCCGGCGCGCGCGCCCAGGACCCCGCCCAGAATCTGGGCAAGGTGCTGCGTCTGGAAAGCAGCGGCGCCATCCCCACGGACAACCCCACCCCCGGCTCGCCCGTATTTTCGCGCGGCCTGCGCAACCCGCGCGGCATTGCCTTCAACCCCAACGACAACACGCCCTTTGTGGTGGACAGCGGCAACGACAGCCCGGCCACCGTCGATGAACTCAACCGCATTGCACAGGGCGGCCTGAACTTCGGCTGGGACGCCAACGGCCTTTCCGGCGACCAGGCCGTCACGGGCTACAGCAACCCGGCGTTCACGTTGGCCGCAGGCTCCCTGCCCAGCGGGCTGGCGTTTTACCCGGCCTCGGCCACGAACTTTCCCGTCGCGGGTTTCCGCAGCGGCATTGCCTACCTCGGCGGCGAGAGCGCTTCAGGCAAGGTTTTCCGGTTGATTCTCAACGGCGCCAACCAGGCCGGCGGCATCACGGCCAAGCAGTTCGCCAGCTTTCCCCAGCCCGTCTATGACCTGGCCTTTGGCCCAGACGGCATGATGTACATTCTGACCACGGGCGTGCTGTACCGGGCGGCTTTCACGGGCAACACTTCGCCCAACAACCCCGTGGCCAACGCCGGACCCGACGTCTCCCACAACGAGAACACCCTGGTCACCCTCAGCGCCGGCCTCTCCAGCGACGCCGACGTGGGCACCACCCTGACGTTCACCTGGCGGCAGGTGGGCGGCAGCCCCACGGTCGCCCTGACCAATCCCACCACGGTGAACGCCCAGTTCACGGCCCCTGCCGTCTCATTCAACCAGGTGCTGACCTTCGAAGTCATCGTGGAAGACGGCTTTGGCGGCGTCGCCTCGGACTTCGTGCTGATCACCGTGCAGGACATCGGCGGCGGCACGGGCACGCCCACGGGCGACAAGGTCGTGGGTGAAGAAGGCGGCTGCAGCGCGGGGCAGGGCGCGGCGCCCCTGGTTCTGCTGGCGCTGCTGGCCCTGGCCTGGCGGCGCAGAGTCCGCCGCGCCTGACTTGACGCTGATCCACTGCCTTGACGCACACTGAGACCGGGACATTGCACCATGAAAGCGGCCAACAAACTGGACATCGTCAAGGTTGACGCGACATCCGGCGAGAACCTTGACGAGTTCATCAAGCTCACCGAAGAGTACTTCCGCGAGAACTGGCCGGAGAACCTCAGAGGCCACAGAGACTGGCGCGCCCACTACCGCAAGTGGCTGACCACGCGCTGGAAGGAAGGCGGTCGGCGCCTGTGGATCATCAAGTCAGGCGGCAAGCCCGCGGGCCTGGTCAATTTCTATTCCAGCGGCCCCCAGGGCGAGCGCGTGGGGCACATCAGCGAGTTTTATGTCAAGGCGGACTTCCGCCGCCGCGGCATCGGCCGCGACATGTTCATGCTCGTGCGGGCCGAGCTGGAAAAGGACGGCTGCCGCATCATCAAGAGCGAAGTGCAGCCCGACGAACCGGGACGCATGGCGTTCTGGGAGGAACTGGGCTTTGCGGTGGTCAAGGTCCAGATGGCCCTGAACCTCGCGGCCGAAGAAGAAGAGTAGGCGCCGGGGTCGGCCGCCGCAGGCGTGAGGCAAGCGGCGCTTGACACTCCATCACTTGCCCAGCTTGAGGCGTTCGGCCAGGAAAGTCGGCAGCTTGGGAATGGCGAGAATCTTGGAAATCGTCTTCTCGTAGTCGTACTCGACGCGCCTGAACATCAGCTTGCTGTTGTCCAGCACGACATAGCAGGCTCGCGTGTCGTGGTCTCTGGGCTGGCCCACACTGCCAATGTTCACCAGAAGCTTGCGGAAGCGCCGCAGGTCCAGCTCGCCGTTGGGGAAATTCTTGGGGTGGCCGTATTTGCCCGTTTCGCTGTAGATGCCGGGGATGTGGCTGTGGCCGCAGAAGCAGAAGCGGTCAAACTTCGCAAACATGCCGCGGATCTTGGCCTGGTCCAGGCTGTCCTTGGGAAACACGTACTCGTGGGTAGGCTTGCGCGGGCTGCCGTGCACAAACAGCAAGTCGCCCTGCTGGTGGTACTTCCTCTTGGAAAGCTCGTCGAGGTAGTTCCAGTACTTCTGGCGCTGCTCGCGCGGCATGGCGGGGTCGTTGAGCTGCTCGCGCGTCCACTCCACGCTGCGCATGGCGCGCTCATTGAAATCCTCGGCCACAAGCATCAGGGCTTCTTCGTGATTGCCCAAAATGGTCATGTGGAAGCGCTCAATGGCGATATCCAGCACCTCGCGCGGGTTGGGGCCGTAGTCGATGATGTCACCCAGGCAGTAGATGCGCTCGCAGCCCAGCGACTCAATGTCGGCGAGCACGGCTTGGAGCGCCTCGATGTTGCTGTGGATGTCCGAGACAATGGCCAGGCGCACGATGACCCTTCAGGAACGAATCTGCCCGGCACGAACCGGAATGACTGCAAACCCATGAACGCGCCCATGTTGGGCGATTTTTGCCGCTTTGGCAAGGGCGCAGTTTCACCCCGGGCTTGTCCCATGAAGAGGGCCGCGGCGAACCGCGGCCCCGGACTGCCATGACAGGGCTTTCTTAGCGGATGAGCTTGCCCGCCAGCTCCGTGTCGCGCTTGTCCAGCCAGCGCAGGGCCGGCGCGTAGGGACAGTGAATGGCGCGGGTGAAGGTGCGGTAAGTACCGGTTTCATCGCCGCGGCTGAAAGTGCGGTCAATGAACGTCAGCTCGACCACGACCACCGAGGGATACTCCGCCAGCGTTGAAATGAAGTCGCGCTGGGGGTTGGCCACCTGGGATCCGAAGAAGTCGCCCATCTGCACGCACTGGCCGTCCACAGGGCGCTGGAGTATGACCGTCAGGCCGTTGGCTGTCTTGTTGCCGCCGGGAACCGCTGCCACACCGCCTGCGCCTGCGGCACCACCGCCCTTCTGGGTCTTCCAGAGGTGGGGGGCTGTGTCCTGGCGGCACTCGGGGAACACGTTGATGACGGAGTTGCTGCGCATGGCGCCCCACTGGAAGGCCGCCTTGTCATCGACAAACACGCGCACGGAATAGACGAAGCTGGCAATTTCGTCGTCACGGGGCTCGATGTTGCGAGCGCCTTTCCAGCCGCCCTTGGCGCCGGCCACAATCTCGGCCAGCGAGCGCACGGGAATGACGCGCCGGCAGAGATAGGCGCCATCCTGGCGGGGCTGGCCCGGCTGCTCGGGACGCTTGCGCAGGAAGTAAACAATGATGGCGTCGCCCGTGACGTAGCCTTTGGACTGGCTGTCCCACCAGGTCGAGGTGCCGGTGAAGGAGAGGAACTCCTTGATCTTGCCGGTTTCGCCGTCATCGGCGGACTCGAAGTTGCTGAGGTTGGTGTAGAACTTGTCGTGGGGCAAGTTGGGGTTCTTGAGATCGTCCTCACTGAGGCTGCGAAGCTGCATGTTGTCATCGCCCGTGCCGGTGCGGGCGCGCAGCAGGTCCTGCTCGATGTAATCCATGGAGACGCGGCCGGCCTGGAAGGTCTCGATGCGGCGCGCCGTCACCATGTACATGGCCTGGGCCGAGGTGAACATGGTGCGAAGCATCAGCATCACGATCAGCATGAGCGCGATCGCGATCATCAGTTCAAGCAGGGTGAAGCCGCGGATGTTCCTGTGCATGACTGCTCCCATTCGGGCGCGCCTGTGTTCCGCCGGTACTACCGGGCAGCGGCGACCATGAAATCCCATTCAAAGAAGGGCTTGTTCTGCTGGGCCTGGCCGTCGTAGTCAGAAGCGAACTCAAAACCCTTGTAGATGCGGATGTGCACGACGTAGAGGTCGTCAAGGGGGGCCTTGCGCGTGCCGCCGCCCTCCAGCGGAGCCGAACTGCGGGAGACACCGCGCCGGATGCTGAAATCGAAGCTGTAGAAGGGCCGGTCGTCGAAGTCATGGCCCTGAAGCACGCCGGAGCTGCGCAGAACGTCGGGCACCATGCGGTAGACTTCCGGCGGCACGCCCGTAAAGCGGCGGTCGCCCGTGCGGGACAGGCCGTCGTTGGGCAGAGAGGTCATCATCTGCTTGCGGGCGTCTTCGCTGGTGATGAGCGTGACGTCAAACTCCTTGGCCGGCAGGGCAAAGAACAGCACGTTGTCCTCGACGTTGCCAAAGAGCTGCCGGCGCATGTCCGGCGTGGTTGCCGCCGACGTGTTGCCGCCCGTGTTCTCGCGATCCGTCAGGTCCTTGGGCTTGAACTTGAGCGAGGCGCCCGGGTAATCGAAGCGGTACACCGTGTAGTCGTCGCGCAGGGCAATGGGCCGGCTGAGCGAGGAAGTCACGAGCGCGCGCACGTTGCGCATGATTTCAGCCGCGCGCGAAGCGTCCATGGCGTTGCGCGACATCTTCATGTTGGCGATGAACAGCCCCACGATGGAGACGCCGCCCAGCGCGAAGATGGCCATGGCGACCAGGATTTCCGTGAGCGTGAAGCCTTTGTTCGATTTACGCATGGGAGTGCCTTGGGCGCGCTACTTCTTGGGATAGGTAGAATCTTCCTGAAGAATCACATCAGAGGCGCGAACGCCGGTGGTGGCCGGGTTGACGTCTATGAACAGGAATCGCGTGCTGTCCTGCAGCACGATGTCGGCGTCCGGCGGACCTTTGTCCGACACCGTATCCAGCAGGTAGCCGGGCTTGTCGTTGATCACCTCGCTGCGGCCGTCCACGCGGATCACAATCTTATAGTTGCGGGCGAACTGGCTGTTGATCTGCGAGCCGCCCATTTCGCCCAGGCCGGTGACCGGGGCAGACTCAAACTTGCGCTTCCAGTAGGGCGCGAACTCGACATCACCGCCCAGTTGCGCCTCGAGGTTGTATTCCCGCACAAACGTCACGGCATCGCTGGAGCGTTCGGCCGAGGGATTGACGCGGAACAGCACAATGCCGGGCCCCAGGGTCAGGGGCAGGCTCTCGCCGGGGTTCTGATACTTCAGCGGCTCCGTCAGGAACACCAGCACATGGGGCTGCCGGGTGTTCAGGGCTTCCGTGCGCGAGAACGAAATGAAGCCTGACACGCTGTTGGCCGCCATTTTCAGGCCGCGCCCGCGCATGAACGTCATGACCACGGGCACCATCACCGCCATCAGCAGGCTGATGAGCGCGATTACCACCAGCAGCTCGACCAGCGTGAAGCCGCGCCATTTCCTGTGTGTGTTCATGGGTTCTCCCTTGGCCGCGCCACCTGCGGCCGCGCTACTTGCCGAGAATCTCGGCGCGCTCCCTCACGCTGTTGTTGCGGCTGTCGAAGATCAAATCGTCGTCGGTGTCCCACTGCCCGTCGTCGCCGGCCGAAGAAATCAGGAACGCGCCGCTCTTCTCGATGCGGAACCAGACAGGGCGATCCCAGGCGTCCACGAAATACTGCAGCTTGCCCGCATCGCCGCGCATGGAGTCCTTGAACTGCTGGGGGTCCTGCTTGGGGCTGTAGCTCTTGCCCTTGTAGGCCGGGGCCTGGTCCCAGACTTCCTTGGTCGGGCAGAGGTAGAACACCAGGATCTGCGAAGACTTCATCTTGTCGTCGTTGCTCAGCGTCGCGGCGAGCGCCCCGGCATCCTTGCGGAACGACGTCTCGTTGGGCGTCACCTTCTCGCCGGCCAGCGCGTTGCCCACATTCTGCAGCAGCGCCTTGGTGGCGCGCGGCTTGGCCTTCTGGATCCAGGGCAAGATGGCGACGGCCAGCACCGCGACCAGCACGGCCACGATGCCGATGACAATCATCAGTTCGATCAGCGTGAAACCTTTGTCGGAACGAGTCATGGCGGCCCCCCTACTTCTTTCCATTGATGACATCGTCTTCGGTGTCAAAGTTGCCGTCAGGGCCGGCTGACACGAGGTCGTAGGTGCCCTCGTTGTATTTCTTGTAGCCCTTGGCCCCCTTGGCGGCCTGCGCCCAGTTGCGGTAGCGGTAGGGGTTTTCCCAGGGGTCCACGAACTCCTTCTTGCCTTTGTTCTCGCGGGTGGTGTAGGAATCCGCCGCGATGTAGGCCTCCTTGCCGGCCTTCTGGGGCTTGGTCACCAGTTCATCGAACAACAGCCGGTTGCCCTCGTAGAGGTCGGCGTCGCCGCTGGTGCCGCTGGCCGGGAAAATGTCCGCGCGGCCGCCCTTGACGGCCTCCTGCCACTTGGTGATCGCCGTAGGCATGGCTGTATCCAGGAAGTTGCGGGCCTCGCCCACCTTGGCCTTGGAACGCGCGCCAAGCAGCACAGCCAGCAGCACCCCCACCAGCACGCCAATGATCGCGACGACAATCATCAGCTCGATGAGCGTGAAGCCCTTGCGCGAGCGACGCGCTTTGTGGCCCATGCAGGGTTGTGAAAAAGCTGCCATCTCCCCTCCCGAGGTTCCCGCAGGGGTCATACCGCAAACCCTGCGCCATACAGTATTTGAACCGGCAACCTCCCCCGCTGCTTGCTGCAAGTGCAAGCAACAGCGCGGCTTGGAGCGATTCAACGATAAGCCATTATGCTATCGCTGCCTCGGGGCGTTTCAAGGGCGCTATGGGCGCGGTAGCCGCGCAGTAACAAATACGTCAGGCTTCGACGATCCGCCCCCCGGCCATGACTACCACTCGCGTGGCCATGGACTTTGCCCAATCATGGTCATGGCTGCTGAAGATGATGCTTGCCCCCTGCCGGCTCTGCTCCTGCAGCAGGGCCTCCAGTCGCTCGCGGGCGCTCGGGTCAAGGGCGTTTGCCGGCTCATCGAGCAGCAATAACTCAGGCCCGTGCACCAGGGCCCGCGCCAATGCCGCCGCCTGTTCCTGCCCGCGCGAAAGCTCTCCTACGGGGTTGTCAGCAAAGGCCGCCGCACCCGTCTTCTCAATCAGAGAGGCCACCACCCCCGCGGCATCGGCCACGCCGTAGAGCCTCGCGAACATGGCCAGGTTCTCGCGCATGGTCTGGACGCGGTCCAGCATCGAGTCATGGCCCAGATACCCCAGCCGACCGCGCACCTTCTGCGCTCCCTGAGCGACCTCTTCACCCAGCACCCTGCACTGCCCGGAGTCCGGCCTCAAGAGCGTGGCCAGAACCTTCAACAGCGTGCTTTTGCCCGCCCCGTTATCTCCCAGCAGGGCCAGGCGCGTGCCACGCTCGACTACCAGGTCGATTTCGCGCAGGGCCGGTGCAAAGCCGTAGGCTTTGCTGACTTTGCGGCACTCGACGGCGGCGGTCATGAGCGCTGGCCTTTGCGGGATTCCATGTCCACGGCGCGGCTGAGCAGGCGCTTGCGCTGCTCGAGGTAGCTCGAGGCGGGAACCTTCCGCGCCTCGAAGTCGCGGTCCAGCTCGGCCAAAGCCTGGAGCAGGTCGTTCTTGCCTACATGGGCCTCATTGACGCGGCGGCGCTGCACCTCACGGCTGGCGCGGAACGTCAGCAGCAGGGTAATGATGAAGCCCAGGCCAAACATGGCGGCCAGGGCACCATAGATGGCTGAAACGTTGAGAACCTTCTGGGCGGCAGGCGCGGCTTGGGCCCCGGGCGCGGGGCGCGCGATCTTGGCGACTTCGGCCAGGCTCTTCTGAGCCTCGCGGTCAAAGCGCAGGGCCAGCACGTAGCGTTCGCCCGCCTCCAGCAGGTTGCCGCTGTGCTCGACGGGGGCATATCGCGCCAGGCCGTCGGCGCCGACCTCGGGCTCGCGCAGCAGACCGCTGTGGCCGCCCACCTTGACGGCCGCGACCTCGAGGCCGCCGAAGGCCGTCACGCGCAGGTCCGCCACGGGGGCCGAAAACACCCGCGCCAGGCTGATGGAGCCTGAAGGCTGCGAGTAAAGCACGCCTGACTTGTGCAACAGCCTGATGACAAGGCGGCCGGGGCGGCCGTTCTCGCCGGGCGGTACGGGGCGGTTGAACACGAGGAAGGCCGCGTTCTGGTCTGCGGCGTCCTGCTTGAGGCGGAAGAAGGTTTCACCCTCGGCGATGAACTCAAGGGCGCCATCGAGGTTCAGGGGGTGCCAGGCATCCAGCGAGATCTGGGGTGCGTCGCTGTATTGGGTGCTCTTGCCGTGCATGGTGTCCACGCCGCCGAACATCCACGGGCTGTTGGCCCGCTCATCAGGCGGCACCGGCCGGGGGTCTTTGGCCGCCACACCCTGACAGAACAGAAGTTCCGTGCCGTAGAGGCTCGCCAAAAGGGCCTTGTCCGGCAGGGTCGGCGCGGCCAGCAGTTCTAGCTCGATGAAGGGCGAGCCTTTGACGCTTTCGGCGGGCAGGGCCGCCAGGCGCTGGTCGGGGTTCTCAATGACGAGCGTCTCGATGACCGTGACCGGGGCGTATTTCAGGTCTTCGCGCAGGACGCTCTTGATTTCCAGCGTGTGCTCGGCCACCCGCAGTTGTTTGACGTCGGCCCCCAGCGTGTAGAAGTCAATCACGCGCTCAACGCGGGGCTTTTCTTCGGTCAGCCAGATTTCTTCCGTCACGGGGCGCCACAGCCCCTGCACGCGCGCCGCCAGGGCCAGGCGCCGCTTCAGGGGCAGGTTGCGCAGCTCAAAGCGGCCGTCCGCCGTGGCCTCGATGCGGTAGCCTTCGCGCGCCTGCACGCCCGAGGCCAGACCGCCCAGCTTGCCGTGGGGATCGCGTCCTTCGGCAATGTCCGTGAAGGCATCCTGCCATGCCGCGCTGACCACCTCGCAGAAAGGGGGCGACTCGCGGGGCAGAGCCAGGGCCACGACCCAGGTGCCGGGCTCAAAGCTGCGGGTGACCTGGCGCAGGTCGCGCAACTCACCGGCGATGGCGCCCGGCGAGGGGGCCACGGGGCCGCTTTGGGCCGCCAGGCAGGGCGCCAGCGCCGCGGCCAGCAGCGCCGCGCAGAAACAGATATTGCCCAATGAACGCTTATGCAACGCTGCCCGCCGTTTCCAGTTTTCCTGCCGCGCAGGATAATCGCTCAACCCTGCTTGCGGGAAGCGGCAAGCTGCTGCTCGACGCGCCGGCGCGCCTCTTCCATTTTCGCGTTGATGGCGTCGAGCTTGAGGGTGAGTTCCTTGGCACGATCGAGGTGCATGGGGCGCAGGCGGTCGTAGTCGGCCTGGGTCAGCTTTCGCGAGAGCAGGTCTTCCTCGAGGTCCTTCAGCGCGCGCAAAGCCTCCTCGCGCTGGCGCACCACCAGAGTGTAGTCGCTCTCGAAATCGCCCACAAACCAGACGCGCCGCCGTCTGAGCAGCGGCGAAAACGTAATCGCCGCCGCCACCAGCACCACCAGCACGACCAGTGCGATATCCATGGCTACTCCATTTCGTCCAGCTCGCGGCTGATGCGCGCCTCGAGCTCCGGCGGGGTCTGCCCGCCCCCGACTTCGCGCGCCTCGCCGGCCGCGGCCTTGCCCCGCGCCGACACCAGCCACAGGCCCAGGGCAAACAGGCCCAGAATGCCAAAGCCCGCAGCGAACAGCACCGGATAAAGCAGGCTGTCGCTCTGCACCTGCACAATGCCGGGGCCGAAACGCTCAATCATTTTTGCGCGCACCTGGTCCGGCGTCAGGTCGGCGTCGCGGCATTGCTCGCGCAGGTAGCGCTGGGCTGTCTCCTTGAAGCTGCAGTTCACCATGGAGCAGCTCAGCAGCCGCTCGCGGCAGCCGCAGAGGCAGAACATCGAGTTGCCCAGCTCATGGTACAGGTGGTCTGCCTGCGCCAGGTCGCGCTCGCGGGCGGGCGCAGCCATCAGGCCCGGCGCCCAGAACAGGGCCAGCAGGGCCACAAGGGCCAGGGCCTTGAAGCGGGCACTGCAAGTTGGCCCTTGGGGGTTCATGCGACCTCGGGGCGGCGCCGCGACAGCGTGGGCAGCAGCGCATAGACCGTGCCCAGCACCATCACCACCAGGCCGGCCAGGCCCAGGGTCATGTGCGGCTTGATGAAATAGCGGAAGTGGCCCCGGCCCATGTCGTCGAGGTCCATGAGCACAAAGTAGAAATCCCGCGTCAAAGCCTTGTTGATGGCGGGGTCCTTGATGGGCTCATTGACGCGCGGCATGCCGTCGCGCTTGTTGTAGAAGATGCGCATGGTCGGCTGCACCGTAGTCACGCCGTCGGTGATGGCCGCAATCTCGCTCTCGATGGCGGGCTTGACGTCGTCAGGCGCGATCTTCCAGGCGTCGCGCAGGCCGCGCAGAGACAGCGGGCGCATGGCGGCAAGCTTTTCAGCCGCCTGGGCATCGGGCAGCTTCAGGGCGAGGTTCTTGGCCAGTTCAGCGCGCTTCTGGTTGGTGCGTGCCACCAGGAATTCATGCACCTGCTGCGTCGCCTCCGAGATGCGCTCGCGCACACGCAGAAGTTCGGGGCCGTCGGCCCTTTCGCTGATGTGGTAGACGGTGCGGAATTCCTTCTCAGGCATGCGGGCAATGTGCGCGCGGATCTGCTCCAGCACCAGGGGCAACTCCGCCCCCAGGGGCAGGGCGACCTCGACGGCCGCATCCATGGCGGCGTCGAGGTCCTTGGGGTTGAACTCGGCGTCGCTTTGTGCGCCGTCTTTGGCGCCAAGGAAGGCCACCATCAGCTTGTGCTGGCCCAGCAACAGGGCGTCGGTTTTCACTTCGGTCGGGCGCTCATAGTTGAACACGCGCAGCGTGGCCTGGTAGAGCTCAAACACCCGGGGGTTGTCGCGGGTTTCCACGCCCCAGTAGATGCCGCGCGTCATCTTGGGCAGGGCATTGTCCCTGAATGCCTGGGGCAGTTCGCCGCCCATCTGCTTGCGCATGTCCTCGGTGATCCGGGCGATGATCTGTTCGGCGGATTGGCCGGGGTTCTTGCGCACTTCGCGCACCATGTTGCGGTAGAGCATCAGGGCTTCTTCGTCGCGCGTGAACAGTTCGCGCGTGACATCCCAGCTCGACGAGCGTTCGGCATCGTCGAAGTAAACGAGATAGCTCCTGCGCTGGTAGCGGTCATCCAGCACGGCATAGCCGCCGGGCTCGGAGGTCACGGCGCCCTCGATCTCGTAGAAGCTGCTGAAGTAGATACCCACGGAAATCAGCAGCAGGCCGACGTGCACGATGTAGCCGCCGTAGCGCCGGCGGTTCTGAAGCGTGACGCCGACGAGGGAGCGCAGGTAGGGCTCGCGCGTGGCGCGAGCACGCGCCAAAGCGCCGGCGTGGAACTCCTGCAACACGGTGATGAACGTGAAGGTGCAGATGGGCAGCAGGGTGACCTGAATCAGCACCCGCGCCCAGTTGACCATGACGGCGATGGTCTCTTCGCTTTCGGTGGTCTTGAACAGGTCGTGCTTCCACAGATAGCCGCTGTAGGCCACCAGCACCAGCGAACTGATCGCCGCGGGCAAGGCAAAGTTGCGCAGGATGTTCTTGGGGCTGTTCTGGCGCCAGCCCAGGATGGGCCCCACGCCCATCAGGAACAGCAGCGCCAAAAACAGCGGCGCATTGATCATGGTGTAGGCGTCAGGCCCAAACGTCTGCTGACCCGCCTTGCCGTAGAGTTTCTCCGTGATGACCGGCCAGAACGTGATCACGAGGGTGACGGCCGAGATGGCCAGCAGGATCAGGTTGTTGAACAGGAACACGCCCTCGCGCGAAACCAGGCTTTCCAGCTTGCGGTCACTCTTGAGCAGCGGCCCGCGCCACAGCACCAGCAGCAGGCTGCCGCCGAACACCACGCCCATGAAGTAATAGAAAGGCAGCTTCACGCCGGCGTCGCCGAAAGCATGCACGCTCTCGATGATGCCGCTGCGCACGAGGAAGGTGCCCACCACCGTCATGCAATACGTGACGATGATCAGCACGAAGGACCAGGCCTTGAGCATGCCGCGCCGCTCGGTCACGATCACGCTGTGGATGAAGGCGGTGGCCGTGAGCCAGGGAATGAAGCTGGCGTTCTCCACGGGGTCCCAGGCCCAGTAGCCGCCCCAGCCCAGAATCTCGTAGGCCCAGAGGCCGCCCAGGGCAATGCCCACGGTGAGCAGGCCCCAGGCGGTCATGGCCCAGAAGCGGATGGGGCGCAGCCAGCCTTCGGCGGTGTCGCCGGACAGGAGCGCGCCCAAAGCGTAAATGAAGGGAATCGTGAAACCGACATAACCCAGATAGAGGATGGGCGGGTGGATGGCAACCCAGTAATTGTGAAGCTGGGGGTTCATGCCCTTGCCATCGCTGACGCTTTCCAGCAGCCACTTCTGAACGGGCTCGGGCAGGCTGGAGGCCTCGTAACTGATGGCGTGGTGCAGTTGGGCAAACGTCATGTTGCCCTTGCCGCCGGCGACCAGGGCTTCCATCAGTTCGCGGATATCGTCGTTGTTGATGGTCTGGTGCCCGGAGTTCAGGGCCTCCACGATGGGGCCCGCCGTCACCTGCGCCCAGTCCGGCCGCAGCATCCAGGCGTATTCCACCGCAAAGGGGTTGCTGCGCTCGAAACTCTCCGGGTTGCACATGATGAAGAAGAAGAAGAACTCCACGGCACACAGCGCCACCAGGGCAAAGGGCAGGCGGCGATCCGTGCGGTTGTGGCGCTGGGAAAACGCGTAAATCGCGCCATTGAGCGTCAGAATGAAGCACCAGAACAGCAGTGAGCCCTGCTGCCTGGCCCACAGCCCGGCAATCTTGAAGGGCAGCGTTTCGCTGTTCTCCGTGACGTCGCGGATGTAGCCCACGAAGTAATAGCCGTCAAAGATTCCCAGGTAGATCAGCGCGCAGCAGAACGCCGAAATGAACAGCAGGGCGTACTGGCCGCGCCGCGTGGCATGCACCAGACGTTCGTCACGGCGCCACACGGCATAAAGCCCCAGGAAGAAGAGCAGGGCGGTAAACGCCATGCCGACGTAAAGGCCGGCCGTGCCCGCGCGCATCAGGGCCAACGCGGTCTCGAACTGCCCGATGGTTTCGATTTTTCCAAGCATAGGGGGGCCAGAGCGGCGTCAGGGAGCGGGCAGCGCGGGGGGAGGCGGAATCTCCTGGCCCTCGTACTTGCTGGGACACTGGGTCTGAATGTGGGTGGCGACGAATGCCCCGCGTTTGACGTCGTAGCGCCCCTCTACCGTCGCGTGGCAGTTGAGCTTGAAACCCTGGGGCAGCTCCGTGCCCTCGTAGATCACGCGGCCGCTGCCCAGAGGCCGGCCCCTCGACGGGGCGCTGGCGTCGTCCTCAGGCGTGAGGTCGATTGCGGTGAAGATGGTCGGATTGAAATTGCTCTCAATGGCCGTGACCTGCACCTTCATCTTGACCCGCTCGCCCCCGTAGTTCTCGGACGTCAGCTCGGGAAAAGTGCGATACTCGACGCCGCCCTGGCTGAAGGTGAAAGCCAAGGCCGCGCCGACGGCCACGGCAAAGAGCAGGATGACGGCGACAATCTTGAGGTTCATGGGCCGGTCCAAAAACACGGGGGCAGTACATCCAGTGCCCCTGGATACTGCCCCCGCCCGAGTGCATCCCTTATAGCAGGCGCCCAAGAGGCGGCAACAAGAACCGGAGGGCGTTCAGCGGCCCCTTGTGCGCGCAATCTCTTCCTGCAGCAGGGCCGCGATGCGCCCGTCTTTCTGGAACGGATAGTAGGGGAAAACCAGGCGCCAGTGGGTGCGGTCCTTCTCGGGCACATCACCGGCGGCATAAGCCTGAAGCGCGCGATGCTCGCGCCTGGTGTAGTAGCGATCGCCGATCCAGACGCCTTGGGCCTGCCTGCTGCCCTCGGGGGCGGGGTCCACTTCCTGCATGAACAGGAAGTCTTCCTGCGCACCGCGCACTTCAAGGCGCACGCGCATGAGCCGGGCCTGTTCAGGCGGCCAGACGTAGCTGTCGCCGCCGGACAGGTCGCGCCCGGGCATGCTGTAGGCCTTGACCTCGACGACGCGCGACTGCTCCACCAGCGGACCCAGGTGCGGGCGCAGTTCGCTCCAGCCCAGGCGGATGGCGTGCTCGCTGTAGCGCTTGAGCACAGGAGCCGACAGCGTGTGCAGAAACAGGCCGACATCGTCGCCGGCCCAGGCCTTCTCCATGGCGCCCAGGGTATCCTGCGGCTCGCGCAGTACCGGCCGCGCGCCAGAAACGCCGCAGCCCGCCCCAAGCAGGGCAAGACAGGCAAATGCCGGAAGAATACGTTTCAGGACCATGGCGTTCGCGGGGGCGTGACGACGTCTTGACATGTCAAGAGTGCAAAATTTTCTGTTCGAATCGTTTGACGCGCGCCCCGCAACAGGATACTTTTCAGCTTGGGTGTGCAGTTGTTCCATTTCTTTTCACAGGAGACGCTGATGGCAACGAAGACCAAGAAGGCTGCAAAGAAACCCGCCAAGAAGGCCGCCAAGAAGCCGGCGAAGAAGAAGTAGTGCGGGTTGCGGGTGCAGCGCGGCGGGCCGGCCAAGCCTCAAGCGTATGACCGCAGATCAGAACACTCAAAGGCCGCGCGTTGCGCGGCCTTTGCGGTTTTTCAACATGGGTTCACGAGCGGCGGCGCAGGGCCCGGGGCTTGCCCAGTATCTCCTGCATGATCACGGCGCGGCGCACTTCGGCCACGTTGCGCAGGTTCAGGGCGGGCATGGCAGGCTCGACCGCGGCCCCCCGGTCCAGATCTGCCAGGCGCGTCGCATTGGCGACTTCGATGTAGTCCGGCGCCAGCTCCTGCGCGACCGCCACCGCCTCGTCAGAGTCCTCGTCTTCGGCCGCGGCCGCCGGCGGCGCCGCCGCGGGCGCGGGCAAGCGCTGCCGCGTCGGCGGGACGGAGTCGCGCGCCGCGCGCCGGGGCGCCGGGCGGCCCTGGGCCTGCTGCGTCCTGGAGCGCATGATCAGGGAAACAACGACCACGCCCGCGACGAACAGCAGGGTGAGCCAGTCTCCGATGTCCATGGCCAGCAGCATGGCAAACCTCTATCGGTGTCTTCAGGCCTGGGCCGCGGGCTTCTGCTCGCCGGCGATGCTCTGCCGCATGTGGGTGTCAGCCTGCACGTTCTGCATGCTGTAGTAATCCATCACGCCCAGCTTGCCGCCGCGCAGGGCGTCGGCCATGGCCTTGGGCACTTCAGCCTCGGCCAGCACGACCACGGCGCGGTTTTCCTGCACCTTGGCCTTCATTTCCTGCTCCTGCGCAATGGCCATGGCGCGGCGCTTTTCGGCCTCGGCCTGGGCCATGCGCTTGTCGGCCTCGGCCTGCTCGGCCTTGAGCTTGGCGCCGATGTTCTCGCCCACGTCCACGTCGGCGATGTCAATCGAGAGAATCTCGTAGGCCGTACCGGCGTCCAGCCCCTTGCCCAGCACCGCCTTGGAGATCTTGTCAGGGTTTTCGAGCACCAGCAGGTGCGTCTGCGCGCTGCCGATGGCTGAAACAATACCCTCGCCCACGCGGGCGATGATCGTTTCTTCGGTGGCGCCGCCCACCAGCGTGGCGATGTTGGTGCGCACCGTGACACGCGCGCGCACGCACAGCTGAATGCCGTTGCCGGCCACGGCGTCAATCGTGGTGCGACCTGAAACCGCGGCGGGAACGTCGATGACCTTGGGCAACACGGAGGTCTGCACGGCATCGAGCACGTCACGGCCGGCGAGGTCAATGGCCGCCGCTTTGTTGAAGTCCAGTTCGATGCCGGCGCGGTCGGCAGCGATGAGCGCCAGCGTGACGCGGTCAACGTCTCCGCCGGAGAGGTAGTGCGATTCAAGCTGCTTGGTGCTGCCCTCCACGGCGGCTTTGACGAGGCGGATGCGGTTCATGACGATGCGCCGGACGTCCACTTTGCGAAAGCGCATGGCAATGAGCTCGGCGATGCCGATGTGGGCACCGCTCATCATGGCCTGGAACCACAGGCCAAACACATTGTAGGCCAGAATCAGCACGACAGCGCCGAAGATGACCAGCAGCGCCACACCGCCGAAGATCAGCAGTGTGCCCAGATCCGATTGCGCCAGTGAAAGAGCAAGCATGACGTTCTCCATGTCTGTGATTCGCCTGACAAGTCTCTCCGATTGGCGCGGCAAGCGCCACTCCAAACCGGCGGGCATATTGGAATAGAGACGCGGCCAGGGCCCCAAATCGGCAGGGGCCGCCTCACGGCGGCCCGGCCAAACTGGACTTGCCGGCGCCCGGCACGAAGGCCGGGCACGCGGCGATTTTCAATCCGACTACTCCTTGGCGGCCACGACCCAGGCGCGCGAGGGGACTTCCACCTCTTCGTGGAGGCGGATCTTGAAGCTGTAGGTGCCCAGCTCGCGGATGTGGTCGTTGTCCAGCTCGATCATCGAGGCCTTGAGCTCGATGTTCTCGCGACGGAAGGCATCGACGATGGTGTGCGGCGTGACGCTGCCGAACAGATGGCCCTCGGAGGAGGCGCGCATCGGAATCGTGAGCTGGACCTTGGCAATGGCGTCCGCGATTTCGAGCGCCTTTTCCTTGAGCTTGGACTGGCGGGCGTCGTAGTTGCGCTTCTCGTTTTCAAGGCGCTTGACGTTGTCCTGCGTGGCCTCCATGGCCAGGCCCTGGGGCAGCAGGTAGTTGCGGCCGTAGCCGTTGGTGACCTCGACAATCTCGCCGCGCTTGCCCAGGCCGCGGATGGATTCACGCAAAAGCAGTTTCATGGTTTACCTCGAGTTTCGTATTTCGTGTCAGGGGCCGGCCTCAACATGGCAAGCCCCCGTTGCCTAGTTCGCCACGTAGGGCAAAAGCGCCATGAAGCGGGAGAGCTTGACGGCCTCACGCACCATCTGCTGCTCGCGGGCGTTGGTGCCCGCGCGCTTGCGCGAGAGCAGCTTGCCCACGCCGGAGATGAACTTCGAGAGCGTCTCGATGTCCTTGTAGTCGATGAAGTGCTTCTGCTCCTTGGCCAGCTTGCTCGGCACGGGCGCCAGCATGCGCGCCTTCTTCTTTTTCTTCTTCTTCTTGAGCTCCTTGGCCGAGAGCTTCTGCTTGGGGTTGGCCATCTGACGCATGGGTTCCTCTTATGGTTGGGCGGGTCTAACCGCCTTGGTTCTAGAGATGGACGTCGTCGCCGACTTCGTCAACCGGCGCGCGGTCACTGTTGTCTTCGGGGGGAGGCGCCAGGTCGCCGCCGCCGGGTGCGTCGGTGACCGTGTCGCCGCCCTGCTCCACCACGCGGAAGTGGCGCCCTGAAGCGCTGCGCTCGACTTCGCGGCGGATGAACTGCACGCTGTAGGCCACCACACGGATCCTCGAACGCTTCTGCTTGTCCGCCGTCTCCCAGGTGTCCTGCTCGAGGCGGCCTTCCACAAACACCGGTGAGCCCTTCTTCAGGTACTCGGCGCAGCTTTCCGCCAGCTTGCGCCAGCTCACCACGTCAATGAAGCAGGTGCGATCATGCTTCTCGCCCGTGCTCGTCGTGTAGCTGTCGCTGACCGCGAGTCTGAACTCCGTCACCGGCGTGCCCGAGGGGGTATGCCTCAAGTCCGGGTCGCGAGCCAGGTTTCCCACCAGGAATACCTTGTTCAGCGTAATCATGTCCGCTCTTCCAGGTCCGAAGGATCGCCGTCAGCCAAAAGCGTCTACGCCATCGGCACGTCCGCAGGGCGGTCGCGCCTTTCCAGTTTCACGGGCTCGTAGCGCTTGAACCACTTCTCCAGCGCAATCCCGTTACGGTTCAGCAGCAGGTAGCGCATGATGCGCTCCGTCAGGCGGCACTCCAGCTCGATTTCACTGACCTTGAGCGGGTCCACGCGGAAGGCGGCCAGTATATAGGCGCCGCGCTTGTTCTTGCGGATTTCGTAGGCCAGCTTCTGCTCCGCCCACTTCTCGCAACGGATGACCGTGGCGCCGTGCTTTTCCAGCAGGCCCTGCACCAGCGCAATGGCGCCAGCCTCATCCTTGTTCGCGAAGTTGGGCTCCAGCAGAAACAGCCCTTCGTACAGCCTCAGTCCGTCGTCCGGCATTCCATCCTCTCTTCGCTCCTACGCTGGCCCCAAAGGGGCCTGTCACAAAGCGCCTCACCCCTCGGTCTTGGCGCCCGCCGCGGAAGGAGCACGCCGCGGCGGGAGGGTGGGCGCTGAAACGCTACTTCTTGGCCGCGGGCTTGGCGGCGGCAGGAGCCGCGCCGGCGGCAGGAGCCGCACCGGCGGCAGGAGCCTCGCCCGCCGCGGGAGCTGCAACCTCGATGACGCGGGGCACGCGGCAGATGGCCACCAGCAGGTCCGCACGGGGAATCAGCTTGGAACCCGCGGGCAGCTTGATGTCCTTGTAGAAGATGGACTGGTTGAGCTCGACGGCGCTGACGTCCGTCTCGATGTACTTGGGAATGTTGCTGGCCTTGCACGACAGGGCAATGCCCGCGCGGATGACTTCGAGGACGCCACCCTGGTTGGAGCCCTTGGGAGTGCCGACCCAGCGCAGGGGCAGGTTCACGCGCACTTCGTCATTGAGGTCCACGCGCGTGAGGTCCAGGTGTTCGATGTTGTCGCCCAGATAGTCACGCTGCGCAGCGCGCAGCAGGGCGTGGCTCTTGGTGCCGTCGAGTTCAAGCTCCACGACATGCTCGGCGTCGTGCATCAGCTTGTTCACGGCGCCCGTGTCGAGCGCAATGTTCACGTTTTCCTTGCCCTTGCCGTACAGCACGGCAGGGACCTTGCCCTGGGCGCGGAGACTGCGGTTGTTCTTGGTGCCGGAGAGCGTGCGACGCTCAGCCTTCAAGGCGGGGATAGCCATGGGGCCCTCGGTATTGAACCCCGGCGGCCATGGATGCCATGGTTGCCGGGCTCGTTCCCGGAGATTGCAGTTGTTCGGCTTTCGAGCCGGCTGCTACTCCTTCTTCTTTATCCTGAGTCGCAGGGAAGCAAAGCCGCAGCTCTGGCCCTTTGAATCAAGGGCGAAGAGTTTGACAACGTAATCGCCGGGCGCAAGGCCCGAGTCCGCTTTAATTGTCAGCTTGCCGCCAGCCAGTCCCGCGGCCCCAAACCCCAGCGACTCCCAGGGCAGTTCCGAGACCACCTTCTGATTCGCCGTAGCGTGGTTCTTGGAAACGGCGTCTTCGGCTTCTTTACGGCGCGCGGCGTCAGAGCCAGCCAGGTCCTTGGCCTCAAAGGCTACCAGGTCGCCGTGCACGCGGCTGCGCCTCACCTCCAGCGTGGCCAAGAGCCGGGGCTTGGAAGCTTCACCGCTGCCCGCGGCGGCCGCGCCGGGCACCACGGGCTCGAAGCTGACATCAATGGTGCAGGACTCGCCGGCCGCCATGGGGGCGAGCTTGTCAGGCAGGCCCACCTTGACGTTGGGGTAGCGCAGCCTCAGCCCGGGGTCGCCAATCAGGTTGTAAAGGTAAAGATGGGCGCGGTTCAGCGTGTCGCGCTCCTCCTTCTTGGGGATGATGAAGGCCGCCATGTTCTCCAGCTTCAGCCGATTGGAGTCCTCGCCCAGAACGATCTCGCGCTTGGCCCGCAGGAACGCCTCGCCCAGCGTGCCGCGCCGCTGCTTGGTGATCTCTGAGATCAGGGCATTCTGCAGCAGGGTGTTGCTGTAGGGGTGGCTGTCGCGGCTGCTCGAAATCACGGCCACGGGGGCCTTTTCCTCGAACAGGATGCGTTCGCTGATGCAGCCGTCCTTGTCGTCCAGGAAGCCCGTGGCGCAGGCCACGATGATCATGACGGGAAGCTGCCCGTTCTCGATCTTGAACTTGGAAACGTCGGCCTCGGTCAAGATGGGGTAGCGCAGTTCGCGCTTGCCCTCGCCCTGGGGCACGTGCATGTCGTCGAGGCGGTCCACTGCGCCGTGCCCCATGTAGCTGAGCAGCAGGGAGCCCGCGTTGGCCTCTTCAATGACCTTGTCCGAAAAGCGCGCCGGCACGTAGGCGTAGGGGCTCTTCACGTTGGCGTAGGTCATGCGCAGATCGTAGGCCGGGTCAATGACCTGCTCGGCCATCTGGGTGAAAAGGTTCTCCAGAAGCTGGTCCACGTTAGCGCCGAAGCGGCCCTCGCCGGCGAAGAAGGTGAGCCGGCGCATCCACTCGCCCATCTTCGCGCTTTCATAGGCCTTGACCTTCTTGAGGGCCAGGCGGGCCTGCTCCAGGCTGCGGGCCGGCACGCGCCCGACAGCCAGGTCGGGGATCTCGTTGTCGCCCGATACGGCGTCGGCCAGCCAGTTGTCGCCGGGAATGGCGCTGCGGCCAAAGGCGTCCATATAGGTGGACATGAACCAGGGAATCTCGACCTGGGGGTCGTAACTCTCGCGGCCCACGACGGGGCAATCGCCCAGCAGTAGCACCTGGAAGCCCTCACGCGGCGACTTGCCTCCCACGCCCTTGATGAACTTCTTGATGTCCAGCAGGTTGACCTTTTCACGCTCGGCCAGCCTGGCGATCTCGGACAGTGTGGCGACTTGCGTGACGCGCCCGTGGCTCTGGCGATGGGTGGCCCACTCCCGGGCCGCTTCCTGCAGGCCGTCGGCGGCGATGATGAGATAGTCCACCGCCTTGGCTTCGGTCGCCCCGGGTTTGTCCTGGGCGCGCGGCGAAGGCGCAGCCATTGCCAGCAACCAGGCGCCCAGCGCCAGCAGCACAAATCGCTTCATGGTTCCACTCCCGGCCCGCAAGAGTTGTTGAATATAGCACAGTTCAGGTTTCACGCATGGGCGCGCCGCCCGGCCATGACAAAGCCCCCGCCAAGCGGGGGCCTTGCCAAAGCCTGAGAACCTGCGCCGGACCGGCCAGACAGGCGGCCCGGGCATTCTGCTAGCGCGCAGCGCCGATGGCCTGCTGCACCCTGGGCGCGGCGGCGAGCACGTCTTGCGTCACGCCGCTCTTGAACTGCTCAAAATTGTCATTGAACAGTTTCGCCAGGTGGTTGGCCTGCTTGTCGTAGGCTTCCTTGTCTTTCCAAGTCGCCCGCGGGTCCAGCACCTCGGCCGGCACGCCGGGACACTCCCTGGGCACTTCCAGGCCGAGCACCGGGTGCGTGACAGTGGCCACCTTGTCCAGCTTGCCGTCGAGCGCCGCATTGAGCATGGCGCGGGTGTAGGCAATCTTCATGCGCGAGCCCGTGCCGTAGGGTCCGCCGGTCCAGCCGGTATTGACCATCCAGCAGCGGGCGCCGGTCCTGGCAATCTTCTCGCTGAGCAGCTTGGCGTAAACGCCGGGGTGCAGGGGCATGAAGGGCGCGCCGAAGCAGGCCGAGAAATTGGGCGTGGGTTCCTTCACGCCGCGCTCAGTGCCGGCCACCTTGGCCGTGTAGCCGCTGATGAAGTGGTAGGCGGCCTGGGCGGGCGTGAGCTTTGAAATGGGCGGGAACACGCCAAAGGCGTCTGCCGTGAGGAAGACGACGTTTTTGGGCTGGCCGCCGCGCCCGCTGGGCTCGTGGTTGGGGATGAAGTCGATGGGGTAGCTGGCGCGGGTGTTCTCGGCGCGGGTGCCGTCGGCGAGGTTGATTTCGCGGGTCTGGAGGTCGAAGGCGACATTCTCCAGCACGGTGCCGAAGCGGCGCGTGGTGGCGTAGATTTCAGGCTCGGCCTCGGCGCTCAGATTGATGACCTTGGCGTAGCAGCCGCCTTCAAAGTTGAACACGCCATTGTCGCTCCAGCCGTGCTCGTCGTCACCGATGAGCTTGCGGTTGGGGTCGGCGGAGAGCGTCGTCTTGCCCGTGCCGGAGAGGCCAAAGAACACGGCCACGTCGCCCTGCTTGCCGATGTTGGCCGAGCAGTGCATGGGCAGCACGCCCGCCTGAGGCAACAGGTAGTTGAGCACACTGAACACGGACTTCTTGGTTTCGCCGGCGTAGTGCGTGCCGCCGATGAGGCCCATGTTCTTATCAAAGTTGATCAGGATGAAGGCTTCGCTGTTGGTGCCGTCGATTTCCTTCACCGCGTTCATCGAAGGCGTGTTGATGATGGTGAAGCGCGGCTTGAAGTTCTCCAGCTCCTTCCGGTCCGTGATGCGCACGAACATGTTCTGGGCGAACAGGCTGTGCCAGGCCTTCTCGGTGATGATGCGCACGGGCAGGCGGTACTCAGGGTCGGTGCCGATATAGACGTCCTGCACGAAAAGGTCGCAGCCCTGGAGGTAGGCGAGTTGGCGATGGCGCAAAGCCTCGAACCTCGCGGTCTCAAAGGGCCGGTTAACCTTGCCCCACCAGACCTTTTCGGCCGTGGCGGCGTCCTTGACGATGAATTTGTCATTGGGCGAGCGGCCGGTGTAGGTGCCGGTGTGGACAATCAGCGGTCCGTGGGCCGCCATGTGGCCTTCGTGGCGGCGGATGGATTCTTCGTAAAGCTGCGCGGGAGAGAGGTTGCGGTACACCTGGCCCAGGTTGACCAGGCCCAGATACGAGAGGTCCAGCGTCATGGACGAACTCACAATTGTACGCAGCCAGCGATGGTGCACGGCAACCGAGCCGGCGGCGGCAACGGGCCCCACAGGGAGCCGACGGGGCAAAAGGATAGCGACTGCTAAGTAAGCGGCAATGGCGAACTGGCCCTGTTGAAAACCTGCTCGGCCCGGCTTGGCCGCGCCTACCCCCGCAGCCCCAAGCCCGTTACACTCCCGCGCCATGAACAGCCTATACAGTGACGCTGAAGCCGACGCCCTGGCGGCCCGCTTCCCCTCCGTTTCCCGAGATGTGGCCCTGCGCGTTTACACTTCGCGCCTCATCGGGCAGCAGCCTACGCTGGTCATGCACGGCGGGGGCAACACGAGCGTCAAGGGCAGCCACCGCCTGATCAGCGGCGAAACCGTGGAAGCCATTTTCGTCAAGGGCAGCGGCTGGAACCTCGACAGCATCGAGCCCCCGGGCCTGCCCGGCCTTGATCTTGCCTACCTGCGCAAGCTGCGCGCCCTCGACCGCCTTTCCGACCATGACATGGTCAACGAGCTGCGCTCGCATATGTTTGACGCCTCGGGCCCCACCCCCAGCGTCGAAACCCTGCTGCACGCGTTCCTGCCCCACAAATTTGTCGACCACAGCCACAGCGACGCCATCCTGGCCCTGACCAATCGCCAAAACGGCGAGGGACTGGTGCGCGAAATCTTCGGGGCCCGCGTCGGCATCGTGCCCTACATCATGCCCGGCTTTGCCCTGGCCAAGGCCTGCGCCGAGGCCTACGAACGCCGCCCCGAAGTCGAGGGCCTGGTGCTGCTCAAGCACGGGTTCTTCACCTTCGGCGACAGCGCCCGCGAAAGCTACGAGCGCCACCTTGCCCTCGTGACCCTGGCCGAGCAGTGGCTCGCGTCCCGGGAGGGCCGCACCCTGAGCGTGAGCTTCTCCTCGCCCCGCCCGCCGGCCGAACTGGCGGCGTCGGCCGCGGTGCTGCTGCGCGGCCTCCTGGCCGAAGCCACAGGAGACCAGGATGCCCCCTACCGCCGCATGGTGCTGGAGTGGCGCGCCACGCCCGAGATCATGGCCTACGTCAACTCCGGCGAACTCCAGGAACTGGCCCAGACCACGCCCCTGACCCCCGACCACGTCATCCGCACCAAGCCCCTGCCCTGCGTCGTGGCCGACCCGGACTTCGAGGATTCGGCCCTGGCCCAGCAGCTCGAGGATGAAATCACCGACTACCGCACCCGCTACAACCGCTACTTCGAAGCAAACGTCGAGGCCAAGAAGGTCAGCCGCACCCGCCTCGATGACTTTCCCCGCGTGGTACTGATTCCGGGGGCGGGCATGTTCTGCTGGGGGCCCACCAAGAAGGATGCCCTGATCGCCGCCGACCTCTACGAGCACACCATCCGCGTCAAGACCCAGGTCTTCGCCACCAGCGCCTACGAGGCCCTTTCCCTGGAAGACCTATTTGACATGGAGTACTGGCCGCTGGAGCAGGCCAAGCTCGGCAAAACCAGAGAAAAGCCCTTGGCGCGGCAGGTGGCCGTGGTAACGGGCGCGGCCGGGGCCATTGGCAGCGCCGTGGCGGCGCGATTGATGGAGGAAGGCTGCCACGTCGTGCTGAGCGACTACAACGCGGAAAGCCTGGGGCGCGTGTGCGACGACCTGGGCAAACGCTTTGGCAAAGACGCGCGGCGCGGCGTGGTCTGCGACGTGACGGACGAGCAGAGCGTGGCGGAGCTGTTTGCCGAAACGGCGAGGCTGTATGGCGGCTGCGACATCGTGATTCCCAACGCGGGCATTGCCCTGTCGCGCCCCCTCGACCAGCTCACGGCCGAAGAGTACGAGCGCGTGCAGCGCGTCAACGGGCTGGGCTGCTTTCTGGTCATGCGCGAAGGGGCAAGGTTGCTCAAGCGCCAGGGCACAGGCGGGCATGTCATCATCATCGGCAGCAAGAACGTGGCAGCCCCCGGCGCGGAGTTCGCGGCCTACAGCGCGAGCAAGGCGGCCGCCCATCAACTGGGCAAGGTGGCGGCCCTGGAACTGGCCAAGGAAGGCATTCGCGTCAATGTGCTCGCGCCCGATGCCGTATTCGGCGACGAAAAGAACCCCAGCGGCCTGTGGAGCGAGGTGGGCCCCTCGCGGGCCAAGGCCCACGGCATTGACCCCTCGAGGCTCGAGGACCACTACCGCGAGCGCAACCTGCTCAAGGCGCGGGTCACGGGCCGCCACGTGGGCAATGCCGTCGTGTTTCTGGCCACCAACCAGACCCCCACGACGGGCGCCGTCCTTCCCATCGACGGGGGCCACGCCCAGACCTTCTCGCGCTGACGGGCGGGCTTGCGCCGTTCATTCTTTTGCGCCAGGTGCTAACCTCGCGCCGTGCCCACTCTGTTGCTCGAGATTTCTTCCAGTTCACGCACGGCCCTCAACGCCCGCCTGGCGCGGCAGGCCCTGCGGCTGGCCCTGGGCAGAACCTTCGCCCGGGCCGAAGTCAGCCTGCGGCTCGTGGGCGACTTGCAGATGCGCCGGCTCAATCGTGCCGCGCTGAATCACGACTACACGACGGATGTCCTGAGTTTTGACCACGGGGACTCTCCGGAGGGCCGGTTGCTGGAGTTGATCGTTTGCCCGGCGGTGGCGAGGCGCGAGGCAAGAAGGCGGGGACTGCCGCCGGAGCAGGAGCTGCTGCGCTATGTGGTTCATGGGGCCCTTCACCTGGCCGGCCACGACGACTTGGAGCCCGGCGCCCGCCAGCGCATGTGGCAGGTGCAGGAACGCCTGCTCAAACGGCTGTTCAAGAGCCATTACCGCCCCCAAGACGGCCGCAACGCCTGGCGCTAAGCGATGGCTCTGTGAGGCCCTGGCCCACAGCGGCCGGCCCCCTGTCTCCCCACCAAGTTTCCCCAAGGTTGCACAGCGCCATTTGGGCGCTGGAGAGCCATTCCCGAGTCCCGGGAGAACTCTGAAAGGAATCACTGCCGGCGGCGCCCGGAACAGGGATGCCGTGGGCGGACTGGCCCAATGATGGCGGGCTGGAGGCCCGCCCCACGAAAAACCCGCACTCCCTGAAATTATATCATGATGTTATATAAGAACCTTATAGAATACTCTATGGGGGCCATCATGATCATCCTTGAAATCCTCGCGGTCATCCTGGGCGCCGACTTCTTTGCCGGTTTCATCCACTGGGCCGAGGACGCCTACGCCCGCGAAGACATGCCCATCATCGGCCCGCTCGTAGCCGCGCCCAATGTGCTGCACCACAAGCAGCCGCGCGCCTTCCTGAAGAAGAACTGGCTGCAGAGTTCCTGGGACCTGCTGCTGGGCGGTGCGCTGCTCGTGGGTGCCGCCGCGGCGCTGGGTGTGCTTACCTGGCATGTGTGGCTGTTTGCGGCGCTTGTGGTGATGTCGAACCAGGTGCACAAGTGGAGCCACCAGGGGCCGCGCGAGCACTGGCGGGTCATTACGTGGCTGCAGAAAGCGCGAGTGTTGCAGACACCGCGCCAGCACGCGCAGCATCATCGCGGCGAAAGGAACACGCATTATTGCGTGATCACCAACGTGCTCAACCCGGTGCTCGACCGCATCGGTTTCTGGAAGGGCCTGGAGTGGTGCATCGAACGCACCTTGGGCGTCAAGCGCCGCGTTGAAGTTGTCAGCCCGGCATAATCATGTCGGGCGTTGTGCCCAAGCCCGAACCCGATGGCGGTCATTTGCGATACTTGCGAACTGCGCGGGCGTACTCGGCCTTCATTGTTTCCAGATCGTACTCACATCGACGCCCCCACTCACGTACAGCTTCCTTGGAACGCAGGAAAGGCGGTTCTTCGCCATCGATAACGTACTGATTGGGGCGCGTGAACTTTGCCCTAAACACATGGAATAGCGCGTCGCCAATCGTGTATTGGACCGGCGAACCGTCAGGGGTCTCCATCGAATCGAGGACTTCTGTCAGGCGCGGATCGTCAAAGTGCGAGAGCCAAAGCTCGATTTCAGATGGTCCGGCAGATCGCTCAATCCGCTCCCATGCTTCGCGGTGCAAACCGCGCTCTTCGCTGCTGTCCTGCTGAAGCGAGTCAATTGCGCGCTTCAATTCAGGCAGGTTCACCTCGCGCCTTTGGGAAGAGGCTTTTTCGCTCCGTACGCAACCTGCGACGCACAGGAGAAGCAGCAGGCCCAACGTTGTCCCCAGTTCGCGAGGCGATTTCGTCGCGTGAATTATCATACCCGCCACCAAGTTTTCCCCAAGGTTGCGCGGGCCGATTCCCCCGCTAAAGTGCCGTTCCCGAGTCCGGGGAGAACTCCGAAAAGACTCATGGCTGGCGGCGCCCATGCGCGCCTCGTATGCGTTTTGGCCCCGGAGGCGGGGCAGTGAACCCGGGATCGTCCCATGACCAAGCATGTTTTCGTGACGGGCGGCGTTGTTTCCTCTCTTGGCAAGGGCCTCACCACGGCCTGCCTGGCCATGCTGCTGGAAAGCCGCGGTCTGCGCGTGCGTATCCAGAAGTTCGATCCCTATATCAACGTCGATGCCGGAACCATGAACCCCTTCCAGCACGGCGAAGTCTACGTCACGCAGGACGGCGGCGAGACCGACCTCGACCTGGGCCACTACGAGCGCTTCTCCAACTGCCCCCTCTCCCGCGCCTCGAACATCACCACAGGCCGCATCTACCAGAACGTGATCACCAAAGAGCGCCGCGGGGCCTACCTCGGCGGCTGCGTCCAGGTCGTGCCCCACATCACCAACGAAATCAAGGCCCACGTCCGCCAGCATGACGGCCCCGACGTGGACCTCGTGCTCTCCGAGCTCGGCGGCACCGCCGGCGACATCGAATCAGCCGCCTACCTCGAGGCCTTCCGCCAGTTCGTCTATGAGCACGGCCGCGAAAACTGCGTGTTCGTGCACCTCACCCTGCTGCCCTACCTGCGCGCCTCGGGCGAGCTGAAGACCAAGCCCACCCAGCAGAGCGTGGGCATTTTGCGCCAGATCGGCATTCAGCCCGACATGCTGATCTGCCGCACTGAAAAGAGCATGACGCAGGAAATGCGAGACAAGATCGCCCTGTTCTGCAACGTGGAAAAGAAGTACGTGTTCGAGGAGAAGGACGTCGAACACTCCATCTACGAGCTGCCCCTGCTGCTGCATGAGCAGGGCGTGGATGATGCCCTGATCAACCGCCTGGGCCTGCCCACCCGCCCCGCCAATCTCGATGAATGGCAGAAACTCGTGCACCGCGTCGTCAACCCCGGCGGCAGCGTCGATATCGCCGTGGTCGGCAAGTACATCGAACTCAAGGACGCCTACAAGAGCGTCTATGAGAGCATCGCCCACGCCGGCATCGCCAATAACGTCGAGGTCAACGTCCAGCGCATCGCCTCTGAAGAGCTGACCGACGACAATGTCGGCTCCAAGCTCCGCGGCGTGACCGGCATCCTTGTGCCCGGCGGCTTTGGCGAACGCGGCATCGAGGGCAAGATTTCCGCGGTGCGCTTCGCCCGCGAAAACCGCGTGCCCTACTACGGGCTGTGCCTGGGCATGCAGATCGCCACCATCGAGTTCGCGCGCCACGTGTGCGGGCTCAAGGGCGCGCATTCCAGCGAGTTCTCCAAGGATACGCCGCACCCTGTCATCACCCTGCTGAAGGATCAGATCAATGTGAAGGACATGGGCGGCACCATGCGCCTGGGCTCCCAGCCCTGCCGGCTGCTGGAAGGCACCATCGCGCGCAGGGCCTACGGCACCGAGCTGGTGCAGGAACGTCACCGCCACCGCTACGAGTTCAACAACAGCTACCGCGAACAGCTTCAGGCCCGGGGACTGGTCATTTCCGGCATCAACCCCGACCTCGACCTCGTGGAAATCGTGGAACTGAAGGACCACCCCTTCTTCGTGGGAGTCCAGTTCCACCCCGAGTTCCAGAGCAAGCCCACCAGGCCGCACCCGCTGTTCCGCGAATTCGTGGCCGCGGCCGTCAAACGCAAGAACGGGCTCTAGCAGGCGGCTAAAAAATGGCCTTCTGGAATTTCTCAGCGGCCTGCTGGCGTCCGGCTGTCAGCCGCGGATCTTTGCCGCCAGGCCCGCGAGGTCGGGCTTGACCTTCATGCCAAACGTTCCGGGCTTGGCGAAGTCCTGCATTTCATTTGTGGGCAGCAGGTGAATATGCACGTGGGGCACTTCGTAGCCGATGACGCAGGTGCACACGCGCTTGCAGTTGAGCTTCGATTTCAGCAGGGCCGCGACTTTCCTGGCCGCCAATTGAAGCGCGGCGTAGTCGGCTTCGGGCATGTCGAACAGATAATCATGTTCTTTCTTGGGCACGACCAGCGTGTGCCCCTCGGTCCAGGGGTTGATGTCCAGAAAAGCGAAATGCTTGTCGTCCTCCCAGACCTTGTGGCAGGGAATCTCGCCCTTGATGATCTTCGAGAAGATGCTTGGCATGGAAACTCCTGAACGCGAACGAGCAAAGAACGGGAAACGCATTCCACGGATGTCGCAGATTACACAGATTCAGAAAGTACATCTGTGAACGCCTGCGTCATCCGTGGACTGCTGTTCCAGGCTTGCTGTTCGATGCCGCCGGCTTACTCAAAGTACTTGTCGTACTCGGCCAGCGACGCTTTCACTTTGTCAGCCGCGCCTTCCTTGCCCTCGCGCAGATCCTTCACGTGGGCCATGAAGGGTTCGAGCCAGTAGTGAAGCTGGTTGTGGGCCTCGCCCGTCATCTTGCAGCCCTGGATGAGCTTGCGCAGTTCGGCGTCAAGCGCATCGCCCAGCGCCTTGCCCTCGAGCGATTTGTCGGCCGCGCGTTCCTTGATGGCCGCAATGGCATTGCGCGTGGGCTCGTCGGCCTTCCAGCGCTTGCCATCGTCCAGCTTCAGGGGCTGAGCGGCGTGATCGGCCGGACCATGGGCGTGGCTGTTGGCGCCATGGTCGCAGGCGGCGAAGAATAGCGCGGCAGACAGCAGCAGGGAGAGCGTGATGAAAGACTTCATGGCAGGGCTCCGTCGGGCATAAAAGGACTTCATTGTCCTGATAACGCCACGCCAGGCCGCGCTATTCCCTGCTGGTGGTTGAACAAGCGTAAGGGGCCATTTCGCCCGAGCATCACAGTCATGCCCGCGCGACAAGCGTCATGCCGCGATGGCCCTGAAATGCAAACCCGGCCGTCACCGGCCGGGTTGCCACTTGAATGAATCTAGCGCGCGTACTCCGTCACGCGCGTTTCGCGCATCAGCGTGACCTTGATTTCGCCGGGGTAAGTGAGTTCATCCTCGATCTTTTGCGCCATTTCGCGCGCGATGACGAGTGCTTGCTCGTCCGTGACCTGCTTGGCGTTGACCAGCACCCGCAACTCGCGGCCGGCCTGCACGGCAAAGGCCTCCTGCACGCCGTTGAAGCTCTTGGCCACGCCTTCCAGCGCCGTGAGCCGCTGCACGTAGCGTTCCATGCTTTCGCGCCGCGCGCCGGGGCGGGCCGCCGAGATGGCATCCGCCGCCGCCGCCAGGCTGACGTAAGGATACTTGTGCGTCATCACCTGGTCGTGGTGGCCGCCCGCAGCCTCGATCACCTCCGGCCGCTCCTTGATGCTGATGAGGAACTCCTTGCCCACCAGCGGGTGCCCGCCTTCCTTCTCGTGGTCGATGGCCTTGCCGATGTCGTGCATCAGGCCGCAGCGCCGGCCCAGCTTCGGGTCAAGCCCGAGTTCTGAGCACATCATGCCCATGATGTGCGCGACCTCGACCGTGTGCTTGTACACGTTCTGGCCGTAGCTCGAACGGAACTTGAGCCGGCCCAGCAGATACTGCGCCTTGGGATGGATGTTGTGCACGTCGGCCTCGAACTGGATCTGCTTGCCGGCCTCCGTGATCTCCTTCTCCACGTCCTTGCGGCAGACCTCGAACAGTTCCTCGATACGCGCGGGATGCACGCGGCCGTCCTGAATCAGGCGCCGCAGCGTGCGCGCGGCTACTTCACGCCGCACTGAGTCAAAGCAGCTCACGACGACAACGCCGGGCGTGTCATCAACGATGACATCGACGCCGGTGACCTGCTGGAAGTGACGGATGTTGCGGCCCTCGCGGCCGATGATGCGCCCCTTCACTTCATCGCTGGGAATTTCGATGGTGCTGGTCGTGGTTTCGCCCGTGTATTCGCTGGCCAGGCGGCAGATGGCCTGGCTGATGGTCCACTTGGCCTTTTCGTCGGCCTGCTCGTCCAGCGCCTTGAACATCTTGGTCAGGCGTTCGGCCTTCTCGTTCACAAGCTCAGCGTCAAAACGCTCCAGCAGTTCGCGCTTGGCTTCCTCCTGGCTGAGCTGGGCAATGACGGCCAGCTTGTCGCGCTGCTCGGCCAGGGCCTTCTTCGCCTCCTCCTCCAGCTTGGCGATGCGGGCCTTGCTTTCCTCAATGTCCTTGCCGCGCTTTTCAAGCTGGTCGGCCTTCATGTCGAGCAGTTCGATCTTCTGCTCGATGGACTCTTCGCGCTTGGCGACACGCTTTTCAAGCTCCTTGATTTCGTCGCGCTTGCCATCGAGGTCGGCTTCGGTCTTCTCGCGCAGCTTCAGGGCTTCAGCGCGGGCTTCCACCTGCGCGGCCTGCAGCATTTCCTGCGCCTTGAGGCGGGCCTGCTCCAGCGCCAGCTTGCCGTCAGCGCCGCCCTCCTTGAGCTTTTCCACTTCCTTCAAGGCTTCGCCGCGCGCGACTTCCGCGGCCTTGGCCCTGGCCCCCAGAAGGAAGTAGGCCGCACCGCCGGCAATCACGGCGCCGACGGCTAGACCCAGAAAGATGAAAATGATGACTTCGCTGGCTTCGGCTGCGAGGAACATGGCGACATCTCCCGCCCCGTAGGGCAAACCGGCTCACGGCCGGGTTCTGAGACGTCGGTCGGGGTCACTGCAAAGATTGCCGCTCACCGCCTACGGTGATCGTGAAGCATCAAGCGCCCGCGGGCATGCTCGCTGCCCCGGGCCGGACCGGCTCGCTCTGGCTGACACTTCACACATGCCGACGCGGCTTTAGGAACATCTCTCTTGCAGGTTGAGGCTGCTACTTACCGCAGCCGTAAAATGACCCTACGACCAACGTATATGGAAACCGCAGGTGTGACGCCGCCCGGGTACGGCCGGAATTCCTCCCCGCGCCTCAAGCTGCGTCACCGCCGCCCCTGAGGGCACTGCGGAACATTGACATGTTATCAACATCGGTTTTTGGGGCAACTTTATCCGGTACTAACCAGTCATGGGGCGTGCCAAGGGTCAAAGCAGCCCTCAATGCCGGCCGTCATCGACCTTGAGCTGGCGGCGAACCTCTTCGGCGCTCACCAGCGTTTCGTCGGCGTTGATGCCGGGGCACTGCTGGGCCTCCTGCTCCCACTTCTCCCTGGCGGCCATGATGCGGCCCCAGAACGGATAGGTGCGGCATTGCGTGGGGCGTGCCTCATACACGGCGCAGCCTTTGTCCGGCAGGTAGAAGATGCAGTCGTTGTTGGCCCGCTCGATAAGCGAATAGCCTCGCCCCATGCGGCGCACATAGCGGCGTGTGAACTGGTCAAGCGTGAGCTTCATGACGTCGGCGAGTTGCTGCATTTCCGCCAGGTTGACCCACACCGCGCCGGGCCCGCGCTTGCCGCTGCAGCAATCGCCGCACTCGGGGCCTTTGCAGCGAAAATGGACTCCGCCCTCGAACCAGTCCGGGGTCGGCGCCGTTTGCTCTGTGCTGGGCATGGGCCCAGCATACCAAGCCCAGCGGCGGGAGAGACCCATGTCCTACGCGCTGCCCCTCAGGCCCGGTCATTTGCGCCCCCGGGCCGCAGTTTCCTTGTCAGAATCGCCTTCCCGCAGGCACTCACGGTCAACCGCAATGAGCGAGGCGGCCGACGATGCAGCACTGATCAGCCGCGCTCTGGGCGGCGACGCGCAGGCCTTTGGCCTGCTGGTGGAGCGCCATTTCGGCGCGGCCTATGCCAGCGCCTATGCCGTGCTGGGTAATGCCTCAGACGCCGAGGAACTGGCCCAGGAGACCTTTGTTCAAGCCTATGAGAAGCTGTCACGCCTGCGCGAACCGGGGGCCTTCGTGGGTTGGATCTGGCGCATCGCCCACGACCTCGCCCTCAAGCACATCCGCAAGCACGGGCGCATGAAGGTGGTCAGCGAGTTGCCCGAGCAGGGGCTCGATGCGCCGGCCCTGGGCATGCTGATCGAAGGTGAAGATCGCCAGGCCCTGGCCCGTGCCCTTGAACAGCTGCCCGAGGACATGCGCCAGGCCCTGCTGATGAAGTACTGGCAGGAACTGGACTATGATGAAATGGCCCGGCGCTGCGGCGTCTCCGCCGAGGCCCTTTACCAGCGCGTCTGCCGCGGTCTCAAGCGGTTGCGCGAACTTCTGGCGGGGAGCGGCCCATGATCGATGGCTTTGACCGCAGTGAAGAAGGACAGGCGCTGGCCGCCCTGCTGAGACGCCACGCCCCGCCCCGTCCCGACGCGCGGGCCGCCGCCGCTCGCGTGCTGAATCGCCTGCAAAGCCCAAGGCAGGAGTCGCGGCTGCTGCGCCTGTTGCCCCTGGGGCTGGCGGCCGCTGCGGCGGCCGTGGCCGCGGTAGTCTATTTCGCCCCGCCCACCCAGCCGCCGCCGTCTCTGCCGGTTCCCGCGCCTGCGGCCCTGGCGCCCGCCGTCAAGGCCGAACTCGTGGCGGAGCTGGCGGTCGGCGTGCGATCCGTGCAGGGCGACCTGCTCGTCCTCGACACAGGCCTCACCCGCGGCCTGCGTGTGGGCGACTGTCTGGCCGCCGGGGCCTCCCGCGTGCGCGTGACGGCGGTCGGAATCTTCCATGCCCGGGCCCTCCTTGAAGCCGGGCCCGCGCCACGACGCGGGGACCGCCTTGCCGCCGAAGCCGACACCGAACCCATGAAGCGCGCCCGACGCTTTGAACTCGTCGGCGGCGACCCCGGCGCGCTCTTCGACTTCGGCGCCGTCGTCGAGCCCCTGTCTCCCGTGGAGGCCCGCCAGTCCGGCGTGGCCGACGGCCGCGCCCTGATGGTCATCGAAACCTTCTCCAGTCTGCTGCGGGGCGAAAGCGTCGAGCCCACGCTGGCGGGCCTTGCCGGGCTCAAACCCGGCGACGTCATCCTGTCCTGCAACGGGGCCGGCGCATCATCGTTGGGTGACTTCACCCAGGCCCTGGAGCTGACACGCCGCAGCGGCCTGCTGAAACTTCGCATACTGCGCGGCATGAGCGAGCTCGAACTCCAGGCACGCTGACGTGCTCCCCGAATGCGCCCGCCTGCATTGGCCGGGGCAGATCAGCGAACTGTCACCGAGCCCAGGTTCAGCACGCCATAGGCCGGAAGGTCGATCACGTAGCTCTTGTCCGGCTTCTGGAGGTCGCGCGAAGAGATCCACAGGTGCAGGTACACCTGGCCGTACGGCGCACTGGTGAGGCGGCAGCGACCGTCGGCGCCGCCAAGCTGGATGCGCGGGCGTTCCGACTCGCTGATCTCGCCCGCAGGCGAGAACGTTACGAGAAACTCCACGCCGGGCACGGGGGCAAAGGCCCCGTCAATGCACATGAACTCGAGGGTGGATGCCGTGCGCAGCAGGGCCGCAAGGTTGATTTCGCCGTCAAGGGCCAGGGTGAACTGTGAGACGGGGGGCTCGACGGCCAGCAGGCTGTCAGTGCCGCCGCCCATGTTCACGGTGTAGTTTCCCGCGGGCAGGGTGAAGTTGGCGACGTCGGTCTGGGCGTTGGCAGGAATCTCGCGCACGTAGTGCGACTTCATGGCGCCCGAGCCCATGGGCAAAATGGCCACGCTGTAGGTCATGCGTGTGCCCTCCGGCGGCAGAGCCCCGGCATCGCGCGAGGTGCGAACCGTCACGCGCCCCAGTTCAATGTTGAACGCCAGCTTCTGGGACTCACCAAGGCCCACCTGCCGCACAAATGCAGCATCCAGACCCTCGACTTCAGCCACGAGAAACCAGGTTCCGGGTTGAATGGCGGCGAATTCGGCGGCGGCCCCTTCAATGCGCGTGGCTCCGGTGTAGGTGGCGGCGTCAAGTGACTGGCGCAGGTTGCAACGCCTGAGTTTCACAGCCGCGCCATCGGAGCGGGTGAAACTGACGTCGACTTTGACGGGGTCACGCGGAATGAGGCCGGCGCTGGGGTCCGGCGCATCGGCGGGCAGCAGCTTGAGAACGACATTCTGGCGCTGCTCTTCGTTGTCCTTGCCGGTGACTTCCATTTCGGCGCGATAGCGCTTGCCCTCGCGCGCCTGACTGAAGATGAAGCGCTCGCGCATGCCGACACGCAGGGCAAAGGCAAGCAGGCCCGTTTCAGGAGGAATCACGTAAGGCGAAGAACTGCTGTTGACGGAGCCCAGCTCGATGGTCGAGCTGCCGTAGCGGTTGAAGCGACCCTCCATAGTGCCGTCAAATACGCCGCGTTCGGCGCGCTGGACGATGACAGTTTCGGGCTTGCCCCCGTCTTCATACTCAAAGGCGAAGTGGACCCGCGCGTAACGCGGTGCGGAAAGCCGGAGTTGCACCTGAACTTCCTGGATTCCGCCGATAAGGCGGACTTCCTCACTGACTTCAGCAAATCCCGGCGTGGCGCACGTCACGCGGTACTGGCCGGGGAACAGACCGTCGAAGCGATACTCGGCGCCGTCGCTGCCCGTGCGCGGCCGATTGGCCATGGGTTGCCAGCCCAGCCCCTCCGCCTGGATTTCAAGGCGCAACGTCGCCTGATTGACGCTGTAGTCCGTGGTGGTTTTCACGTTGACCACAATGGCCCCCTGCGGAACGGGCAGGGTGACCTGGCTCTGGAGATCGTGCTTGGGGCCCTCCTTCAGCACTTTGGGCCGCGACCAGACGGTACCGCTGCCGTCGCCTCGGGCGTGCGGCGCGGGCACCTTGTCCGGCCCAGACCCAGGTTGACCCGTGCCGGAAGGACTGGCAGCGTTGGAGCTTCCACGGGCTTCTGGGCGCAAGTCGCCGGAAGGGCGCTCGCGGCTGTCCTGCCTCGCCTGGCCGGCTTTGACACCGTCGGACTTGGGAGCATCTTCAAGGGTGGTTTCGCCGCCGGCGGGCAGGGGGCGGGGCGAGGGGCCCATGAGTCCGAAAACAACGCCCAGGAGAAGCGCGGCGAACAGCGCAGCGGCGGCAATGGCAGGAAAGGAAGTTAGCTTTTCAGACCAGTTCATTGCGGCTCTTGGTATGGGGCGCGACGCCCCGATGAGCTATTGTAACGAGCCGGGAGCGCGGCCGTCTAACCTGGACTGCGCTTATCCAATTTAGCGGTGTAACAATTGTTCAAAGGTTCTATGCTGACAGGTGGAAATGGGGGGCAACCGCCAGGCAACTTATGAGCGGAGCCCGCAATGTACGGAACCGTCCAAGCCATGAGCCAGAAATACACGGGCGACCTGCGCGAAATCACGCAGTACCGGGCAGGCAACGTCGAGATCAACATCGCCAAGCACAGCGGTTACTGTTGGGGCGTGCAGCGTGCCTATGACCAGACTGTGGCCACCGCCAAGACTACCGAAGGCCCGGTCTACACCTATGGCCCGCTGATTCACAATCCGCAGACCATCGATGAACTGCGCAACCACTACGGCGTCAACTACATCCAGGGCCCTGAAGACGTCGACCAGGGCACCGTGGTCGTTCGCACTCACGGCGTACCGCCGGAGATTCAGGACCTGCTGCGCGCCAAGGGCGTGAACGTCATTGACGCCACCTGCCCCTACGTGCGGGTGACTCAGAACTACGCGGCCCTGCTGCTCAAGCAGAAGTATCACGTGGTGATCATCGGCGACCCCAAGCACGCGGAAGTGATTTCGATTCTGGCCTACGCCAAGGGCGAGGGCACGGTGATTCACAGCCTCGAGGACATCGACAAGATTCCGCACAACAAGCGGCGTCTGGGCGTCGTGGTGCAGAGCACGCTGATTCTCGAGAAGGTGAACAAGATTGTGAACGCGCTGCTGGCACGGGCGCAGGAAGTGCGGGTGTTCAACACGATCTGCTACGTGACAACGGAGCGGCAGGAAGACGCCGAGCACATCGCGCAGACCAACGACCACGTGCTGGTCATCGGCGGCAAGGAAAGCAGCAACACCAAGAAGCTGGCCATCGTGGCCGAGACTCACGGCGCGCGAGCCATGCTGATCGAGAGCGAATCAGACATCGACTTCAGCAAGCTGGCCAACGCCAAGAAGATCGGCATCCTCGCGGGGGCCAGCACGCCCAACTGGCTGATCGACAAGTGCAAGGACCGCCTGGTCGAGCACTTCTCGGCGGCGCCCGTGGGTGCATGAACGCGACATTGAGGCGGGCCGGGGCATGACTTGTCATGCCCCTTTTTGTTGAGCGAACCCCCACCCCTGGAACCTGCCATGGCGGACGTGAAGATCGGGCTGGTGACGGTTTCCGACCGCGCCAGCCAGGGCATCTACGAAGACAAGGGCGGGCCGGCCATGCTGGCCGAGATGTCGCGCATCCTCAGCACGGCCTTTGTGCCCGTCAGACGCGTGATCGCCGACGAACAACCCCTCATCCAGTCCACGCTCAAGGAACTGGCCGATATCGAACAATGCTGCCTGATCCTGACCACGGGCGGCACGGGCCCCGCGCGCCGCGACGTCACGCCCGAAGCCACGGCCGCGGTCTGCGATCGCCTGCTGGACGGCTTTGGCGAGCAGATGCGCGCCGTGAGCCTCAAGGTCGTGCCTACTGCGATTTTGTCACGCCAGATAGCCGGCACGCGCGGCAAGGCCCTGATCATCAACCTGCCCGGCAACCCGCCTGCGATCAAGGATTGCCTCGAGGCCGTCATGCCGGCCGTTCCCTACTGCATTGACCTGATGGAGGGGCCCTGGCTGGATTTCAGGGACGACTGCGGCCTCAAGGCCTTCAGGCCCAAGCACGCCAAGAAGCCCGGGGCCTAGCGCTTCAACACTGGGCTCTCAGGAATCAACGAATCGGCCCTTGCCATGCCAGGCCGCAAGACGTCGCCCGGCCCCGCGGCGGCCGTCAACGGTGGGCGGGGTTTCCCGTGCGGCGCAGGTTGGCGCGGAAGGTGCTCCAGGCCGCGCCTTTGCCGCCCAGCGTGATGGCAAAGGCCATGCCGTAGTTGTTCTTGCCGTCGAGTTCGCTGGTGCCAAGGCCGATCACGCCGAAGTACTCCAGCAGGCCGTCGCCATCGAAGTCGCCGACGATGGGCGCCGAACTGATGCTCTCCCAGCGGCTGCCCTTGAATCTCGCGTTGTACTCAAAGCTGGGCTCGCCCGTTTTGGCGTCCAGGGCGCGCACGAGGTGGCCATCGTTGAAGAGCACATCGAGGTCGCCGTCGCCATCCGCGTCGCAGAGCACCGCTCCGCGGTCGAGCGACTTGTTCATCGGCTGCTTCCACTTCAGGGCGCCGTCTTTCGTGCTCACGGCATAGATGGTGCCGCCGCCGAACACCAGCTCCTCCGTGCCGTCGGCGTCAAGGTCAGCCACGAGGGTCGCGCCGAACAGGTAGTCCTTGAACTTCAGATGCCACACCTGCTCGCCCTTGAGGTTGATGGCGTAGACGTCGCCCTGGCAGGTAGCGGCGAAAATGGTGTCGGCGGCCTTGTTCAGGGCCACGCCGTGATACATGCCCATGCCCTTGTTGCGCTCATCGTCGGCGGTCTGGAAGGTCCACAATGGCTCGCCGGTCTTTCCCTCAAAGGCATGGATGCAGTTATCGCCGCGCCAGCTCGTGGTCACGACGTCGAGAATCTTGTCCCCGTTGAGGTCGAGCAGGGCGGGCTCGCTCTGGACGCAGCCGGGGTAGTCGCGCTGCCAGATCAGCTGCCGGTCAGCGGCGCTGTAGCAGCAGACACGGCCGTTCTTGCCGCCGCCGCGCCCGCCCCACATGGTGCCGACGACAATCTCGAGCCTGCCGTCGCCGTCGAGGTCAGCCACGGCGCAGGGGCTGTCGGTGCCGCTGGGCAGCTTGAGGGTCCATTTGAGCTTGCCATCATGGGCCAGGCAGTAAAGCGAGCCCGAAGCTGAATCCGCGCTCAGGCTTTCCAGTTTACCGTCGCCGTCTAGGTCGATGCAGGTCGTTGACGCGTCAAGGGGCCCGCCGTCGCTGGCGTGGCGCCAGCGCACCTTGCCCGTGGCGGCCTCCACACAATAGACGTGCTGGTCGTTGAAGTAGCTGCCGAACACCAGCTCGAGCTTCCCGTCGCCGTCGAGGTCGGCAAGGCTGCCGCTGCCCTTGAGGTCGCTGGTCATGTCCAGCTTCCAGAGCAGCTGGCCGGCCTGGCGCGGCTTGGCCTGGGTGGGCACGGTCGATTTCTTGAGTTCGGCCAGCTCGTCCTGCAGCTTCTTGAGCTCTTCCTCGAGCTTTTTGACCCGGTCCTCCAGGTCGCGCACACGGCGCATGGGGTCGGGGTTGTCCTGCGCCAGCGCCAGCGTGGAGAGCAGAAGCAGCAGGGGCAAAGCGGCAAGCAGACGCATGGATTTCTCCCGTTGGGCAGACCCGAATAGCAGGTCGTTGAAAAAGTGGCATCCGGCCACCTTTTCAACCCGGTCGGGCCGAATTGAATTCGTCCCGACCTCCATTTCAAGCGGCTCTTAGCCGCCTGAAATGCGCATGCCGTCCATGGCTTGCGCCCGCAGGCCGTTTCTCAACGGCCTGCTAAAGCTGCGCCAGGCCCTGGGTGTCGATGTCCGGGGTCATGGGGGTGGCATCCATGCCGTGGCGGCTGAAGGCCTCGGCCATGGCGTTGGCCACGGGCTTCATGTCGCCCTCGCCCAGGGCAATCATGGTGCCGCCCGCGCCGGAGATGGTCACGCCGTAGGCCCCGGCCTCCATGGCGGCCTTGGCGATGTCGTCATAGCCCACGATCATGCCCTTGCGATGCGGAACATGGAGGCGGTCTTCAAAGCCGGCGCGAATGGCCTCCCTGTTGCCCAGGCGCAGACCGTAAAGCAGGGTCAGCAGGGCGCGCTGGTTGCTGACGGCATCGGTGCGCTTGAGGCTCTCCGGCAGCCAGCGGCGCGTGGCGTCGGTGCTGACCTTGAGCGTCTCCTTGGGCACCGCCAGGGCCACCCGCAACTCCTCACTGAACTTGATGTTCGAGGCCCGGGTCTCGCGCCCGAAAAGCAGGGCCGCCTGCAGGCCTCCAAACGTGGCGGCCGCCGCGTTGTCGGCGTGGCCTTCAATCTCGACGGCTGTGGCGAAGGCGGCCTGGCGCTCGAGCTTGCCGGTACGGAACACTTCAGCCATGGCCGCGCCGGCCACGACGGCCGCGGCCGAAGAGCCCAGGCCCTGCCCCACCGGAATCTCGGAGTGCATTTCGATGACCAGCTTCTCGGGCAGGTAATACTCCGGCCCGCCGGAAAGCACGGCCTTGGTAAACGCCACAGCCACGAGGTTGGGCCGGCCTTCGTCGTCTTCGAGGGTGGCCACGCTGCCCGTGTATTTGCAGTGGGGCAGCACGCAGCGGCGCCACCAGTCCAGGGGGCTGTCAAAATCGCGCAGCTTGACCTTCTTGTCGTCCCAGTGGGCCTTGGCGTTCAGGCGGATGTTCAGGGCCAGGGCCAGACAGTCAAACCCGGGGCCCAGATTGGCGCTCGAGGCTGGCACCGAAATATGCGCGCTGCTCGTGCTCGACGATGTCACGGTAGTTGTCCTTGTCCAGTCGGATAAAGGCCGGCTCCTCCAGCACTCCGTCCACGCGCCGAAGCGTGGCCATCAGATGGTTGAGACGCGACTCCTTCACTACATCCGTAATCAGCCCCAGATAATCGCCTTCACCGTCACTGATGTAAGCCTTTGACAGCACTTTGACATTTTGCGTTTCAAGAAACGACACTACACCGTCCACGATACCGCTGGAAAGTATCTTCAGCCTCAAAAAGTAGCAGTAGGCCAGGTGCTTCGTCGGCGCCTGGGCCAAAGGCGCGGCGGGCGCCTTGACAAATCCGGGCAGGGCCGCGCCGCGACTTCCTCGGGCGAACTTGACGATGTCGTTCAGCACGGCGCTGGCGGTGGGAAGCTGGCCCGCGCCCTTGCCCATGAAGGTCAGCTCCTTGAAGGCCGGACCCTCGAGGATGATGGCGTTGAATTCGCTGTCCACGTCGGCCAGCAGTTCGCCGCGATGAATCAGGGCGGGATGGACGCTGCAATTGAGCTTGCCGTCCACCACACGCGCCCCGGCAATGAGCTTGACGCGGTGGTTGAGCGCCTGGGAAAGCAGCATGTCGGCGCGGGTCACGCGCGAAATGCCCTCCGTATGAATCTGCTCCGGCGGCACATACTGCCCAAAGGCCTTGAACACCAGCAGCGTGAGCTTTTCGGCGGCGTCGATGCCGTCCACGTCCAGGCTGGGGTCAGCCTCGGTAAAGCCCTTTGCCGTGGCGTCGGCCAGGGCCTCGGCGAAGGAAAAGCCCGTACGCTCCATCAGCGTGAGAATGTAGTTGGTCGTTCCGTTGACCACGCCCTTGACCAGCGTGATCTCCTCACAGGCCAGCGAACGATCCAGGGCCTCGATGATGGGAATGTGGGCCGCGCAGGCCGCCTCGAAGCCCAAAGCTGTGCTTCCGCCGGCCGCGGCCTCCAGATAGCGCGAAAGGCCGCGCGCCAGCGCCGCCTTGTTCGCGCTCACAACCGGAATCCCCCGCGACAGGGCGGCCAGGCCGGCCTCCATCGCAATTTCCCGCCCGCCCATGACTTCGACCAGCAGGTCAATGTCCGGATCTTTGGCCACAGCCAGGGGGTCTTGGGAGATCTTGACGCCATGCAGTTCCACTTCGCGATGCTTGCCGAGGTGCTTCACGGCGACTTGCGTGAGTTTCAGGTCAAAGCCGTTGCGGTGAAAGTCCGACTGGTGCTTCTTCAGCAGTTTGACCACGCCCTGGCCAACGACGCCGCAGCCGAGCATGCCGATTCTGATCGTGCGCATGAGAATTCCGTGAATGAGCCGCGAACGCGAGTGAGCGGTCCTGAACGCGCACAGCGCGTTCCACCGGCACCGCGGCAGCATGGGCAAGTAAGACCGCCTGCGGTCACAGGCCCGGTTAGCCGCCGGCGATGGCCGGCACGATGGACAGGGAGTCCCCGTCCTTCAGCGGAGTTTCCAGATTGGCCAGGAAGCGGATGTCTTCGTCGTTCAGGTACACGTTGACGAAGCGCCTCACGTTGCCCTGCTCGTCACAGATGCGCGCCTTGACTCCGTTATGCTTTGCCTCAAGCGCGGCAAGGGCCTCGCCTACGGTGGCAGCGGAAACCTGAACTTCAGCCGCGCCGCTGGTGAGGTTGCGCAGCGGCGTGGGAATGCGGATGGTACTGCCCATGACAGCTTCTCCTGGTCAAGTCGCGCGTGTGGTCTCAACAGTGCACGGCACGCTGCCGTGTCGCTGTACCCTGTCGCGGGGCGAAGAGTGTAACTTGCAAACGGGCGGCTTGAAGGGGCAGCCGGGGCCGGGCCTGGGCCGGTATCAGCGCGGGGTGAAGTTCATGGTCTGGGCCATGTACTGCTGGTTGCCGCCGCGCTGCACAAAGGGCAGCCACTCCAGGTCGCGCTCGGCGATCTGGGCCTGCTTTTTCTTGAGCGACTCGAGGATGGACATGGCCAGCGAGGCATTGCGCTCGGCCTCGATGTTCTGGCCCACGCTGGACTGGCTGGCCGAGAGAGCGCCCAGCAGCGAGAAGTGCAGCGAGGTCTGGCCCTGGCCCTGGCCTTCCAGCAGGTCCACGGCCTCATTGAGCACCTGCACGGCGCGGGCGAACTCCAGGGCCTTGGCCAGGGCCAGGCCGTAGCTGGAAAGCACGGTCAGCAGCAGGCGCTTGCTGCCCGTGGGACGCGCCTGCTTCTCGGCCTCCTCAAAGCTGGGCAGGGAGGCCTTGCAATCGCCCTGGGCCGCAATGGCGTTGCCCTTATTGGTCAGGGCGCGGGCCAGCATGGCGCCATCCTTCAGCTCGCGGGCCACCGCTTCGGCCTGGGTGGCGGCTTCCAGGGCGCCCGCGAAATCGTTGAGGTCCAGCAGGCAGCCGGAGCGGTTGCCAAGAAACGTGGCGCGCCAGGCCTTCTTGCCCAATTCAGCCGAGACGCTCTCGGCCTCCGTGAAGCTCTTGAGCGCCTCAGCGAACTGACCGCGCTGGCGCAGCACGTTGGCGCGGTTGCCCACGTTGCGCGCCACGCTGGCGCGGTCGCCCAGTTCCTGGGCCAGGTCCACGGCCTCGTTGAAGCCGCGCAGGGCTTCGTCGGGCTCGTTGCGGTAGTAATGCAGGCTGGCCTTGCTGCCTACGACACCGGCCAGAGAAAGGCGGCAGCCGGCCTCTCGCAGCAAGGTCTCCGCAACGCGGTAATTCTCGATGGCCTTGGCAAACTCGCCCAACTCCACCTGGGCTGTGGCGCGGGAACTGGCCAGCAGGCCCTGGCGCCGCCGGTCGCCCAGCTGGGCTGCCTGGGCCTCGGCCCGGTCATAACTCTCCAGGGCCTCCTTGAACTGGCCGCGCATGTTGCGCAGGCCGCCCTGGGCCATCAGCGCGTCGAAGCGGAGCTGCGGCTTGCCGATTTTGTCGGCCAGGACCGTAGCCTCGCCGTCGAACTTCAGGGCCAGGTCGTAAAGGCCCACATCGCTGCAGGCGCGCGACAAAGCCCAGGTCAGGCGCAGGCGAAGCTCGGCCCAGACAGGCGTATCGCGGCCGGAGTCGCCCATGGCGGCCAGGGCCTTCTGCAGGCGCGGCAGGCGCTGGGCATTGGGGCCGCGCATGCGCAGCAGGTCGGCGATGGCCACCGTGGCGCGCACACCCAGCTCCACGCGCTCGGGCTCGGGGGCCTGCTCGGCGGCGCCTTTGGCCCTTTCGTCGCGCAGGGCCCAGTCCTGAATGGCAAAGAGGTTCTCGCGCTCAAGTTCCAGGCGCTGGAGGGCTTCTGCGGCATCGCGGGTATCGATGCGCTCGTTCCAGCCCTCGGCGTACTTGACGTAAAAGTCGGCAAAGCGGCGCGTCAACGCCCGGCGCTTGTCCGCCGGGGCCGACTTGGCCCAGGCCTGGGAGGCAAAATCGCGCAGGGCCACGTACAGCGAGAAGCGGGGGCCGAAGTCCGTCTGGCGCACGCGGCAGAAACTCTTTTCGCGCAGGCTCTGGATGGCATCCATGACCAGGGGCGCCTCGGCGAAATCACCCAGATCGATGACCGATTCAGCAGCGTCCAGAAAGAAGCCCTCGTGGAAGATCCAGGCCTGCTGGAAGGCCGCCTTCTCCCAGTCGCTCAGCAGTTCGTAGGACCAGTCTATGGCGCCTTCCAGCGTCTGCTGCCGCGCCGGCAGATCCTGGCGCGTGCTGCGCAGCAGCGAAAAACGCTGCTTGAGCTTGGGCAGCATCTGCTCGGGCGTGAGGATGGCGCAGCGCGCCGCCGCCAGCTCTATGGCCAGGGGCATGCCGTCGAGCTCGGCGCAGATGCGCGCCACCGCCTCGCTGTTGGCCGCCGTGAGTTCAAAGCGCGCATTGGCCTGACGCGCACGCTCTACAAACAGCTTGACCGCATCGTACTGAAGCAACGCCTGCGGCGTGCCTCCCGCCGAAGGTGAGGGCAGGGGCCCCAGCACAAACTCGCGCTCGCCCTCCAGGCCCAGCAGCGCGCGACTGGTTACCAGAAAGCGCACATGGGGCGCGCGCTGGCGCCAGAGGCCGATGGTCTTTTTTGCGTACTTCACCACCTGCTCGAAATTGTCCAGCACGAGCAACAGGGGCTTGCGCTGCTCCAGCACGCTGGCCACCACCTGCTCGGGCGCCTCCTGCCCCGCCACGGGTACGCCAAAGGCCTGCAGCACGGTGTGCCCGATGCCCTCGGCGCTGGTGGCTTCGCTCAGGTCGGCAAACCAGGCGCCTCCGGGGAAGCGGTCGACGAAGTCATAGCCCAGCTGCTGCGAAATGCGCGTCTTGCCCGTGCCGCCGGGGCCTGTGATGGTGACGAGCCTGAGCTTGTCGTCGCGCAGCAGGCCCGAGAGGTCCTTGAGTTCGCGCTCGCGACCCACAAAGCTGGTGGCGGGCGCGCCCAGGTTGGTCTGGGCGACGGCGGGCTTGACGAGGCGGATCAGCACGCTGTCGTCGGCTTTCTGGTTGTAGCGCAGCACCAGCAGGGTGACGTCGTCTTCCTGCGGGGCCTGCCCGCGGAACGCCGCCACTTCGGCCTCCAGCCCCTCGGCCACTTCCCGGGCCGTGGCCTGGCTCAGCCGCTTGAGGGACTCGGCAAGGCGCTGCTCGGTGAATTCCTCGCGCGCGGCGTTGGCCGTTTCACTCACGCCATCGGTGTAGAGCAGCATGACGTCGCCGGGCTCGACCTGGAGCGTTTCCTCAGTCAGGGAGCGCTGGAACATGTCGTGGGCCGCCATGCCCAACACCATGCCGCCCGGCGCGCTCTGCCTCAGGGCCTGGGTGTGGCCGTTGGTCACGAGCAGAGGGCAGTGGCCCGCCCGCGCGCAGGTCAGCGTCTGTTCCTTGAGGTCGAGAATGGCAAAGAACAGGCTCACGAAAGTGCCCTGCGGCATCTCGGGCTTGATGGAGTTGTTCACCGCCAGCAGGGTTTCCTTGGGCGACATGGCGCCCTGCCCGTGGATCTGCAGGGCCTTCTTGGCCGCGGCCATGATCAGCGCGGCTTCCACGCCGTGGCCGGAAACGTCTCCAATCACGATGCCCAGGCGATAACGCCCCACAACAAAGAGGTCGTAGAAGTCACCGCCCACGTGCTCACAGGGCTTGTACACGGCGGCGATTTCCAGGCCGGGAATCTCGGGCAGCTTGGGCAGCATGGAAAGCTGCGCCTTGCGCGAGCGCTCGATGGAGACGGCGTCTGGGCTTTTGACGGTGTCGGACATGTCGGGGCGCCGATTGTATAGGAGACCCGCCGGCTCCGAAAGCCGCGATTTCAGTCCCGTGGCGCGGCTGTTTTCGCCCGCGCCATGCGGTGGGCCTCCCGGAAAACGTAACGCGACCAGTGGTTCATCGGAGTCGAATGCAGGGGCGACCCATGGGTCGCCCCTGCGGTGCACATGGCTAGGGGCGCAGATGCGGCGCCCCTACATTCAATGACTGCGAACCACCGGGGTGACTACTTGGCCATAAGCTTCAGCATTTCGGCGCGAGCGGCGTCGATCTCAAGTTGCTGTTCGTGGATGCGCGTGCTGGCTGCTTGAAGAGTGGCCGACATCACCAAACCCTGCTGATCGGCAGTTCGCACTGTGTAAGGCGGCGATTGTCCTTGAAGTTCCAATACTTGTGCCGCGTAGGTGCGCAAACCGGTTGTCCAGCCTTCGCGATAACGTATGCCGCGCGTGAACTTGTTTTGGCGATCGCCATCATCAAATGGCGAGTCCTCAATGTCCGGTCTTGCCCATGCGAACCAGGCTTCGCTGGGCCACTCCCGAGCCCAATCTGAGAATAGAATCATGGACGCCAACTCGCCGTTTGCGGCGACCGGGAGAAGTGACTCGCAGTCCATGTTGAGCGACGTGAGTTCTTTCAACTGCGCCGCGGCGATCCGCCCGTCCTTGATCCATTGCAGAGCCAGGTTCAGTACCGCTGAAAAACCCGATACCCGAGTGTTGAGCTGAAGCTCGTACAGCGGCAGGCGCATGAGGGAACAAAGCCGCGCCATAGTCAACAATTGCCGCGCTGCAGAATCGCCGTTCCCAAGCAGCGCGTGCCCGTTGGCACGCCCGAGCATGACCCAAATGATTCGGAAGTGGACTCCCCCCCCCAAGACAGCGAATCGCCGCCGAGAAGGTCTCCATAGGTATCGCCATCGTGAATGACCTGCGCGATGACATCGCAACGTGAAATCTCTTCCAGCTCGGCAGACCACACTTCCGTCGCCGCTAGAAACTGGCGCGTTTTCTCCGCATCGGGCGGGTCGCGCTTCAAGCCGGGCCACTCATTCATGGCCAGTACCTGTGAAACGCCCTTTGGGGTGAATTCCTCGGTGTCTTCGGCCGCCTCGTACGTTCCGGGCCCGATGGGTGGTGCGCTTTCAACCGCTTCCGCGACCCTTTTCAGGCGCTCGTAACCGTTGGTTCCCTTGACGCGGCCTTGTGTGAACTGTGCCGGCGTCATGCCGCCGAGCACGTTGTTGCGCGCAAATTCTACGGCATCCCGGAGTTCAGCGCGGGAGCTGGAAATCTGTGATTGACGCCAAGCCTCCAGGCCCAGCAGCGCCATCAACACCAAGGCCAAGGGAGTCGTCCAGCACGCGACTTGACGCCCACGATGTTTACCCATCGTACCCATGGCCTCAGTCAAACAGGGTCAGTCCAAGGCCTCCAGTCTTGGTGTCCTACAAACCTGCACTGCAGTTGGAGCGGCAGGACGGTCTGCTAGCGGCCGAAGTCGCGGCGGTTGAACAGGGCCTCGAACTCAAAGCCCGCCTTGGTCAAGGCTTCCTGGGCGCCTTCCATGCGGTCCACCAGGGCCATGATTTTCACGATGTTTGGCTTGTACTGCGTGCGCAGACCCTCAATGGCCTTGAGGGCACTGCCGCCGGAGGTCACCACATCCTCCACCACCACCACCCGCGCCCCGTCGGCCAGGGCCGGGCCCTCCACCCAGCGCTGCATGCCGTGCCCCTTGGGCTCCTTACGAATGAGGAACCCGCTCAAAGGTGCGCCCTGCCGCGCGCTTTCCATGATGATGCCCGCCACCACGGGGTCAGCGCCCATGGTGGGCCCGCCCACGGCCACCACGTTCAAGGCCTTGATGCGCTCGTAAAAGAGGCGCGACATCAGCTCAAGCCCCCGGCCCGAAAGGGTCGTGAGCCGGCCATCAATGTAGAAGTCGCTCATCTTGCCGCTGGCCAGCTTCACGGGCCCTTCGGCGATGGTCTTGCCAATCAATTGCTTGAGTTCTTCGCGGGCGGCTTTGAGGTCTGCCATGTCTGCACCGTATCGGGGCGCTTGGGGCGGCGCGAAGGCACCCCCCGCAGCAGCGTGGGCCTTATAGCGAAATCCGGGGCATTGCGCTAACGGGCCGCTGAAAGTTCCGCCTCGCGTCGGCGGATCTCGGTCACGTCGGCGGCCAGCTGGGCCTTGAGGGCTTCCAGGCCGGAAAAGCGGTGCTCGTCGCGCAGCTTGAAAAGGAACTCCACCTCGATCTCCCGCCCATAGAGGTCGCCGGAGAAGTCCAGCAAATGAACCTCAAGCAGGGGCATGCGGCGCATGGGGTCCACGGTGGGGCGGGTGCCGATGTTGGCCGCGCCCAGCCAATGCCGCCCGTCAAGATAAACGCGCACGCCGTACACGCCCAGGGGCGGTGAGGCCAGGCCCAGCAGGGAGATGTTGGCCGTGGGAAAGCCCAGGGTACGGCCCCGCTGGTCGCCGTGGATAACCTGGCCCACGATGCTGTAGGCGCGGCCGAGCATCTTGCGCGCCCAGAGAAAATCGCCGTTCTGCACGTGCTGTCGAATGGCGCTGGAGCTCATGGCGTGGCCGGACACTTCCACGCGCTCGGCCTCGCGCACGTCCACACCGATGTCGCGGCCGATGTCGCGCAACAGCTCATAGCTGCCCTCGCCGTCCTTGCCGATGCGATTGTTGAACCCGACCAGCATGGCACGCGCGTTGAGCCGGCCCCGCACGTACTGCTCCATGAACTTGCGGGCCGACACCTTCTGCAGCTTTTCATCGAAGTGCAGCAGCAGCACGGCATCCACCCCGGCCTTGAGCAGCAGGCGCCGCTTGTGCTCGGGCGTGGTCAGGGCGGGCATGGGCTTGCCGGTCATGAATTCGCGCGGATGCACGGAAAACGTCACCACCACGCAGGGCGCGCCCTCGCGCCGCGCCCACTCCACCAGCTCAGCCACCAGATACTGGTGGCCCAGGTGCAGGCCGTCAAAGCTGCCCACGGTGACCATGGGCCGCGCGCCCGCAATGGCCGCACCCAGCTTCGTGAATTCCTCAAATGATCGGAAGGTGTTCATCCGGCGGTCAGCGGCGGCCCTTGCCGAACTCCTCGCCCTTGTAGCCCTCGCCGGCGCCGCCGCGCGGCAAGGCCCAGCGCGAATAGCGCAGCACCCACTCCTGGGCGTCGTTGAAGCGGCGGTAGCGGGTCTTGTCGGCCTCGCTGGGATTGACGATGTACTGCTCGCGCGGACGCATCAGGTAACTGCAATCCACCTTGCCGCCACGGATGATCTCCACGGCGATCATGCGGTCGGCGCGGCTGTCGGCCTTGACCTTCTTGACGGGGTCGCTGTTGCCGATGTTTACAGCCATGTTGCGCTCGAAGAACTGGACCTTGTCCTGAAGGATGACCAGCAGGTCGTGGGCATCAGCATTGGAAAGGTAGAACTCCTCGCGGGCCAGGCGAGAATCTGGCATGCCGCGGTAGAGCGAATGGGTGCGGTTGATCAGGGTGATGCGCACTTCCTTCTGGTCTTCGTTGCGCTCCACGCCCGAGGCGCCGCGCGCTCCGGGTTTGACGTAGTAGAAGATGCGCACATCGCCGATGTTCTGGTCGGCCCACTCGATGGTTTCGGTGTCCGACGCCGGGTCTGCGGCGCGCGGCCCGTCGCCGGGCTCAGTCGACGATGAACAGGCGCCGCAGAGCAGCGCCAGGGCGATCAGCACCAGCAGGGAGCGACAATGCATGGCAGGCTCAAACCGGGGCAACCAGGGAGTGCCAGTGTGGCTTCAAAGCCCTCCGTGCGCAACCCGGGGAGCAGGCAAGCGACCGGCAGAGCCCGGCTTTGGCCGTCAGGGAGTTGGCAAGACAAGCCTGACGATGGATGTTTCAGGCACTTCGACAATGGACGACCACCGGTCACCGGCCATGCCCGCCGGAACGCCTGCCTTCTCCAGCATCACGGTCACGAAGTAGCGACCGGGAGGCACGCCACACAGGGTGGTAACGGGACCCTCGATTTCAACACGCCTTCCCAGCCCGACCGTGGCGTTCAAGCCGGGATCGCTTTCCGAAAACACCGCAGTTATCACGACATAAACCCGGTCAGCCCGTTGCTTCAACCACTGCACATTTTGCTCTGAGACGGTGACTTCGAGGCTCGGCCCAAGACCGCACGAAACCAAGATGACCTCAAATCGGGTGACAGCCGGCGACGGGTCTCGCACCCATGAAACCCGCGCGAAGGAACCATCGGCCATGATTCCGTACTGATCCGAAACAAGTCCCTCGATACCGGCCAGAGACAACTTCTGCGTTCGACCCTTGCGAACGTAAAGACACCCGAACACCTGGGCTCGCTCGAAGTCAGGGAAATTGGTTACGGTCCATGCCGTTGCCGAATCCAGCTTGGCCGGCAAAATGAAAACGTCTTCCGTTGACACAATTTCCACCCGGGTCAGGTTCGCAACTGCGATCGTGTGCATCGACGCAGTCCGAGGGTGATATGCTACCTCAGATGCAAGGAAGACCTCCCCCCAGGTCACGAACACCATATATAGTCCAGCGGTAGTAACAGTTGTGGAGAAAGCGCCGTGGGTCAACTCGCGCGCAACCGCAAAGTCGGCCGAGCCGCCGCCACCGCGTGCCATCGGAACTATGAGGAATGACACGGACACAGCCGCGGTCGGCGGGTCCGCGAACTCCAGCTTGACGGAAAGCGGACATGCTCCCATGCCGGAAACGCGTAATACAGTCAAGTCGGGCAAGGACGCGCAGGCCCCAAGCTCACGCCACCCATTGGCACTCGACTCCGCCACCTCATCGTAGAAAGTCGCGCTGCGGACACGCAGCGCGACTCGCCTCAGGCGTGGTACTTGCCCAAGACTTATTTCGCCGTTTTCATTGGCCATGGCGCGAGTCGAGAAAATGGTCACGACTTTTCCAGGGCCGCCAGCCGTCATCTCCAATTCAACCAGGTGAAATGGCGCGATGGTTCCCGAATCGCGCTCGATTCTCAGACATGCATCGGCGCTGCGCCGGTAGCTGGCCGCAGAAAGTACGATAGTCTGCTCGTCCGCGCCTGTGATCGCCGCGTCAGCGTAGGCCAGAACAGGCGCGCGTGCCCCCCCCGATAAAGTGAACGCGTATGAAGCATTAACGGATACGCCCGTCAGACTTACTCGAAAGGAATAGGCCAGTCCTCCAGCTTCGGAAATGGAACTTACATCCACCTTGGCCGCTTCAGACCAACGCGTCCGTGCATGGGGCGCGTCAAGCGCCACAATATCAAGAGTCAGATTCAAGCCGGTCTCGTCACGCTGTCCTGGAGTGGACGGCCCGGGCGCTTTCTTCCGGGCGCCGGCAGCTTGCAGTTGCCCTCGTACGCTCTCGGCAAATGTCCCGGACTCCTCTTCCCAAATCTCTATGAGACAATCATAGGCGCGGGTCAATGCGAGGCGCAGGGCTTCCCCCGCCGCAGCGACTTTTCCGCGATGCGAAAATTCTGTAATTCGCCAGCGGGCACGACCTGACGTGGCTGCATACCTGGCCGACAGCGGCCACTGGGGAACCCACATCTCTGAGGCAACTTTCCCGCCCGACACGCCACTCAGGCGACGACTCCAGCGGCCAGCCCCCATGCTTAGAATCCTTGGCGCTTCGGGGTTTCGGTGTGGCCGTGCCTCCAAAAACACCTCGGACCAGTCCAGAGCACCTTGAGGTTGGCCCTCTATCGTAACCGGCACCTTCTGTACAACATGAAGCACTTCAGCCAGCACCTCTTTCTGCCCTGGCTCCCGGACCCACAGTTGTTCACCCTGAATCCGAAACTCGTTCACGGGAAACCATGCATCGTTGGTCTCGTCTATCCGATACCAGAGGCCGGCTCTAAGATTGCGGCATAAAAGCCTGGCGCCTTCAATCGAACACGTCGTCATCGAGTCATCGGCCAGACAGGCCGCTTGAACAATGACCGTACCCTCGGCCATAGCCGAAAGCCACCGAAGGGGCACCCGAGTTGCCTCGACAACCGCAGCAGACCCGGCATCTGAATCAGGCTTCGACCCGGCAAGCGGGTTGGCGCGAGGCGCATGCGAAGGCTGCTCCGGAATGGCCCCGGATCCGCGAGTTGCTACGGCAGCCGGGCTGGCCCTTGACTGTATGAAATATTCCACGACGGCGTACGAAGTCGCGCCCATGGCGGCACAAAGCACGATAACCCGGAGCCATCTCCTGCTCGAACCAGGCCCGTCGGGCGCATCAGATTTTGTGTTGGACTTCGCCATGTCAGGGCTTCGGAGTACCGGTGTCATCATCAGGCCCGTACTTCAGGCACGGGCAACCGATGCCGCCACTGTCACAATTCCGCGTCACGTGAACCTTCCACACAAACACATAGCTTCCGTACTGAATCGCCAGCGAAGCGTCCGATTTGACCGAGGGGTTCGGGTCTGCTTCAGAGGAAAAAGCCCCGTCCGTCACAAGAAGCACAACGTCCGCGCTCTCGGTCGCCGGGTAACTACCGGTGTTGCCGCACCCCATTCGGATTGGCTGTGTCGTCGAGGAAAAATTTGCTTGAACACTGACGGTGAAATCAAAGTCCGTGGTCGAATCACCGTATGTGGACATTCCCCATTCGTTCTGCCCCAGATTGTTGGGCCCTACCTGCCCATACGTGTAATATCCCGAAAAGCTGGTTGGCGATGGAAACGCGGAGTTCGAGTTCCACTGACGCTGCTTATAGGTACCGCTATGGGGTGTGGAGTTACCACTGGATAACGAACCACAGGAGCCACCGTACCACACACCATTCTCATTGATCCAGCGGTCTAGATGGATAAATAGCTCGTGCTCTGATCCATCCAGATGGACGTCCTTGCTCCTGATCACCTTGGCTCCGACAGATACAGAGTCTGACGGCACAGTTGCCGTTTCCAAATAGTGATTCGGGTCGCCCGAATACCAGTGAAGGGCAATGCAGTGCCACGTGCGCTGAATCAATTCAACGGACACCTCGCCTGCGCAGTCCGTGCAATCAAATATGATGTCGACATTCCGCGAACTCGACTCGGACCAATCGACACCAAGTGAGCCGGCGAAGCTCTCGGCCGGTGTTTGACCACCGCCGTATCTCCCACCGGCGTGCAGGTTATCCGCCATCACTACGCCTGCCGACAAATCTCCATCGACCAGTGGGTCAAACGAGTTGACCGTCACGTTAATTCCACCCAGGTTATCGTCCAAGATCACTTCGTAATCTGCGGGAACGTCAGGCGGCGTCCCGAGCGCCACTTTCAGGGTGCCCATTGTCTCGGAGTTGCAATCTGCTACACTTATTCCGTTGTTTCCGCCAAGTAGCTTCAGGCCCCGTATTCCGTGTACCACGGAGGGCGTGACTGACAGAATCAAAATCAGCGCCACGAACAATTTTCTTACCATCTCGCACTCCCCGGGAATAGTGATCGAATCTTCCGCCATCATGCAAAACCGACTGAGAGGCATCCTGTTGCTCCGTGTCGCAATCGGCTTACTATTGGTTGCCCACGGTCTTGATAAGCTACTCAACTTCGAGAATTATGCAAGGAGATTCCCCTCAATTGGAAACCTGTCACCCCAAACATGCCTACTGTTGACCATTCTGTCCCAACTGCCATGCGGGCTCTTGATCGCGGCGGGCATTCGAACGCGCTACGCTTGCCTCCCACCTTTACTGGTGCTGACGGTGGCCATCCTCCTGGTTCATCTTCCGCGCGGCATGGTGGATGGCGAGCTGGCATTGCTCTACGTCACGTGCTTGATTGTGCTGGCAATGGTCAATGAATGACGCTTGCGTTCCGCACAACCCGCACAGGGGCTTGACCCGGACGATGGCGTCAGGCGGCGAAATCCCGCAGGCGCACGGGCTGGCGCTTGGCACCCCAGTTTCCGGGCTTCCTGTTGAACACGCCCGCGCAGGGGGTCTGGCACCTGCTGCAGCGTCCCTGGGCATCAAGGTTCCAGGCCGTGATCTCGTACCAGTCGCGGCCAATCAGCTTCTGCTGGCAGTGGTGGCAATAGGTGCTGCCACCCGCTTCATCGTGCACATTGCCCGTGAACACGTAACGCAGGCCATGCTTCATGGCAATCTCGCGGGCGCGCGTGAGCGTCTGCGGCGGCGTGGGCGGCAGGTCCTGCATCTTGAAGTCAGGGTGGAAGGCCGTGAAGTGCAGGGGCACGTCGGGCCCGAGAATGTCGGCATACCACTGGCACAGCTTCTCGATTTCCTGGGTGCTGTCGTTGGTGTCGGGGATCAGCAGGGTGGTAACCTCGAACCAGACGTTTGTTTCTTTCTTCAGGTAAACGAGCGTATCAAGCACGGGCTGCAACTCGCCAATGCATACCTTTCTGTAGAACTCCTCCGTGAAGCCCTTGAGATCGACGTTGGCCGCGTCCATGTAGCGGTAAAACTCGCGGCGCGGCTCGTCGCACATGTAGCCCGCTGTCACGGCCACGGTCTTGATGTCGAGTTTGTGGCATTCCCGGGCGATGTCGATGGCATATTCGTGGAAGATCACGGGGTCGTTGTAGGTGAAGGCCACGCTCGAGCAGCCGAGCTTTTTTGCTGCACGCGCGACCAGTTCCGGGGAGGCCTGGTCAGCCAGGGTGTCGATTTCGCGGCTCTTGGAAATATCCCAGTTCTGGCAGAAGCGGCAGCCCAGGTTGCAGCCCGCGGTGCCAAAGCTGAGGATGCTCGTGCCGGGCAGATAATGGTTGAGCGGCTTTTTCTCGATGGGATCGATGCAGAAGCCCGAACTGCGCCCGTAGGTGGTCAGGACGACTTCATGGTTCAAGTTCTGGCGCACAAAGCAGAAGCCGCGCTGGCCTTCACCGAGCTTGCAATAGCGCGGGCACAGGTCGCACTGCACGCGGCCATCGGGCAACTTGTGCCAGTACTTGGTGGCAACAATGGAGGCATCTGCACCCATGGCCTGATTCTACAAGCCGCGGAGGCAAAAGGGGCTTACACGCGGGCGGCCAGCGCGCTTTCAGCCATGGCGTAGAAGCGGGCAAAGAGGTGCAGCGAATCGTGGGGGCCGGGGCTGGCCTCGGGGTGATACTGCACGCCGAATACGGGCAGCACTTTGTGGCGGATGCCGCTGACGGTGTTGTCGTTGATGTTCAGGTGCGTGACCTCGACGTCTTCGGGCAGGCTCTGGGGGTCGGTGGCAAAGCCGTGGTTCTGGCTGGTGATTTCAACGCGGCCGGTTGCCAGCTCCTTGACGGGATGATTGGCCGCATGATGCCCGAACTTGAGCTTATAGGTCTTTCCGCCCATGGCCCAGGTGAGCAACTGGTGCCCAAGGCAGATACCGAAAATCGGCAGCTTGCGCGCGATGAGCCCCTTCACGACGGAGATTTCGTGGGGCAGCGCGGCGGGATCTCCGGGCCCGTTGGAAAGGAAGGCGGCTTGGGGATTCCAGGCGAGAATCTCCTCCAGCCTGGCCCGGGCGGGGAACACCCGCACCTCAAAGCCCGCCTGAACCAGGCAGCGAAGGATGTTGGACTTTGCGCCGTAATCGATGGCGGCGCAGCGGATGCGCGGGCCCTCGCGCCGGGGCAAGTTGAGCTTGTCGGCAAACTCACTCTCAAAACCCGCCGTGAAGTCGTAGGCGCGGGCGCAGGAAACTTCCTTGACGAGGTCCTGGCCTTCCATTTCCGGGCTTTGCAGCACTTCGTCGAGCAGTTTCTCGGCGTTGGACTCCGGGGCAATCACGCCGCGCATGGCGCCGTGGGTACGCAGGTGCAGCGTGAGCGCACGGGTGTCCAGGCCGTCAATGGCGGGCACGCCCATGGCCTCCAGGAAATCGTTGAGGGAACGCTCGCTACGGAAATTGCTGGTGACACCGGATAGCTCGCGAATCACAAAGCCGCTGAGCCAGAGTTTCTCGCACTCGTTGTCTTCGGAGTTGATGCCGTAGTTGCCGATCTGGGCGGCCGTCATCACGACAATCTGGCCCGCGTAACTGGGGTCGCTCAGGACTTCCTGATAGCCCGTCAGGGCCGTGTTGAAGACCACCTCGCCAAAGCCTTTTCTCGGCGCGCCGAACAAACGGCCCTTGAATGCCCTTCCATCTTCCAGCAGCAGCACTCCGGCCTGGCGTTTACGCATGGCGCTCCAGTGGGTTGTGTCCGGCGCGCAGTGTAACGAGGGCCGGCTCCCGGGCAACGCTGTGGAAATCGCGTCAGCTGCCGACACCAGGCCCCTGACACTCCGAACTTGCCTCGGGGCACAAACGGGGTAGGATTACGCCATACTTTGCCGGACAGAGTATGCCGACCGTACCCCGTCACATCGCCATCATCATGGATGGAAACGGCCGCTGGGCCCAATCCCGCGGCATGATGCGCATTCGCGGCCATGAAGCCGGGGTGGACTCCGTTCGCGCCATCACTGAAGAGTGCGCCAGGCTCAAGGTCGGGCAGCTCACCGTCTATGCTTTCTCCGCCGAGAACTGGAAGCGTCCCCGCCTTGAGATCGAACTGCTGATGCAGTTGCTCAAGCGCTTTCTCGTGGCTGAGCGCGACACGCTGATGAACAACGACGTGCGCCTCACCGCCATCGGGCGCCTCGACGCCTTGCCCAAGTATGTTCTGCGCGAGTACGAACTCACGCGCAAGCTGACAGAGAACAACAAGGGCACCAACCTTTGCCTGGCTTTGAACTACGGCGGTCGCAACGAAATCGTGGATGCCATGCAGGCCCTGGCGCGTGAAGTGGCCCAGGGGCGCCTCAAGCCTGAGCAGTTGGACGAGGCCCTGATCCAGGCACGCCTCTATCAGCCCAACATGCCCGAACCGGACCTTGTCATCCGTACCGGCGGCGAAATGCGCATCTCCAACTTTCTGCTCTGGCAGATCAGCTACAGCGAACTCTACGTAACCGAAACGCTCTGGCCGGACTTCCGCGCCGAGCACCTCCATGCGGCCATCACCAACTTCAACGCCCGCGAGCGCCGCTTCGGCGGCCTGGTGGACCGCCTCAAGCCCGCCAACGCCGGCTAGGACTTCTCTCGACCTCAAATCAGCTGCAACGCGCGCTTGACCAGGTCTTCCGTCGCCGCACCTTCCTTCAGCGCTTTGAAGGCTTCATCCACGGCCTGCTCGCTCTGGCCGCGCGGATAGCCCAGGGCCAGCAGTGCCAGCACGGCGTCGGCGGCAGCCCCCGCCCGAGTGGACGCCGCTTTGCGTGGAGCCTCAGCCGACTGCACCAGGCCCGCCACCTTGTCCTTCAGCTCAATGACCAGGCGTTCGGCGCGCTTGGGCCCGATACCCTTGAGGCGCTTGAGGGTAGCCAGGTCCCCCGAGGCAATGGCATTGATCAGCTCGTCGGGGCTGGCCGCGCACAGCATCTGCAAAGCCGTGGAGGGCCCTACGCCCTGGACGAGGAGCAGCGCCTCAAACAACTCGCGCTCGCGTTCCGTGGCGAAGCCGTAAAGGCGCTCTTCGCCCTGTTCGGCGTTGATGGTGTGGTGGAGCAGCAGCCGCGCTTCCTGGCCGGGCTTGAGCTTGCCGCTGGTGGAAAGGGGGACCAGCACGCGATAGCCAATGCCCCCGGCCTCGACGATGGCCAGACCGGGAAAGGCGGAAATCACGCTGCCGCGGATGTACTCAAACATGGGTCGACTTCCTGCCGGGTTTGGCGCAGAGCCTATCGCCCGCAGCGCGGCAGGAAACACCCAAATTCGCGGGAACTCGCGGCAAGCCCTTGGCGTTTCATGGGCGAACCCCAGTCTTCCCCGGAGTAGACATGCGTTTGAATCGCTATGCCGCCGTCGGCGCCCTGGTGCTTGCGGCCGGCGCCTTTACCTTACTTGCGATGCAGGGCGGCGTGACCCGCGCCTGCGAACACCCGCCCAGGGAGTTCAAGTACCCCATCAAGGCCGGCGCCCAGCGCGGCCTGATCATGTTCGCCGGCGGGCGCCAGCACATGGTGATTGCGCCCAGCTACTCAATTGAGGATGTGCCGGCGGAAAAGATCAAGAACGACGCCATCGAGGGATTCACCAGCCTGGCCTGGGTCATACCCGTGCCTGCGCTGCCGGATACCTACGAAGAGGCCAGCGCCAAGCTGTTCGCAAGCCTCGAAGAGTTCACCAGGCCCCACGAAGCCGTCGGCAAGAACAGTCAACGCGACGACAACGACGAGAAGAGCGAGGAAGAAGGCGCGCAGTTCTTTGAGCCTGTCAAGGCCGGGGCCTACGCCATCCAGCCCATCAAGGCCAGCGGCGACAAGGGCAGCCTGGAGCTGAACACCTGGCTGGACGAGAACGGCTTTGGGAAGATCAAGGAAGACCTGCTGAAGTATTACAACGAGAACAACTTCTACTGGCTGGCCATCAAGCTTTCCGCGGAAAAGGGCCTCCCCGTCGAGGGCGCGCTCAAGCCCCTGCACATCGGCATGTTCTGCACCCGGCCGACCTACCCCCTGAAGATCCGGGCGGGCATGGGCGCCTTCGACCTCGAACTCTACCTGATCACTCGGGACGAAGTAGACCTCGACAAGTCCAAGGGCTTTGGCCTGCACACCATCGAACAGGCCGATAGCGCATTCCTCCAGAGCAATCGCAAGACGACCTTCGACGTCCTGCCTTCGGAGGTGCGTGATCTGGTCAAGAATGTGGCGGAGGACAAGCCCCGCATCGGCCAGTTGCGCCAGGGCGAGATCTATTGTTACCGCTTCATGGGCAGCGAGCTGGACGCCGGCAAGCTGACCGCTGAGCTGACCTTCGAATTCAAGGCATCCGGGGACAAGCGCAAGTAGCGCCCCAGATCAAGGAGACATCGACATGCTGCTGAAGACCCTGAGTTACTCGGCCCTGTGCGCGGGCCTGTTCGTGGGCGGCTTGAGCCTGTTTGCGCCCGCCACGGAAGCCTGCATCCACCCCGCCAAGACCTTCGAGTATCCCCTGCGCGCAGGCGCCCAGAGGGGCATCATCTTCTTCCACGATGGTCGCGAGGAACTGATCCTGCGACCCAGTTATCAGGTGGAGGTGGACAAATCCAAGATCCGCGAAGACGGCACCCTGCCCGGCCTGTCCACCCTGGCCTGGATCGTGCCCCTGCCCAGCCTGCCTGACCGCTACACCGAGGCCGATGACAGCCTGGTCACCGACCTTCAGAAGTTCGCCGCCGTCGAAACCGACCGACAGTGGCGCGGCGGTGCCGCCAAGGGGGCGGACCGCAAAAACCCCAGCCCGGCTGAGGATGGGGCCGAATTCCACGAGGAGGTCAAGGTGGGCAACTACACGATTCAGCCCATCAAGGCCAGCGGTGAAAAGGGCGGCATTGAACTGAACGCCTGGCTCGACGAAAACGGCTTTGGCAAGGTCGCTGATGCGACGCTGAAGCACTACCTCGACAAGGGCTACTACTGGCTGGCTGTCAAGCTGCACAAGAGCGAGGGCCTGCCCGCCAACGGCACCGTCAAGCCCCTGCAGATCAGCTTCGCTACAGACAAGCCTGTCTATCCGCTCAAGATAAACGCCGGCCGGGGCACCATTGACCTGGAGATGTGGCTGTTCATCAAGCAGAAGCTGGACGTCAAGTGCCTGGACGCCTACGGCCTCTGGCTGGCCGAAACTGAGCCCACCATGGGCGACGGCGCCGTCCAGAAGAACCGCGAAACCGCCTTTGACAAGCTGCCGGAGAGCGCAAGAAAGGCTCTGGAGGGCGCCATGGAACAGCAGAAGTCCCTCAGACCCCTCAAGGAAGGCCCCCTCTACTGCTACCGCGTCTTCGGACAGAATCTGGATGAAGGGGGCAAGCTCTCCAAACTTGACAAGGATCTTGAGTTCCGCTTCGAAGCAGCCAAGTAACCTTCAAGGGGGCCCCGCAACGGGCCCCCTGGGCTTGCCTTGCCCCATGCTGGCAAGGCGTGGCTGCGTTGCTACCATTCGCGCCCGACGCGTTGGGAGTGGGTCGGTAGCTCAACTGGTTAGAGTAGCGGCCTTTTAAGCCGCGGGTTCTGGGTTCGAGTCCCAGCCGACCTACCAACGGGTCCCGATGGTGAACGCGGCAAACGCAGCGATGCCTGTTCGGCCCTTTGGGCCGGCCGCTGCGCTTACGCGCGGCTTGTGTGCCGCGCTGCTCCGCTTCGCCAACGCGCCACTGGCGCGTTGGCGGGTTCGAGTCCCAGCCGACCTACCAACGGGTCCTGATGGTAGACGCCAAGAAGCGTGGCAATGCCTGTTCGTCCCTTCAGGCCGGTCGCTATATTGGAAATTCAGGAGCCTCTCATGCTTGCAGCTCTCGACCACAACGACATCATGGGCCTCATCACCTTTGCGGCCTCCGCTTCTCTCTGGGCCTTTGTCATCGGCCTGGCGCTCTGGTCCCAGTTCGCGCAGGAGCATTGACCTCTTGGGCCGCGCAGGCCCGCCGGCGCTCTGCGCAGCCCCCGTGGATGCCCCAAGCGCCGCACAGGCCCCGGACCGGGCATTGAGCCATGGCTGAAGAACGCATCGAAGCTGCCTCCCGCCGGCAGAACTCCGCCTCCACGGCGCTGGCCGTTCACTACACGGTGCGCATGCCGCACCCGGCCAGCCACAATTTCGAGGTGGAGATCGCGGTCAGCGGCGCGCCGGGTGAGGTGACTCTGGCGTTGCCCGCCTGGACTCCCGGTAGCTACAAGATCCGCGACTTTGCCAAGAACGTATCAAGTTTCCGCGCGCAAGATTCCCGCGGCGCCCTTGAAGTACGCCAGCTTGACAAGCAGCGCTGGCGAATCGCCCAGGGTCATCAGGGCCGCTTCAAGGCCAGCTTCACGCTCTACGCTGACGAGTTTTCCGTCCGCACCCCGCACCTCGATGACATGCACGGGTTCTTCCTCGGAACGAACCTGCTGCCCTACATCGAACGCGAAACGGGCTTTCCGGCCGCGGCCAGGCACAGCGTCACCGTGGTGCCGCCCCGGGGCTGGAAGGTGGCCACCGGGCTCAAACCCGTGAAGGGTAAGGCCTTCACCTATCTCGCCGAGGACTACGACATCCTGGGCGACTCCATCTTTGAGATCGGCACCCACGAACTGCACAGCTTCAAGGCCTTTGGCGTGCGCCACGACGTCGCCATCGTGGGCTGGGGCAACTACAACGCCCGCCAGATGGTGGCTGACATCAAGAAACTCTGCGAGACCGAGCCCCGGCTGTTTGGCGGCGTCCCGTACGACTACTACCTTTTTGTGATTCACTGTTTCCCCGATGCCGGGGGCGGGCTGGAGCACCTCAACTCCTGCGTCTGCGGCTGGCCCAGCTTCAAATTCAAACCTCGCGAGGAATACGACAACTTCCTGCGCCTCGTAGCTCACGAGTACTTTCATGTCTGGAACGTCAAGCGCATCCGGCCCGCCATCCTGGGCCCCTTTGACTATTCGCGCGAGCAGCACACCCGCGCGCTGTGGGTCATGGAAGGGCTGACGCAGTACTACGAGAAACTCTGGTGCGCTCGCGCCGGCCTGCTGGGCGACGAAGCCCTGCTCAACAGCTACGCCGAGAACATCGACCGTGAAGACAACCGCCCGGGCCGCAAAGTCATGTCCCTGGAGGAGTCGAGCTGGCTGGCCTGGACCAAGCTTTATCAGGCCGACGAAAACTTCATCAACAGCGGCGTGAGCTACTACTCCCGGGGCTCCCAGGTGGGCTTTGTGCTTGATGCGCGCCTGCGCGCCCTGACGGAGGGCGAAAGATCCCTCGATGATGTCATGAAGGCCGCCATGGACCGCTATGGCTGGCCCAAGCCCGGCTTTGCCGAGGGCGAGTTCGAGAAACTCTGCGCCGAGGTGGCGGGCCAATCCCTGGACGACTTCTTCGACGCCCACGTGCGCGGTACCTCTGAACTCGATTACCGCGAGGCCCTGCAGGTCTACGGCCTGGAGTTCAAGCACGACAAAGACGGGCACACACCCTGGCTTGGCCTGACCCACGGCACCAAAGACGGCGCCTTTCAGGTGCGGACTGTGGAGGCGGGCAGCCCCGCCATGGCCGCGGGCCTGCAGGTCCGCGATGAATTGCTGGCCCTCAACGGACATAAGGTCACCGCCAAGGACTTTGACGACCGTCTCAAGGACTGCCGCAAGGGCGACAAGATCAGCCTGGCCCTGTTCAGGCGCGGCAGGCTCGTCGAGGCACACCTGACCGTGGCTGAACGGCCCGCGGGCAAGCTCAAGCTGGTCCGGGTGGCCAAGCCCACGGCGCTTCAAGACAAGAACTTCCGTCGCTGGTTGTGGAAGTAACCGGCGTCGAGGCCTTCCCCAAGCGGTGAACCCATGACCAGGAAACCCGTCCGACTGCCCAGCGCCGAACAGATCAAGGGCTATCGCCGGCGACAGCGTGTGGCCCTGCAACAGCAGGACATCACGGACGAAATGCGCAGCGCCAGCTTCTGGCGGGGTGCCCGGGGGCGCGACGAGGTACTGGCCCGCCACGTGCAACGGATCTCCCACAATGTCAGCCAGGCCCTGCGCAAGAGGCCGGGGGAATCGGCCGAGCTGGAAGAGGCCCTGACCATGCTTTCGGACCAGCTGGCCTCCCAGGCGCTGCTGATTCAGACCCTGCTTTGCTACCTCGAGGACACCCCGGACTTCGACCAGGCCAAGTTCCGCGAGATCATGCTCAACCTGGACGCGGCCGACGGCGAGGTGGATGGCAGGCTCGGCGGACGCAAGGCGGCTTCGCGGCGCCCAAATCGCCCTTGACGCCGCCGCCAAGTGGGCTAACCTTCACATTCCCTCTGAAGAACCCCTATGGCTGCCGCGCTTGACCGCGGTCCATACGTTGCGGGGAAACATATGCGCAAGCTGTTGCTCCTGGCCATCATCGCGATGGGTACGTCGTTCACCACGGGCTGCTTCTCGTTCGTGGACTGGCAGCACAACCTCAACCACCTGCGTGCGTGGAACGAGGACCTCGATCGTATGCATCGCACGATTGACCGGTACATCTTCAACTACGACTACGACGACCCGAGCCGCGACATCCGTTACGAGTCGCCCAACACTTAGGCTTGGTCTCTATGCCGCTTCGCGACGCCTCAGGCGTCGCGTAAGTGTTTGGAGAGGCCCCCACCGGCACGGCCCCCTTTCTCCCTGAGGTTCACCATGAACATCGCCGTCAAACGCCTGCCCAGCGCCGAAGGCTTGCCCCTGCCCGCCTACGCCACGGAAATGGCGGCCGGCGCCGACGTTTGCGCCGCCGAAGAACACAACTTGGCCCCCGGCGCCTGGGTGGCCGTGGGTACGGGGCTGGCCTTTGAAATACCCGCCGGGCTGGAAATCCAGGTCCGGCCTCGCTCGGGCCTGGCCGCGCGCCAGGGCGTGACGGTGCTCAACGCCCCCGGCACCATTGACGCCGACTATCGCGGCGAACTGCGCATCCTGCTCATCAATCATGGGCGCGAGCCCTTCATCATCACGCGCGGCATGCGTATTGCGCAGATAGTCGTGGCCCCGGTGGCTCGCGCCGCATTCAGCGAAACCCAGCGCCTGAGTGAAACAGCGCGCGGCGAGGGCGGTTTTGGGTCCACGGGGCGCTGAAGGTGTTGCGCGAAAGTTGCGGGGGCCGCTGGCGCGTCGGCCCCGTTTTTTCGTATTGTGCGGTTGCGCCGCGAAGGGCCGCACGGTCTTTGAGCCGTGAAAGGCGCAATTCATCCAACCAACAACAGGAGTCCGTATGAGGTGGCTCAGGACATGGGGGTGGCAGGCGGCCGCACTGCTGCTGCTGGCGGCGCTGGCGCTGTCTTTCGCGGCAACACCCGCCGAGGGTAAAGAAGTCTACTGCGCCCAGCAGGAAGGCGGCGCCGATGCGGTGCTGACCGACAAGGCCACGCCCTTCGGCAAGCTGGTCAAGCGCCTGAAGCTGAATGACGTGCTCGAGGTGCTGGACGAAGCGAGCAGCAAGACGCACATCCGGGTACGCTCGGGCGGCGTCGAGGGCTGGGTCAAGCGCTCGGCCATTTCAACCGCGCGCACGGAACAGGGGGGCGATTCGGTGTCTTCGGGCACAGATTCCTCCAAGGCCGGCGCCGCAGCCAAAGGCCTGAACAAGGAAATCGAGAATGAAGTCTCGGCCAGCGACCCCAAGTACCGCGAGGCCATGGGCAAGGTGGACACCCTGGAAATCGCCGTCCATGAACAGATTGGCGGCGGCAACCAGGTGATTGTGACGCGCAAGACCGCCAAGGGCGACGAAACCGAGAACGTGCCCAAGGACAGCGAGAAGATGCGCAATTCGTACAGCGGTTTTGGCACTGAAGGCGGACTTCTCAAACTCAACCCCTAAGAGGCGAACATGAAAACGAACAAGCGGATGATTGCGCTGGTGCTCGCCCTTTCGGCGCTGAGCCTGACTTCGTGCGCGGCCATGCAGGCTCTGGCGCGGGGCGACGTGGGCGGAGCCATAGTCGAGGCGGGCAAGACGGTGGGCGAGATCGCGGCGGCCGCCATTGAGGACTGCGCTAACGGCAAGGTTTCCCAGGAATACACAGCGGAGCAGGAGTATTACATCGGGCGGGGCGTTTCAGGCGCCATCATGGTGCGCTATCCCGCCACGGAAGCGAACAGCGACCCTCGTCGGCGCCAGCTTGCCTACCTGAACCAGATGGCCGGCTACATCGAGGCCATGAGCTACGGCGTTGACCGCAAGAATCTCGGCGGCTATGTGGACCGCAGCGAGGAGGAGTGGGAGCGCCAGAGCCGCTTTGCCCTGTACAAGGGCGTGCGCGTGGGCCTGCTGGAAAGCAAGGAAGTCATGGCCTATGCCACTCCCGGCGGCTTCATCTGGATTTCGCAGGGTGCTGTCAACATGTGCCAGAACGAGGATGAACTGGCCGCCATCATCGCCCACGAAATGGGCCATATCGTGATGAACCACGGCATGGACGCCTACCGCAAGGCGACCGAAGGCAAAATCACGGACAGCAAGGCGTTCCAGGCCTTCTCCAAGGAGATGGGCCCCGTGGTCGGGAACTTCGCCGAGATGGTAGGCGGCTTTGCCGACAATCTGATCGAGAGCGGCTACAACAAGGACCAGGAATACGAGGCCGACAATTTCGGCACCAGGGCCCTGGCCGCGGCGGGCTATGACCCCAACGCCATGTCGCGCATGCTGGAGCGGGTGGAGGCCTACGAGAAGTCGCACAAGGACAACGACAAGTTCCTCAGCAACCATCCCAACCCGGAAAGCCGCATCGAGAAGGTCAAAGACCTGATCAAGAACCCCAAGAATAACCTGAAGGCGCCGGCCGGCGATCCCGGCCGCACCACGCGCGAGAAGCGCTTCAAGGAAGTCTGGGGCCGGTAGCACGTGCCGAAACAAAAAACACCCGGCCCTCAGGCCGGGTGTTTTCATGGGTTCAGCTTCAGGAAGCCAGCTTGCTCAGGCGCTGGCGCAGGGTGCCTTCGGGCAGCAGGCCCGGGTGCTGGTCTACGACTTTGCCGTCCTTGAAGAAAACCAGTGTGGGCACTGCCATGACGCCGAACATGCCGGCGAGGTCCGGGTTTTCGTCGATGTCCACCTTGCCGATGGCGACCTTGCCCTTGAACTCCGTGGCCAGCTTGTCCACGATCGGCGAGAGCACCTGGCAGGGGCCGCACCAGGTCGCGCTGAAGTCGATCACGGCCGCCTTGGATTTCTTGAAGCTCTCAAAATTGTCATTCGTAACGTGTACCACGTCGGCCGAAGCTGCCATGTCAGTCTCCCATTTCAGGCCGTCCATTCGGCCTCATCCCAAGAACGGCGCGAGCTTAAGAAATATTCCTTGGGCGCAAAGGGGCAAGCGCTGCGCATTGATTCCCACCGGGGTTGTTGCGATACTCAACCCTCCGATGGCGCCCCTTCCTTTCGCTGCGGGAAAGTCCCGTCGGATGTTGCGTAACCATAGGTCTGCGCGCGCCACAAGGCGTGTGCCGACAAGCCCCTGTGTGCTGTGCCGGGCACTGACCGGCAATCGGGAACATGCCGCGTCTGTTGATTGAAAAAGGGCCGGACCGAGGCAAAAGCCTGACGCTGAAGTTGGGCGACCAGGCCGTCGTGGGGCGCGACGCCCAGGCCAACCTTCAGCTGTCCGACGTCATGTGCTCGCGCAAGCACTTCCTGATCGCGAGCAAGGGCAGCGTGTACGGCCTCAAGGACCTGGGTTCGGCCAACGGCACCCAGGTCAACGGCAAAACCGCCGACGGCCCCGTCAAGCTGGCCCACGGCGACATGATCCAGTGCGGCGAGACCCTGCTTTCCTGGCTGGCCGACGAGTCAGACGCCAGGCAGGGCGGCCTGATCGGCCAGCAGATCGGCGGCTACCGCATCGAGATGCGCCTGGGCCGCGGCGCCATGGGCACCGTCTACAAGGCCATCCAGCTCTCGCTGGGCCGCATTGTCGCGCTCAAGGTGCTCTCGCCTGACCTGGTCAAAGACGCCAAATTCTGCGAGATGTTCCTCAAGGAAGCCCGGGCCGCGGGCGGCCTCAACCATCCCAACATCATCCAGGTCTATGACGTCGGCGAGGAAAAGGGTCAGTACTACTTCTCCATGGAATTCGCCGCCAAGGGCAGCGTGCTGGATCTGCTCAACAGCGCCAAGCGCATCGAACTGCTGCGCGCCGTGGTCATTATCAAGGACGCCTGCCGCGCCCTGGATTACGCCGAGCGCAAGGGCCTGGTGCACCGCGACATCAAGCCCGACAACCTGATGGTGATGGACGACGAAATCGTCAAGCTGGGCGACCTGGGCCTGGCCATGAGCGCGCAGGAACTGCAGGGCGAGCAGGCCGGCGTTTTCGGCACGCCGCACTACATTGCGCCTGAACAGGCCATGGGCAAGCCCATTGACCACCGGGCCGACATCTACGCCCTGGGCGCGTCGTTCTATCGCATCCTTACGGGCCAGACCCTGTTTACGGGCCAGACTGTCAAGGAAATCCTCAAGAAGCAGGTGCGCGACCCTCACCCGCCCGTCACGACACACCTGCCCGATTGCCCGCCGGCCATCGTCACCATCATCGACAAGATGCTGGCCAAGAACCCGGCCGAGCGCTACCAGCACGCCAGCGATGTGCTCAACGACCTCGAAAACTGGCAGTCCCTGGCCAGCAAGAAGGGAGGCGTGCAGCCCGCAGCCTTTGCCAAGGCGGTCAAGGCCCCCGGCGCCGAACTTCAGGAACAGATGGTGGCCTCCGCCCAGCGCCGCAACCTGGCCCTTGCAGCCATTGCCGCCGTCGTGGGGGTGGCGGCGCTCTCCATCATGGTCTGGGTGTTCTTTTTCAGTGACAGCCCCACGCCCAACACCAACGTGGCCGAGGCCAACAATACGCCGGCCAACCTGCCCCCCGCCAATTCCGGCAATGGCGGCGGCACGACCGCTCAGCTCACGCCCGAGCAGGAAAGCGCCAACCGCAAGCTCCAGCAGGCCATCGGCGCGGCACAGCTCTCCAGCAACAAGGGCGATCACGCCGCCGCCATTGCCATTCTTGAGAAGGCCCTCAAGGACAACGCCCTGGCGACAGAAAGCGCCCAGGCGGAAGCGCGCAAGTACCTTGAGCAGGTCAAGCTCAAGGCCGAGCAGGAAGGCCAGTCCGAACAGGCCATGCGCGAGGAGTGGTCTGAAACGCAACGGCACAAGGCGGCCAAAATCGAGGAGTACAAGTACAAGGCGGCTGACGACATCCTGCGCGGCTTCATTGAAAAGCACGCCGAAGTCCAGCACCCCGGCAAGAAAAAAATCTGGGACGACGCCGACGCCTACTGGCGCGCCCAATTCTGGGAGGATGTCAAGCGCCACATCGCCGCTTTGCGCCAATGGGTGGTCAAGCAGAGCGAGCAGGCCATCCTCGAGCAGGACCTGGAAAAGCGCCTCGCGATCTTCGAGGCCGCACAGTCAAAGGCACAAGGCGCCTTTGACGCCTGCGACCACGAAGACTCGCGCAAAGAGCTCAAAAAAATCCTCGATTCGGTCACGACCAACCTGGACATCGTCAAGCGCAGTATCTCCGATGAAAAGCGGCGCGTGATCGAACAGGCACTGGCCGAGTGCGAGCAGGCCGTGACTGATCTCTGCACCTCCGTGGGCAACGACATCCAGCGCGGCGACTTCCGCTCGGCCATGTCGCGCGTGGACAACTACGAGAAGTCCGACAAGAACTGGAACCAGTACAAAGCAGACCCCCGATTTGCAGGCGTGGGCGAAGTCCTGCGCCGCCGCCGCGAGCAGACGCGCCATGAGCTGGAGGCCCTGCGCGCCTTGGGCGCGGGCGGCCGCGGTGCCCTGACTTCGGCCCCCAAACAGGCGGAACTGCTCAAACAAAAGCCCTGGCCCAAGGCCGCCGCCGACCTTTTCGGCTCCAAGGATGCGCGCTTCCGCATGGACGTCCAGGACGCCGCCGGCGACCGCCAGTTTACGCTCACGGTCTTCGTGGGCTCGAACAAGAGTGAATGGAGCGCGGGCGACTTCGCACCCAGCGGCAGCCGCAGCGCCGCCGGCCTGGCCGCGGCCATCACGCATCTCGCGCTCAACGACGACACCCTGCGCGCGGCATTGCTCCAGCCGGGCAGCGTCAAGGGCGACCCCCCGCTCGTGGCGGGGCTCTGGGCCTGGCTGGCGGAACTGGGCCACACCTATGAGATTTTCGCGCTGATGGACAGTTGCTATGCCCAGGCGCCGGTCGCCGACCCCGGGCGTGCCGTGTTCCGCGAATACATGGCTTACGCGCTCAAGATACAGGCCCGCGACGAGTTGAATCGCGGCAACACCGCGCGCAGCGAGGATCTGATCCAGCGCCTGAATTCCGACGAGTTCGCGGGCACGCGTGCCCGCACCGCGAAGTAGGCTCTATCAAGAGTTGTTCCGGCGGACTCCGCCGAGCAGGTAGGAAACGTGGCCATCACTGACTTTCTGGTGTTCAGTTGCATCCTCACGCTGAACGCGTTTTTCTGCGCTTCCGAGACCGCCCTGACGGGCGCCTCGGAGGCCGCCGCGCGCTCCAGGGCTGACTCCGGCTCGCGCCGCGGCAAGCTGCTGCTCAAGCTGCTGGCCGACCGGCCCCGCGTGGTGACAGCGCTGCTGATCGGCCAGAACATTGCCGGGGCAGTCCTGGCCGTTTACTCCTCCCGCGTCATCGATGACACCTTGGGGGCGCAGCTCTCTCCCGTCTTGTCGGCGTTGCTGGCGGTGGCCGTTTCGATCCTTCTGCTGCTGGTCTTTGGCGAGGTCATCCCCAAGACCCTGGCCGTGCGCTTTGCGACACCCTGGGCCCTGTTTTTCTCCGGGCCTGTGTTCCTCACGACGCTCGTTTTCTGGCCCGTGACTGCCGTGCTGGCCGTGGCCAGCACCGGGATCCTGCGCCTGGTGGGCAAGCATGAAGAAGGCGCCACGGTCAGCGTGGATGAAATCCAGACCATCGCCAAGATGGGTCAGGAAATGGGCGTGATTGACTCCATGGAAATGGAGATCGTGCAGAAAGCCAGCGTGCTCAACGAAACCAAGGTGCGCGATATCATGGTGCCGCGCACCGACATCCATGCCATCCCCGCGAGACTGAACCTGGCCGAGCTGCGCCAGGCCTTCAAACGCGACCTGTTCTCGCGCACCCCCGTCTACCTGGGGGACCTCGACGACATCATCGGCGTGCTCAACTTCAAGGAACTCCTGCGCCTGACCCCGCAGGATGAGGCCCGCTTCAAGCTGCAGGACTATCTGCACCCCGCCCTCTTCGTTCCCGAAGCCATGAGCGTGGGCGTGCTCCTGACCAAAATGCGCGAGCGCCGCACGCACATGGCCATCGTCATTGATGAATACGGCGGCACTTCAGGCCTGGTCACGTTTGAAGACATCGTCGAGGTGCTGGTGGGCCGTGTGGAGGACGAATACGACGTCACGGCCAAGCTGATTGAACGACGCGAAAACGGCCTGTGGGAGGTGGACGGCCGCCTGACCCTCGAGGAGCTGGAGGAGACCCTCGGGGTGAGCCTGGGCGAATCCGAGAAGGAAGGGGTCACCACGGCTGCGGGCCTGGCCCTGAAGGCCTTCGGAAAAATACCGGCGGAAGGCGACGCCACGACGTTCAATAAGCTCAGCCTCAAGGTGACGCGCATGCGCGACCAGCGGGTGCGTCGCCTCGAGCTGCGCTGCATCGAGGAATGTCCGGCGGAAACGGAGGGCCGCATCGAGGTCAGCGACCACCCCCTTTCCGACGAATCAGCTATCATGCCACTGCCGCGGCCCCAGCCGCCTACGTCAGGAAGTCAGCCATGAAGTTCACCGCACTCGCCCTGCTGCTGGTCACCGGTTTGGCCGCCCAGCTCCAGGCCCAGGGTGGGCCGCAACTGCCCGCCAACTCCAACCAGGCCTCGCCCTCCAAGGAAAGCTTCCTGCTCGAGCCCCCGGGGCTGGCCACGGGCGCCAAAGATGCCTACTTGCGCCTGGTGTCCAATTCTCCCGCCGGTTTTGCCAGCAGCAGTTCCAAACAGCCTGAAATCCGCCTGGGGGAAGGTGTCAAGCTGGTCACGGGGAGCTTCCGACTGCTCAGTCCCAATGAGGCGGAATGCCGCGTCGATGTGGACGCTGACGCCATGGGCACGGTCGAAGTCAGCCTGGTTTTCTATTCCGTCAACGGCACTTCCGTGCTGAGCACGCAGCGCGCCACCCTGGGCCTGCTGGGTCCCACAAAGATTTCCGGCATTGACATCTCCGTGGAAAGTGTGGCCCTGGTGCGCGTCAACGTGAGCGAGGCACAGGCCGCGGGCGTCGTCGTACTCAGCGGGCCAGTCAATGGCGCGCTCACGCTGGTGGCCCCCACCGGCTGCCGCTTTTCGCGCGCCCCGCTGGCCACCACGACCAAGGGCACCATCAACACGCCCGGCCTGGCCGAGGGCAACACACAGTTCACATTTGGCGTCGGCAACGCCGCCGGAGAGGCGGCCGTCGTTCGCATCACCGAAATCCTCTACGACACCTCGACCTTCACGCTCACAGGCGGCGCCTTGGGCGCGCTCAACTGCGAACTGCGCGGCGGCGCCCTTTCCGGCCAGAGCACCCTGGTGGCCAACGCCTACACCGCGCTGATCACCATCGCCGGAACCAATGACAACACGGACACCCAGCCCGCGCCAGGCGGCCAGAACAGCAACTCCACCAGCACGCCCGAGGGCGCGCCCGTGACCACCACCGTACCCGGCGACAGCACTTCCGGCGGCACGGGCCGCTCACGTGATTCCGAGCGCGCCCCGCGCCAGGGCAACCAGCGCGACACCTCGTCGCCCGCCCGCAGCTCCCCTCCCACCTCCGGTCCCACCCCCCAGGGT
>ERZ761602.531-NODE-531-length-81675-cov-8.943041_pt1 | contig 81675 bp, 82 predicted proteins | sample MGYA00512165_ERZ761602 | MGnify/ENA primary metagenome ERZ761602 (study PRJEB28899, sample SAMN02445085) | bioreactor sludge metagenome | biome: EBPR sludge; isolation source: Thorneside wastewater treatment plant | place: Australia: Brisbane, Thorneside Wastewater...
CCCTAACCCCCTCCCCCTCTAGGGGAGGGGGAACGGAAACGTATTTCCCCGCCTTGATGAACCAGGCCGCCACATAATCGAGCGTGCCGCCGGAGCCGCCGAGATCGGCGATGGCGCGCACCTGTTCGCGCTGCTTCTGGCTTTGCATCTTGGCGCCGACAAACGGCGGATTTCCCATGATGTAAGAACATTTCGCCGCCGGCAGCACGTTGTCCCAATCCAACTCCAGCGCGTCGCCATGGACGATGTGCGGCGATTGCTTGAGCGGAATGCGGGCGTAATTCTGCCCGAACTCCAGTGAGAGCCGCACGTTGGAGATGTGGTCCATCATCCAGAGTGCGACTTCGGCGATGCGGGCGGGGAACTCGCCGAGTTCGATCCCATAGAATTGCTCGACATTCAGCTTCGACAGCGCGCCGACATCGAGCACCAATTGCTTGTTGGTGTGCAGCTCCTTGAGAATTTCCAGTTCGATCTCGCGCAGCTCGCGATAGGCGATAACGAGGAAGTTGCCGCAGCCGCAGGCGGGATCGAAGAAGGTGAGGCCGGCGAGCTTGTCGTGGAAGGCGCGCAGTCGCGCTTCGCGGTCGCGCTTCAAGCCTTTGATGTGCGCAAGTTCGGCGCGGAGGTCGTCGAGAAACAGCGGCTCGATGACCTTCAGAATGCATTTCTCGTTCGTATAGTGCGCGCCTTCCTTGCGACGCTCGGCCGGCGCCATGACGAACTGAAACAGCGAGCCGAAAATGGCGGGCGAAATCGCGTCCCACTTGAAGCCGCACGCCTCAATAAGTAGCGCTCGCATCTTTGAATCGAATTGCGCGATCGGAAGCCGCTCTGCGAACAGGTCGCCATTCACGTACGGAAACCGCGCGAGGTCTTCGTCCAGCGTCTTCTGGCGCTTGTCTTCGGGTGTGTTGAGAACCTGGAACAGGTTCTCCAGCCATTGGCCGGTGTCGGAGCCGTCCTCCGCGGTGCGGTTGAGGATCAAATCCTCCATGATGCCGCGCGGCTCGAAGATGAAAGTGTCGTCGGCGAACAGGCAGAACAGCAGGCGCACAAGCAGCCGCTCGAGTTCGTGGCCGCGATAGCCGCTGGCTTCGAGCGCATCGTGCAGCTTGCCCATCAACTCTGCGGCGAGGATGTTGACCGGGTCCTGCTCCTTGAACGTGCGTTTCTCGACGCCAAGGATGAAGCCGAACTTCTCGACGTGGTTGGGCAAGTCCGAAAGCGCGAAGCGGGATTCCTCGCGCGTTTCGAGATCGATCAGTTCGACGGTCTGGAAATCGCTGAGCAGCACGTAGCGCGGCAGCTCGTGTTCCTTAAGGCCGGGAAAATAGTCGAGCGCCTGGGTGCGGGCGCGGGCTAAGCTCAGGCCAGCGCTCTTCTGCTCCACCAGCAGCACGCCCTTCCAGAAGAGGTCAATAAAGCCGCGCTTGTCACCGAGCTTCTTGACGGGCTCTTCGAAGGTCGCAACGCGGCGCGCCTTGACCCCGAACACCTCGAAGAATTCGTTGTAGAAGGACTGGGTTTGGCCGCGCTCATAGGAGGCGGCCTTCCATTCGTCGGCGAAGGCAGCGGCCCGCGCCCTGATCTCGTTCCAGCTTAGACGCACGCACTACCCCCGGTTGGGCCAGTCTTGCCTGCGGGCGCCCCCAAAATCCACCCCGCCCCCGGTTGACCAAGGGCGGGGAGGCCCGGTATAGGACCGCTCCCCGCCCGGGCGAGCGATCGTCCGGGCGAGTTAGATTTTTGCAGGTTGGACATGTTCGCGGTCATCAAAACGGGCGGCAAGCAATATCGGGTCGCCAAGGGCGATCTGGTTACCGTCGAGAAGCTCGCCGGCAACGCTGGCGATAAGGTCACGTTCGACGCGCTGATGACGGGCGACGGCAAGGCCGTGAAGGTCGGCGCGGGCGCTGGCAAGGTCAGCGGCGAACTGGTCGAAACCGCCAAGGGCGAGAAGGTCACGGTGTTCAAGAAGCGCCGCCGCAACACCTATCGCCGCAAGCGCGGGCATCGCCAACTCGAAACCACCGTCAAGATCACCGCGATCGGCTAAGAGAGAACGACAATGGCTCATAAGAAAGCAGGCGGTAGCTCTCGCAACGGGCGTGACAGCCCGGGTCAGCGCCTTGGCGTGAAGCGCTTTGGCGGCCAGGCCGTCAATGGCGGGGAAATCCTCGTGCGCCAGCGCGGCACCAAGTTCCATCCGGGCAAGAACGTCGGCCTCGGCCGCGATCATACCCTCTTTGCGCTTTGCAACGGCCAGGTCGCGTTCGCGACCAAACGCGACGGCCGAACCTACGTGTCGATTAATCCGATGCAGGTAGCGGCGGAATAGGCGAGAACGGAAGAGAGAGTTTCCCGGATCGCCTCACCAGACAGGGCGATCCGGTTCCCGAAATAAGCGTGGGGCGCCCGGATCAACGGCGCCCCACTTTTTTTGCCCCACGCACGGAAGAGCCAAGAGGAGGCTCCGCATGCGGGCGAGAATGCCGAACCAGATCGAAACCGAGCGCCTGCGCTTGCGCGCGTTGCGTGGCGGCGACGCGGCGCGCATGGCGCGGTTCCTCAACGATCCCGGCGTCGGGTGCATGCTGGCGATGACGCCGCTGCCTTATCTCGAAAACGCGGCCGAGGGCTGGATCATGACGCTCGCCGCGCGCGCGCCGCTGGGCGAGGAGCACGTCTATGCGGTCGAGTTGCCCGGCGAAGGGCTGATCGGGTGCATCGGCGCGCACGCGCGCGGGGAGGGGGGCTTCGAGGTCGGCTACTGGTTCGGGCGTCCTTACTGGGGGCGCGGCTACGCCAGCGAGGCATTGGCCGCGTTTGTTGCGCATGCACGCGCGCTCGGGCCGCTGCGGGCGGGGCACTTCGTCGACAATCCCGCTTCCGGGCGCGTGCTGGAAAAGGCGGGCTTTGCCTACACGGGCGAAGTGGCGCCGCTGTTCTCGATGGCGCGGGGCCACGCCGCGCCATGCCGGAAAATGGCCTACGCCGCCGCTGACGCCGCGCGCGATGCGCAGGCGATGGCGCTGGCGTCATGACGTGGATGCGCCTTGGAAAAGGCGCGGCGAGTTCGTAAGCAAGTTTAGAGGAGCGGGAAAATCATGGGTTTGCGCGTAGCTGTCGTCGGCGCCACGGGAAATGTGGGCCGCGAAATGTTGGCCATCCTGGAAGAGCGGCTGTTTCCGGCCGACGAAGTGTACGCGATCGCCTCGCGCCGCTCAGTCGGCGTCGAAGTGAGCTACGGCGACAAGACGCTCAAGTGCAAGGACCTCGAACAATTCGATTTCTCGGGCGTCGATCTCGTGCTGATGAGTGCGGGCGGGACGGTGTCGAAGGAGTGGTCGCCCAAGATCGGCGCCGCTGGCGCGGTCGTGATCGACAATTCGAGCGCGTGGCGCATGGACCCGCGCGTACCGCTGATCGTGCCGGAGGTGAACCCAGACGCGGTTCATGACTATTCCAAGCTCAACATTATCGCCAACCCGAACTGCTCCACGGCGCAACTCGTGGTCGCGCTGAAGCCGTTGCACGATCGCGCGAAGATCAAGCGCGTGGTGGTGGCCACGTATCAAAGCGTCTCCGGCGCGGGCAAGGAGGCGATGGACGAGTTGTGGACGCAAACCAAGAAGCTCTACGTCAACGACGAGATCGTCTGCGAACACTTCCCCAAGCAGATCGCCTTCAACGTCATTCCGCATGGCGGCGACTTCATGGACGACGGCTACACCACCGAAGAGTGGAAGATCGAGGTCGAAACCAAGAAGATCCTCGATCCCAAGATCAAGCTCACGGCCACCAGCGTGCGGGTGCCGGTGTTCGTCGGCCACTCGGAGGCTGTGAACATCGAGTTCGAGAACGATCTGGAGGCTGATGAAGCGCGCGAAATCTTGCGCGAAGCGCCGGGGTTGATGGTGATCGACAAGCACGAGGATGGCGGCTACGCGACGCCGCTCGATTGCGTTGGCGAGTTCGCCACGTTCGTGTCGCGCATTCGCAACGACAAGACTGTCGAGCATGGGCTCTCGTTGTGGGTTGTGAGCGATAATCTGCGTAAGGGCGCGGCGCTCAACGCCGTGCAGATCGCGGAGCTTATGCTCAACAAGGGCCTGTTCAAGCGGCTGGCTGCGGCGTGAGCATTGCGTCTCCGTAGTAATTCGTCGTCATTCCGGGGCGCACGAAGTGCGAACCCGGAACCTAGGGGATGAAGAGCGTTCTCTTGCCCCTGGGTTCCGGATCAGCGCTACGCGCTGTCCGGAATGACGAACACCAAAAGGCGTCAACATTGGAACCCACCATCACCATCGAACAACCATCGCCTGAAGATATCGACGCGATCCATGCCGTGTTGACCAACACGTATTGGTCGCCGGGGATTCCGCGCGACGTGGTGGCGCGGGCGTGCGCAAACTCCATGTGCGCGATTGCGCGTGACGACAAGGGCGCGGTGATCGGGTTCGCGCGGCTCGTGACAGATAAGGCGACGTTTGCGTGGCTCTGCGACGTGATCGTGATGCCTGGCAAGCAGGGCAAAGGCCTCGGCCGTGCGCTCGTGCAAACGTTTCAGCGCCACCCCGACTTGCAGGGCCTGCGACGCTGGCTGCTTGGCACCAAGGACGCGCACGGCGTCTACGCTCCGCTTGGGTTTGCACCGCTCGACGCGCCCGACCGATTCATGCACATCCGCAATCCCGCGCCGTATGGGAAGGCGACAGCATGAGTGCGTTGACTTGGAATTCCCCCTCCCCCTTGCGGGGAGGGGGAAGGGGGTGGGGGGCGATCAGGATTGAGCGCGACGGCGCCGCTTGCACGATCTTCTGCACGCCCCCCCTCCGGTCGCTGCGCGACCACCTCCCCCGCAAGGGGGGAGGTACGTGACCCTCGACGCTCGCGAGCTCGATCGCCGAACCGGCTTCATCGCAGCCGCGAGCGCCTATGTCATGTGGGGCTTTCTGCCGCTCTATCTCAAGCTCATTTCGTTCGCGGACGTGCGCGAAGTGCTGGCGCAGCGCATCGTGTGGGCGATCCCGGCGGCGCTGATCGCGATCGCCGTCATGAGCGGTTTGCGCAAGGGCGCGGGCGAGATCACCGCCGCGTTCCATCCTCGCATGCTGGCGACATTGATCGCGTCGGCGGCCTTCATTTTCATGAACTGGGGGCTTTACGTCTACCTTGTGCTGCATGAGCGGGTGATCGAGTCCTCACTCGCCTACTTTTTGTCACCATTGGTGAGCGTCGCGATCGGCGTGATGTTTTTTCGAGAGCGGATCACCACGCCGCAAGTCGTGGCGCTGGTGCTCGCGCTCGCCGGGGTGATCGTTCAGGGTTTTGCATTGGGCGCACCGCCGTGGATGGCGTTGGCGCTCTGCGCCACCTGGCAGGCGTACGCGGTGATCCGGAAGCGCGCACAAGTGCCCGCCGCGGTGGGGTTGCTGGTCGAGTGCTTGGCATTAGCGCCGGTGGCCGTGCTTCTCCTGGGCTGGGCGTCGGAGGAGGCGCCGCTGGCGTTCACCGAGGGCGCCGGGCGCGCTGTCCTGATCGCATTGGCGGGGCCGGTGACGGCGATTCCATTGGTGGCGTTCACGTTCGGCGCGCGGCGTGTGAGTTTCACGACGCTTGGCTTGCTGCAGTTCTTGGCGCCGTCGCTGCAGTTCGCCACCGGCGTCGCTTTTGGCGAGCCGTTCACGTTCCTGCGTGGCGTTAGCTTCGCGCTGATCTGGGCCGGTCTCGGCTTTTTCGCTTGGGATGCGCTGCGGCGCGCGCGGCACGGATGAGCGACACGGTCTACTACGCGATCGGCGACGTGCATGGCGAGATCGACAAGCTCGATCGGCTGCTTGAGTACATCCGCGAAGATGCGCGCAGCTTGGGCGCGACATACCGGATCGTTTTCCTCGGCGACCTGATCGATCGCGGCCCCGACAGCCGGAGCGTGATGCAGCGGGCGGTCGACGTGACGGTGCGCGGCGAGGGCTTGGTGATCAGGGGCAATCACGAAGAGCTTATGCTGAACGCCTACGTGAATTGGGACACGACGGGCGTACATTATTGGGCGATCAATGGCGGCGACCAAACTATCGCAGCATACAAAAAAGCGAACGGCGATCGCGGCGATTGGCGCGAAGCGCTCGACGCGCACCACCTCTATTTCGCGCGCAATTTGCCGACGATCATGCGCGACGAGGCGCGCGGACTCGTGTTTGTGCACGGCGGCATCGACCCCAAGACATTCCCCGAATGCGGCGACGAAATTCGCATGTGGACCCGATCAAATAAATTTTTCGATCCAGGACGCTGGCCCGACAGACCCGAGCTTGAGCGCATTCTGGTCGTGCATGGACATACGCCGACCAAGAACTTCGAGCCTCACGTGAACCCGCGCCGCATCAATGTCGATACCGGCGCATGCTTCGGCGGGCCGCTTACGTCGGTTGTGCTTGCCCCGGGCGAGCCGCCGCGTTTCCTGAGCGCGCGAACGCCGCGATGAGCAATACCCACGCCGCCAGCGGACAAAGCGGGAAGGGCTCTAGGAAATACCCAATTGTGAGAGTGAGACCCGCGCTCCAGGCCAAGACGGCGGCGAGGAGTTCAAAGCGCGTGCGCGGAACGCCGAGGAGCGCGGCGCCGACGCCAAGCAAAATGCCGTCATAAAAAAATAGATAGGGCGATATCAGCAGCGTGCCCGCGCACAGGGCGGCGGCCTGCGCGCCGAACTGTTGCGTGCGTTGCGTGCGCAGAAATATCCACCCAGACAAACCCGCGCCGAGCGCGGCGCTTACCGCGTGGGCGATGGTCGCGGCGTCGCGATCGACATGCCATTGCAGCAAGTTCGCAAAGAGGCTTGCATAGGCCGGCGTCGTGATGCGCTGTTCGCTGATCAGCGCGGCGGAGCGCTCGAGGCTCTCGAAGAACCGTAGGTAGGTTTCGAAGCCAAAGACCAGTCCGGCGAGCAGGATGAAGCTCAATGTTGAAACGGCGGCGGCGAAGAATGCGCGCCAGCGCCCGGTGATCGCCAGCAGAAATGGCCAAAGAACGGCGAGGTGCGGTTTGATCGCGAGCAGGCCGACGAGTGCGCCGGCCGCACGCGGGCGCTTGTCGAGCCAATGCAAGGCGAGCCCCGTGATGGCGGCGATCAACAAACCGACTTGCGCTGTGGCGAGGTGATAAAAGGCGGCGGGCATGGTCGCGGCGAAAAGGAGCGCGCGCGCGTCGGGCAAGAGCTTGCGTGCGACGACAAAGTAGAAGGCTCCAGTCACGGTCAGGAATACGACCGCAGAGACAGGAAATGGCAGCAGCGCGAGCGGCGTCACGATGAGCAGAAAGGTCGGCGGCGAATTCCACGGCGCATGGAAGCGAATCGGCGTGATGGCCTGTTGGTGATAAATCCACGTGGTCGCACGGTCGTGGACTTCGGCGACATGCCCCTCAAGCGTGGCGCGGCCAGCGCTCCAGAAAGCGATATAGTCGCCGAACACGGGCTGGCCGCTGGCGAGCGCCCAATCGTGCGCGCCTTGCAGCACCCAGATGAAAACGCCAAGCAGGCCAAGCGCAACGAGGACGGCGCCGACCTCGAACAGGAGTCGCATCCAGGGGCGAACAGTCAAAGGCATGCGTAGAGCGCTTCGATGAGTTTGAGCGAACGTGGATCGCCCGCGATGTGGTGGGATTGCTTGTTCATAGCGTAGCCGACTGAGATGCGTACATCCGGATCGCCGAAGCCGACGGAACCGCCCATGCCGGAATGCCCGAACGCGGCGCGGTTCGGGCCGTAGAATCCATTAGAGTTGCCCATGACGCCGGTGCGCCAGTCAACTGGGAACGGCAAAACCAAATCGGCGCCGTCGGCGCGTTGCGTCGTCAGCGCTAAAAACGCTTTGTCTGAGAGGAGACGCTTTCCGGCGATCGCCCCGCCCGTCGCATAGGCCTCGAAGAGCCGCGCAACGGAGCGCGCATTGCCATGCCCGTTCGCGGAGGGGATCTCGATCTTGCGCCACTGTGTCGATCCACGCACCGGCGCGGACCACTTTGTGAAGAAGGCTGCTTTGCGTGGCGGCGTGATTTCGCCAAAATCTCCGCCGCGTGAGGGCTTTTTCATTTCGGCGCACCGCGGATGGTCGCATTCGGGCGTCCCGATCTGGAAATCGATTCCAAGCGGCACGCAGATCTCTTCTCGCAGGATCGTTCCCAACGAACGCTCGGCGGAGCGGGCGGCGATCTCGCCCGCGATGTACCCCCATGTCAGCGGATGGTAGCCGGACGCAGACCCGGGCGGCCACATCGGCGCAAGCGCTGCGATCGCTTGCGCGCACGCGGGCGGGTCGAGCCAGAGATCGGGATCGATGGGGTCGATAAATCCGGGCACGCCCGCCTGGTGCGCGAGGGTCTGCGCAATGGTGACTTTGTGTTTTCCATGCGCGCCGAACGCTGGCCACAGCGCGGAGAGCGGCGCCTCGTAATCGATGAGACCGTTGTCGTGAAGCGTGGCGAGCACGAGTGCGCTGATCGCCTTCGTCGTCGAGTACACGGGAACAAGCGTGTCGCGCGCCCAGCGTCGGGTCTGCTCGCGGTCGGCCCAGCCGCCCCAAAGGTCGACAACCATCTCGCCGTCGCGCGCGGCGGCGAAGCTGGCGCCGAGTTCCTCGGACAGGTTGGCTTCAAATGTCTCGCGCACGCGCTCAAAGCCCGGCGCGACGTGGCCCTCGACCATCGCTTACTCCAGCGGCCGCGCCCGCGGCCAAGTCACCGGATCGGTGAGCACATCTTGCGCCTGAGGCAAGAGCAAATCGTCGCTGTCAGCAGCGAGGGAGCGGACGATCACGTCGTAAAGCGACCCGCTTGCCCCTTCGAGGGCGACGGCGGGCGCTTCTCCGCGCACGCGACGGGCGACGAACAGCGCGCTGAGGAGGTCGCCCGTGCCCTTCGGCGCGCGGGGCAAACGCGGCGTTTCGCAAAACCACTCGCCGCCTGACGCGCTGAGCAGATTGCCGATTCCGGTTGCGGTGCGGATCGACGACACCAGTGTCGGCTTGCCGAGGCGGCGTGCGGCGTGGCGGGCGTCATCCAGCGTTTCGATCGTGCGCCCGGTGATGACGCCGAGCTCATAGGCGTTGGGCGTCAGCCAGTCGGCGCGTTGGACGAGGCTCTGCACGACGGCGTCTGCGACGGTTTTGTCGACATAGGTGCGGCCGTCGTCGCCGAGCACGGGATCGCAAACGAACAAGGCCTTTGGATTGGAGGCCTTCACATGCTCGACGAGATCAAGGACCAACGGCGCCTGATCGGCGGCGCCGACATAGCCGGTGAGCACGGCGTCGACGTCGGCGAGCACGTCGTCGGCGGCCAGCGCTTCCACCAAGGTCGCGAAGCGCGCTGCGGGTATCGGGCCGCCTCCCGGCGCGCCGCGATCCGGGCGGCGGCCGAGCAAGGCAGTCGGTAACTGTAGAACGCGCACGCCGAGGCGCTCCATCGCGAACGCCGCGACGGAATTGCCGACGCGCGCTGTGACCACCTGGCTCTGGATCGACAGAACCGTCGGCGGACGGGTAAGAAAGTCGCTCATTGCGGGCGATGGTCGCCTGCGTCGCGGTTTCGAGCAAGAGATGACCCATCGCCCCCGTCGTTCATGCCTTTATATGCCCGGCGCAAACCAGAAGGCGCTCGAGAAGGCGAAGACGCTTGGCGCCGACGTGCTGTTGCTGGACTTGGAGGATTCAGTCGCGCCCGAAGCGAAGGGAGCCGCGCGGGAGACGGTGGTCGCGGCGCTCGGCGTGGGCGGCTACGGCGAACGCGAAGTGGTCGTGCGCGTGAACGCGCTGGCGACGCCATGGGGCCGCGAGGATATTCAGGCGGCAGGCGCGGCTAAACCCAATGGCGTGCTCGCCCCCAAGGTCGAAACCGGCGACGAGGTGATCGCGCTTGACGATGCGATGACCGAGGCGGGTTTTTCCGATGACGCGGTTCTTTGGGTGATGATCGAAACGCCGCGCGCCATTCTAAACCTGGCGCCGATAGCGGCGGCGGCGCGCGGCACGCGGCTGTCGGCGTTTGTAATGGGGACCAACGATCTCGCGAAGGAAATGCGCGCCCGTCCCGGCGCCGCGCGCATGCCGTTTCACGCCGCGCTATCGCTGACGGTTCTCGCCGCGCGTGCGGAGGGTCTGAGCGCGATCGATGGCGTCTACAACGATATCGCCAACGCGGAGGGATTCGAAGCGGAATGCAGGCAGGGGCTTGATTTCGGCTTCGACGGCAAGACCTTGATCCACCCCTCGCAGATCGAGGCATGCAACCGCGTGTTCGCGCCAACAGCCGAGGAAATCGCGCGCGCGCGCGCTGTTATCGCTGCGTTCTTGCTGCCCGAGAACGTCGGCAAAGGCGTGATCAAGGTGGATGGGAAGATGACAGAATTGCTACATTTGGAAGAGGCGCGGCGCGTGGTGGCGGTGGCGGAGGCGATCGGCGGCTGACGACCTTCAGGCGCGATTCATGTCCGTCGTGCGCAGATGACAGCGGGAGCATTCACATGATTGATCGACGCGCTGTCCTTGCGGGACTAGGTGCAAGCATCGCCGCGCCGGCTTTCGCGCAGCCGGCGTCAACGCGGCCGTTTCGCATGGGCGTGACCTTGTGGCCGCCCGATCTTACCAACGAAGCCATCGCCATGCTCGTGCGTTTCATCGCTGAGGAATGCGACATGGCCGCGCCGATGATTCTGGGCGGCGTGCCATGGCCGCAATCGCTCGCGGGCGAACCTTACAGCGCTCGGCTCAACGGCGACCTCGCATACCGGCCGCCGGCTGGACACAAGCTGCTGTTTTCGATCGGCGCGCTCAACGCCGTCCGCACCGGCATGGCGCCGCATTGGGCGGAGACCGACAACCAGCCTATTCCAGCGCCGTTCGCGGGGTTGGCGTTCGACGATGCGCGCGTGGTGCGCGCCTATACGAATTTCGCGTTGCGCGCTTACGAGGCGTCGCGCCCCGACTGGTTCATCATTGGCATTGAACCTAACATCCTGTTGGCGTCGACGCCCGCCGCATGGCCCGCATACAAGACGCTGCACCGGCGGACGTACGAGGCGGTGAAGGAACGCTATCCGCAGGCCAGGGTGTGTTTCAGCATCTCCGCGCTGCATTTGCTGGGGCTTTCCACGGGCGTCGACGCGGCCCAGCAACGGCGCGAGATGCTTGATCTCATGCGCTGGAGCGACATGGCGGTGTTCAGCATTTACCCGCATACGAGTTGGGATGTACCGCGTCCGCTGCCGGCGGATTTTTTCGACTTCGTTCGCGACTTCGCGGAAGCCGCCGGCGGCAAGCCGATCGGGGTCTCTGAGAGCGGGTACACCTCGCGCAATGTCATGGTGGGCCTTATCCCGCTTTTTGGGTCGCCCGCCGGCCAGGCGCGCTACATGGAACTGCTGCTCGCCGCCGCCGAGCGGGACCGCTACGCGTTTGTGGTCAACTTCACGCCGTACGACTACGAACGGCTCACGCGGCGGCTGAGCGGAGACATTCGCACGTTGGCGTGGATCTGGACCTATTGCGGCCTCATGCGCAGCAATGGCCGCGCCAAACCGGCGATGGAGGTATGGCGACGCTACCTCGCGCGTCGGGTCACGGCCAGTTGAGCACGGGTTGCGCGCGCATCAGCCAGATGATCGCGAGCACGGCGAAGAAGGCAGGAAAACCGCAAGCGAACCAAGCGCGGTAGAGTTGGTGATAACGTGTCGGCAGAGGCGCGTTTGTGCGCGCCGCTTCGGCGGCGAGATCACGCATCTTAGATTGCATCCAAACGACAGGCAGCCAGAAGCACCCGGTGATGATGTAGAGCAGAAGCGACAGCACGATCCAGCCTTCGCTCCAGCTCCAACCGACGGCGTGGACCAGCGCCGCGCCCGTGATCGGTTGCGCGATGACCGCCGAGGCCGTGAAAATCCAATCGGCGATCACCACGATGCGTGCTGTGTGGGCGATCAGAGCGGCGTTTCCAGTGCGGTGCGCCATCATCATGAAGAAGGCGATGCCGGCGCCTGTGCCGAGGAGAACGCAGGCGCCGATCACATGCGCCCAGCGCAGCAGCGGGAGCCAATCCACTAGCGTTCCTCCAACATCGCCGCGCACACGAGCGCGAGCAAGGCCGCGGGCACGGTTTTTACGAAAGCGCCCAATGGATCGAGCCACAACGCGGGCGTAACCACGCTTCCCGCGATGAGATAAAGCGCGGTCAACCCAGCCATGCCGTAACATGCCAACCGCGCCCAAGGCCGCCACAACAGCGCCGCGCCAAGGGCGATATCGGCCAGCGACCCGGCCATGACAAATATCTGAGGATGGTCAAGACTTCCCGCCAATATCGCGGCGGCGGCGTCGCGCTGCGCCAGGCCAATGGCGCCCGAGACAATCCAGAACGCTGACAGCGTGACAATCATCAGCGGCAAGACCAAGTGCATGCGCGCGAACAGGCGATCCTGCTTCGTGGCGGGCCGGCGCGCTAGACTTTCTGGGAAAGCGGCGGCGTCCTTTCCGTTGAGCGTTCGCCACCGGCTCGGATCGCCGACAACGCCGCGTGCGAGCGCGCGCAAGGACGTCGTGCGCAGAGGCGATCGCCAACCCAACCAGCCGGCGGCGTCTCCAATGCCCGCGATCAGCGCGCCCAGGAGCGGCGGCGCGGCAAGCGTGGCGCGCGGCGGCGGAAACCCATGCCAAGCGCGCACGCGCGCGACGATCTCGCCTAACGTCAGTGGCGCGACCTCCACAAGATCGATGTCTGATCCTTTGGGTAGGGCGCCGTCCACGGCGTCGGCGACGGCGCGGCTGACGTCATCAATGTCGACGGTTTGCACGCGGGCGTCCGCGAGCATGATCGGCTGCACAATGGGGAACGCGGCCAGCATGCGCACAAGCGCCGTGCCGCCCGTGGCCGTGCGTCCCCACACAAGGCCGGGGCGAAAAATCACCCAGTCGAGCGCGCTTTCGGCTAACGCCGCGTCGGCGGCGGCCTTTGTGCGCAGAAAGCCGGTCGTCGCGTCGGCGCTGACGCCGGGCGCGCTGATCTGAACGAAGCGCTTTACGTTGGATTGCTCGCACGCGGCGATTAGGGTGCGGATCGCGATGTCCTGCACGGCGGCGACGTCGTCGCGCAATCCATCCTGCAACGCGCCGGAGGCGTTTACGACGCAGTCGACGCCCTCAAGCAAGGGCGCCCAACGTGTGGGGCTGTCGAGCGTGGCGATGTCCGCGGCGCGCCACCGGGCGGCAGGCAGGACGCGTTGGCCGTGTCGAGCGTTGCGGCCGAGCGCGATGACCTCGTGTCCGCGCGCCAACAGCGTTCGCCCAGCCTCAAGGCCAATAAACCCGTAACCGCCTAGGAGCAGGACTTTCATCGTGACCGAGCGCTGCGGCGTTGCGCGGCCAAAGTCAATGCGTCGCGCTTGACGCTTGGGCGGTCGGACCGCAAGAACGACGCCGTTATGAAGTCAAATCCCGGCAATTTCCTCGAAGATTTTCGCGTCGGCCAGACGATCGCGCACGCGACGCCGCGCACGATCACCGAGGGGGACGTGGCGCTGAATGTCGCGCTCACCGGGTCGCGCTACGCACTATTCTCCGCCGATCGGTTCGCGCAAAACTGCGGGTTGCCGGGAGCGCCGGTCGATCCGCTGCTCGTGTTCCACGTCGTGTTCGGCAAGAGCGTGCCGGACATTTCTCTCAACGCCGTCGCCAATCTTGGCTATGCGGAAGGCCGTTTTCTGGCGCCGGTCTATCCCGGCGACACACTCAACGCCGTCTCCGAAGTGTTGGGCGTAAAACAGAACTCCAACGGCAAGACCGGCGTCGTTACAGTGCGCACGACCGGTTTCAATCAGGACGATGAGCCGGTGCTCAGCTACGTGCGCTGGGTGATGGTGAACAAGCGCGACGTCGGCGCGGCTATTACGGATGCGCCGCCGCTGACGCCGGCGTCGTTCGTCGCCGCGCATGAATTGATATTGCCGCCAGCGCTGGATTTGTCGGGTTATGATTTCGACCTCGCGGGGTCGCCTCATGCGTTCGAGGATTACGAAGTTGGCGAGAAGATCGATCATGTCGATGGCATGACGGTCGAGGAGGCCGAGCATCAGCTCGCGACACGACTCTATCAAAACACCGCGAAAGTGCATTTCGACACGCTTGCGCAGGCGGGATCGCGTTTCGGCAAGCGGCTCATTTATGGCGGCGTTTCGATCTCGATCGCCCGTGCGCTTGCGTTCAACGGTTTGGCGAATGCGCAATTGATGCTCGCGATCAATGGCGGGCGCCACGTCAACCCGTTGTTCGCGGGCGATACGCTTTACGCGTGGTCAGAGGTGCTTGCTAAGGAAGATTTGGGCGGTGCAGGCGCGCTGCGGTTGCGCTTGGCGGCGGTGAAAAACAAGAATGCGGCCGGTTTTCCGTTCAAGAATGATGTGGGCGAGTACGACCCCGCCATGGTGCTCGACTTCGATTACTGGGCGGCGATCCCGAAGCGCTAATCGCTAAGTCGCTGCTGCGCCACCCACGCGCGGACGCGTTGTTCCAGCACGTCCATGGGCAGCGAGCCGGCACCAAGCGCCAAGTCGTGGAAGTCACGCACGTTGAAGCGCTCGCCCAGCGCGGCTTCGGCCTCGCGGCGCAGACGCAGGAACGTGAGCTCGCCCACCTTGTAACCGAGCGCTTGACCCGGCCACGAGACGTAGCGTTCGAGTTCGGTCGTGATGTTGTGCGGCGCAAGCGCCGTATTTTCGTCGAAGCATTGGCGCGCCTGTTCGAGCGACCAGCCCAGCCAATGGATGCCCGTGTCGGCCACCAACCGGCAAGCGCGCCACATTTCGTAGGAGAGGCGCCCGAAACGCTCGTAGGGCGTGCGATAGATCCCCATCTCTTCGCCGAGATACTCGGAGTACAATCCCCACCCTTCGCCGAACGCGGTGACATAGGTGGTGCGCCGGAAGTAGGGCAGTTCGCCCAGTTCCTGCGCGAGCGCGATCTGCAAGTGGTGCCCAGGCACGGCTTCGTGAAGGGTCAGCGCGGGCAATTCATAGAGCGGACGCTGGTCGAGGCGGTGCGTGTTGACCATGTAGCCGCCGGCCTGACCCAGCACGAGGCTGCCTTGCCAATAGCGGCCGGTGGTGTAGCCCTCGGCGATGTCGGCGGGCACAGGGCGAACGCCGTAACTCAAGCGCGGCAATGTGCCGAACAGACGCGGCAATTGATCGTCAGCGCGCTTGGCGATTTCAGAGGCCTTTTCCAGCAGCTCCTCGGGCGTGCGCGCGTAGAAGCGAGGGTCCGTGCGCAAGAATGCCTGGAACTCGGCGAACGAGCCCTGAAATCCGACTTCGCGGATAATCGCTTCCATGGCGGCGCGAATGCGCGCGACTTCGCTTTGCCCGAGTGCATGGATATCATCCGGCGTCATTGCTGTCGTGGTGTGATAGCGCACGAGATAGCGGTAATAGGCCTCGCCGTTTGTGACGCTTCGGATGCCAAGCGCTGGCCGCGCCGCCCTCGTGTATTCGGCTTCCAGGAACCTGACCAAATCCCGTTCCGCCGGTTTGATCTGATCACGGATCAGCGAGAGCGCGCGCGCGCGATAGTCTGATTGCGTCGCCGCTGGGATCGACGCCGGCATGCTGGCTAACGGCGCGAGCAACGCGCTTTGTTCGGCGGGCGTCTCTGCCTGCGCGCGCGCGATCGCCAAGGCGCGGTCGACCACGAGCCGCGGCTGGGTGAAACCGGTCGCGACGCCGCGCCGGGCGTTGGCGATGTTGTCGCGATAGTATTGCGGCAGCGCGGAGAGGCGCGCGAGCCACGCTTCCGCCTGATCGCGCGTGCGGATGGGCGTCGTGCGCGCCAGGTAGTCGGCCAGCGTGAAAAAGCCGGAGTCATTCTGGAAGTTCATCCGCGCTTCGTCGAAGTCGATACTCTCGATCTGGTCGGACACGATTCGCAACAGGAAGGCGCGGTTGACGGCGTCCTCGTCGCTGAGGCGGCGCGCATCGACGCGTTCGAGGCGCGTGCGAAGTCCCTCCAGGGCGGCTCGTCGCGCCGCGGCGGCCGTTGGGGTGACGTCCGGCAGACGCGCGAGGGCGGCGTCTTCGCCGTCCTGGCCCGAGCTGATCGGATCGTTTTGGCGGTCGAGGCGCTCATAGTCGGCGATCAGGGCGGCGAGCCGCGCATTTGGGGGGCGGCTTGCCGCTGGCCCCGAGGCCAGAAGAACGGCGCTCAAAACAAGCAAAACGAAACGAACCATGAAACACCCTTTGTCCTGGCGCCTAGCATACCCAGCCTGCGGCTTCACGACGTTTCCGATGAATGGGCCGGTTCATTGACTTGAAGGCGACCGCCCCTAATGTCCGCGCCGTAATCGTGCTTCGATCCTCACGCTAAGAGAGGCGCTCCCATGGCCGGCGCACCCCGCCTGGATAACAGACCCATTTCACCGCACCTGCAAGTTTGGCGCTGGCATGTCACGATGCTGAGCTCGATCCTGCATCGAGCAACAGGCGTGGCGTTGTACGGCGCGCTGATCGGGTTGGCGCTTTGGCTGATGATCGCGGCCGGCGGCGTGGAGAAATACGAGAACATCGCACCACACCTCAGCGCCTGGTACGGGCAGGCGGCGCTCTATCTCATCGTGGCGGCGCTCGCCTATCACCTCGCCAACGGCGTTCGCCACCTCGTGTTCGACGCGGGCGCCGGCCTTGCGCCGAGCGACGCGGACGCAAGCGCCTGGTTCGCCATATTGGTGGCTCTGGCCGCGCCCATCGGCCTGTGGCTCCTGTTGGCTTACGAGGGATGAGCGCCATGTCCAAACAACGCGCCATGCGCAGCGCTCTTGGCCGCGTCCGTAACCACGGCGCCGCGGGTGAGGGAACGGGGCACTTCATCGCCCAGCGCGTCTCATCGATCGCGCTCGCCATTCTCGCGCCGTGGTTTGTGGTCAGCGCGGCGCTGGCGCTGCGCGACGGCGCGTACGCATCGGTGATCGATTTCCTCACCTATCCTGTCAACGCCGTAGGGGTCGTGCTGCTGCTGGTGGCGGGGCTTTGGCACATGATGCTCGGCATGCAGGAAGTCATCGTAGACTACATCCACAAACCGAGTTCGAAGATCGTCCTGCTGCTGCTGAACGCGTTTGTACCGCTGGCCCTGGGCGCTGGCGCGGTGTTCGCTGTTTTGCTGATCAATTTCGGAGCCTGACGCCTTGGCCGCTTACACCTGGATCGATCACACCTTCGATGTCGTCGTCGTCGGCGCCGGGGGATCGGGGCTGCGTTCGGCGCTCGGATGCGCTCAGGCCGGCTTGAAAACCGCGTGCATCACCAAGGTTTTCCCCACGCGCTCGCACACGGTAGCGGCGCAGGGCGGCATTTCAGCAGCGCTCGGCAACATGGGCGAGGACAAGTGGCAATGGCACATGTTCGACACCGTGAAGGGGTCGGACTGGCTCGGCGATCAGGACGCCATCGAATACCTGACCCGCAACGCGCCGGCGGCGGTGTACGAACTGGAACACTGGGGGGTGCCTTTTTCGCGGACCGAGGACGGCAAGATCTATCAGCGCGCCTTCGGTGGGATGACGCGTAATTATGGTGAAGCGCCGGTCCAACGCACCTGCGCGGCGGCGGACCGCACCGGCCACGCCATGCTGCACACAATGTATGGCCAATCGTTGCGCCATAGCGTCGATTTTTTCATCGAGTACTTCGCGCTCGATCTGATCATGGACAATGGCGTATGCCGGGGCGTGACCGCATGGAAGCTCGATGACGGCACGCTGCATCGCTTCCGCGCGCAAACAGTGGTTCTGGCCACTGGCGGGTATGGGCGCGCATATCTCTCATGCACCTCGGCCCACACATGCACGGGCGACGGCGGCGCTATGGTTCTGCGCGCCGGGCTGCCGCTGCAAGATATGGAGTTCGTGCAGTTCCATCCGACGGGCATTTTTCCGGCCGGCTGCCTTATTACCGAAGGCGCCCGCGGCGAGGGCGGCTATCTCACTAACGCGAACGGCGAGCGCTTCATGGAGCGTTATGCGCCAACCGTGAAGGACCTCGCGCCGCGCGACATGGTCTCGCGCGCGATGACGCTGGAAATTCGCGAAGGTCGTGGCGTAGGCCCCAACAAGGACCACATTTTCCTGCACCTCGACCATCTCGATCCGAAAGTGCTGCACCAACGGCTGCCCGGCATTTCGGAGAGCGCGAAGATTTTCGCCGGTGTTGACGTCACGCGCCAACCCATTCCGGTGCTGCCGACGGTGCACTACAACATGGGCGGGATCCCCACGAACTATCATGGCGAAGTGCTCACCAAGGCTGGCGCCGATCCCGACAGCGTCGTGCCCGGACTGATGGCGGTCGGCGAAGCGGCGTGCGTGTCCGTGCATGGCGCCAACCGGCTCGGCTCGAACTCGCTGATCGATTTGGTCGTGTTCGGTCGAGCGGTCGGTCTGCGCTGCGGCGAGATGCTGAAGGCGGGCGCCTCGCAGCCGACTTTTGCGGCGAACGCAGGCGACGAGCACCTCGCGCGCTTCGACAAGTTCCGCAACGCCAAAGGCGCCACGCCGACGGCGAAGCTGCGCGACAAGATGCAGCGCGCCATGCAGGATACCTGCGCGGTTTACCGCACAGGGCCGGTGCTGGCCGAAGGCGTGCAGCGCATGGCGCAGGTGTGGGCCGAGGCGCCCGACGTGGCGGTGACGGACCGTTCGATGATCTGGAACACCGATTTGGTCGAAACCATGGAGTTCGACAATCTCATGGCGCAGGCGATCGTCACCGTGAACGGCGCCGCCAACCGCACCGAAAGCCGCGGCGCGCACGCGCGCGAGGATTTTCCCGAGCGCGACGATGCGCATTGGATGAAACACACGCTGGCTTGGCTTGATGCGGCGTCTGGCGCGGTGCGCATCGACTATCGCCCCGTACACTCGAACACCATGACCAACGAAGTCGAACCCATCCCGCCGAAGAAACGGGTATATTGAGAGCCGCGGCCGTGCAGAGGAACCTGCTCCGCGCCGCGTTTCACGTGTTCATTATTGCGTTGGTTGGCGCATGCAGCGGCGCGGTCGCCGATCCGCCGCGATCCCAGTCCGCCCCAACCGGCGCCGCGCCCACGCTGACGTGGGCTTCGTTCGCGCGCGGCTAAGCTAGCCTGGAACGGCAGCGTGCCTATGGCGTCGGGGCAGGCGTGGGCGCGGGCTCTTGTTTTTCTTCCGTGCGATTGCCGCCGAGCGCGTCGCGCAACAATCCGCCGAGCGCGTCGCGGGCGCGATCCTCCGGCCGTTGCGGCGGCGGTTCGGTCGTTGTCGTCGCGGCGCCGCTGTCGGCCGGTGTGGACGCATCGCCGGCCGGCGGCGCCTCCGCGGCGGGCGCTTCCTCGGGTGTGACGCCAAACAGAGTTTCGCCGAGTTGCGTCAGCGGATTGTTTTGATCTTGACGGCGCAAGATGTTTTGGGCGCGCGCGCGCAGTTCGTCCTCGACCGCGCCGCCAAGCGCGGGCGCGAAGCCGACATGCGACCAAGGTCCAGAAACGCGGAATGGCACGCCGATGCCGGCGAGCGCGGCGTTGCCGCCTTGCCCTTCCATCGACCGCACGGCGCGCGGCGCGATGCGCATGTCAATGGATTGCATGCCGATGTTGATGACGCCCTGGCCGTCGAGGCGCACGAATGGATTGAGCAGGGCCAGATTGTCGGTGGCCATGACGCCGTTGTCGACGGCGAAGCTTGCGGAAAGCTCAGCGAAGTCGGTGGCGCCGCCGGGGCCGGATGTGCGCCCAGTCAGTGCGGACTGAATCGTGCGCGCTACTTGCGCGAGGTTCACGCCCTTCCATTGCCCATCGTTGAAATTGAACGCCGCGGCGCCGCGCAAGCTGCGCATAATTTCGGCCTGGGAACGTCCATGGCCGATCAACGAAGCGGTGATGCGCCCGCGCCCGGCGATTCGGTCGAAGCCGATGGCGTCGCGCAGCAGCGGCTCGGCCTGGACATTGTCGGCGTTGAGTTCGACGGCGATGCGCGGAATGGCGCCGGAGGCATCCGCGATCAGACGCGCCGTGCCCGCGCCTTGGTAGAGCGCGATGCGCGAAAGCCGCGCGTCGGCCGCGCCGTTGCTGACACGCAAGTTCAGCGCGACATCCGTGAACGACATGCGTTGGAACTGGAGCGCGCCGAGGGTGAGGTTGAGGTTGGCGTCTAGCGCCCGCAAGCCCGAGAGATCGAGCGGTGTGGTCGGCCATTCGGCGTTGACTTGCACGCCGCCGCCTTGTTCAGCGCCCTGCGCGGGCGCCGGCAGGTAGGAGTTAAGGTCGATGCGGGCGGCGTTGAGCGCACCGGTAATGCGTAACTTGCCGCTATCCTGCGTGATGAGGGAAAGCGCGCCGCGCAGATCGGCGTCGTCGACACGCAGCACGAGATCGGTAAGCGCCGTGGTGTCGGCTGCATGCGCCATTTGCGCGGCGAGACGGAAAGCGTTGAAGCCGCCGCCTTCGCCCATCGGCGAACCCATCCACGCCGCGAGGCGACGAACGCTCGCGCCATCCGCCTCCAGCGCGCCTGTCAGTGTGCCGTCCGCTGCGTTGAATGCGCCGTCGAAGCGCGCGCTGAGCGGTTCGGCTTCCAACCTCGCGCTGAGCGGGGTCTGGCCCTTCTCTAGCACCGCGCGCGGCAGGCCGATTTCGCTCTCGATGTCGAGGCGTTCCCCGCGATAGTCAAACGCGGCGTCGAGCTGGGCGGGCGCGTCGAGCGATTGCAGCGACAGCGCCGCGTCGACGTCCTCTAGGACGAGGGGTTGACCGCCGTCTGCGCCGAGGAGGCTGACGCGGCTGTCGATCAAACGTACGTCATCGAGCCGCAAATCCTCCAATGTGGCTTGCTGGCCGGGCGTGTTCTGTTCGGTCGGAAAGGTCCAGTTCGCGGCGCCGTCTTCCTTGGCGGCGAGATTGAACGAGGCGCGCTCGAAGATGAGCTGCTTTACTTCGACGGCGCCACGCAGCAGAGGCAACACCTTCACCGCAAAGACGATCCGCTCGGCCGCTAGGAACGGTTCGGCGTTGTCAAAGCCTTCCGGATTGGAGAGGGTAGCGTCGTTCACGGAAAAACCCAGCGCAGGCCAGATGGAAATTTGAACGTCGTCGCCGAGGGTGAGATCGCGTCCGGTAGCTTCCTCGATGCGGCGTTCCGCTTCTCGGACCGCCAAGTCTTTGGGGAAGAACACAAAGAACAGCACGAGGGCGAGAACGACCGCGCCGATCAGCGCTCCGACGGCGATCCCGATGGTTTTCCAATTGAGCTTCATGCGCCCCATTTAGACGCTCAACCCGGCAAAATCGAGCGCGAGCCGCCTTTGCCCGCCGCCGCGGACTGAGCTATCCACCGCCTATGCAATCGTTCTTTGAGGCCATGTTCGCGGAAATGGGCGCGCGACGTCGGCGCATGCGTGCGGGTCTGGGCGACCGCGGGCAAGGAATCGCTGAGTTTCTGCTGCTTGGCGGCTTGATGGTGGGCTCGTTGGGCTTGTTGGTGCGGCCCTGGATGCCGAGCGCGGCACCCTGGGGTTTTGCCGTGCCGCTTCTGTTTTTGGCGGGGTATGCCCTGATCGAAGCGCGCCGTCAGGCATCGAATGCGCGCGGCGGCGATCCGGAATCGGTGTCGCGCACCTATGATTGGATCACGCTTGGTTGGTCTTTCGCATGCGCACTGCTAGGGGTCGCCGCCTTTGTCATTGCTTGGAGCGCTCAACCGCTTCCGCCGCCGCCGGAGCAAATCTGGACGCCGCCGGAAGGTTCGGTTCCCGTCGACATCTCGCCTTGATCTCGGCCGAGAGTATTGCCAGCGCGTCATGAGCCGTCGCGCTGGGAGGGATGCTTGTCCGAAACGTCGAACGCCGGTGGCCTGTCCGGCATGATTCCGCGCGGGTCGTTGGGCCTGAAGCTGTTGCTCGTGTGCTTGCTTGTGCTGGTCATGGGGGTGCCGCTGATCATGGTCGGCGCGTTGGTCGCCGAGCGGCAGGCGCGGGCGACTTCCGTTACCGGTGAAATCGGCGCGCGCGCCGGCGGCGTGCAGAACGTCGGCGGCCCGATGCTGCTGGTGCCTTACCAGCGGTTGGTCGAAGCTACGGACGATCAAGGCCGCACGCAACGGCGCACCGAACGCGGCTCATATGTGATTTTCGCCGAAACCGGGTCCGCGGACGCCACGCTCGAGGTGCAGGAGCGGCGGCGCGGCATCTATCGCGCTGCTGTCTACACGGCGACGACGGATTTCGACGCCGCCTTTAGGCCAAGCACTGCGCTGGAGAACGTCGATCCCAGCTATCGTTTTGACTGGACGCAAGCGCGCATCATTATGTTCGTGAGCGACAGCCGCGCCATTCGCAATGCTGCGGAGCTTCGCTTTCAGGATGGCGCCACCGCGACCTTCGAACCGGTGTCGGATCTGAGCGTGCCCGGGCAGGCCGCCATGGCGTCCTATCCCGATACGAGTTCAAGCGTCGCGCCGGCGTATCAGCTGCCCGGGCTCCAGGCGTTCTCAGCGCCCGCGCGGCTTGTTGGCGGACCGCGTGACTTCAGCATTGAAACGCGGCTCGAATTGACGGGCGCGCAAAGGTTTGCGCTCGCGGCGTTCGCGCAAGACACCGCCGCCACCATTCGCGGCGATCGCCGCGACACGCGCGCGGAGGGTTATTTCCAATCCTCGGAGGCGCTGTCGCCAAGCGATGCTGGGTTTGTCGTATCTTGGCGCGTGCCATTCGTCGCGCGGGGTCTGGAGAAGGCCGCAAATCTCGCGACGTTCAATCTCAGTCTCGCCGCGTCGCGCGATATGGCGGTGAGTTTCGTGGCCTCCGACGATATCTATCGAGGCGTCATTCGCGCGGTGACGTACGGGATCATGTTCATCGGCATCGTGTTCCTGGCCACGCTGATTTTCGAGGTCATCAGCGGGAAGAAGGCGCACCCGGCGCAGTACGTGTTGGTCGGGCTTGCGCAATGCGTGTTTTATCTGCTGCTGCTGGCGATCACGGAGATCATCGGCTTCACGCCAGCGTTTTTCATCGCGGCGGCGGCGACGGTGGGTTTGCTTGCCTTCTATGCTGGGGCGTCCTTCCGCTCGGCGGCGGTCGGTATCCGGGCCCTGGTGGGCCTCAGCGGGCTCTACGCGGCGATGTACGTGTTGATGACGCTGGAGGATTTTGCACTGCTGGCGGGCTCGGTCGTGGCGTTCGCCGTCATTGCCGCCACCATGATCGCCACCCGGCGTATCGACTGGTACGGGCGGGGACACGGCAAACTTGATAACATCTGACATGCGCGCTATTCTTACTTTGACAAGTAAGGATAGTTGCCATGCGGATTACTTCAAAGGGTCAGGTGACGATCCCAGAGGCGGTGCGGGAGCGCGCCGGTCTTATGCCGGGCACCGATGTGGAGTTCGAGGTTGACACCAATGGTGCGGTGCGGCTCGTCAAGGCAGGCAAGGCTGGCAAACGGAAAACCCGCGGCCAAGGTTTGGTCGCTCGCCTCAAAGGGAAAGGCGCGTTCGCGATGAGCGCCGATGAGGTCGTGGCTTTGATGCGCGGCGCCGCCGCGGACGCGGATACGTCCCGGCGCAAATGATACTGGTCGACTCGAATGTCATTATCGACGTGATGACGCACGATGCGACCTGGGGCGATTGGTCCGCGACGGCGTTGTCCACGGCTGCGGATAACGAAAGCCTCGCGATCAATCCAATTATCTATGCGGAGCTATCGGCGGGGTTTGCTAGTGTCGTGGCGCTCAATGATGCGCTCGGGGGTGACTTTGCTAAGCTGTCGCTGCCGTATGAGGCGGGTTTCGTCGCCGGCAAGGCGTTTCTTGAATATCGGAGGCGCGGCGGTTTGCGGACGTCGCCGTTGCCCGATTTTTACGTCGGCGCTCATGCGGCGGTCGCCGGATTTTCGCTGCTGACACGGGATTCGAAGCGCTACAGAAGCTATTTTCCCGCCCTCAGGTTGATCGCGCCGAACTAAGCACTCAGGATGAGCCCTTCTCGTGAGGCAATCCGCACGCTTGACGGGGGCGGCGAGCCTCGCCAGTTTCCGCGACCATGGTCGAACTCGCCCTTCCCAAGAATTCGCAGGTCAAGCACGGTAAGCGCCACCGCGCGCGCAAGGGCGCCAAGCGCGTGCGCACGTTCAAGGTCTATCGCTACGACCCCGAAACGGGTGAAAATCCGCGCTGGGACGCCTATGAGGTTGATCTCAGTACGTGCGGGCCGATGGTGCTCGACGCGCTGATCGCGATCAAGAACGATATGGACTCGACGCTGACGTTCCGCCGCTCTTGTCGCGAAGGCGTGTGCGGCTCCTGCGCGATGAATATCAACGGCCGAAACACGCTGGCGTGCACGAAGGGAATTGATGAGCTCGGCGGCGGCGCGATCACAATTTCGCCCTTGCCCAGTCAGCCGGTGCTCAAGGATTTGGTGCCGGACCTCAATAACTTCATGGCGCAGTACGCGGCGATTCAGCCCTATCTGCAAACGCAGACGCCAGAACCAGACGGCGAGTGGCGCCAGAGCCCGGAAGAACGCGCCAAGCTCGATGGCCTGTATGAGTGCATCCTCTGCGCATGCTGCTCGACATCGTGCCCGTCTTACTGGTGGAACGGCGATCGTTATTACGGTCCGGCGGCGCTGCTGCAGGCGTATCGTTGGATTTCCGACAGCCGCGACGAAAACCAAGGAGAGCGGCTCGATGCGCTTGAGGATCCCTTCAAGCTCTATCGTTGCCACACGATCATGAACTGCGCGCAGGTCTGCCCTAAGGGGCTCAATCCAGCGAAGGCAATCGCCGAGATCAAGAAGCTGATGGTGGAGCGTAAGCTCTAAGCGGCACTACGAAACCGGCGCGTTCGGCCCATCGCCTAGCCCCGGCGTCCAGTCATAGAGCGGCCGTACGCGCCCATCGTCGAAGCGGACCCCCTCGCGCGCCTCCATGAGCCCTGGGCGCATCGCGCGGCCGCGCACGGCCAGCGCCGCGATGCCATGCGATTGCGCTGGCGACACTTCGCCCGGCTCGCTCACGCCGTCGCCGTCCTGGTCGCGCCAAAGCGCCAGGCCGCCGAGTTCGGCGCCGGTCAGCTCGCCGTCGCGATTGTCGTCGAGCGCCCGCAATGCTTCAAACCCGTCCGCCCAAAACACGGCCCAGGTGCGTTGGCCGATCATGTCAAAGCCGGAGCGAATGACGCCGCGCGCGGAGGGATCCCAAACCAACCAAGCGGCGTCAGGCGTGAGCCAACCCTGCGTGCGCCGATCGCCGGTGCCCGCGAAGTCGAAGGCGACGGCCGAGCTGGTATCGATCAAACGCGCGAAGGGCGCGTCGGCCAACGGCACGACGATGGGCGTGACGTACATCGCGGGCGGGTGTTCAAGAAGCCGCTTCTCCAGGTCCGAGACGCGTGCGCGATCGCTTGAGGAACGCGCGATGTGCGACAGGTGTTCGACGGCTTCGCCGAGGACGGCGTGCGTTTCCCAATCTGACAATGTATCGGTGAGCAGTGGCGCGCCAATGCGGATGATCGCGCGCAGCTGGCGCCGCGCCGCGCTGAGCCGGCCCTGCCGGTCCAACACGTAGGCGTAACCCAAGCGCGCACGGAGGTTCGCGCCGTCAAGCCGCACCGCGCGGTCGTAGTGGCGACACGCTGCTTCCAGTCTGGCGCGCGCGCCGGCATTTGCCTGGCCCTCTGGCGCTCCGGCGATTTCACGCTGCGGCGCCAAGTCGAAGAACCAACGCGCGCAGCGATCGGTGGGCGAGACGGTGGGCGTTTCTTCCTGACCGGGCGGCATCCAACTCTGCCGATGCTGCATGATTTCGGCGCAGGGGACCGAGCCCGCTGGGTAGAGGCGATCGTCGGCGCGGATGTAGGTGAACGGCGCGTCGTTGCGGGCGTAGGCAAGCAGGTTGAGCCGCCCCAGCAATTGTTCGCGCTGCGCGGGCGCTAGCCCCTCCATTTCGGCGACGTTGCTCAACGCGCGATCGATTGGCGCTTCATAGACCGGCTCTGGAATCGGAATGCCGGGAATCGCCTGCGCGGTAAGGGCGAACCCAAACCAAAGTGCGACAGCCAAAATGCGCGCGCGCATGAACAATCCTCGCTCAGACCTGACGGGATGGTGACGTGCTTTCACATCGCCGTCTACGGCCGTTGTTTCACTAAGCTTTGATCGGGTTGGTCCGGCTTGGGCGGGTCTCGCCACGTGCATTCCGGTCCCTCGGGGTCGTAGCTTGCGTCTGGCGCATGCGGGAGCACGCGTTCGACGTAGTGTTTGATGCGGCGTGAAATGCTGTTTGCATCGCCCGCGGCATGTTCGTGCGAAATGGGCGGACCAAACGTCAGTGAATACGTCTTGCCCTGTTTGTTCAGCAGTTCATGGAACAGGGTGATGTCGCGTAGTTCCTGCGAGAATTGCGAGAAGGTGTGAAACCAGAACGCGTAGGGGCCAGCGAGGTGACAAGGCACGATCGGCAACTCGTATTTGCGCGCCAGCGAAACGGCGGTTGGCATCCATTCCGGGTCGGTGAGCAGGCCGTCGCGGACGCGTCCCAGCCGCCCCGCGGGAAAGATCATCAACGGACGCTGCTGCGCGAACGCCTCGTCCGTCATCTTCAACGTCACCCGCGTGCGCTCGCGTGTGCGCTTGGCGAGCACCCATTCCACCGGGATGAGGATGTCGTCGAAGCGCGGGCACACGCGTTGTGCATCGGAGTTGGCGTAGATCTTGACGTCGGGCCGCACGGTCTTCACCGCGTCGTACAAGGCGATACCGTCGGTGATTCCAGTCGGGTGGTTGGCGAGGATGAGGAAGGCGCCCTCGCGCGGCAAACGCTCAATGCCGCTGACCTCGATTTTCACGGAAAGCAGTTGCGAAATAGATTCCAGCGCCTCACGTCCGCCCATTGGCGCGATCATGTCGGCCATGCGCACGGCCTTGTTGTAGTTCAGCAGCGTGAACAGGGGCGGGCGAACGATTGGCCAAAGCGGTCCGCTGGAAAGTCTCGGCGCGCGCTCCTCGATCAGGACATCGACAATGTGTTTGGCGGGCGCCGCGGCGGGCGCGTTTGGGGCGACGGCGTCTGTCATGGGTTGCGTTCTAGCGGCGAACGCGTACGCCCTGCAAACGGCGCCGGCCGACGCCTTATCCTGCTTGCGTTTCGGAGGTCGGCGGGCTTTGTGCGATGCACATGGGGCTGGAGAATCGATGACGCTTGCCGGTTACGCCGAGCGCCTCGCCGCAGGCGACCTTGTCGCCGACGCTGACCAGGCGCGCGCGGCCGAGCGCCTGGAGGCGTTGGCGCGGGCGCTCGAACAATGGAAGCCGGGCGGCTTGTTCGGCAAGGGCGCGCCAAGTCCGCGGGGGCTCTACCTTTGGGGGCCAGTGGGACGTGGCAAATCCCTGCTGATGGACCTCTTCTTTCAAGCTGCCCCGGTGAAGCGCAAACGGCGCGTCCACTTCCACGAGTTCATGCTGACGACGCACGCGCGCCTGCGCGCCGCGCGCGCGGGCGGGGCGGGTCAGGATCAGCTGATCGCGCAGGCGGCGGCGCAGGTTGCGAAGGAAGCTCAGCTTCTGTGTTTCGATGAAGTGCAGGTGACGGACATCGCTGACGCCATGATCCTGGGGCGCTTGTTCGAGCGTCTGTTCGCGGAGAATGTCGTGATCGTGGCCACATCGAACCGGCCGCCGGACGATCTGTACAAGAACGGTCTAAACCGCCAGCTGTTCCTCCCCTTCATCGCGCTCATAAAGCAAAAGCTGGATACGGTTGAGCTCGCTGGTCCGCGCGACTACCGGCTTGAGCGGTTGATGGCGGCGCCGGTCTATTACGCGCCGCTCGGGCCCGCCGCCGATGAGAGCATGGAGCGCGCATGGACGCGGCTCACCTTCGGCGCGCATCCGCAAGCCATGATGCTGGATGTCGGCGGCCGCGCCCTGCGGGTCGAACGCGAGGCCGCTGGCGTGGCGCGGTTTTCGTTCGAGGAATTGTGCGCCCGCCCGCTTGGTGCGGCCGATTATCTCGAGATCGCTGAGCGCTTTCACACCGTGCTGCTCGAGAATATCCCGAAACTCTCGCCCTCGATGCGGGAGGAGGCGGCGCGGTTTCGCACGCTTGTGGACGCGCTCTACGAGGCCAAGGTGAAGCTCGTCGCTTCCGCCGACGCCGAGCCACACGCGCTGTATCCGGCGGGCGATCAGAGCTTCGAGTTTGAACGCACAGCGTCACGGCTGATGGAGATGCGCAGCGAAAACTACCTCGCGCTGCCGCGCCGCGACGCGGAGTGGAAGCAGGGGATTGTGGGGTAGGGGAAAAGCTCCCTTGAATGCACAGCGGCCACGGCTAGTCTGAAACGAAAGCAACGGAGGAAGCCGGAATGCTCTTGGAGGAGGTGTTTGTTACAAACGGCGTGCCGTCCGTTACACTGGTGACGCCCAGCGGTCTCAATGAGTTGCGCGTTGATCTTCGTACCCCTGGAAAGTCAGTTATCGTCGAGGGGCCGTCGGGCGTGGGAAAGACAACTGCAGTCAAGACTGCGATGGCCCGAAACAAGAGCGCCGAAACAGGGAGCTGGTTTCAGTGCCGCATCCCGCGAGACGTTCAAAGGCTTGTCTCCGCGATCCAGGATGAGGGGAGTGGGGTGTTCATTCTTGATGACTTTCACTGCCTCGATCCGATGCTTCAACAGCTTGTCGCAGACGAGATGAAAGCACTTGCTGATGCTCAGGACAGGTCGAGAAAATTCGTAGTGCTCGGCATCAATTCCGCCGGCAGAGCGCTGGTGCGGCTAGCGCCGGATATCGTCGGGCGCGTGGGTGTTTTTCCCATGCGAACCGACGACGACGCTTTGCTTCGAGAAATCATCGCAAAAGGGGAGGCGGCGTTACGGATCGAATTCGACGATCGCGAGGCGATCATCCAAGAGTCGTTGGGCAGTTTCCAGCTCTGCCAGCTGATCTGCCAAAAACTCTGCATAGAGCATGGAATCTTGGAGAAATCCGACCGTAAAGTGAAGGTGTCGGTCAAGCTTGTTGGTATCCGTCAGAAGCTACTCGCGGACTTCGGTAGGCGTTGGCAGCGTTTCGCCGTGGCGTTTGCTCGAGGCTTGAACTTCAACGCTCTCGGTCGAGCTCCTTATCTCATGCTCTTGAAGTGGCTGTCAGAAGAGGACCAATGGTCGCTTGACGTGCGAGAAGCCGTGAAGCGCTACCCGACGGAGCGCTCTAGCGTTGGTCAGGTCGTCGATCGCGGGTTCCTGGACCAATTCTTCGCCCAGAGACGCGACGACCTCGAGGAATTCATCTGCTGGGAGGCCAATAGCGGGTTCCTATCAATCGAGAGTCCGCAAGCGTTCTACTATCTCAAGCATCAGTTTTGGAACGCGTTCGCCGCTCAGTGTGGGTTTCGAAAGATCGAGTTCGACCATCGATTTGACTTTGCGTTGTCCTTTGGACCGGAAGGGCGGAAGGTGGCTCGAGAGATTGCAGACCAGCTGGTTCAGTTGAATTTTGCTGTGTTCTACGACGAAGACCTACTATCTGAATCGCTTGGTGGGGCGTTGACCTCGTACCTGGAGTCTGTCTACGGGCACGAATGCAGGTTTTCGGTTCCCATCATCACCCGTGACTACCCGTCGAGGGTTTGGACGTTCGTTGAACAACGTGCCATCCGAGGACGATTTGAGTCGGGGGCCGCGATACCGGTCATAGCGAAGGGGGTGACGCTCAGTTTTTTTGATAACAGCCGGTTGGTTTCCGGGTTGTTTTTCGATCCTGATGCAGACCCCAGAGTCGAGGGAAAACAAATCGCCGACAAGATGGCGCGACGCGCGAGCGCTTGAACTATGCGCTTGCCTCCACAATCGCGATGATCTCTGCCTGCGCTGCCGCGAGGTCGTTTGAGAAGATCACATCATTGAAGCGTCGGCTTTCATAGTGCGCCTCGGTTGCGCTCCACACCATGCCCGCCAGATAGAGATCTTGGGCGCGAGAAATGGGTACGATGCCGACGTAGCGCTCCTGAGGCGGTCCCCCCATCGGCGACGGCGCTGAAAGGACCAATCGTATCGACAGTGGATCGCCCATATGCTCAGCGATTTGCTTTGCCTTCGTATCTTCCGCTAGAGGCAACGATGCGAACGAGTGTAGTATTGGCGCTATGAGATTTCCGAGATGAGCATAATACAGCGTTTGCTCATCAGCGGGAATGTACGTGACCGTTTCGTCGTGAAGATAGCATCCACCATCCGATCCATAGATCGCAGCGCCATTCATCGTGCGTTCGGTGGCAAGCCAATTTAGCCACTTCAAAACGCCGTCGCGAACTGTGCGATTGCCCATTGGGCTGACTGCTGGGCGCTGAATTCGGCCTCGCCGGGGCGGGGGATTGTCATCCGGCATAGATTTCTCCACGGCTAAGCGGACGATCTAGTACTACAACCGAATTCTTTGCGCACGCAACTCCAGTTTTAAGCCGCCGCCCTTGCGGCGCCGGCTTTGCACACCACGCCGCCGTTGAGCGCAAGACCTTCGCAGCCCTCGGGCAGGCTCTCACCGTCGCCAAGCAGGATGACGCCCTCTGGCGCGAGCACGTCGCGGACGCGGCTCAAGACAGCGCGACGCGTGTCGATGTCGAAACTCGGCAGCACGTGGGCGAGGACGACGATATCGAATTGGCCGAGTTGCCCTGGATGCTTCATCAGATTGAATTGCTCGAACCGGACAGCGGCGCGCATGCGATCGGCGATGCGCCACAGATCGCCGGAGCGTTCGAAATGCGCGATCAGTTTGCGAATGGGCAAGCCGCGCTGCACTTCAAACTGCGTGTATAGCCCGCTGCGCGCCTTCTCGAGCAGACGGTCCGAGATGTCGGTAGCGGTGATCTCCACCGCGGGATTCAGCCCTTGCTCGCGCATGTCCTCGATGAGCATGGCGATTGAATAGGGCTCCTGTCCGGTCGAGCATGCCGCCGACCAGATGCGTGCGCGTTCGTGCCCACGGCGCTGCAGCGCGCGCGGCAGGATGTCGGAGAGGAGGCGCACCATCTGCGCGCGGTCGCGGAAAAAGCGGGTCTCGCTCTGCGCGAGATTGTCGGCGATGGCGTTCCACATCGCGCCATCGGCGCGGATGCGCGCGGCGGCGATGTACTCCGGCACGCTGGCGAAACCTTCCCGGCGCGCGATCGGTTGCAGGCGAATGTCGATGGCGCCGCCCATGTCGCGCGTCAGCACCGCGCCCGAGCGCGCCTTGACCTCGCGCGCGATCACCTCGAACTCGGCGTCGTTCAACATCAGATCAAGCCCGCTTCCGTGAACTTGGAGTGGAGGATGTCGCCGTCGAAAGGCTTCATCATGTATTCGTCCGCGCCTGCTTTTAGCGCTTCGGCGATGCGCTCGACATCGTTTTCCGTCGTGCAGAAAACCACGCGAGGTTTGTCGCCGCCGGGCTCCTGGCGCAGTTGGCGCAGAAAATCGATGCCGCTCATCACCGGCATGGTCCAATCCAGCAGGATCGCGTCCGGCATCTGCTTGCGGCAGGCTTGCAGGGCTTCGAGGCCGTCGCCGGCTTCGTCGACGGAAAAGCGCATATCCTCAAGGATGCGGCGCGCGACTTTGCGGATGACGCGGCTGTCGTCCACGACCAAGCAGCGTTTCATGGGGCGAACTCCTCGGATTCGCCGACGACGATGCCGTCCAATCGGTTAACGAGTCTTCAAGACTTGGGCGGGTCCCGCTTCGCCGACACCATCCAGCGCCGCGCGACGAACGCCAGCGCCGCCCAAAGCGCCACGATGGCGGCGACGAACGCCCACGCCCACCAATCGTGATTGCGCACGGCCTCCATGGCGGCGTGCCCGCCGAACGCCATCAGCGCCATTTTCGGCACGCTGCCGATGGCGGTGCCGATGAGAAAATCGCGAAACCGGATGGGCGTCGCCCCAGCCGCCACGTTGATGAGCACGGAGGGAACAGTCGGCACCATGCGGATCAGGCCGCTGACAAGGATGCCCCGCCGCGCCAGTTGCGTCATCACGTCGGCAAGTTGCGGGCTTGCGTTGCGGGCGACGATTTCGGCGCCGAACCGACGACCGACGATGAAGCCAAGGCCGCAGGCGAGCATTTTGCCAGTCCAGCTGTAGGCCAGCCCAGCCCAGGGCCCGAACGCTGCGACAACCGCGGTGATCAAGACGATCTGCGGCACGCCAATCGAGGCAAACACGGTGAAGCCGAAGATCGCCGCGAGCGGCGCCAGGGGGTGGCTGCGCGCGGCGGCGAGAAAGGGTCCGAGCGCGCCCACCACGCTTACAGGCAGGAAGGGCGCGGCGAAGCCAATCAAAGTGACGGCCCCGAGCACGGCGAGGCCGATGATGTGGCGCGTCCTGAGCGCGGGTTTATTCTCCGCCATCGTCGGCGCCTTGGCCGTACAAGGTGAGGGTGAGATCGTCGCCGTTGGAATAATTGCGGCCGCTGATGTCGCCGAGCCGGCGCACCGTCAACCCGCGTTCCGCTGCGCGCGACAGGTAGGCGGCTTGTTGTTCGGCGCCGACTAGCGCTATCGCGCAAACGCCGACGTCGGCCGTGGCGTCGGCGGCGGCTTCGCCTGAGGGGGTTAGTTGCGTACGCGTGCGGCCATAGAGGAACACAAGGCTTGGTTCGGTGTATGGCGTGGTTACAAGCACGCTATCATCGCACGGGCGGGACGCGCGGGCGAGATCGGCGATGCGCGGGCTCAACCAAAATGGCGTTAGGTTCGGCGCTTGAAAGCCGAAGAAGCCGCCTGCGCCGATCAATCCGCACACCGCGAGCGCAAGTATTGTCTTGCTTATGTCGCGCCGCCAGAAGAACCAAAGCGCAGCCAGCGCGGTGATCGCCGTCGCGGCCGCCAGCGCGAGGCCGAACGCGGGGACCGTCAGGTCGAATTCACGGAACGCGGCTGGGCCTATGCCCGCCAGCAATGCGGTCGCCGCGAGCCAGACGAGCGACCAAGCGATGAGCGCTGCGCGTCCGACAAAACCGCGCACCGGCGTTGCATCGTGCAGCGCAAGCGCGCTCAAACACGCGATGGCGGGGTAAGTCGGCAGTACGTAGTGCGGCAATTTCGTCGCCACCAGCTCGAACACGATCCAGGTCGGAACGATCCAGCAAATCAGGAAGCGGACGGCGGGTTCGGCGCGTTGACGCCATGCTGTTTGCGCTGCGCGCACCGCGATCAAACTGGCTGGCCAAAACATGAGCGCGAAAAGCGCCAAGTGATAGCCGGGCGGGCCGCCGTGGCCTTGCTGGCTGTCGCCGACCTTGTCCATCATGCTCTGGCCGAGCGCGCGGTCGAAAAAGGCGCCGTCGGTGTGGATGCCGATGGCGACGTACCAAGGCAAGGCGATGGCGAGCATGATGAACGGCCCCCACACGGGGCGCAGCGCGCCGAGCCATCTTATTTTTCGATCCCAGGCCGCCAGCGCGGCGATGGTCGCGCCCGTCACGATGAGGATGATCGGACCCTTGATCATCAGTCCCGCGCCGAGCGCGGCCCAAAACGCGACCGCCAGCCAGCGCTTCGGCGCCTGCTCCAGATAGAGCCGCATCAACGCCGCCTGCGCCGTGACGATCGCCGCCAGGAGCGTTGCATCGGTTTTCGCGATGCGGGCCTCAAAGTTGAGGGACAAACACGTCGCCAGCAGCACGCCCGCTGCGAGTCCGACCTTGGCGCCGAAAAAGCGCGCGCTGACGAAGCCTGTCAGCAGCACCGCGATCAGGGCCGAGATCAGGGAAGGGAGACGATAGGCCCAGACGCTGTCCATCGCGGGGCTATCGAATACGCGCGCCGAGAGCGATTGCAGCCAGTAGATCCCGGCAGGTTGCAGGTAGCGGGGCTGGTCCTGGTAGCGGATGTCGACGAAATCGCCGGTCGCGGCCATGCGCTGACTTGAAACGATGTAGCGGCCTTCGTCGCGGTCAACCGGCGGCAGCGTCGCGAAGCCCGGAAGGAACAGAGCGAGGCTCGCGAATAACAACAGCGCCCACTGACGGAGGGACATCGCGTGCGCGCTCATGGCGGCGATTGATGTTCGGTGATTTGGTTTGGCGCCGTGGTGCGGCGCACCAACCAGATCACGCCCAGCATGTCGAACACGCCGACGAAAGCGCGTCCGATATTCGTGTATTTGGATTTGCCCATAAGGCGCGGGCGGTGGCTGATCGTATGGTTGATGGTGGGATGGCCGTAACGTTTGAACAGCGCCGGCAGGAAACGGTGCATGCCCTCGAAGCAAGGCAACAGCAGGAAGTCCTCGCGCCGGAACACTTTGACGCCGCATCCTGTGTCGGGGCAATTGTCGCCCAGCACGGCCATACGCAGGCCATTGGCGATGCGCGTCGCGATGAGGCGTGATACCGGATCATTGCGGCGCTCGCGGATCCCGGCCACGATGGGCCAGGGCGCGCCCGCCGCGCGTGCGCGGTCGATCATGGCGGGCAGGTCCGCTGGGTTGTTTTGTCCGTCGCCATCGAGTGTCGCCACCCACGCGCCGCGCGCCGCCTGCACGCCCGTGCGCACCGCTTGCGACTTTCCGCAGCGGCGATCGTGGCGAACGAGGCGAATGCGCGGATCGCGGTCGGCGATCGCTGCGAGGCGCGCCGGGGTTTCGTCGGTTGAGCCGTCGTCGACCCACACGATCTCGAAGGCGCCCCATGGCGCAAAAGCGCGCACGATTTCGTCGCACACGCTATCAACGTTTTCGGCTTCGTTCAGAACCGCGACAACGATGGATGCGAGCGCTGGCTCGCTCATGCGCGGTGCTCCCGGCGGGGGCGAATTTCCATTTTTTGCTGAACCATGCCGCTCACCGCGCGCGCCGCTCCTTCAAGAGCGGCTCCCTTAGCAAGAAGCGGCGCGGGACGCCATGCCGCTCACTGGAGCTGGAAAGCCGGGGAGCGAGCGATCAGTTCGACCTTCTCCTCACTTTCGCGGGCGGCCAGCTCCACGCCGCCCTGGCGGGCGAGGAGGCCCGTGAGGGTTGGCTGGATGGTGTGGCCGGAGAGTTCGTCGCCCTCGCCGCGCAGGGCCGCCCCGGTGGCTTCCCTCAGCTTGGCGCGCGGTCCCGAAGCTGTGACTACAACCTCGCCGCCCGAGGCGGTTTTCGCGGCGGTGACCTCGACCGTCCCTCCACGCGGCAGGCATTCGTTAGCGATCAGCAACAAATTGACGATGACGCGAACCGCCGGGCGCGGCATCGCCACGGCTGGCGCATTCCATTTCAGCTCGGGTTTAAGAGCGGAATAGAGTTTGTGAGCAACTTCGCGGCCTTCTTCGAGCGTGGAATCGCCCTCAGCGACCGCGCCCGCCAGCGCAAAACGGAAGAATTCGAGCTTTGCCCAGGCCTTGCCAACGCCATGGTCCAGCAAAGACAGCGCGTCAGGATCGGTTTTAGCTCCCTCCTGGGCCTTGATCATTTCAAGCCCTTGGATGATCGCGCTCATCGGCTCGACCATGTCGTGGCAGATGCGTGAAGCCACGAGCGCCGTCAGCTTTGTGTTTTCGATCATCGTGCGCTCCGAGGAAGGGAAACACTGACAATAGACAGATTCGCGAATGGGGAAGGGCTGCTCTGTGGAAGTCGCCGCGCGCATGCTAGGGACCGCCGCGTGTTGACGCTCGGGAGCGCCGATGGCGATTGAAGCAGATGGCGGGTTGGGTTTGGGGCAAGCAGTTGCGCTGCTGGCGGCGGGCGTCGCCGCGGCGCCCATTTTCATTCGCTTGGGACTGGGCTCCGTGCTCGGTTACCTGGCCGCGGGTTTGGCGCTCGGACCTTACGGCCTACGCGTGATCACTGACGCGGAGGCGATCCTGCACGTCGCCGAGTTTGGGGTCGTCATGTTCCTGTTCCTAATTGGGCTGGAAATGCGGCCGGCGAAACTCTGGGCGCTGAGGCGCGACATTTTTCGTGTTGGCGCCGCCCACGTAGCGGTGTGCGCGGGGTTGCTGACGTTGGTCGGGATCGCCGCAGGCCTAGCCTGGCAGGCGGCGGTTGTGGCGGCGTTCGGATTTTCGCTGTCGTCCACGGCGATCATTATGAAGATGATGGAAGATGCCGGCGAAGCCGCGACGCCCGAGGGGGGGCGCGCCATTTCGATTCTCCTGTTCGAGGATCTCTCAATTGTGCCACTCCTGGCACTGGTGGCGGTGCTCGCCTCGACCATGGGCGTGACAAGCGCTGAGGCTGCGCGACCCTTGTGGCAGACGCTGGCGCTGGCCGCGGGCGCTATCACAGTTGTGTTCGCACTGGGGCGATGGGTGCTCAATCCGTTGTTCGCGCTGCTCGCGCGTTCCGGCGCGCGGGAGGTGATGACGGCGGCGGCGCTGCTGGTGGTGTTGGGCGCGGCCCTGTTCATGCAGTGGGGCGGGCTCTCGATGGCGATGGGCGCTTTTCTCGCAGGCGTACTCCTTTCTGAGTCGACCTTCCGTCACCAGTTGGAAGCAGATGTGGAGCCGTTCCGCGGACTTCTGCTCGGCCTTTTTTTCATGAGCGTGGGCATGGCGCTTGATGTGCCGGCGGCGCTCGCCAATTGGCGGACGGTGGCGATTGGTGTTGTGGTGTTTGCGAGCGTCCAAGCACTTGGCGCTTATGTCGTTGCGCGTTGGTTCGGCGCTGGTCGCCGCGAAGCTAGTCGCCGAGCCGCGCTTTTCGCGCAAGGCGGCGAGTTCGCATTTGTGCTCTATGCGGCGGCCCTGACGGCGGGCGTGATCGACGCGCGGCTCGCCTCAACCATGTCGGCCATCGTGATCCTCTCAATGGCTCTCGCGCCGCTGGTGTCCATTCTGCAGAAGCGCTTCACGCCGGCAGCCGATATTTCGCGCGACGGGGTCGAGGAAGCAGCCGATCTCCATGGCCGCGTCTTGTTTATCGGTTTCGGCCGCTTCGGGCAGGTTGTGAGCCAGACATTGCTGGCGCGGGATGTGGATGTCTCCCTGATCGAAACCGACGTGGAGATGATCCAGGCCGCCGCTAGGTTCGGCTTCAAAATCTATTATGGCGACGGCTCGCGGCTCGATGTGCTGCGCGCTTCCGGAGCGGGAGAAGCCGAAGCGATCCTGGTCTGCGTGGAGAAGCCTGAAACGGCGGATCACATAGTCGCGCTAGTCAAGGCCGAGTTTCCGCACGCGAAGCTGTTCGTGCGCGCCTACGACCGTGGACATGCGCTGCGGCTGATTTCCGCGGGCGTGGACTACCAAATCAGGGAGACTTTCGAGTCCGCCTTGGCCTTCTCCGGCGCGGTGATGCGCGACCTGGGATTCAGCGACTTCGACATCGCCGAAACAATCGAGGATGTGCGGGATCGTGACGCCCAGCGCCTGGAGATGCAGGCCGCCGGGGGCGTCGAGGCAGGCCGTTCGTTGTTGCGCGGCAATATGACAACTCCGCAACCCACGCCGCTCCTCGTGCCCGCGCGCGAGGGAAAAGCCTTGAATGAAGAAGCTGCAGACGCCATCGAAGATGCGGATTGACGCGCGAGAGTTCGCGCATGGTGCAAGATGCAGAATGCAGGAAGGAACCGAGGAATGACGCCAGATTTCCGTATGATCGAAACCAACGGCGTCAAGTTGCGCGCAGCCGTGCAGGGCGAAGGCCCGCTGGTTGTCATGGTGCACGGATTTCCGGAGAGTTGGTATTCTTGGCGTCACCAGATGGCGCCGTTGGCGGCGGCGGGGTTCACCGCGTGCGCCATCGATGTGCGCGGCTACGGCGGATCGGACAAACCAGACGCGGTCGAGGCGTATTCGATGGCGAACATGACCGCCGACGTGGCGGGCGTCATTGACACGTTATCTCCGGATGCGCCGGCTGTGATCATTGGTCACGATTGGGGCGCGCCGATCGTCTGGCATACGGCGGTGTTGCATCCGCGGAAGGTGCGCGGCGTCGCCGGGCTCTCGGTGCCGTACTACGCGTTGCCGCCGATGCCGCTCAACCAAATCTTCAAGGCGATGTACACCGACCAGGGCAAGTTCTTTTACATGGCCTATTTCCAGAACGAGGGCGTCGCCGAGGCGGAGTTCGAGGCGGACGTACGCGGCGCGTTGCGTCGCATCTACTTTGGCGCGTCAGCGAGCTCCGATGGTCGCTGGGGCTATCACGATAAGCCGGTGGGCGAACCAATGCTGAAAGGGATGACCGATCCCAATCCGTTCCCAGTGTGGCTCTCGCCCGCCGACATCGACTATTATGTCGGCGAGTTCGAGCGCTCCGGATTTCGTGGGCCGATCAACCGCTACCGGAATTTCGAGCGCGATTGGGCGCAGATGAGCGCGCTGACGGATCGCAAGGTCCATCAGCCGTCTCTGTTCATCGCGGGCGCGCAGGACATGGTGCTGAAGATGTTCGGCGACGGCAATGTCGAGACGCTCGTCGCGACGATGAAGGAACAGCTCACGGATTTCCGCGGCGCTCACATTTTGCCAGGCGCCGGCCACTGGACCCAGCAAGAAGCGCCGGAAGCGACCACTGGCTGCATTATCGACTGGCTGGCGACGCTCTAAGCGCGCGGTGTCAGGGCTTATCGCTGATTTCGGCGTCGGGGCGGTCGTCGCCCTTGGCGATCTCCTCGTGCCATTCGCCTTGCGCGTCTTCCCACTCGATCGGCGTGGTTTCATCCGGGAGGCTCTGCTCCCTGATGACGCGCTTCGCGGCTGCGAGCGCCGCGTCATGGCTCCTGAAGGTCTGCGAGATGGTGTCGCCGAGTTTGAACGCCCAGCCGCCATCATGCGGAATGATCTCGTAAACAATGTGGGTCATCACATGACCTCCTGCCGGGGCGGGCCCTCGTGCTTCGTCTAGAATTGCGGCGTCTCGATCTGCTTTTTCAGCTCTTTCTTGACGATTTTGCCGTTCGCATTGCGCGGCAATGTCGTCGGCCAGAAAATGACCTCGATGGGCACTTTAAACGCCGCGAGTTTTTGCGCCACATGATGGCGCAGTTCATCGCTTGTCGCGGCCATGCCGGGTTTGAGATGCACGACGGCGAGCGGCTCCTCGCCGAGCACGTGGTGCGGTTTGCCGATCAACGCTGCATCCATCACCGCGGGGTGCTCGTAAAGAACGTTCTCGACTTCGACGCAGTAAATGTTCTCGCCGCCGCGGATCAACATGTCCTTGGCCCGGTCCACGATGTAGAGGAACCCTTCCTCATCCATCTTCGCGAGATCGCCAGTTTTGATCCACCCGTCGACGAAGGTTTCCGCGGTGGCCTCGGGCTTGTTCCAATAGCCGCGCACGACGATAGGGCCTTTGTACCAAAGCTCGCCCACTTCGCCGCGCGGCAACTCAGCGCCGTCGGGGCCGACAATCTTAGTTTCGCCGGTCGCCGACGGCACGCCGGTGGAAGCGGGCTTGCGTTCGTAGTCCTCGCCAACGTTTGATACCGCGGTGGCGGAGGTTTCCGTCATGCCCCAGCCTTGGCCGGGCGTAGAGGCCGGAAAGCGCTCCTTGATGCGCTTCACGAGTTCTGGCGCCGCCGGAGCGCCGCCGTAGGAAATGCCCTCAAGGCTCGACAGATCGTACTGATCGATTTTTGGGTGTTCGAGAATTTGCCAAGCAATTGTCGGCACGCCGCCGACATGGGTGATGCGCTCTTTTTCGATCAGCGGCAGCGCCGTGTCGGGATCCCATTTGCGCTGCATGACGAGTTTGTTGCCGCCCATCATGAAGGGAATCATCACGGCGAAACAACCGGTGGCGTGGAAGAATGGCACCGAGATCAGCGACGCCTTTTGCGGCGCGGCCGGGTCTGGGGCCGGCGGCGCTTCGCCACGACGCAAGAACGCGCGCGCCTGGGCAGAGGCGGAATTGAACATGTTCGAGATGATGTTGCGATGGGAGATCACCGCGCCCTTCGGGTTTCCGGTGGTGCCCGAGGTGTAGAAGATCGTTACGTCGTCTTCAGGCGCCGCGGGGATATCTGGCGCGGCCATATCGGCCAGGGAGTTCCACGTGTTTGTCGCGCCAAGGACGCTTTCAAGGAGCGCGACGCGCGGGTCGGCGATCTCGTCGCGCACGCGCGAGACATAAATTTTGCGCAACGCCGGACAGGCGTCGAGATGTTCGCGCGTCCGTTCATAACGCTCGGCGTCCATAACCGCGATGGATGAACCGGAATCCTTCAGTCCGTATTCGAGTTCGGCGCCCGTCCACCACGCGTTCAGTGGTGTAACGATCGCGCCCGCTAGTACGGCGCCCCAGAACGCCGCCGGCCATTCCGGCACGTTACGCATTATGATGGCGACGCGGTCGCCGGGCCTTACGCCGTCGGCGACCAGTTGGCATGCGAACGCCTTGGCGGCCTTTTGAAACGCCGAGATCGTGGCGCGCTCATCCTCGAACACCAGGAAGTCGCGCGGGCCAAAGGCGGCCGAAAGCGCGAACACCTCTCGCAACGTCGGGGGTGCGTTCTTCCATATTTTGGTCCGGACACCGCGAATGTCCGCTTCGCCGAGTTCGAACATTGTGCCCGGTTGGGTGAGCAGCGCGTGCGCGCGCTCGATGGACATGGCTGGAAAAGCGGGGTTCGCGCCGTCAGCGGTCATGATTCCTCCCGTTACGGCGCCCAAAGGCGCCGCGTGCGTCATTTTTCTCTTTTGTATCGGGCGATCACGCCAGCTCCAAGCGAGCGGGCGGAAAAATTATGCCGTGGTTGGTTTTGCCCGAAACTTGCCGGAAATTAATGGTGGCTTGCCGGTTGCGCACGCCTCAGGCAAGCAGTGGTGTATCCGCCTGGGCGGACGGGAGGATGCGCGCAGATGGCCTTCGATTGGAAAACGCTCGCTGAGCGCCTCGATCCGCGCAAGTTGGATTGGTCCCGGCTCGCGCCGGTTCGCGACTATCTAGTGGCGCACCGCGCCACGGTGATGTCGACTTCGATTGCGCTGCTGATCGGCCTCTGGGGCGGGGCGGTGCTGGGGCGCGTGTCCACCGGCGCACCGGCCTTCGACTTTGCACAGCTTGGCTCGATTGGCGCGGGCGGAGCGGCGCGCGATGCACAAGCGCCGAGAGCCGGCGCGCCAGGCGTCGAAGGCATGGCGTTCGTGCGCTTGCGCACGGAGATGGACCAAGCCGAGCCGCGCGCGTGCCTTGAGTTTAGCCAAGCGCTGTCGACGGACGCGTCCGTCAACTACGCCGACTATCTGATCATGGATCCCGCGACGACCTACCAGACCGACGTTTCGGGGAACCTCCTGTGCTTGAGCGGCGTGCCGTTTGAGCCGGAACGGCAGGTCACCATTCGCGAAGGACTGCCCGCGCAATCGGGCGATCGAACAGAATACGAGGAGACCTTCACGCTCACGTTTGGCGATCGGCCCGCCTATGTCGGTTTCGCCGGGGGGGGCGTGATCTTGCCGCGCTCGGAAGCGGACGGCATCGCGATCGAAACGGTGAACGTATCGCGCATCGCCATCGAAGTGCTGCGCGTTCCCGACCGCATTCTGTCGCAACGCGACATCACCGAAGGCGAAGTGAACGAAGAGGGCGGCTGGAATTATTGGGGTTTCAATAGCGCGGCCGATGACGTGGGCGTGCAGGTGTATGAGGGCGAGGTCGATGTCGCCCAGGGTCCGCGCAACAGCGCGATCACCACCGTGTTTGCATTGGGCGCCGCGTTGCGCGAGCTGCGCCCTGGCGCCTACGTGGTCAAGGTCAAGGACGCGTCGCCAAACGCGGGTCAATCAGCGAACGCCGAAAACGAGTCGCCGGCCTCCGCCTACCGCTGGGTGCTCTATACCGACATGGCCTTGCAGAGCTTCTCGGGCGCCTCGGGGCTTGATGTGGTCGTGCGTTCGCTCAGGACGGCGCGTCCACTGGCGAACGCGACGTTGACGCTGATCGCCAACAACAATGAAGAACTGGCGCGCGTGCGCACGGATGTGGACGGTCACGTGCACTTCGCGGATTCGTTGGTCAATGGCGATGGCCCAGCGCGGGCGCGCTATGTGATGGCGTACGGCGAAGGCGGCGATTTCGCCGCGCTCGACTTGCAGCGCCCCGCGCTTGATTTGACGGATCGCAGCATCGACGGGCGCCGAGCGCCGGGCGACATCGACGCATACGTTTACACCGAGCGCGGCATCTATCGGCCGGGCGAGCGTGTCCGCCTGATAGGCCTGATCCGTGACTCCGTTGGGCGCGCGATCGCCAATCGTCAGTCAACATTGGTGGTCTATCGGCCAAACGGCACCGAAGCGCGCCGCGTGCGCATGAGCGAGGCCGTCGATGGCGGCGCTATCGCCAAGAACATCGATCTCGATCGCTCCGCGCCGCGTGGGGTGTGGCGCGCGGAATTGCTGGTCGATGGGCAGGACGCTGTCGCCGGCAGCGTGAGCTGGTCGGTCGAGGACTTCGTGCCGGAACGTTTGCGTGTCGCCATCGAAGCAAGCGAAGCCGTGCTGCGCGCGGGCCAGTCGCGTCCGATCAACGTGCAGGCGGATTTCCTGTACGGCGCACCAGGTTCAGGGCTCGCCGTGGAAGGCGAGGGACGCCTGATTGTCGATCCCAACCCGTTCCCTGATTTCGAAGGCTTCACCTTTGGACGCATCGATGAGAGCTTCAGCGAGCGTTTCTTCCAGCTGCCGTCGACGGTGACCGACGGCCAGGGCCGCGCTCAGCTTGCCTTCGAGCTTCAGGACCCGCCGCAAACGACCCTGCCGTTGCGCGCGCGCATGATCGCGAGCGTCGCCGACCCGGGCGGGCGCCTTGTGCGCGAGAGCTTCACGGTCCCGGTGCGGCTCAGCGATACGTATTTTGGACTTAAGCCGCAGTTCGAAAATCAGCGCGCGGGGGCGGGCGAGCGCGTTGCCTTCGACCTCATTGCGCTCAACAGCGACGGGCGCCGGGTCGCGTCGCGCGGCGTGCAATGGCAGATCGTCCGCGAGGATTGGAACTACGATTGGTATCTCGACAATGGCACGTGGCGCTGGCGGCGCACTGGGCGCGACATTCCTGTCGATGGCGCCACGATCGATGTCGCCGCAAACCAACCGACGCGCCTCGTCCGCGATAGCTTGCGCGAAGGCGCTTATCGCCTGATCGTGCGCGGAGCCGGAACGGAAACGTCCACGCGCTTCGGCGTCGGCTGGGGCGGTCCCTCGGATGACGGCGCTACGCCCGACATGGTGACCGTCGTCGCGCCGGAAAATCCCGTGCGTCCCGGCGCGCGCGCGCGCGTGCAAATCCGGCCGCCTTATCCCGGCGAAGCGCAAATCGTCGTCGCCACCGATCGCGTCATTGAAACACGCACTGTGCGTGTCGGCGCGAATGGCGCGACCGTCGATCTGCCGGTCACCGCGGAGTGGGGGTCGGGCGCCTACGTGCTGGTCACCGTCATGACGCCGCGCGATCCCGTGCAATTGCCGGTGCCGCGCCGCGCCGTCGGCGTCGGCTACGTGCCGGTCGATATGGGCGGGCGCACGCTCGAAGTGATCGCCGGCGAGGGCCTGCAAAACGTGCGCCCGCGCACGCGTGTCGATGTGCCGGTGCAGGTGCGCAACATCCCGAACGGCGAACGCGTTCGCGTTGCGATCGCGATGGTCGACGAAGGCATTCTCAACATCACCAAATACGAGAGCCCGAACCCTGTCGATTATTTCTTTGGCCGGCGCGCGCTCGGCGTTGAGATACGCGACGATTACGGGCGCTTGCTTAACCCAAATCTCGGCGCGCCCGCGGCGGCGCGTCAGGGAGGCGACAGCTTGGGCGGCGAAGGCCTGACAGTGGTGCCGACACGGACGGTCTCTCTGTTCTCTGACATAGTCGAAGTGCGAAACGGGCGCGCGGTGATCCCGCTCGATATTCCCGATTTCAACGGAACGCTGCGGCTCATGGCGGTGGCGTGGAGTCAGAATGCGCTTGGCCAGGACGCCGAGCAGGTGATTGTGCGCGATCCCGTGGTCGCGGAACTGATCCTGCCGCGCTTCCTCGCGCCAGGAGACGAAGCGCAAGGCGCGCTCAACATCGACAATGTGGACGGACCGCCCGGCGCCTACAGCGTCACCATTGGCGGAACAACGACGGCGCGCATCGTCGCGCAGCCGCGGCGCTTCCAGCTTGGTCGCGGTCAACGCCAAACCGCATTGATTCCAATCAGCGGCGGACCACTCGGAGTCGGCCAGATCACGTTGCGCTTGGAGGGGCCGAACGGCTTCACGCCGATCGAGCGTACGTACGACATCCAGTCGCGTGCGCCGTTCATGCCGATCACCGTGACGACGATAGAGCCGCAGGCGTCGGGAGCATTGTGGAGGGCGCCAGCCGACGCGCTCGCGCGCTTCCAACCGTCCGGCGCGCAGGCGCTGATCTCGTTCTCGAACCTTGCTGGCATTGATCCAGCGCCGCTGTTGGATGAGCTTTATCGCTATCCCTACGGATGCTCGGAGCAGCTGACGTCGGTGGCGATGCCGCTGCTCTACTACAACACGCTCGCGTCGGAAGCGAACCGCGCGCGCGACGTGCGCATCACGCGGCGTGTGCAAGACGCGGTTACGCAATTGCTTGATCGCCAAGCGCCTGACGGATCGTTCGGTTTGTGGAGCGCGGGCGACGGCAACGCGTCGCCGTGGCTTGGGGCGTACGTGGTTGACTTCCTGCAGCGCGCGCAGCGCGAAGGTTACGCGGTGCCGCGGCAGCCGATGAGCCAAGCGTACGCGGCGCTGCGTCGGGTCGCGCGGCTCAACGACTTTGGCTCCGTGGGCTACCAATTCGAGGTCTACCGTTGGCCCGGCTCCAATGACACCAATGAATTGATGCGTTCGCGCGCGGCGGCGTATGCGCTTTATGTGCTGGCGCGCGGCGGCGAAGCCGACATTGGCCAATTGCGCTACTTCCACGACAATCGCTTGCGCGACGAACCCTCGCCCCTGGCGCGGGCCCAGATCGCGGCTGCGCTCGCCCACATGGGAGACCGCGCCCGGTCGCGCAACGCCTTCCGTTTGGCTGAACAGGCGCTTGGCTATCGCAACATCGGCGACTGGTATCAGTCGCCCTTGCGCGATCTCGCCGGCGTGGTGGCGCTGGCGGCCGAGGCGGGCGAGACGGAAATGGTCGATCGGCTGCGCCGTCGCCTTGAGCGCGACGCGCCAGAGGCGGGCTTGCTGATGACGCAGGAGCAGGTCCGCTTGCTCATGGCGGCGAACGCCTTGCTCGAACGGGCGGGGCCGGTTTCGATTGAACTCAACGGCCAGCAAATGAGCGAGCGGCGAATTCTCGCGAATGCGCAGCGTTTGGCGCAGGGGCTTGTGTTCCGCAACGCGGCGCGCGGGCCGGTGTGGCGGACGCTCGCGGTTTCGGGCGCGCCGATCGAGTCGCCGCCGCCCATGCGCGCTGGCTACGACCTGAACAAGACGGTTTTCCGCCTCGATGGTTCGTTGGCCGATCTTAATGCGCTTCGGCAAGGCGACCGGGTGGTCGTGGTCGTGAATGGCCAGCCGGAAGGCGCGCGCAACTATCCAACGGTCGTGGTCGACCTTTTGCCCGCTGGGCTGGAAATCGAGACGCTGCTGAATCCCTCGGATGGTTCGGGAGCGAACTGGGACGGCGCGCCACTCAATGGCCCGTTCTCATGGATAGGAGCGATCAGTTACGCGCAAGTCCAAGAGTCGCGCGACGACCGCTTCGTGGCGTCCGCGGACGTGCGCGGTTCATTCCGCTACGCCTACATCGCACGCGCGGTGACGCCGGGCAGGTTCACAATGCCGGCGGCGCAGGTCGAGGATATGTACCGTCCTGGCGTGATGGCGCGCACGGCGACGGGAACAATCACGATCGCGCCGCGGGGAGGCTGATGGATGAAGCGCGGGCCGCGCCTGGCGCTGCCGCTATCGACAGGCGGGAAACGCTGGGCGGCCTCGCTGCTGGCGATCTTGCTGATGCTGTTTACGCTGGATCAGCTGTTTCCGCCGCCGCTCGAGCGGGTGAGCGATGCGTCACCCGTGGTTGTGGATCGCAACGGCGAATGGCTCATGTCATTCACGACGCGCCAAGGGACATGGCGTCTCGAAGCGCGGTTGAATGAGATCGATCCGGAGTTCCAGCGCCGTTTGATCGCCATTGAGGATGAACGCTTTTGGCTTCATCCCGGCGTTGATCCGATCGCGCTCGCGCGCGCCAGCGTGTCCTACGTGCGACAGGGGCGTGTCACCCAAGGCGGCTCCACCATCACGATGCAGCTCGCGCGGTTGCTGGAGCCGCGCCCGCGCACGATACAGTCGAAGCTGATCGAGATCGTGCGCGCGTTGCAGATCGAGAGGCGTTGGAGCAAACGGCGCATTCTCGCGGCCTATCTCACCATGGCGCCGTACGGCGGCAATCTCGAAGGCGTGCGCGCGGCGAGCCGAGCTTATTTTCAGCGCGACCCACAATGGCTCGATGACGCCGAGATGGCGCTGCTGATCGCGTTGCCACAAGCGCCCGAAGCGCGCCGGCCGGACCGCCACCCGCAGGCGGCGCGCGCCGCGCGCGATCGCGTACTTTCGGTGTTTGCGGCGGCGGGTCTGATCAATGGGCGCCGCGCGGCCGAGGGGCGCGAGGTCGCGATCCCCGCGCGCGCGCCCTTTCCCTATTCGGCGCCACACGCCGCCCAAGCGCTCGTCGCGGCGCATCCTGGGGCGGGGGTTGTGCGCTCGTCGTTGGACGCCACGCTGCAGCGCGATCTCGAAGCGCTCGCGCGACGATACGCGGCTTCGCTCGAACGCGATGCGCAGATCGCGATCTTGGCGGTGGATGTACGCACCCGCGCCGTGCGCGCGCGCATCGGGGGCGTGGGGCGCGATCGCGCGGGCGGATATATCGACATGACGCGCGCGATCCGATCGCCGGGATCGACCCTGAAGCCCTTTCTCTACGCAATCGCGTTCGACGAAGGCATCGCCGCGCCGGAGACGCTCGTGCGCGACGCGCCGCGCCGGTTCGGCGGTTACCTGCCGGAAAACTTCGATCGACGATTCCATGGCGATGTGTCGTTGGAAGATGCGTTGCGCCACTCTCTCAATCTGCCGGCGGTCGCGACGCTGGAACGGATTGGCGCCGGGCGCTTCCACGCCGCGTTGACCCGCGCGGGCGCAGAGGTGCGTTTGCCACGCCGCGCCGAGGCGGAGCCGGGTTTGGCGCTGGCGCTGGGCGGTGTGGGCATGCGGCTCGAGGACTTGGTGCAACTCTACGCGGCGCTGGGCGACGGCGGGCGGGCACGGCCGTTGGCGACGGAGCCGCGGGACGCGTTTGCGTTCTCTCGCCGTTTCGTGCGCGCGGAAACGGCGACGCGCGTGCTCGACATCCTGGCGACATCGCCGCACCCCGCTGGGCGCATTCCAGCGAGCGTCGCGCGGAACGCGCCGAACGTGGCGTTCAAGACGGGCACCTCCTACGGTTTCCGCGATGCCTGGGCGCTCGGCGTGTCGGGCGAGGTCGCGATCGGCGTATGGGTCGGGCGGCCAGACGGGACGCCGCGTCCCGGCGCCACTGGGCGCGAAACGGCTTTGCCGATCCTGTTCGATGCGTTCGATCTTATCGGCGCGCCGCAAACGCCAGCCCGTTCGCCGGATCGCAATGGGCGCGCGGCGCCCGCCTTGGCGCGCATGGACGATTCAAACGGCGAGGCGCTGTCAATTTTGTTCCCGCCAGCGAACGCGGAGGTGCTTGTACTCGACTACGGCGCTGAGTCGCGCGGGCTCTCGCTCTCCGCCCGCGGCGGACGGCAGCCCTTGACGTGGTACGCTGAGGGTGAACGTGTTGCGACGGAAGATACAAGCGGGCGAGCGATATGGCGCCCGCGCGCGCCAGGTTTCTACGATGTGATGGTAGTCGATGCCGACGGCCAAAGCGTGCAAACGCGTGTACGCATCAGGGATCGCGGATGAAGCAGCAATGGCGAGCAATGGTGGCGGCGCTTGCGTTGTCGGGCGTTCTGGCCGGATGCGTGCATACGCGCGTCGAGGGGCCGGCGCTGTACTGCATGGCGTCGCGAACAGATGCGGCGGGATCGTTCTATGCGAGCGAGCAATACGCGGGCTGGAGTCAGTTTCGCGGACCCTTGGATGGCCCTTTCGCGGATGTGCCTTACCTTGCCATGCATTACACTGTCCGGGTACGCGGGAGCGGCGATGCGCCAACCCTGGCGGAGCCGCGCGTCTCAATCTCCTTCGGGCGCAGGTTTCGCGAGCGCGCGTTGCCGTTGCACCGCGGCGGCGTGCGTCAACATTTTCGCGCCGAGGCGCGCGTGACCGACGAAGCGATCAGCATCGGCGCCGCGCGCGACGGCTGGGCGTTCTTTCCGGTTGAACAAGCGGCCAATCTGCTTCGGAACGACGGCCCGTTGGAGCTGACGCTGTATGACAGCCACGGCCGGGTTCTGCATCGCGAGACGGTTTCGGCCGAGGCGCGTGTGGAGATTTCCCGCACGCTGATTGCTTTGGCTGAGGAAGCGCTCGTGATGGCGCAGGATCGCGAAAAGAACTGCCGTCTCGACAACTAAGCCATCGCGCGTGGCGCGCAGCGGATAAGGCGGCTGTCCTCGACGGCGGCGGTGCGATGGACCGCGATTTTTTGATAATCCGGATCGCCGATCATGGAGAGCATGACGGCGACGCTCGGATACTCAACGATAAACGCCATGTCCCAGCGTTCGTCAGAGGGGCCAATCAGCACCAGATTTGGCGCCCCCGCCCAGACAATGCGCGCGCCAAGCTTGTTCAGGAACTGCATCGTGCCGGCGCCGTAGCGTTGATACGCTTCCTCTCCGGTCAAGTTTTGCCCCGCGCACTCGTGGCCTGCGGGGTATTCCGCCTTGGCTCGAAAACGGATCAAATTGATCATGTTGATAGGTGATGGATCGCTGGCGCTCGCCGCCATGCCCGCGATCTGATCCGCGTTTGGATTGACTGACCCCATTGATGTCGCCTCCCGTGCGCCGGTTGCGGCGCGCCCGGCGTCCAGACAAGCGAAAAGGCGCGGGAAGGGCAATCCCGCGCCTTTGCTTTATCGTCGCGTGACGTTGGGGGAGGAGCCTACGCGACGATCTGTGCGGCTTGCGCGAGCAGCGCGATCGCGACTGGAACAACCAGAACGAGGGCGGCGGCGAGTTGGGCGATCTTGGTCATGGGTTTTGTCCTTGGGTTTCTGTGTTGAAGCTCTTGATCTGAAGATGCCGGCGCCTGGTTCGGTGGATGCAGGGCGGTCGCGATATTTTTCATCAGATCTGCCTTTCCAGGACGGGCGCCAGCGCCGGCGACGGTTTACGCACCGCCTGAGCAAATCGCGCGTGGTAGGCGGGGTGTTCGGTGCCCATCAGGCGGTCCCACCAGGTGAAATAGAGCCCGTAATTCCAGCCGGCCTGGGCATGGTGAAGATCATGGTGGGTGGCCGTCGTCAGCCAATCAAATAGAGGCTTGCCGTCGGCCCGCGTGGGCATCAGCTCGTAGCCGGCATGACCCAGCGTGTTGCGCACGATCTGGTGGAGCATGAAGAGGCCCACCACCGGCCACTGCGTAGGCACGAGAACCATCCACAGCGGCACAAAGCTGCCCATGATCGCGGCCTCGCCCAGGTCGAAACTGTAGGCGGTGAACGGCGAGGGGTTCATGCTCTTGTGGTGTCGGCGATGGAACACCCGGAACAGGCGCGGGTCGTGCATCAGCCGGTGCGCCCAGTAGAAGTAGGCGTCGTGGGCGACGATCATCAGCACGAGCGACGCCCAAAACCACACTGGCCCCCAGCCCGCCGCGACATCTGGCCCCGGCAGGAGGCCGAACCGCTCCAGCATGAAGGTGAAGAGCCCGATTGTGGAGAAGATCGCGATCGAGCGCAGTGAGACCAGGAACTCGAGCGCCAATTGTTTCGCGGGCGGGGTTTCGTCGCGAATCTTACGGCCGCGCAAGACGTTCGCCAAAACGACCCACAGCACCACCCAGACGCCAACGGCGAACGCGGCATAGCGGGTAGTGTCGGTCTGGGCGTTTAGCAGCCATTGGCCGGCGACGTCGGTTATGAAGTCTGGATTCATCATTGCTCTCTCCGGTGCGAACCTCGCGGGGGAGAGCGGTGGCCGAATGCGGCAACCCGGGCTCGCCGGAGACCGAAAATCCCTGGTGGTTTCCAGAATCAGCCAGGGTTTTCAGGAATCGGCGAGGATTGGGTGCGCCTAAACTCCGTCGGGGTCACGCCTGTCGCTTCCTTGAACGCGCGGTTGAACGGGCCGAGCGAGCCGAAGCCGAGGTCGAAGGCGATCGCGGCAACCGTTGTGCGGGATTGCGCGGGATCGGCCAGCATGGCCTTCGCCGCGACGATGCGGCGGGCGTTCACGAAGGCGGCGAAGTTGCGGAAGCCGAGATGGTCGTTGATCAGCGGCCGCAGGCGATGTTCAGGAACGCCAAGTTCGGCGGCGAGATCGCCGATCGTGAGGCCCTCGCGCCGCCACGCGCCCGCATCCATCAGCGCCGTGAGCTTGTCGAGCACGAGCCTGTCGCTTGCGTTGAGCCCGGGTTCGGCCGGCGATGGCTTGGTCTGCACGGCGCCGAACAGGGCGGTCCGCGCCTGGAGGAAAACGGCGGCGCCGGCGAGGCAGTAGAGCGCTAGCGAGAACGCGCCCAAGGGCCTGAACCAATCTTGGAAATACCCGAGGCTCTCCGCGATCTCAAACGCTGACAAGGTCAGCACATAAAGCGTCACCAGACTCAGAAACGGCCCCCTGAGACGGCGGCGGCTTTCCACCAGATCGCCGCGCCAGCTGCGGGCGACGACATAGAGCGCATGCACCGAAAACGCCGCCTCGATCAAATTGTGGATCACCCAAATGCTCGGATCGATGTGCGCGGGCGCAAGCAAGCCGGTGAGCCCGACGGTGGTCAGCAACGCCCAGGGCCACAGCGTCGCCGCCGCCACTGGGCGGTCTTCAAACAAGGTCACGATGAAGAGCCAGAAGAGGCCGGCGCCGCCAAGCGACAGAAAGTGGATCGGGTAGTTCAACCAGCCGATCGCGCTGTGAATCGCGGGCGAACTGTTGAGCGCGTAGGCGATGGTTCCGATGCAAAAGAGGGCGCCCGCGAGGCGTACCTGCGTGTGCGCGGTCTCGCGGGCGAAACTCGCGCCCATCGACGCCAACGCGCCAATCGCGACGCCGCGCGCGACCATTTCGAGTGTGAAGAGGTCTTGCCCCATGGCGTCGTTCTAGAAGCCCAGGCCGCATAAGAAAAGGCGCGGACCTGCGCAAGGTCCGCGCCTTTGTTCAGCCCTGATCATGGCGCGCTACGCGAAGATCTGAGCGGCTTGCATCAGCAAGGCGGCCGCGACCGGCACGAACAGCACCATTGCGGCGCTGAAGCTTGCGAACTTCCTGGCCATCTTCTTCTCCTTTGTTTGGCCTCCAGCTTCCGCACTGAAAGATGCATGCGCGCGCCGCTTGGATGCCAATGTTGGCGAACGCGCGCGTGAAATGATGTTCATCCTCGACTAGAAAAAAGCGCGGACCATTGTGGACTCGCGCTTAAGCGCTTTGCTCGCGGGATTAGGCGACGACAAACAAAAGGCGCGGACCTTGTGGGGTCCGCGCCTTCCATTCGACCGTCGCAGGCGGGTTTGGGGGGATCAGGCGACGATCAGAGCTGCTTGATTCAGCGTGGCCAACGCAACTGGCGCGATCAGCGCCAGCGCTAGGGCGAGGCTCAAGAACTTCGACATATCCGGCTCCTTCCTAGGTTTGTTGGCTCTCGAACAATCAGATGCAGCCAACTTGGGGTTTGGATGCAGGCGTTGCCGTAACGTTCGTCACGCTCAAGCGGCGCCTCGTCGCATTAACGATGGCGCGGCGGGGCTGGCGGCTCGGGCGCTGCCGGGGGCGCCGGCGGTTGGGGGAGCCGGACGCGTCCGTCGCCATTGGCGTCGCCAGCGTCGAAGTACCGCAATTGCTGGGCACGGAACTCCTCGCGCGAGAGCGCGCCATCGCCGTTGGTGTCCGCTTCGCCATCGCTGGCCATGAACATCATAAACATCGGTGGGTGCGGCGGCATGGGCGGCATTGGCGGCAAGGGTGCGAGCGCATCGCCCGGTTCGCCGTTGATCACGACGACATGGCGTTCGATGCGCCGCTCTGCGTGCTCGGCCGCGCGCTCAGCATCCTCGGCGAGGCGCTCCGCGTCGCGGGCGGCGCGTTCGGCGTCTCGTTCCGCGCGCTCGACGTGGCGTTCCACCTCACGCTCGATGCGTTCGATCTCGCGCTCATCGACGTGCTCGCCGCCGCGCAGGATGGTGATTCGGCGATCTTCAGTGGAAACATCGCCATCGCCGTGTCGGCAGATCACGGTAACGCGCCGTTCGACGGGTGTGCCGGCGCGCGGGGTCTCCGCGCCCGCTGGCTCAACGCGGGTTTCGCAGTCTTCCGACATCTCAATGTGAGGCCCGTTGACGATCTCGAGGTCCGCCTCTGGCGCGGCGCGATCTTGCTGGTCCAGGCGGTTGTCGTCGTTAGAGTCCAGTTGCTCAAAAGCGCGATCGGCGGCCGCCTCGGCCTCCGCGCGCGAAACCCAGCCATCGCCGTTGGCGTCAAAATTGATCGCCATGCCGCCGTGCTGGATGAACACGCGCGTCAACGGCGTGGCGGATGCGGCCACGGTTAAGGCCGCCAACGAAACCCCTAGAGTGGTCGCCAGATTCATGCGGATATCCCTCTTTCTTCGCCTCTCGGGCGTTTACGATGGGGCGCACCTTCGCCGCGCCGCGTTTCGCCAATACGTCAGCCATGAAATATTGCCGAAACAGAGCGCGGGTACCCCTTTGGTTCTCCCTGAAGAGGACCCCCGGTGAGCAAAGCGGCGATTGCCCTTAGGATAGCGCCAATGTCCGAAAGCCCGCCGCGCCCCCGCGTTCTTGTCGTAGATGATGATCCCGACATCCGATTTGGCCTTGTCGAGGTGTTCGAGCGTGCCGGGTTCGAGGCGGTGAGCGCGGGGGATGTGCCCGCGATGGAACGTCAGCTTGCCGTCCGGGGCGTCGATCTCATCGTGCTCGACCTAATGATGCCAGGCGAAGATGGATTGTCGGCCTGCAAGCGATTGTCGGGCAAAGGTCGTCCGCCAATCATCATGTTGTCGGCGCTGGGAGACGATGCGGACCGCATCGTCGGTCTTGAAATCGGCGCGGATGATTATCTCGCCAAACCCTGCAACCCGCGCGAGTTGGTGGCGCGCGCACGCGCGGTCTTGCGCCGCGGACGCGATGCGGACGCCTCGGCGGCTGAGGCCCGATCGTTCGCGGGCTTTAAGCTCGATATCGCACGGCGCGAGTTGGTTGACCCCGATGGCGTGGTCATCGCTCTGTCGGCGGGAGAGTTCCGTCTGTTACGCGCATTTGTGGAGCGCCCGCAGCGTGTGCTGACGCGCGAGCAATTGCTTGACTTTGCGTTCGACAATGACGGCGAGGTCTTTGATCGCGCCGTGGACGTCCAAGTCAGCCGATTGCGGCGCAAGCTTGAGCGGCCGGGCGCGCCCGAGATCATCCGAACCGTGCGCGGCGAAGGCTATCTCTTCGCCGTGCGGCCAAGCGCGTGATGCAGCGCGCGAACGGCCTTCCGATAGCGGCCTATCTCGGCGCGCTTGTCGCGCTCGCGCTCGCGTCGGCGTTCATTGCGGTGCTGGCGATCGTGATCTGGCTGCCGCCGCGTCCGCCTGACGTGATGCGCGCCGACGATATCGCCGAGCACTTCCAAGCTGGCTACGACTATGCGCTGGTGGAGCAGCGTCCAATGCCAGGCGACAACATGGAGTGGCGCATTCAGCGTGACCCGCCAGCTGAGGACGAAACGGCTGGCCAGTTAGCGCCTGCCCGCGTTCGCCTTGCGACGGCGCTGGCGCTAAATCCCGAGCAGGTGCGTGTCGCGGCGTCAAAGATCGTGCGCAACGACACCTTCGTTTTTCGCGTTCAGGACATGGAGGAGTTGCGTCGCGAAGCGCTCGAAGGGTTGCGGGAGGCGTTGAGCGAAGCTGAGCAAAATCGGCGCGAGGCCGAGCAATCAGCGCGTGAAGCCGAGCGCGAAGTGCGCGACGCCGAGCGTGTCGTGCGCGCCATGCAAGCAGCGCCCGAAGCCGAACGGGAAGAGGCGCTCGCGATGCGCGAGGAAGCACGTGAGGCGGCGCGCGAAGCAGCCGAGGAAGCACGCGCGGTGCAGGACCAAGCACGCGACCTCGAACGCCGCATCCGTGAGGGCGCGCAGCGCATCACCGTGATCAGCTCGCAAGAGAACGGCGGGATGGGCGAATTCGGCGTCAACGTCGATGTATCGAGCGAAGTGCGCGTTCATCAGTATTCCTACAGCGTCCATCAGGGAGATGCGCCTTCGCCACCCGCACCGCCCGATCCGCCGTCGTCGCGCGCCGCCGTTGCGCTCGCGCCGCCAGCGCCACCGGCCCCGCCGCTTTTCGCGCCCGCGCCAGCAGGCGTCATCTTGATGGCGGGCTTCGAGGTGAGCGCGCAATTGCCAGATGGGCGCTGGCTTGTCATGCGCCAGGGCCGCAATTGGGCCGAGATCGGCTGGATCGCGCGCGCGGCGGGCATCATTGGCGGCACGCTTTTGCTTCTATCCTTGCTTGCGATCTTTTTCACTCGCCGCCTGACGCGGCCAATCCGCGCCTTCTCGGATGCGGTTCAGGCGGTTGGCGTCGATCCCCAGAGCGAGCCCGTGCGCGAAGAAGGACCGCTCGAACTTCGCGGCGCCGCGCGCGCCGTGAACACGATGCAAGCGCGTTTGCGCGCCTTGATCGCCGATCGCACCAAGACGCTCGCTGCGGTCGCGCACGACATGCGAACGCCGCTCATGCGCCTGCGGCTGGCGGCGGAAAACGTTGCTCCGGAGCAGCGCGACCGCATGGCTAAGGAGATCGGGGAGGTTGAAGCGCTGGTGGCGAGTTTCATCGCGTTCGCGCGCGACGATCCCGCTGAGGAAGCGCGCGTGCGGCTCGATCTCGCGGCTATCCTCCAGAGTATCGCGGATGATCATGCGGAGTCTGGGCGTCAGGTTTCGTTCGTGGGACCAGATAGGCTGATCGTCACCGGACAATCGTTGGGGTTGAAGCGCCTGTTCGCCAATCTGGTGGAGAACGCCCTGAAGTACGGAGGCTGCGCGCGCATCGTTTTGCGGGCTGAAGAAGGTGCGGCGATCGTGGAGGTCGAAGACGATGGACCTGGCGTGCCCGCCGAGCAGCGTGAGAGTGTATTCGAACCGTTTGTGCGCTTGAACGGCGATGGAGCCGCGGGCGCCGGCCTCGGCCTGCCCGCTGCGCGCTCCATCGCGCGCGCGCATGGCGGCGATGTCGTCATCCTAGACGCGGCAGCGGGCGCGCGCGTTCGGGTGACGTTGCCCGCTTGAGCTTCGCTACTCGCCCCTGAAGCGGCCGTCACCTTCCTCGGTGACCAGCACGACGTTAGGGTTCTCCGGCGCGGGATTTTCGAACAGGCCGATGTCGAGTTCGGCTTGCGGCTCGGCGCCGCGCAGGGGCGCTGCGGCGCGCTCGGCCAGTTCGCTGCGCTCCGCCGGCGCGAGCGGAGCGGCGACTCCGGGCGCATGCATGGGGCGCCAGAATGTGAGCGTCACCGCGAATTTGCCCTCGCGCTCGACGATCTCGGCGAGTCCATTCTCGATCAACGCGCCCCAACGCTTCATGAGGTTCTTGTGATCACTATAAAGGTTGGGAAGCACTTCGCTTGAAAGCTCGGCGGGCGCACCCAGAAGATCGCGCGCTTGCTCGGGGGTACGCGCATGACCGAGCGGTTTCTTGGCGGCGCCAGCGCCTGTGCGCGCGACCGGGGCGGGTGGGGCGGGGCGCCAGTAGCGCATGGTCACGCGCCAGAGGCCGTCACGGAAAATCAGTTCGTATAGCCCCGAGCCATAAAGGTCGGGGATAGCGGCCTCCGCCGCCGCCGGGTTCTCAAAAACCTCCGGCAGTTCCTCCACGGCGTGGAACACTGGGCCTCCAGCCAGGGAGGTCGCTTCATCTTCGGTGCGGGCGCGCGGCGCGTCGGGACGGCGCGCGCCCGCTAGATTCGCCGCTAGGGGGAATGTGCTCATCGTTGGGCTTTCGCCCCTTCTCCACGGGCCTTCTCCGACATCGCCTTGTCATCGGAGGCAGCCAAGCTAAGACGATCAGCATCGGCTAAAATGTGTGGGGAGCCAAGCATGTCGCAACGACGCTGGAGTCTGGCCGCGTTGGCGCTCGCACCGCTTCTGGCGGTGGCGGCCTGCGACCAGATCGGTCAGGTGTGGCGTGATGTGACCGGCGCGGAGCAATCCGCCGAGCCGGGCCCGACGCCATTTGACGACGTGCCCCTGGAGGCTCGCGCGCTCGCGGGGTCGGTTCAACCGCAGGACGGCGTGGCCACGCTCCTGGCGCCTGAACCTGTGTTGATCGCGCCTGGCGAAATCCTGGTCGGTGCGCGTGTCGAGGCCGAACTCGCCGATACGGCCGCCGAAATGGGGCTCGCCAGCAGCTTCGTTCGCGCGTTGCGGGCTGAAGGAACCGAGGCGCTTGAGGAGTTGCCGCAAAACATGATCGAGCAAGTGCGCACGCGGGCGGAAGCCGAGGCGTCGGGCGCCGCGCGCGCGGCGGCGCGGGACCTGCTCAGCCGTTTGGGGGTGGAAGGCGAAATACAAGTACGTCCCGGCGGCGTGGTGACGATCAACATCGCCTCCGTCGGCGCGAGCCCGACATCGCTGCGGCTCTCGCAACAAGGCGCGCAGGCTGAGGCGCAGGCTGCGCCTCAAGAGCCGCAAGCAATCGAGTGGAACGAGGCCGATCGTTGTCCGCGCATCGTGAGTCAGGCCCAGCTGGACGCTGACATCGCCTTGGCGACGCGCTGCGCCATCCAGCGTTTGGCGTCTTCGCGCCAGTTCGAATACGTCGAGCCCAACTACATCGCTTCGTCCGGCTTCTCGCTGCCGCCACGGCAGCAGCCGCAACCACGGCCGCCGACGACGACTCCGCCTGCGCCGAGCACAACAACTACGACCACGCCGCCGCCCACAACGACTGTGCCGCCGCCAGTGGAAGGGGGGCTTCCCAACGATCCATTGCTTGCCTTGCAGTGGCACTACCGCCCACGTGGAACCGGAGAGGGCCAATCCGCGGGCGGCGCGGGCTTCGTCTCATTCTGGGAGGCGCGGCAAACCGGCTCGCGCGCGGTGCGCGTCGCGGTTCTAGATACGGGCATAGACCTAACGCATCCGGATTTGCGCCAATCCGCGAACGTTGCCGCTGGCGTCGATCTGATCGTCAACGGCGAGCGTGGCGGCGATGGAGATGGCGTTGATGGCGACGCGCAGGACGCTGGCGACCGTTGCGGTACGGCAACCGAGAATTCATATCACGGAACGCACGTCGCGGGAACGATTGGCGCGGCGACAACTAATGATCGCGTTGGCGTGGCCGGCGGCGCTTGGACCGTGACTGTTGTTCCGGTGCGCGTGCTGGGCCGGTGCGGCGGCGAACTGGCTGACATCGTGTCTGGAATTCGCTGGGCGGCTGGCATCGCGCCAGCCGTCAATGCGGCGGGTCAGCAAATCGTCAATCGCAATCCCGCCGACATCATCAACATGAGCCTCTCGATCCAGGCGCCTTGCCCGGCTTCGATGCAGTCGGCGATCGATGCGACGGTTGCGCGAAATGTCGTGGTTGTCGTGGCCGCTGGCAACAAGGCCAACCAAGCGTCGCTTTATGCGCCAGCGAACTGCAACAACGTCGTGGTCGTCGGCGCCAGCGATGGGCGCGGCGGCTTGGCGTTTTACTCAAACTTTGGCGCGCAAGTGGACCTGCTTGCCCCCGGCGGCGATGTGTTCGCCGACGCCGACGCGGACGGCCGGCCTGATGGCGTTTTGTCGACGCGCGCTACCGCCGCCGGCTGCTATGATCCGCTCAACCAGAACTCGACGGAGCGTTGCTACTACTCATTCCTGCAAGGCACATCGATGGCGGCGCCGCACGTGTCGGCGGCGCTTGCCTTGCTCGCGGCGCAGTCAGGATTGCGCGGGCGCCCGCTTGAGGATGCGTTGTTCACGCGCGCCTTGGCGCCGCACCCTGAGAACTTCGCCGAAATAGAGTGCGCGCGCTCCCGCAACGCGACGCCAGTCGCGCCTGGATCGCCGACTTGCGCGAGGCCAAGCGGACGAGGCGCGCTTGATCTGACGCGGGCGGAGCCTGCCAGTGCGTCCGTAAAAGAAGGGGCCCGCTAGGGGCGCCTTCGTGGATCGCGTTGCTCAGTAGTCTGGACGGCCAACGCGCCGCCGGGGCGGGGTTCGCGAACGGCGCGCCTCTTCACGGGCGCGTTCGGCATCGTGCGTGGCAACGTCATAACCGGCTGGGATTTGCGAGAGCGCTTCGAAACTCAGCGTTGTTGTGTAGCTGCCCACTTGCGCCGCCGCGCCTGGCGCCATGTTGGCGCGGTGACGCGCGGCGATCAAATAATGGCCTGGCGCCGGAAACGTGAAACGCGCGTGTCCTGCGTTGTCGGTTACAGCATAGGTGTCGAGGTCGTTATCGGCGTCGCCCGCGGCGTAAAGCACGACAGCGGAATTCACCAACGGCGCTCCATCAAAGAGAATCTCGACCTCGAGTCCCTCTGTCGCGAGCACTTGGTTCGGGTGGGTAATGGGGCGAATGGCTAGCCTTCCCGAAGCGTGATCCACGACCGTCCGCGTCGCCTGTCCGCGCGTGATGTAGGATTCCGCCAGCGTCACGGTTTGCAGCGTGGTCACCGGCGCGCCTACGGGAGGGGTTTCGCCTTGGGCCAAAGACCGCCACTGGCCGTCAACGCCCACCAGCGTGGCGACCGCCCCGAGCTGCTCAGTGGTGGACACGCGATAGGTGCCGCCATCGCGTAGCTCGGCGTCGAGCCGCAACGCAACGCCGTCATTCGAGATAAGGTCGGTTGGAAGGTTGGCGCCATTTGGGCCCGTCAAAACCAATTGTGGCGCGACCGAAATTGAAGGCGTGAAGAACTGGCTTGCGAACGAGCCTTCGACGCGCACGTCAGCGCTATCGGGCCAATAGGCGTTGGGCCTCAGGTACGATGTGTAGGCTGACGCCGGCATCGCCGCGCCCGCCAACAGAATCGCGGCTAATACGAACTTCTTCATGCTTCTCCACTCGCTGTCGTTAGAGCGCGGGAGGTCCCGCCTGATCCCTGCGCGCGCGAGCGAACACCAGCTTTTCGATTATTTCAAGGAAGTAACGCGGCTGTGATGAATTATCGCGGCCGTCCGTCCAACAGCGCGATCAGGCCAAAGATGCTCTTAACCGTAAACCAGATCATGATGATCAGGCTGGCCAGCGCCGCGAGCAGCAGAATAGGGAAACCGATCAGAACGACCGTGAGGATGCCGCCCACGACATAGGCGATCCAGATCGCCACCGCCCACCAGAACGCGGTCCACCAGAAACGGATTTGATCCTCGATGTGCGCGCGCCCGATCCCCGTGGCGTCGGCGCGGCCGATATAAGCCACAATCAGACCTATGAGCGCCAATATGCCCGCGCTCGGTATGCTCATGATGTAAAGGACATAAACCACGAACGCCGCGCCGCGTCCGCGCTCGCCATTGAAGAGGGCATTCGCTTCGGTCATCGGCGCTTAGTCCTTTTTCCGTGCAAGCGGGTGTTTGGTTTCAACCAAAGTCTTGAGCGGCCCATCGGCAACATGGGTGTAGATTTGCGTGGTAGCGATGTCAGCGTGCCCAAGCAACGTTTGCACAGTGCGCAAATCAGCCCCGCCCTCCACCAGATGTGTCGCGAAGGCGTGGCGCAGAACGTGCGGAGAAACCAGCGTCGGGTCGATGCCCGCCTTCACTGCCGCTGCTTCTAGGATTTGCCCAACCCTACGGCGGGTAAGCTTGCCGTCGGCGGCGCTTTGGGAGGGAAAGAGCCAGCGTTCGGCTTTCTCGCGACGCGTTTCCACGCGCGGGAGCAAGCTCGCGCGTACGGACAGATGCGCCTCAAGCGCGGCGAGAGCGGGGCGTCCTAAGGCAACGAGGCGTTCCCGACCACCCTTTCCCTCGATGATCATGTGTTGCTGACCGGGTTTCGGCGCCGCGCGCAAGGGCAGGGCCACCAATTCGCTTACACGTAGGCCAGCGCCATAGAGAAGCTCGATCAACGCCTTGTCGCGCGGGTTCTCCGCCGCATCGATCAAGCGTTCGACTTCCCCCGTGGTGAGCGTTTTCGGCAGCCTGCGCGTCCGTTTCGGCGGATCGAGCCGCGACGTTGGATCATCGACGCGCACGTTTTCCTGCAGCAGGAAGCGATAATATTGGCGTAGCGCCGAAATACGCCGCCGCGCCGTCGCGGAGGAAAGCCCGCGCCGCGCAAGCGAGGCCACATAGGATTCGACCGTCGCTGCGTTGGCGTCGCGCAATCCCGATTTGATTTCCGCGCGCGCGTCATCAAGGTCGCGTTTGTAAGCATCGAGGGTATTGGTGCGCGCACCGCGCTCAGCAGACAGCATTTCCAGGAAAGCTTCGATGAGCGCGGTGTCCGACATCAGCTGGGCGGACCCGCCAGCAGCGCCTCTACCGCTACGGCCCGCGCCTCGGTCTCCAGGCCGATCGCGCGCAAGCTCCGAATGATGCGAAACACGCTGTCGGCTTCAAGGCGGGCTGGTCCACCTTCGCCGACGGCGAGAACGGCCAGCAGCGCGGCTTCGCCGGTTGCGCTGCGCTCCACAGCGGAGGCCAGCGCCACCATGACGCCAATGTCCGCGCGTGCGCCGCCTTGGGGCGGGCTCGCCAGCAGGAACGTCTGCGCGCCGCCGTCGAGGGGCGCGCCGAGCGCGGAGAGGATCACCACATCGCGCGCGGCGGCGCGCGGTTGGGCCGCGCCGCGATCAATCCTGCGCCGCACGGCGACAGCAGCGTCCTCGCCGCGCGCGTTTGTCAGCGCCGCGAAGGCGGCGTCAAGCGGCGCCAAGGCGGCTTCGTCGACGCCGGCTTGCCGCGCGCTGGCCAGCAAGCGTTGTGCGACATCAGCGTCGCCGTTGATCAGCGCGGCGCGCGCATAAACCAACGCCGCCGCTTGGTCGGGCGCCGTCTGCAGCGCGGCGATGTCGGACTGGAAGAAGCGGGCTGCGGCGGTGAAGTCCGCCGATGTCGTCGCTTGGCGGAGCGCCGTGGCGATTGCTGTTGCGGCTTCCATGGAGCCGGGGGCCGCTTCGACCTGACGCATCGCGGGCGCGATAGGCGGCAGCGCTGACGTGATCTCAGCAGGCGTCGCGCGCAAGATCGCGCGCGCTTCCGAGGCCCTGATGACGCCGCGCCGGAAAGCCAGAGCCGCGGCTTGCGCGCGCAACGGCTGTGGCGCGGCATCGGCGCGCGCGAGAGCGACAAGCGAGAGCGTCGATGCGCCGTTCAGCGGGTTTGGGCCGGGGCGCAGCCCTCCCGCGAGCGAGAGCTGCGTATTGAGACTAATGTCATAGCGCGCGGCCGGGGGGCGTGCGCCAGGCGCGCCGCCAGCGGCCGCCACCGCGCCGGTGACCCAGGAATCTTCGGCGCCGGAAGTGCGCGCCAACTCAAGCGCGAGATCGGCGGCGGCGCGATCGCCCGTCACGGCTGCGCAATAGGCGCGCAAGCGCAACAGGAATGGCGGAGGCCGATCGCCGAAATTGGCGCCGCGGCCGCGTGCGCACGCTTCGGCGCGCCGTCCGCGCGCGAGTTCAGCTTGCGCCGCGTATTGCGCGATCTGCGGATCGGACAGCGAGGCGTTGGAGCCCGCCGCCATCGTTGCGAGTTCATCCGCGGCGCCCATGCGCCCCAGCGCCTCGAAGCGCTTGCGCGCGGCGTCGGTCGCGTCGCCGCGCGGCGCGTCGCCGCCGGAGAATAAGACCCGCCGCGCCAGGGCGAGCGAAGCAGGTGACTCGTACGCAGCCGGCAGCCGATCGAAGAGGGCGGCGAGAAAGGCTGGATCGCTGTTTGCCCAAAGATTCGGCGCGAGCGCGCCGTCCGCGCGCGCAAGCGCCGAGACGCTCCAGGCGTCGAGTTCCCGCAGCTGCTGCACCTCAATCGGCCTGGGCAGGGTGTTCTGCGCTGTCGCGAGCGCCGGCGCCGCTGCCAGCAACGCCGCGAGCGCGACGGTCCTGTTAACCATGTCTGGCCTCATTGCTTGAACGCGTCCGGCAAATCGATGCGAATTTCTTGCGGTTCAGGCGCCAATACGTCGGCTTGGCGGATGAAGAACACAAAAAGCGCGATGAAGGCGGCGGCGCCGAGGCCGATTATCGCCAAGCGCGCCTGTGGCGGCGCCCGCCGCGCGAAGGAGCTGCGCCGTCGTCTACGTCTAAACATGTCGCCTCGTTGGCCCCTGCCGTTGCGATGAAGCGAGATTGCCCCCAAAATGTGGCGAGTTTCCAGCCCCGCTTCGCCCGTTATGTACGGGGAAGCTTTTGAGGTGATTCGTGACTGGCCCGGAGAGCAGCGAGATCGGCGCTTCTGACCGCGCCGGTGTTGCGCTCCCCCCGATTAACCGTACCGTGGCTCTGGTCGGGCTCATGGGCGCGGGCAAAACCACCATTGGACGCCGGCTGGCCCATGCTCTCGCTTTGCCGTTTGCTGACGCGGACGCCGAGATCGCGGCCGCCGCTGGCTGTTCGATCCCCGAGATTTTTGAGAAGCACGGTGAGGCGGAATTTCGTCGCGGCGAGCGGCAAGTGATCGCCCGATTGCTTGCCGGACCCACTTTGGTGCTGGCGACGGGCGGAGGCGCATTCATCGATCCAGAGACGCGGGCGCTCATGAAACAGCGCGCCACCTCGATTTGGCTGAAAGCGCCTCTGGACGTCTTGATGAGGCGGGTGTCCAAGCGCGACGACCGGCCGTTGTTGAAACAGGACGATCCGCAGGCAGTGATGCAGCGCCTGATGGAGGCGCGCTATCCGATCTATGCGCAAGCCGATCTCACGGTGGAAACCGACGCTGGGCCGCACGAAGCTGCGGTCGGCGCCATCATCGCAGCGTTGCGCGCCTGTCCGGGGAAAGCATGAGCGAGACCATTCACGTTGATCTCGGTGTACGCGCCTATGACGTGCATGTGGGGTCTGGCCTGATCGCGCGCGCTGGCGCGTTGATAGCGCCGTTTGCGCGAACCGGGAGGGTTTTCGTCGTCACCGACAAGAACGTGGCCAGGCTGCATGGCGCGGCCTTGTCTCGGGCGCTGTCGGACGCGGGCTTAGCGCATGTCAGCGTGATCATGCCGCCCGGCGAGCGCACCAAGAGTTTCCGCGGCCTGGAGCGCCTGTGCCGGCAGTTGCTCGAGTCCGACATTCATCGCCGCGATCTCGTGGTGACCTTCGGCGGCGGCGTGATCGGCGATCTCGGCGGGTTGGCGGCGGGGCTGGTGAAGCGGGGCGTGGATTTCGTGCAAATGCCAACCACGCTGCTCGCCCAGGTCGATTCAAGCGTCGGCGGTAAAACCGCGATCGACACGCCGGAAGGCAAGAACTTCGTCGGCCTTATCCATCAGCCCAGGGCCGTCATCGCCGACCTTGACGCCTTGCGTACGCTTTCCGAGCGTGAACGCCGCGCCGGCTATGCGGAGATCGTCAAGATCGGCCTGATCGGCGACACGCATTTCTTCGCCTGGTGCGAGGCGAACGTCGGTCAAGTGATGTCCTGCCAACCCGAGGCGTTGGCTTACGCGGTGCGCACGGCGGTGGCGTTCAAGGCGCGTGTTGTCGAGGAGGACGAACGAGAGGAGGGCAAGCGCGCGTTGCTCAATCTGGGGCACACGTTCGCGCATGCCCTCGAAGGGCACGCCGCCTTTGACGGCGCGCTGCTGCACGGTGAAGCTGTCGCCTGCGGCATGCGCCTGGCCTTCGACCTTTCCGCCGCGCTGGGCCTGTGCGCCGAGTCCGACGCCCGCCGCGTGCGCGCGCACCTTGAAGCGGCTGGCTTCAACACCAATCTGCGCACCTTGCCCGGCGCGCCATTCGATCTTGACGTCTTGATGGGGCTTATGGCCAAGGACAAGAAGGCCGAAGCCGGCAAACTCACCTTCATTCTGGCGCGCGCGCCCGGACGCGCGTTCGTGGAGAAGGACGTGCCCGCCGACGTTGTCGCCGAACTTCTGCAGAGCGAACTTCGCCCATGACCGCATCATTGCTGATCGCAGCCGGCGTCATCGCCGTGTTGATACTGTTGAATGCGTTTTTTTCGGCGGCCGAGACCGCGCTCACCGGCGCCTCGCGCGCGCGCATGACGAGCCTCGAGCGCGAAGGGGACGGCGCCGCCAAGCGCGTAAACGCGCTGAACGAGGATCGCGAGCGTATGATCGGCGCGGTGCTTTTGGGCGCCAACATCGTCCAGATTGGCGCCTCGGCGATCGCGGCGAGCATTTTCGTCGGTCTCTATGGCGATTTAGGGCCGCTGATCACGACCATCGTGCTGACGCCGCTTTTGCTCATTTTCGGCGAAGTGGGCCCGAAGACCGTCGCGATTACATTTGCCGACAACATCGCGCGATTTGTAGCGGGACCGGTGCAGTGGATGGTGCGGATGTTGTCGCCGATCATCATATCGGTGCAATGGATCGTGAACAACACTCTGAAACTGTTCGGCGTGAGCGTTGATGAAAATGTTGATGTGCTCTCCGCCGCGCGCGCGGAGATCGCCGGCGCCGTTGAGCTGCATGCGGAGGAGGGCGGAGTAGAAGCTGAAACACGTCACCGCCTGCTTGGCGCTCTCGATCTGTCCGAACTCACGGTCGCTGACGTCATGATCCACCGCAAGGCGATCAAGATGCTCGACGCCGACGTGCCGCCGCGTGAAATCATCGCTCAGGCGATGGCGTCATCGCATACACGCTTGCCGCTTTACCGCGACGATCCAGAGAACATTGTCGGCGTGCTGCACGCGCGCGATCTCTTGCGCGCGGTGTCTGAGCATGGCCGGGACGGATTCGTCATCGCGGATGTGATGCGTGCGCCATGGTTCGCGCCAATGACGACGAGCGCCGAGGATCAGTTGGCCGAATTCCTCCGTCGGCGCGAGCACTTCGCGCTGGTGGTGGACGAATATGGCGCGTTGATGGGGCTGGTCACGCTGGAGGACATTCTCGAAGAGATTGTCGGCGACATCAAGGATGAGCACGACATCGCCGTGCAAGGCGTGCGCCCGCAACCCGATGGCTCGGTCAATGTCGATGGTACGGTGCCGATTCGCGACCTTAACCGCGCGATGAATTGGGACCTGCCTGACGAGGAGGCTGTCACCGTCGCTGGCCTCGTCATTCACGAGGCGCAAGCGATTCCAGAACCTGGTCAGCGCTTTGCTTTTCACGGGTATCGCTTCCAGGTGCTGCGCCGGCAGCGCAATCAGCTCACTGCGCTCCGCATCGAGCGCGAACCCGACCGCGAGGGAATGGACGCAGGCTAGGCGCGGGCGCCGAAAGCGTCACTGTTCGGCGAGCCATGCCGCCACCGCTTGAATCACCACCCAGGCGGGAGGAATCAAAAAGCCGATCGTAGCCGCGACGACGATTGCGAGGACACCGCGCCAAAGCGCGCGCAAAATGCGACGCTTGCGCCCCACCACGCGGTACTTGGCGTCGATGACCGCCGCTTCGTCGACCGGCGTGTTGGCGACTTCGCGCAACGGTACTGGTTTGGGCCGTGGCATCGGCAGGGAGCTCGCTGACAAAGGCGACAAGGATAGGGCAAAGCCCGCCGCGGCGCTGTTGCAAAGCTGCATCGCAGGCTGCATACCCCGCGCACGGTTTCAAGCGATTTGGCGGAGCAAGCAATGAGCCTCGGTCTCGTAGTCGTATTCGGCGGGTCGGGCTTCATCGGAAAACAGGTCGTTCGCGCTTTGGCCAAGCGCGGATACCGCGTGCGCGTGCCGATGCGCCGCCCGCACCTGGGGCATGAACTGCGCGTCATGGGCGACGTCGGTCAGGTTCAACTCGTGCAAGCGAACGTGCGGTTCCCAGAATCGATCGACGCTGCCTTGGACGGCGCCGACGCGGTCGTGAATCTCGTGGCGGCGCTCAGCGAAAAGGGCAAGCAGACCTTTGATGCGTTGCACGTCGAAGCGGCGCAGGCCATCGCGCGGGCCGCCGCGGCGCGCGGCATCAAGCGGCTCGTGCATATGTCCGCTCTGGGCGCGGCGGCGAAAGGCGCGAAGTATGCGCGCACCAAGTTCGCGGGCGAACGCGCCGTACGTGAGGCCGTGCCAACGGCGACGATCCTTCGCCCATCGATTGTGTTTGGTCCTGAAGACGCCTTCTTCAATCGCTTCGCGACGATGGCTACGATCGCGCCTGCTTTGCCCCTGATCGCTGGCGGCAAAACCAAATTCCAGCCTGTATTCGTAGGCGACGTCGCGGAGGCTGTGTGCGCGGCGTTGGAGAAGCGGAACGCGTGCGGGCGCGTATTCGAGTTGGGAGGCCCCAGCGTCTACACGTTCAAGCAGTTGCTCCAGTACATGACGCGCGAGATCAAGCGTCCTCGTTTGCTTGTGCCGGCGCCGTCTTTCGTGGCGCACCCGATGGGGCTGCTTCTCGACTGGACGTTCAAGTTGTTGCCGTGGGATCCGCCGCTCACCGGTGATCAGGTCACCATGTTGCAGCATGACAATATTGTCGGCGCCGATCCGCACGCTGGAACGATCGCCGATTTGGGTGTGACTCAATGCGAAAGCGTTGAGGCGATCGCGCCCAGCTATCTGTGGCGTTTCCGGCCCTATGGCCAATTTCAGACACGGCAGAACGTAGCGTGAGCGAGCGGGGTTGGGCCGTCGCCGCGAGTATTTTTGGCGCATTGACTCTCGCGACCTTCGTCGCGTTCGCGCTGCTGCCGGAAATGCACGCCGCGAGCGCTTGCCTGCCGCCTGGCTCGGTCGTGCAGTTTGAGTTGGCGCGCAATGACGCCGACATCGCCGCTTTGTTTGGCGCGCCCGACAGCGCTTGCCGCCCGCTCGCCGTCGCGGCGATGGATGCTGTGAACACGCTCGACGTGCGCTTCTTTATCCCGATCTACACGTTGTTCTGTCTTTGCGCGGTCGGCTTCTTGGCGCGCGGGCGGTTTCGAGGGCTGGCGTGGATCGGCGCCAGCGCGGCGCTGGTTGCTCTCGTGGGCGATTATGTCGAAACATTTGCGCTCCTGGACACGACGCGCGTTCTCGACGATCCCTCGGCGTTGCCCTTGTTGATGAGCGCTACGCTGCTCGGCGCGTGGACAAAATTCGCCGCGCTCGCCGTGCATGCGTTGATATGCGCTGGTCTATGCTGGACCGGAACGCCGAAACGGCGCGTGCTCGGCCTCGTGCTCTTGCTTCCCACGCCTGGAGTTTTGGCTGCAGCCTACGATCATCACGCCTTGGCGGCGCTCATGAATGGCGCGTTTGGGCTCGCCTGGGCGGCGTTGCTTATCGCCGCCGTGCTTGGCACGCTGCGGTCAAAGCCAGCCTAGAGCGAGGGCGGCGAGCACCACCGCGCCCGCCAGGATGCGATAGATCGCGAATGGGCCGAAGCCTACTCGGGTCACGAACGCCAGAAACGGTTTGACGACGACCAGCGCGGAGAGAAACGCGAACACAAATCCGATTGCGATCTCCGCGATACGATCGGGCGTGATGTAGTCTTTCACTTCGAAGAAGTCGTATACGAAAGCCGCCGCCATCGTCGGCATGGCGAGGAAAAACGAAAACTCCGCCGCCGCGCGCCGATCGAGACCGAGCAACAAACCGCCATAGATGGTCGCGCCAGAACGCGAGACGCCTGGGATGAGAGCAAGCGTTTGGAACACCCCCACGGCGATGGCGCGCCAAATCGGCGTGTCGGCGGCGTCGGCGACCTGTGGGGCAGGGCGGAAGCGTTCGATCGCCAGCATCAACACGCCGCCAATGACAAGCGCCCATGCGATGACGCTGAGACTTTCGTAAAGAACATACTTGACGAGGTCCGCCGCGAAATAGCCGATGAGAACGGCGGGCAAGAACGACAGGAACAGCATCAGGGCGAACCGGCGCGCTTCTGGCTTGCTCGGCAGCCCCAACACGACATCCATGATGCGCTGCCGGTACAGCCAAACCACGGCTAGGATGGAACCGAGTTGGATCATGACAGTGAAAACGCCGCCAGGATCATCGTAGCCAATCGCGCGGCCCGCGATCAGTAGATGGCCGGTGGATGAAACCGGCAGAAATTCCGTCAATCCCTGGAGCACGCCCAGAATCGCGGCGCGAATGAGATCAGCAGTGTCCAAGAAGGTCCCCCTTAGCCGCCGCCGTCCGGCGGACAGGGCTGACCTTGGCGGAAGCTCCGATTTGGGGCAATGCTGAAGAGCGCGGGAGAGATGTCGATGCGTCGGATAATAGTGCTGCTAAGCCTCTGGCTTTTTGCCGCTGGATTGGCGTCGCCATCGCTGGCCGATCCGGTGCCTGAACGAACGCCGGCTCGGCCAGCCGAACGTTTGACGCAACCGCCCGCTGCCGAAATGCAGGTGCATCGCGACTTCGCGAATTGGGTGCAACGTGTATCCTCGATCTTGGAGCGCGCGGGCGCTGCGAACGAATCTTTCGGCACGTTCTTCAATGCGGTTAGCCCGAACGCTTCGCGGCGTGAGATCGTCGCGTCTATCCAGGCGTTGCAGGTCACGCTGAGCGGCGCGCGCGGTGTTCTAAACACGGCGCGTCAGGAACTGAGCGCGATCGAGCCGTTCTACGCCGCCGACGCTCCCGCTGAGTACAACGCCATGGGCGCGACCATGGTGCGTGACGCCAATGCCTATGTCAGCAATATGTTGGATATGGTCGCTTTGATGGAGGAGGCCACCAATGCGGTGCTGATGAATGACGGCGCCGCGTTCAACCGCATTGCGCCGCGCCTTCTGGCGAGCGCGACTCTGCTAATTGACGGCCAGATTCTTACATTGCGTTCGCGCCAGCAACTGATGCCGCGTGAGGAAAGCGTGCATCACAGCATCGGCGCCATGATCGCGCTGTATCAAGGCATGCGAGCCTTGGCTCTTCCGGATTCAGCCGATCGTCCCGCGCAACTTCAGGCCGCCGCCGCTGACGCCGCGCGCTGGGGCGAAAGCGGACGGGCGGCGCTTGCCGAGCAACGCGCGTTGCTTGACCAGTTGGATGGTCGCCAGCGTGCGCTGTTGGCGCAGATGTTTGGGTTGGAGGAGGCATCCTACCAGATCAATGACCGCGTTGTGGCGCTGCTGCGTCAAGCGGAAACGGATTCAGCTTCCGGCGTGGATTATTCAGTTTTGCACGGGCGCTATGTGCAGAACCTCGCCAATCTGGAGTCTGAATACATCACCATCGGACACCAACAGGTGGCGCTGTTTCAGCAATTCACCCAGTGATCGGCGTCGGCGCACTCAAGCAGTATGCATGCAGTCTCGGATTTGACGCCGTCGGCGTCGCTTCGATTCCGCGCGATTGGCGTGCGCGTGGCGCGCTGGAGGCGTTCCTGGCGGACGGGCGTCACGGCGACATGGCCTGGATGGAGCGCTCCGAGAGGGCGCATCCCAACGCGCTTTGGCCCGAGGCCCGCGGCGCGATCGTGGTCGGGCAGAGTTATGCGCCCGATGACGACTCCATCGCGCTGCTTTCACGGAGTGGCGAGGGGTTGGTCTCCGCCTACGCCGCCCGCAAAGACTATCACGATGTGCTCAAGGGAAAATTGAAGCAACTCGCGCAATGGCTCGCGCGTGAAGCGGGCGCGCAGGTCAAGGTTTTTGTCGACACCGCGCCGCTTCAGGAGAAGCCGCTTGCGCAGCTTGCAGGCCTGGGCTGGCAGGGCAAGCACACCAACCTCGTTTCGCGCGAGCATGGGTCATGGCTTTTTCTCGGCGTTCTTCTGACGGATGCGCCCATTGAAAGCGACACTGAGCACGAAGAGCGCTGCGGGACCTGCCGCGCGTGCCTCGACATCTGCCCCACGCGCGCCTTCCCAGCGCCCTATCAACTCGATGCGCGGCGCTGCTTGGCGTACCTGACCATCGAGCACAAAGGCCAAATTCCGCATGCATTCCGCAAGTCGATGGGCAATCGCGTGTTCGGCTGCGACGATTGCCTCGCGGTCTGCCCTTGGAACAAATTCGCGGCCGAAGCGCGCGAGAACCGGTTGAGCATGCGCGCTGATCTGCGCCTGGCCCCGCTTGCGATCCTCGCGGCGCTCGACGACGGCGAGTTCCGCGCGCGCTTTGCTGGGACGCCGGTTAAGCGCACGGGCCGAGACCGCTTCGTACGCAACGTCTTGTGCGCCATGGGAAACTCGGGGGACCCCAGCTTGGCTGAGGCGGCGGAGGCGCGGTTGGGGGACCAATCGCCGCTCGTGCGCGGCATGGCTGTATGGGCGTTAAGCCAGTTGCTTGACGCGGACACCTTCGCTGCCCTCAAATCGAAGCGGGCCGCTGGGGAGCCGGACCCCGGCGTGGCCGAGGAGTGGGGAGCATGAGTTCCGAAGACGCCGACCGGGGCTGGGAGCCAGTAGACCCCGAAATTCCAATGCCGACGGGCGATCGGCGCGCCGATCGCATCCGCGCGCGCGACGCGCGCACGAACCTTGATCTGGATTTGCGCCGCATCAAACGCCGCAAGCGTTTTGGATTGCTGATGACGGCGTTCACGGCGTTGTTTGTCGCGTTCGTGTTGGCGCCCGTCACGTGGGTCGCCGCCTATGGTTTTCTAGACGCGCCATCGACAGTGCTGATGATCCAACGGGCGGCGGAGGGACAAACCATCCGGCATACGCCGGTGCCGCTCTCGCGCATGTCGCCGCATATCGTGCGCGCCGTCATCGCGGCGGAAGACGCGAACTTTTGCACCCATGACGGCTTTGACCTGGAGGCGATCCAGGACGCCATGGAAGCGAACGCGCGTGGTGGCCGGGTACGTGGGGCGTCAACGGTCAGCCAGCAAACGGCGAAAAACCTCTTCCTGTGGCCAGAGCGTTCGTGGTTGCGCAAAGGGTTCGAGGCGTATTTTACCTCGCTTATCGAATTCATGTGGCCGAAGCGCCGCATCATGGAATCGTACCTGAACGTCGCCGAGTGGGGTGATGGGAACTTTGGGGTGGAAGCCGCTGCGCAAGCGCGCTTTGGCGTTTCGGCGGCCGATTTGACCCCCTTGCAGGCCGCGCGTCTTGCCGCCGTGCTGCCGAACCCCAACCGATGGCGCGCGGATACGCCCGGCCCCTACGTTCGGAGACGGGCAGCGACGATCGTCCAGCGGGCGGCGGTCGTCCGCAATGAGCACATGGCCGATTGTGTGCTGGGGGCCCAGCGGCGCGCCGATAGTGCGTGATGGCGGCAAGTGCGCTAGGAAGACGCGGGCAGGGGGTAAAAAGGGGGTAGGGGATGATTTGGCTTCAATGGCTGGGTGCGGCGCTGCTTGCGCTCGTGGTGATCTATTTCATTTGGAAATTCTATTCCACGCGTGCCGACTTCACGTTCATGACCCACAACGATCAGGGCTTTAAACGCGCCCTGAAGGGGCGTGGGTTCATCATTGATCCGGAGGAGTTCATCGTCAAAGGCGCTACGGCGCCGACACTGGAGTTTGTCGCGCTCGATCCCGCGACGGGCAATCGCAAGATGGTGCCGCTGCTCAACCAACGATCGGGCGCGGTGAATCTGCGCCCGCAATATTGCGTGCCGCTGCCGTTCACCGCGATCACGGCGGACAATCACACGCTGGTTGTCGAGGCGCGGGTTCAGTTCAGCATCAATCGCAGCAAGATGTTTTTTGTCTACCACGTGCAGGATTTCGGCCTCGCGCTGGAAACCCGCCTTCAAAGCGCGGTGCGCGCGGAAGTCGGCAAACGTCAAGACCAGGAGCTGCGCGCCAATCTTCATGAGGTTGAAGAACAGGCGATCAAGCGGCTGCGGCAAGCCGAGGAAGACGGGGACGAAGCGCACGAGGCGGGCATCGCGCTAGGCGTCAACTTCCACACCATGAGCTTTACCTACACCGCCGCGGATGAGTTCGCGGCGCAAGGCGGCGTGGCGACGGGCCTTGGCGCGGTGTCCGCGTCGGGCGAGCAAGGCGCGCACTCCGCTGGCCAAGCGCCAGCTGCTGGACGTGCGCTCACCCGCGCGGGCGCTCTTAGTTTACGGCCTCAGCAGCTTGACCAGTTCGCTGACGTCTTCAGGCACCAGACCCCGGAATCGACGGCGGCGATGCTGGCGGTATTGGAAATGCAAACACGCCAAAACATCGCCGAGGCGCTGGCGGCGTCGGGCCAGCTGATCGTCGTGACGCCGCAGGAACTCGGGTTGGCCGGCGCTACGGTCCAAGGCCAGATACTGGCGCGCGTGACGGGCCAAGGCGCGGGCGGTCCTGGCTGAACTGCGGGCGCCGACTTGCGGAGAAGGCCGGGCTCCTGCCAAGAGGGACGCGCGGCGCGCGCGCCGCGCGGGGGACTGGTAGCGACCTATGAAGCTTGTGCTGATCATCGCGGCGTTCGTGGGGATGGTCGTCCTCTGCGTAACGGGCTGGAACTATGGCGGCGCGGGGGGCTTGATCGGCGGCGCCATGGGCTTCGTGTTGCGATTGGGCGGCCGCGGCCTGGACTGGGGTGAGCGGCTGGGAAACGCCTATGTGGGCGCTCTCATGGGCATGCCGGTGGGGCTCATGATCGGCGGCGCCTTCACGCTTGGCGTCCCCTACCTTCTCACGGCGATCAATAACGGCGCTTGAGCCGAACAATCGCCGCACTCGCGACCAACTCACATTCCAAATTTTTCGCATATCCGTTGTGCGGGAGCTTAAGCATGCGCGTCGTCGCCGCCGTTCTCGCTCTGTTGGTTGTTGCGTCCTTACAAGCTTTTGCGCAAGTCAAAGACCGGCCGAGCACGGCATCGCAGATCGATTACCAAGGGTTTCGCGGTCTCGCCGCCGAAGTTGAGCCGCTGCGCGCCGCGCGGCTGGTCACCCTCGCGGACTTTCAGCGCATGGCGCGGGAGCCGGCCACGATCATTCTGGATGCGCGGTCAGCCGACGCATTCGCCGAAGGACACATCGCGGGCGCGATCAATCTGCCGTTCACCGATTTCACAGATGCCAGCCTTCGCGAGGCGTTGGGCGATCCCGATGTTCGCATCTTGATTTACTGCAACAACAACTTTTCCAACAACGCGCGTCCCGTCGTGTTGAAACGTGTCGAGCTGGCGCTCAACATTCAAACGTTCATCAACTTGCACGGTTATGGCTATCGCAATGTCTATGAGCTCGGCGATGTCGTGGATTTCAACGATCCCGCCGTGCGCTGGGTTCGCGGCTAAGGACTGGCGTCCCGCGCAAAACTCGGTTTAGTGCGCCTGCATGGAAGCGGAGGGCGCGATGCGCAGACGTGAGATGTTCCTAGGGCTCGGCTTGGTCGCGCTTGGCGCCTGCCAACGCGAGCCCACCCAGACGCCGAACGGTGAAGCGCCGGCGGCGGCCAACTTCCCAGACCCCGCCGAAACAATCGCGCCGCTTTATGACCGCTATCGCAGCGATCCCGCCGTCACGACCTTTCCAGCCTTGATCGACCAAGCGCCGTGGAGTGCGGACTTGCGTTCCAAGCTGGAAGCTATGATGGCGCGGTCACAGACGGCGGAAGCGCCCATCCTCGATTTCGACCCGTTCGTGAACGCCCAGGACTGGCGGATATCGTCCGTCGCTGTAGCGACCGAGGGCGTAGTGGCCGAGAGCCACGCGTCGGTGCGCGCGCGCTTTGTCAATGGCTCGACCTCTGATGAGGTGGTGTACGATTTGATTTGGGAAGGCGGCGCATGGCGTGTCGACAATATCCGCCATTCAGGGTGGGATTTGCGCCAGATCGTCGGCCAGGGCGCTTGAACGCAAACGGGCGGCGTTGATCACGCCGCCCGCTCGTCTTTCACAATTGAGTTTTGCCTACTCGGCGAAAACCCGCACGGTCGCCGTGCGGCGACGGAAGCTGGTTTCCTCGTACAACATCGAGATCGTGGTGATGTTGCGATCATCGCCATTGAGGTCGATTACGCGGGTGCATTGTCCGGCGCCGATGCGTTGGCGGACGCTGACGTCCTGATGTCCGCCGTTCGCGTAGCGAACATCGAGATCATAGAAATGGACTGGATTGCGATACACGCAAAGCTTGATGCGTTCGAATTGGCGTGGGCCCTCGACGACGATGGTGTCGCGATCAGTGTGGTCGCGCACTTCACGAACGCCGATTTGTGTCCAAGCGGCGGCTGGTGTGGCGCACGCCGCCAGAGCCAAAAACGCGCCTGCGAAAACTGCCTTCATTGTCATTGTCGCCTCCCGAGCGATTTGCTTCCCTCAGCAAGTCTAACGGCCCTGTAGGAATTGTCCGTCGCGGGGACGAAAGAATTTTTGCGCTATTGCTCGCTTACCGGTTCCCCGGTGCGACGGCTTTCGCGCACATGTCCCAAAATCAGATAGTTATCGACATTCGCCGGCTCGATCTGGGCGGCCGCGAGCGCATCGGCCTCGGCGAGATCGTACGCGCGCTGGTGCATGCGGGCCGATGCACGCAACCGCAAGGCGAGGGCGTTGTCGCGGCGGATATCGATGGAACGGGACAGGTCCTCCTCGGCGTTTCGCCAATCCTGTTCCATGGCGTAGGCGCGGGCACGGTCAATCAGCAGGTCGGGCAGCTGTGCTGGATCGCTTTCCATGACAGCGATGGCCCGGGTGAAGGCGCTGCGGCCGCGGGCTGGGTCGCGCGCAAGCAGCCAGGCATTGCCCGCCTGGCTGAAAAGCTCAGCCTGGAGGGCGGTTTCGGCTGGGTTTACAGCGCTGCCAAGGGATTCAAGGCGCCGCGCGCCCTCATCGGCGCGGTTCTGGGCGATCAGCGCCATCGCCGCGCACCGGTAGGCGCTCAGGGATTGGCCCTCGCTCGCCCAAGACATGGCGTCTTCGTATGCGCGCGCGGCGTCTTCATCGATGGACGCGACGCATTGGGCGAAGCGTTGAGCGTTAATCGCAGCGGCGCCGCCGGAGGTTGGCGCGCCGGACTGAAGCACAGCGATCGGCAAGAGCAGCGCGGCAAGGGTCGTGAGCATGATGAACGGTCTCCCCGCGTCGTCCCCGACCGACGCCGTCAAAAGCGATGCCCCAAGCGAGGCTGAAATCCAAGCCTCGGCATCAGGTCCGGTGCGTCTAGGCGCCGTCGTTTCAGTTTCGGCCTCGACATTGGCCCAAAGCTTGCGTCTCAGGGACGCTGTTTGCGCCTTCGGTTTTTCCGTCGTTAACCACTTTTCGGGTCCATGTCGGCAAAACCGTTGTCAAACACATGCTTAGCGGAAATGAGCCTCCGCGTCGCCGGAACCGAAGCATTGCAAGAAGGTCACATCCTATCAGTTCTGCAGGTGACACCTGAGCTTAACGCTGGCGGCGTTGAGCGGACCACGCTTGAAGTAGCCGAAGCGATCAGCCGCGCCGGGGGGCTCGCTTTGATCGCTAGCGCCGGCGGCCGCCTCGAGCCAAATCTCGAGGCGGCCGGCGGCGAATTGGTCCGGTTGCCCGCGCACAGCAAGAACCCGCTGACCGTTTTCGCCAATGCGCTGCGCATGGCGTCCATCGTGAAACGACGCGGCGTTCAGATCGTGCATGCGCGGTCACGCGCACCGGCCTGGAGCGCGCTGCTCGCGGCGCGCTTGGCGGGTGTTCCGTTCGTCACGACTTTCCATGGGGTCTACAACGCCAAATCAGGGCTCAAGCGGTTCTACAATTCGGTCATGGCGCGCGGCGACATCGTAATCGCCAACTCAGAGTACACGCGCGAGCATGTGCTTCGCCACTATGATGTCAGCCCCGATCGGGTAATCGCTATCCCGCGCGGCGTGGACATCGAGGTCTTTGACCGCGCTAAGATTCAAGAGCCAGAAATCGCGGCGCTGCGCACCGCCTGGGGTTTGGCCCTCGATGACGCGCGCTGCGTCGTGATCGCGCCAGCGCGACTGACCCGTTGGAAAGGTCACCGCGTGCTCATCGACGCGATCAAACAGATCGAGACCCGCCGCCCAGGCGGTTTGAGGGTGATCATCGCGGGCGACGCGCAGGGGCGGCGTGCATACGTGGATGAACTCAAGGCCGCCATTCGCGCTTCAGGACTGCAAGACGTCGTGGCGATCGTCGGTCACATCGGTCATATGGCGGCGGCGTTCGCGGCGTCGGACATCGCGGTTTTTCCCGTCATTGAACCAGAAGCTTTCGGGCGTGGCGCGGTCGAGGCGCAAGCCATGGGCTTGCCGGTTATTGCGTCTGGACTAGGCGGCTACACCGAAACGATCGTCGAGGAGGAAACTGGATTTCTGGTTCCACCCGGCAACGCGGACGCTCTGGCGGTCGCAATCGAGCGCGCGATCGACGTGGGGCGCGATGCGCGCGCGGCGATGGGGCGCAAGGGCAGTGAACGCGCGCGCGCGCTTTACGCCACATCCGCGCTGCAATCGGCCACATTGGCGGTGTACCTGCGTCTCGTTCGTCAGCGTCGCGGCGCAAAGTTGTGAATCGTTACAGTTAGACAGTTTTCGAAGCGACCGATTCGGAGGACAATGCGGAATGGTGTGGCGCAAGCAGAGCGCGGTTGCTGATAACGAAACGAACGCGCCAAAGCGCGTGCTCGTGATTCAACTCGGCGGCCTTGCCGAGTTCGCTTACGCGCTCGCAGCCGCCAAGTGCATCCGCGAAGCCCATGTGGGCGCGCGCATCACATTGCTCACGACGGAAGTGACGCGCGAACTCGCCGAGAAGGCGCCATTTTTCGACACCGTTGAGGCTGATGGGAAGCCGAAGGAACCGCAAGCGATCACCAAGCTGATCGCGCGCATCCGAGCCGCGAAGTACGACATGATCTACGACCTCGAAGGGTCTAATCGCACAAGCAACTATTTCCAGGGGTTGCGGCCTTGGCCGCCGAGTTGGTCTGGTCCAACCCAAGGCGCGAGCCATCCGTTCATCGATCCGGACCGGGCGCACCTGCATCCCTTGGATCGGTTGGAGCGGCAGTTGCGGTCCGCCGGCGTTGCTGTGAACGGCCCCCTGATGTCGGACTTGTCATGGGTACGCGGCATGCTGCGGGATCCGCCGCGGCTGCAGCCGGACTATTTCGGCATTCGCGGACCCTACATTGTCCTGACGCCCCGCGGGTCGAGTGCGGAACCCACCCGCCGCTGGCCGGAGGCGAAGTACATCGAGGTCGCCCGGCGCGCCGCACAGGCCGGCGTCACGCCGGTCATTCTTGGCGGCGAGACCGAACGTCCGGTCGGCGCCGCGGTCGCAAAGGCCGAACCCCGCGCCAAAAACCTGGTCATGCGCCCTGATGTCTTTCAGACCGTCACCCTGTTCGAGCGCGCTTCCTTCGTTGTCGGGGACGATGTGGACTTGATGCACCTGGCCGCCGCCGCCGGCGCCCCCTGCTTGGCGCTCCTGTCGGCCCTCCATCAGCCAGAACGGTCGGCGCCGCGCGGGCGGGGAGGGGTCATTCTCTTTACCGCCGCCGTGGTCGCGGATTTGCCCGTCGAGCAAGTTGAACGGCAATTGCGTAATTGCGGGATCATTGTTCGCGCCGCGACGGCTTGATGCCGGGGCGCGTCCAAGCGATATAGGGGCCTCCTGAGTCCGCGCTTTCTTGAGGCGCGGGCTCGGTGTTTTTCAACAACGACAGGAGAAGGCCCGATATCCAGACGACCCTATGCAGCGCCGCCCCCCACCAAGGACGGGCCGCGCGTGAACGAGGAGATCCGCGGCGTGCCGCGCGTGCTCCTCATCGACGCCGAAGGAGAAAAGCAGGGGGAAATGCCGATTTTCGCGGCGCTCGAAGCCGCGCGTGAAGCTGGCCTCGATCTTGTCGAGGTGGCCCCTAACTCAAACCCGCCTGTCTGCAAAATTCTCGACTACGGTAAGTTCCGGTTCGAGGAGCAGAAGAAAAAGGCCGAAACGCGCAAAAAGGCCAAGCGGATCGAACTCAAGGAAATCAAGGTTCGTCCGAACATTGACGACCATGACTACGAAGTGAAGATGAAAGCCATTCACCGCTTCTTCGAGGAAGGCGACAAGGTGAAAGTCACGCTGCGCTTCCGCGGTCGCGAAATGGCGCATACGCATCTGGGCATGGAATTGCTCGAGCGCATGCGCTCGGAACTCGATGGCATCGCCAAGGTCGAGCATGAGCCGCGCTTCGAGGGTCGCCAGGTGGTTATGGTGATGGCGCCGAAGGCCTCATAAGCGGCGGTTCAGCTTCAGCCGCGCTCTATGTAGGCCTTAATCCACGGAGCAAAATGCATGCGCGCTGTTCTGTTCGCGGCCCTTCTGCTGGCGTCTTGTGCCCAAGCAGGTGGCGCGCCCGCGGCGCCTACCAGCAGCGCGGCGCTACCCGAAGAATACAGCGCGAACCTGTCGCGGCTCGATCAAGAATTGCGAATGCCAGGGATCGTCGCCGTCGGCATCGGCGAGACCGCCGATCTCGGCGACGGCCTCCGCGTGCGCCCGATCGAAGTGGTTCAAGATAGCCGGTGTCCGGCCAACGTGGATTGCGTTTGGGCGGGCGTGCTGCGAGTCCGCGTGGCGGTCGCGGGTGATGGTGAACGCGTGATCGCGCTGCGCGAGCCGGCGACCGCGTCGCGCGGCGCCTTCGTGCTTGAGGTTGTCTCGCCGAGCCGCTGGTCCCCTCAGCCCGAGCCGGGCAGGCCCTACCGTTTTGGTTTTCGTCGCGTTTAGCCGCGGGTGAAACGCCGACGGATTGTCATGATCCACATGTTGCCGATGAGCGCGGCGAAAGCGACTCCAAAGCCGATCCAGTTGAGGAGCGGCGCCAAGCCACGGTTTTCGTCGAGTAAGCTGGCGGCGCGCTCATCCGCGCCTTCGCGAAGCGCGGCGTCGCGGGCCTGGATCGCTTGCTCGCCGACCAGTCCAAAATCCAGGTTGGGGGGCAGTCCAAGCTCGACCGCCGACAGGCCCGCCAGGGCCGGAAGCTGCGCGGGTGAATAAATCGCGTTCACCCCAAAAGCGATCGCCAGCGCCGCCAACACCGCCATGAGCCAGCGCGAGCCCGCGATCGCGGACAACGATCCGGTCAGCTTGGCTTTTTCGGCCCGGACGAGGGCTTTCGCTTCTTCCAGCGATTTGGGCGCTTCCATCGGGCTGTCCTCCAGCGCCCAGACTAGCCCCTGGGCGGCTTGCGGGGAAGGCGAACGCCGTGCTACACGCCCGCCCTTCTTTGGGTGGCCCGGCGAAACGGCATGCCGTGGCGACCTGTTTGGCGTCTTCGGACGCTTCTATCCGTTTGGAGGATGAAATGCCGAAACTGAAGACCAAGAGCGGCGTGAAAAAGCGCTTCAAGCTCACGGCTTCGGGCAAGGTGAAGGCCGGCGCCGCCGGCAAGCGCCACCGCCTGATCAGCCACAACGCAAAGTACATCCGTCAAAATCGCGGCACCGACGTGTTGGCCGAGCCGGACGCGAAACGCGTCAAGCTTTGGATTCCGTACGGCCTCGACTAATTCTCAATTTGACGGAGTACGACAATGGCCCGCGTTAAGGGTGGCGTGACCGCTCACGCTCGTCACAAGAAAGTTCTGAAGAAGGCGAAGGGCTATTACGGCCGCCGCTCGAACACGTTCCGCACCGCGAACGCGGCGGTGGAGAAAGCCGGCATCTACGCCTATCGCGATCGCAAGGCCAAGAAGCGCACGTTCCGCGCTCTCTGGATCCAGCGCATCAATGCGGCTGTGCGGGAAGAGGGCCTCACCTATTCTCGATTTATCAGCGGGCTGGTGAAAGCCGGCATCGAGCTGGACCGCAAGGTGATGGCCGATATCGCGATGAACCAGCCCGATGCTTTCAAGGGCCTGGTCTCTCAGGCTAAGAGCGCGCTGGCGTAAGCTCAATCCGGGTAGGATTGCACCCATTCCCGGATTGGCCGAAGGCCAAGTCCGGGACCCATGAACACCGGACAGCGTCATTGGAGCGCGAAGCGCTTCTTGTATGTATTGTGTTCATGGGTCCCGGGCTCGCCGCTTCGCGTCGCCCCGGGAAGGGGTGTGAGTGATGAACGCAAATACCACCGATCTCACCGCGCTCGAACGCGATCTGATGGCGCGGATCGCCGCCGCTGGCGACGACGCTGCGCTTGAAGCGCTGCGCGTCGAAGCGCTTGGCAAGCAGGGTTCGATCTCGGGCCTGATGAAAACGCTGGGGTCGATGAGCCCGGACGAACGCAAGGCATTCGGCCCCAAGCTCAATGCGCTGAAGGACAAAGTCACCGAGGCGATCGTCACCAAGAAGGCCGCGTTCGCCGAAGCAGCGCTCGATGCGCAGCTGAAGGCCGAGGCCGTCGATGTGACGCTGCCGCCGGTCAAGCCCCGCATTGGCACGATCCATCCTGTGTCACGCGTGATGGAAGAGCTCGCGCAGATTTTTGGCGAGATGGGCTTCACTGTCGAAGAAGGCCCCGACATCGAAACCGATTTCAACAATTTCACCGCACTCAACTTTCCACCGAAGCATCCCGCGCGGGAGATGCACGACACCTTCTTCATGAACGCGACGGATGAGCAGGGCGCGCGTAAAGTGCTGCGCACGCACACCTCGCCTGTGCAAGTGCGCACCATGCTGAAGCAGAAACCGCCGATCCGTATGATCTGCATGGGCCGCACTTATCGCTGCGACAGCGACGCCACGCACACGCCGATGTTCCATCAGATCGAAGGTTTGGTGATCGATGAAACCACCAGCATGGCCGATCTGAAGAGCGTGCTGGTCGCGGCCATCAAGGCGTTCTTCGAAGTCGACGACGTGCGTTTGCGCTTTCGCCCACACCACTTCCCATTCACCGAACCGAGCGCTGAAGTCGATGTCGGCTGCGATCGCTCCGGCGGGCAAGTGAAGATCGGCGCCGGCGAGGATTGGTTGGAGATTCTGGGCTCCGGCATGGTGCATCCGAACGTGCTCAGGAATTGCGGCATCGATCCGGAGAAATACCAAGGCTACGCGTTCGGCATGGGCATCGATCGCCTCGCGATGCTCAAATACGGCATGCCCGATTTGCGTGACTTCTTCGCTGCCGACACGCGCTGGCTGAAGCACTACGGCTTCTCGCCGTACTTGCTGCCGGGCTTGGCGCAGGGGGGGGGGTGATGTCGCGCGCATCCATTGGAAGTGACGTTGTCGGGATCACACTGTTTCCGACCACCGTCGTCGAGATTGAGCATCTTGATTGCAGCGGTTGGGAGGTTGACGGCACATTTCAGACCGGACGCTTGTCTGGTCGTTTTCTCACGACCATTTCCCAACCCTTTATGCGCTCATTCATCGAGCAACTTGACACGATGCGGACATCATTGACCGGCGAGGCCAAACTTCGAGGTGGTTTCAACCATTTGCCCGACCTGGATCTTCGACTGAAGATCGAGCGACTTGGTGGAATTCAAGTCGCACTTCAGATCAATCAGAACGGGGAGTATCTCGCGGAAACTGGATTTGAGATCGATCAGTCATTTCTGCCGTCTGCGATCGCGTCGCTCCAAGAAGCATTTCCGGTGCAACAATGAAATTCACACCCTCGCGGCTCAAGAAGCACAACGCCCCCCTCCCCCTAGAGGGGGGAGGGGTAGGGG
>ERZ761602.532-NODE-532-length-81404-cov-6.428057_pt1 | contig 81404 bp, 56 predicted proteins | sample MGYA00512165_ERZ761602 | MGnify/ENA primary metagenome ERZ761602 (study PRJEB28899, sample SAMN02445085) | bioreactor sludge metagenome | biome: EBPR sludge; isolation source: Thorneside wastewater treatment plant | place: Australia: Brisbane, Thorneside Wastewater...
GAACGCTCAGCGCGATCAGTGCTTGTGCAGGTGGCCGTCGCCGTGCTTGTGGCCGTGCTCGGAGTCCAGCTTGTGGCCCGGGTTGGCAAAGCAGTGTTCCGCGTACTCCACCAGGGCGCGCACCGGGCTTCCCGTCGGGCTCTTGGCATTCCAAAGCCCCCAGTTGTCGCCGTCGTAGAGGGCGCTGCCGGCAATGTCAAGGTGGACCCACTTCTGGCCCTCGTCAACGAACCGACGCAGGAACAGCCCGGCCGTGATGGTGCCCGGGTTGCCACCGATGTTCTTCATGTCCGCCACGGGACTGTCCAGCAGCTTGTCGTAGCAGTCAGGCAGAGGCAATTCCCACACGTTCTCGCCCACGCGGTTGAAGGCGTGCTCAAAGTGTTCGATGGTCTCGGCGTCGTTACCCATCATGGCTACAAACTTGCTGCCTACAGCCACAACAGCCGCGCCCGTGAGGGTCGCCATATCGACCACCACGCGGGGCTTGTAGTTGCGCTGGGTGTAGGTCAGGGCGTCGCAGAGGATCAGACGGCCCTCGGCGTCGGTGTTATCGACTTCGATGGTCTGGCCGCTCATCGAATGCAGTATGTCGCCCGGGTGGTAAGCCGTGCCGCTGATTTCGTTTTCAGTCGCCGGAACCACGCCCACGGCATTGATCGGCAGCTTGAGCGCGGCGATGGCGCCCAGCGCGCAGATCGTCGCTGCGCCGCCGCCCATGTCTCCCTTCATGCCCAGGCTGTTGGGCTTGATGTTGTAGCCGCCGGTGTCAAAGCACAGGCCCTTGCCCACGTAGGCCAGGGGCTTGTCGCCCTTCTTGCCGCCGTTCCACTCCAGGATGATCAGGCGCGCGGGATCGGCGCTGCCCGCGTTGACACCCAGGAAGCTGCCCATCTTCAGCTTCTCGAGCTCCGGCTTCTCAAGCACGCGGCACTTCAGGCCGGGAATCTTGGCCGCCATGTCCTTGGCGAACTTGGCCAGGTGGCGCGGCTTCATGAAATTGCTGGGTTCATTGACCAGGTCGCGAGCGTGGCAGGTGTAGGTGGCCACGATGGCGCCTCGCTCCTGGCCGGTCTTGACTTCGGCGAGGTGCTTGGCAGGCACTCCGGCAATGAGGGTCTTCTCAACCCACACGCGCTTGACGTGCTTGTCCTTGGTGTGGTGATTCAGGAAACGATAGCTGCCAAAGATGGCGGCGTCCGCGATGGCACGGCCCAGATCGCGGGCCTTCACGCCCTCAGGCTCGCCGGCTACTTCAGTGGCCATGGCAAGCGTCTTGATCTTCTGGGCGTCGATGGAGCCATGCCGGTAAACGTCGGCCAGTGCATCGGCAATGACTTTGCCGCAAGCCTTCTCGACCTTGCCCAGGCCCAGCAGAATCACGCGATCGGCCTTCACCGCGCCCTGGGCAGGCAGCACCATGATCTGACCGGACTTGCCCGAGAAGTCGCCCTTGAGGAAGAGCTTGCTGACGGCCGGACCGCAGGCGTAGTCCTTGAGGGGGTTGTCGGATTCAAAGGCTGGAATCACCAGCGCATCGGCCTTCACGTTCTCGCTGGCTTCCTTGGCATAGCTGAAATTCATGGTCTCTCCGCAGAATTGTTCGGCGTGGGTTTATATCAAGCTGCCGCCCCGAGGGAAGCCCGGCACGCCCGGCCGCGACGCAATCCTGTCAGGCGGGGCCGCGATGATCCCGGTATCACGACGTTTTCTTCGCGTTGGGAGAGCACTTTGCGTAAGTTAACCTGATGCAAAGACCCATCGCAAAACTGGCCCTGCTGGCCGCCCTGGCGCTTACGCCGCTTCTGTCATTGGGCTCATCTCATGCACCGGCACTGGCCCAGGACAGCCCCAAGCCGCCGGCCGCAGCACAGACCCCGGCAGCGGCCTTTGGCCGGGGATTCTGGACCCACTATTTGCAGGGTAATCCGGCCGCAGCCTACGAGGAACTGGCCGCCCTGCTGAAGTCCAAGCACTCGCTGAGCTTTGACGAACACCGTGCAGCTTTGGCTCTCCTGCGCAACCTTGCCCTGGAATCGGGCGATTTGGCGCGCCTGAAGGGTGATCTGGCCGCCATGGAGACCGCCCCGGAGCGGTCCATGGCCGCTTTGACGTTCGAGCACACGCAAACCCTGCGCAAGTTGGGCCTTCACGGGGAGGCCGACCAACTGTCCGGGTCGCTGGATTATGTGACAGACTGGTGGGTCTGCGGGCCCTTCGCCAACGAGCGCGGCCAAGGCTTCAGCGACGTTCTGGAGCCCGAGAGCAAACTTGACGCCCACGCCGCATACACCGGCAAAGACGGACAGTTGTGCAGCTTTCGCCGCCTGCCCGTCAAACCCGTGGATGGAGTAGTGGATTTGGGCGCCTTGCTGCGGCCCAAGACAGAGGCCGTGGCCTTCCTCATCACTGCGCTTTACCTGGAAAGCGAACCTGCCGACAAAGAGAAAACCGCCAACGCCGCTGTCAGTGTAGGGTCAGATGGACCCTTTCGCGTATTCTTCGGTGCTGCCCACAGAGACGACAGCGGCAATCTGGTCGCGGGCGGGCCGGTATCCGGAGTCGCACTGGAAAGCGAAGCCGAGCGCAAGTTGGGCTTCGACCAGGACGATAGCTGGGTGGGCTGGCGCAATGCCGATCAACAGCGCATCGGAGGCACCCACGTATTCTCCAAGGGCTGGAACCTCATTCTGGTCAAATCGGCCGTCTCTGACGGTCCCTGGAGGATTCGCGTGCGGGCCGCAAGCCTGCCCAAGGGCCGGTTCGCCCAGACACTCAATGAAGTCCAGGAGGCCATCAAGGCCTCGGGCACTCGAGACCCGCTGGGGTTCCATCAATCTCCGGTGCGGGACGGCCAATTGGGCGAAGCGCTGGTAGAACTCTTTGCACCCGCCCTGGACCGAAACGACGGAAAAGCCCGCCGCATCCTCGCTGAACTGCAGGACAGCGCGCCGGACGCAAGGGCTGCATTGCGCTTTCTCCTGGCCGAGGCCTCCAAGAGCTCCGTGCGCGAAGCCTCGGGCCGCGAGGAAAACAGGCGCCGCGAGCTTCTGGAGCAGGTGCTGAAGCTGGAGCCCAAGGCCGCGCGCGCGGCCCTGGAGCTGGCCAAGTATTATTCAGGCACATTCCGCAATCCGACAGAGGCCGATCGCTACGCCAAGATGGCCGTGAAGCTTGCGCCCCAATGGGTGGAAGCGCGCGTGTTTGCCGCGCGCGTGGCCACGATGAAAGGCATCGACGGCGAGATTGAGCGCGAGCTGCATGCGCTTGTCGCGGAGTTTCCCCATCATCCCGCGGTGCTGCGCTTTGCGGGCTACTACCGCGGGCTGCGCGGCGACTACCGTGGCTCCGATGAACTGTTTGCGCGTTGCCTGGCAAAAGGGGATGCGACCGACGATTACTGCCGCGAGCGCCTGTACTCGCGCGCCATTGAGCGCCTGGATGTCGAGGCTGCCCTGAGGCACGCCGCGGAAACACGAAGGCTCAATCCCTTCGACCTCGACACGAGCACCGGGCTGATCCGGATCTTCCTGGCCAAGGGCGACCTGGACCAGGCCCTGGCCGAGTGCGAACGAGCGCTCAGCCTCTGCCCACGGGACGACAACTTCCTGGCCTCCCGGGGCGAAGTGCTGCTGGCCATGAGCGCCGCGCGCCCCTCGGAGGCGGCGGCCCTGCGGGCGCGTGCCGTTGAGGCGTACCGGGAAGCCCTCAAAGCCAACCCCAACCGGGCAGACCTCGCGCGCTACCTTGAGTTCATCGCAGACGACAAGCCCGAATGGGAAATCAGGCTGCAGGAGAACATCGAGGCCCGCATCCTCGACGCCCTCAAGCGCCCCCTGGATGGCAATGACCCCTACCGGATTGTCTACCGCGACGAGATCACCGTGGTGAACGAAGACGGCACGCGCAGTATCTTCAGCCAGTTCGCCTATCGCGTTTGCAACGACGACGGCCGCGAATTGCTTTCAAGCCTGGGGGCGCCCGCCTACGAAGACCAGCAGGGCCGCTGCGTCGGCGCCCGCGTCTACCGCGCGGACGGCAGCACCGAAGAGGGCCGCCGCGTCGGCGCAATGGCTGAGTTTCCGCCGCTGCGCCTGGGCGATGTGGTGCAGGTCCGCTTCCGCGTCAACGACACAGCCCAGAGCTTCTTTGGGGATTTCTTCGGCGCTATCGAGCCCCTGGCGGACTACGTGCCGGTCGATGAAGTCCGCCTGGCCTATGTGCTGCCCAAGACCCGCCGCTTTCATGAACACCTCGTCAACGGGGCCCCGGCCCGCCAGGAGAAGGACACCGGCAGCCACATGATCTGGACCTACCACGCTCTCTCGCTGCCCAAGATCGTCTACGAGCCCAGCATGCCCCCGCTGCGTCAGGTGGCCCCCACCGTACAGATCAGCACCTACCAGAACTGGTCGGACTGGGGACGCTGGTACTACAACCTGATCCGCCGCCAGCTTGAGCCCACAACCGAAATGCGCGCCAAAGTGGACGAACTCACCCGGGGCAAGACCGATGAGCGCGAGAAAGCGCGGGCCATCTACCACTGGGTCGTCACTTCCGTGCGCTACAACGCCGACTGGCACTTCGGCGTCCATGGCTACAAGCCATTCACCGCCGGCGCCATCTTCGAGCGCTGCATCGGTGACTGCAAAGACAAGGCCATTCTGATGGTCACCATGCTCGGCATTGCCGGCATCAAGGCCTACCCTGTCATCATCAACCTCGAGGAGTACCGCGGCCACGAGGACATCACACTGCCGCTGCCGCACCACTTCAACCACGCCATTGCCTGCATTGAGTTCAGTGACGGCCGGCTGCACTACGTGGACGGCACAGCAACTTTCAACGGCTTTGACGAACTCCCGGGCGCCGATGCCGGAGCCCATGTCATCATCATCAAGCCCGAGGGTGGCGTGCGCGCGCAGATTCCCGCTGTGCCCGCCGAAAACAACCGCAATGAAACACGGGCCACACTGGAATTCTTGCCGCAAGGTCGCGCGCGACTGACCGTGACCGAAACAGCCTCGGGCGACCGAGCCAGCTACCTGCGCGGCACCTACCTGCGAGAAGGCGAGCGCGTGAAGCGGCTGGAGGCCTACTGGGCGAGGCACAAACCCGGCGCCAAGGTCAGCGACGTCAAGGCCAACGACCTTTCGGACATCAACAGCCAGCCTCGCATGAGCTACGTGGTGGAGCTGCCGGACGCATACACGCTGGACGCGCGCGGGAACATCGAAATGCGCGTGGCCCTCGACCCCCTGGACTGGGTGAAGAATCTGGCACCGCAGACCAGCAGGCGTACGGACCTGGTGCTGGGGGCTGCGCGTTCGTGGCGCTATGAAGTCAGCTTCACGCTGCCCGCGGGTGTCAGGCTCGAATCCATCCCCGACGAGTTCTCGGGAGAAAACGCCTGGGGCCGCTTCCACGTCAAGGTGGAGTCCAAGGACGGTCAAGTGACCATCTCGCGCGGCTTTGACCAGTTCGGCGGCGTGATTCCGCGCGAGCGCTACGCCGAAGTGCGCAAGCTGCTATCCGAACACGACCGCGCCGAAGCCGCCATCCTGCGCATTGTCCGCTGAAGAATCGAGGCTGCCATGAGACGGATGTTTTGGCTTTTGCCGGCGCTGGCCCTGCTTCTGTGTGCTCCGTTGCAGGCCCAGGCTCAGTCCATTGATTATGAGGCCCTGGAGGCCGTGTTCCTGGACAAGTCCCTGGGGCGCCTCGATTTTGACGCCCACGCCGCCAGGCTGATCGCGGTGATCAACCGCGCGCCCGGCAGTGAAGAGGCCCTGGCCGCCCTGCGTGTGCTTCGCGAGAACGATGAAAAGCTGGCGTCCCATGCCGCGCTGGTGGACTCGCTGCGCAAGCTGGCCGACGACAACTTCCGGGCCTGCGGGCCCTACGCCCAGACCTACGTGGATGCCTACGCGCGCTTCGTCCGCCGTATTGACGCGTCAAGCCGCCCCCTGGATGTGCTTCGCGGATGGTCCGGCATCACCGAGTTTTCGGTGATGGGCCCCTTTGCCGATTACGGGGAGCCCGCCCACGACGAGGTGTACGCGCCGGAAGTCGAGTGCGACTTCGCCGGTCAGGCGCAGGGCGCCTTTGGCCGTGTTGCCTGGAGAAAACTGCCCCATTTTGACCCCCTGGTGGATCGCCTTGACCTCGACCTCCACGGCCGCCACCGCGGCTGCGCCTACTACGCCGCCACCCTGCTGCGCTGCGAGAAGCCGGGAGACGCGGTGCTGGAGCTTGAGCTCAATTGCCCCGGCAAGGTCTGGCTTCGCGGCGCGCTGCTGCTGGACTATGACACGCGGCGCCAGGACTATCCCGAGCTGGCCCTGAACCTGCGCCTTGAAAAGGGCGACAACCTGCTGCTGGTGAAAATCAGCGGGCTTTCCAGCCTGCGCGCGCGGCTGCGCACCCGCCAGGGCCAGCCGGTGCCCGGCCTGAGCGCCAGTGCGCCCCAGTCCGGCGTCTATCAGATGGCCGGCGCCGCGCCTGCGCTGAAGGCGCCGGGCGTGCGCGAAGCGGGGCGGTTTGCCCAGGAACTGCTGCACCTGAAGCTGGATGTGGCCGAGGGCATCAGGCTCCGGGCTTCCCGTGGCGAGGACGTCGCGCGCGACATGGCGCGCCTGGCTTGGCAGATCGGACTTTGCTCCCTGGCGCTGTCGCAGGCCTACCGCGCACACCGCCTCGAAACGGAGGCCGGCGAATACATGGAAGATGCTCTGGCGGCCCTGGGTTCGGAGCCCCTGGCCCGCCTGGCCTTCCTCAAGTTCATCGGCTCCAGCCCTCTGTACTCGGCCAGCGAAGTCAACGCGATCCGGCGCCGTGAACTGGCGTTGCTGACCCAGGGTGACCAGGCAAGCGCCTGGGCCTGCGTCGAGTTGGCCTCCCTGCTGGCGCGCGACGAACGCATTCGTGAGGCCGTAGAGTGCTGCGAACGTGCTGCCACACTCAGCCCCACGGCCTGGACTCTGGGACTTGATCTTGCGCAGATCTACATGCAGGTGCAGTGGCGCAGCGAGTGGCTGGCAGCGCTGCAGCAGGCCCGCAAGTTCGCGCCCGACGCACCGGGCCTGTGCCGCGCCTTTGCGCGGTATTACGAAGGCCACGAGCTTCCCGGAGCGGCACTGAAGGAAAACGAAAGCCTTGCGCGAATGTGGCCCGGCGACATGGGACTGCGCATGACGCTGATTACCCAATACCTGCGCGTGGCCCAGCCCGAGAAGGCGCTGGCGCTGGCGAAGCACCAGGTTTCCGTTTTTCCGGGAGACGACTATGCCCGCAAGCGCCTGGCCGAAGTGCATGGAGCCCTGGGCCAGCTTGACGAAGCCCTGGCCTGCTACGAAGAGCTGGCGCGGCGCACCAGCCGCCCCGAAGAATATCTCAATTCGGCCGCTGAACTTCTGCTGAGCTCCGGGCGCGAGGATGCCGGCCGCGAGATGCTGCGGCGCGTGCTGGCAGTTGCTCCGGAAGAGCACGAAGTGCGGCGCTGGTTGGCCCGACTTGAGGGCGCGAGCGACGAGTTCTGGCTGCCATGGGCTTTGCCTCTGGAGGAGGTCCAGAAGTTGAAAGCCGAAACCGCCGACTATCCCCAGTGTCCCAGCGTGCTGCTGCTGGACGAGCAGGTACAGGTCGTATACGGGGACGGCAGCTCGCAGATGTATGTCCGGCAGATCCGCAAGGTGCTGACGCAGGACGGAGTCGACGAGTTCGGTCGCGCCCAACCCAAGGGAGAGATCGTCGCTGCCCGCACCATCAAGCCCAACGGCACGGTGCTGGAGCCCGTGACTTTTCGGGGCAACCAGGTGGAGTTCCCCGGGGTCGAAATCGGTGCCTGGCTTGAAGTTGCCTACATTGTGCGCGAAGAGTCCAATCCCTTTGGCGGCGTGAACCCAGCACGTTTCTACTTCGCCGACCAGACCATGGTCGAGCCTTTCCTGATCAGCCGCAACGTGCTGGTCACCCCCAGGGGCATGTCACCGCTGGTGCGTTACCACAACTGGCCGACTTCCGATCCGCGTCTGCAACGCAGTGAAACAGCTGAGGGAGACCGCATCGTCCGTATCTGGGACGTGCGCAGCGCCGCTTACCTGGAGCGCGAACCCTTCATGTGCTCGGCTCTGGAGCTGATTCCCTGGATTGAATTCACCCGCGCGCGAGACTGGCGCGAGCGCTCCCGCGAGCTGGCAGCCGAGGGCCTGTCGCTGCTGCGCACCACCCGTCTGCTCACGGCCTTTGCACGCAGCCTGACCCGTTCCCTGCCCAGCGAGGCCCAGAGGGCCCGAGCCATCTACCAGTGGGTCAATTCCACCATTACCACCGAGGGTGACGCACGCACACCACACCAGGCTCTCAAAGCCAAGGCCGGGGACCGCAAGAAGCTGTTTGCTGCCTTGTGCCACGCCGCAGGCGTATCGCTGGGCTTTGCCTGCGCCGATGCCGCGCCGGTTTTCCGCGGGGGACAGGTGGAGGAACTGCCGGCCCCGGATTGGGCCGGCCCCGGTGAGAGCGACTTCAAGAAGTTTCTGTTCGTGGTCAAAGCCGATACCGGAGGTCTGCTGTTCATCGATCTCGACGAGCGCTTCAGGCCCTTTGGCATCTATTCAGCCCGGCTCGATCACGCTCCGGCCATTCTCTGGCGAGAGGGCAAGGTAGAGCTCATTGAGATCCCCGGCGGCGAAAAGGCGCGCGATGGCTTCTTCAATCGCACGGTTATCCGTCTCAAGGCTGACGGGTCAGCCTCCGCCAGCGGCGCCATTGAGACGCGCGGCGAACGCAGCTACGCCCTCAAAGAGATGCTCCGCAAACAAAGCCAGGAGGACCGCTCCCGTGAGCTGGAGGAGCAGGTGGCAGAGCAGATGCGCGGCTTTGACGCCGAAAGCTGCGAGTTCCCGGAGCTGGAAACGGTCGGGGCGCCGCTGATTCGCGCTTTCAGCGGCAATGTGCCGCGCTTCTCGCAATCGCAGGAGGGCAAACTGAGGTTCGCCCTTCCCATCGAGAAGATGGCGCCTCTGCTGTCTGCGTTAGTGAACAAAGAGCAGCGCCTGCATGACCTTGTGCTCGACTTTGATCTCAATCAGGGAGACGAACTGCGCATTGAAGCACCCGAGGGCTACGCCTTTGAAAGCGCCCCCCAGGACGTGTTGCTGCCCTGCGCGCCCCTGAGTTACTCGCTTTCGTTCAGCCTTGAGGGTTCGGCACTGGTCGTCAAGCGCAGGCTGGCTCTGGGCCCGGGCCGCGTACCGCCCTTTGCCTACGCGGACTTCCTGCGGGTCATCCGCCGTATCGGAGAGGTTGAAGACGTGCAGCTGACACTGAGCCGCAGCGCGGCCAAGGCGGCCAAGCCCCAGGACGTTCTCCCCAAGGCGGGCCGCAAGAAGGTTGAAGGCGAGGAAGATGACTACTAGCAATCCGCTGAAGGTCACTTTTCAGCGGACTGCCGGAGGGCTGCCCCGCCGAGATTTCGTCGCGCCGTGCCGAAATGCCGGCTAGATGGACGATGATGCAGCCTGGCGCCGGGGACTAAGACGGCTCTGCAGCGTCGTACGCGGCAATCCCAGAAGCTCGGCTGCCTTTGCCTGCTGACCATCGGCCTTTGTCAGCGCCCAATCAATGATTTCGTCCTCAAACTGAGACACCAGTTCCTTCAGCTTGACCTCCTCGCGCCCCTCCAGGTTGATGCTGAAGAGGCTCTGGGGCAGGCTGCTCACCCCTTGCCGAACCACGTAATCCGGCAGGTGCTCCACCAGGATTTCCTCGCCGCGGCAAAGCACCAGCGACGTCTCCACAGCGCGCTTGAGTTCGCGCACGTTGCCGCGCCATGGATAGGCTTTGAGAGCGCGGGCGGCCGCGGCAGAGATAGAGCAGGGGCGGGACTGGCGCGCGGAAGGCAGGGTACGCAGGAAGTGCTGAGCGATGATCAGCATGTCATCGCCGCGCTCACGCAGGGGCGGCAAACAGATCTCCAGGCCGCGCAGCCGGTAAAACACGTCATCGCGGAAGCGGCCGGCCGCTACGGCCTGCTCAAGGTCAATCTTGGAAGTGGCCACCACTCGCACATTGACTTGGACTTCGTCGTCCCCCCCGACACGGCGCAGCGTGCCGTCCTGCAGCACCCTCAACAATTTGACCTGGAGATCCAGGGGCAGATCATCGATGTCGTCCAGCAGCAGGGTTCCCCCGTCAGCGCGCTCGAAGCTGCCCTTGCGCCGCTGTGTGGCGCCGGTAAACGCACCTTTTTCGTGGCCGAACAACTCGCTTTCGGCCAGTTCACGTGGAATCGTGCCGCAACCCACGGCAATGAAAGGCTGCTTGCCGCGGTGGCTGTGTACATGCAGGGCGCGAGCCACGAGCTCCTTCCCGGTGCCGGTTTCGCCGGTGATCAGCACGGGAGCGTCGTTGTCGGCAAAGGCGTGAATGCGCTGATACACGCGCTGGATGGCCGGTGAGTTGCCCACGATTCCGCAATGGCAGTGATGCCCCAAAAGAGCGCGCAGGCTGTTGACTTCGCTTCTCGCGGCGCGCAGTTCGATGAGGCGCGAAAGACGGAAGGCAAGTTCGGGCAGCTCAAAGGGCTTGGTCAGGTAGTCGGCCGCCCCCGCGCGCATGGCCTCCACGGCAGCGTCCACGCTGCCGTAGGCGGTAATCAGGACAACGTCGATGGAAGGATGGCGGGCCTTCGTTTCCGCCAGGAGCTGCAGGCCGTCCATGCCTGGCATGCGCACGTCCGTGAACAGGAGGTCAAAGGGTGCGCGATCCATGGCCTCAAGCGCGGCCATGGCGCTGTCACAGGCGTCAGCCTGGTGGCCGGCTTCCTTGAGCATGGAGGTCAGGCAAAGACGATTGAGCCGGTCGTCATCGACGACCAAGACCTTGAGAGAGGCAGGCATGGCAGCCTCATTCCGGCACGCTGGAGATGCTGCGCGGTGCGGTTCCTGGCCGGGGAAATCGCGCCCCAATGCCCCGCGGCCAGATGCACTCTCACAGCATGCCGGAATTGTATGCGCCATACCGCCTCGACCCAAGCAGCTTTGCGTGCAACGCGCAGGAAATCCCGCGCGTTACTTTGCACTTCAAGCAGCTTTGCGTGCGCCTACTTTTCGCTGAGGCTGCGAATATAGGCAACAATCTGCCAGCGCTGCTCCTCCGTCAGGCTCGCGTCAAAGGCCTGCATGGCCGAACCGGAGATGTTCGCACCCACGCCGCCCTTGCTGATCCGCCAGAAGATGTAGCCGTCGCTCTGGGCGCGGAAGTCCGCCGCGCGCAGGTTCGTAGCCGGAGGCGTCAAGGCCTTCCCTGCGTCCGAGTTTCCGTCGGCTTCGGCGCCGTGGCAGGAAACGCACTGCGCCTTGAACAGGCCTTCGCCCGCCTTGATGGCGTCCGCATTGCCCGCCAGTGCATTCTTCTTGTCCTTGAAGTCGGCCGGCGTCTCGGGGCGCGCCTTGGCAGCCGGGCCTGAGTTCGCGGGCTTGGACGCATTGCCTCCGCAGGCCGCCGCCAGCATGGCGCAGGCCATCAGCGCCGCAGCTCCCAACCACTTCATCTGAATCGTCATGGTGCTCTCCGCATGGTCGAAATTGGAACCTACCCCGAGAGTCCATTGCAAATGCGGAGCCACTTCGGGCGGGCCCAAACGTCCCACCAAAATCACTGGCACAGACATTGCAACGCTGCCTGCAACAAACGGAATCGACCATGAGCCAGGCCACCCTCGACTTGCCCGTACCGCCGAAGTTCAAGGCGCGCGCCCCGTCGGCTCGAGTCGGCGCCGAAAGTCCGGCGCCAAGCCTCGGGCTGGCGCGCGGCTGGGCCTCCCTGGCGTTCTTTTCGCTGCTGGTGGCCGGGTTGTTTGCCTTCATCCCCGTCATCGGCCGCACACCGGGCCTGAGCCAGCTCATCGAGGACCCGACGTTTGCCAAACGCTTCCTGGTGGTCCATGTGGACCTGGCGCTGCTGGTGTGGTTTGGCGCCATGGAGTTGGCGCTGTTTCAACTCTTGCCGGCGCGCGTCGCACCCAACCCGCTGCGCAGGGGCGCCGTAATTTCGGCGTGGCTGGGCACGCTTCTGATGCTGGCTTCGTTGGTCTGGCCCGCGGAACCCGTGCTTTCAAACTACGTGCCCGTGCTGGACCATCCAGTGTTCCTGCTGGGTCTGGGGATGTTTGGCGTGGGCATGCTGGGCGGCTTCGTGACGGGACCTCTGACCCTAAGCCATGAAGAGCCGCGCTCATCGTTGCTGCTGCCGGCCGGCGCCATGCCGGGTCTTCGCGCCTGCGCCCTGGCCTTCATCATGGCGGTCATCACCATGGCCGCCTCCGCCCAAAGCCTGCCCTCGACCTATACGCGCGATCCCCTGTATCCGCTGCATTTCTTCGAGAGCACGTTCTGGGGCGGAGGCCACATCCTGCAGGTGGCCAATGTCGCGGCCATGATGTCTGCCTGGCTGCTCCTGCTCGCGCCCCTGCTGAGAAGGAACCCAATCTCGCGCAAGACGGCCACTCTGCTGTTCGCGGGCCTGATCCTGCCCCATCTGGCGGGCCCCCTGGTGGCCCTGCAGGGAGCGCAAACCGGCAGCTACTTTTCGGCGTTCACGGAGCTCATGCGCTGGGGCATCTTTCCCGCCGTGCTCCTCATGCTGGGCATCCTGATCGCGAAGCTCGTCAGAGCCTCGCGCCGCGGCGAACTGGCGACGGGCTGGTGGCGCTCGCCCGCCTTTGCGGGTTTTGCGGCCAGCGCGGGCCTGACCATCACGGGTTTTCTGTGCGGCGCCCTGATCTCGGGCTCCAATGTGCTCATCCCCGCCCACTACCACGCCTCCATCGGCGGCGTCACGGTGGCCTTCATGGCTGCGGCCTTTCCGCTCATGGAGCACCTCAAGCTCGGCAGCCTGGGTCCGCGCGCTTCGCGCCTCTCAGCCTGGCAGCCCTGGCTTTTTGGGGTGGGTCAGGTGACGTTCGTGGTGGGGTTGGCGCTGGCGGGGCTGCACGGCATGGCGCGCAAGGTGTACGGCGCGGAGCAGCAGGTCAGCACCGCGCAACAGACGACAGGACTGGCCATCATGGCCCTGGGCGGGCTGCTGGCTGTCGCGGGGGGCGGCCTGTTCGTGGCCCTGGTGATTGCGGCGTGGCGGCGCCGGCCGCGGCAAGCGCAAGACGAAACCAACCGGTCGATTGTGGAGGCGTGAACATGAGCGAAGACCAAGCAAAGTCGGAAGGCAAACAGCCGGGCTTGTGGCAGCGTTTTCTGGACAACCCCTGGCTGCTGCTGGTGCTGGGCATCGTGGTGCCCACGCTTTCGTACACGGTGTGGGGGCTGGTCGAGTGGTTTCTGCTCGAGCCTGCGGCGCTGCCCTGAACGGCCCATATTCGGATAACTGGAGCTTATTACCGTGTATGTACTTCCCACTCGCACCGACGTCGCAGGTTGGCTGGCGCTTGGCGCCGCGCTCCTGCTCTGCCTGATGGCGGCTCTGCTGCCACTCATGCTGCTGGGCCAGGGCGACTGCCGGGGCAAGGACGTGCAGCACTTCTGTGATCATCTGGCCGAGTGGTTCGGCCCCGGCAACGAAGACCGCGCCCGGTAAGCGCGCATTGCATGGAGCAACGCTATGAGCATCACCGCACCCCCCGATGACTGGTGTGAAGCGCCCCACGGAGCCGAGAAAATGTGGATCGGGCTCTCGCTGGTCTGGTGCATTGTGCTCTCGATCGCGATGCCCTATTGGCACCTCAAGGGCAAGCAGACGAGTTCGGGCGAGGCCTACAAGGTCAGCCCCGGCGACTTCAACACGCGTGTGGAGAAGTTCGTGCAGTCGCACCGCACGGGCGTCGTCGAACTCACCTTCCCCAATCGCGCACCGGAGAAGGTGCCCGTGGTCGAGCCGGACCCCGGCAGCGACATCTACCTCATCGGGCGGGCCTGGCGCTGGTATCCCGTGCTCAAACTCAAGAAGGGTGTTGAGTACCGCCTGCATGTCTCCTCCCTCGACTTCCAGCACGGCCTGTCCGTGCAGGGCGAGAAAGGACTGAACATGAACTTTCACGTGCTGCCGGGCTACGACCACGTGCTGCGCATCACGCCCACCACCACCGGTGAATTCGAGATTATCTGCAACGAATTCTGCGGCGGCGAGCACGCGGACATGCGCGGCAAGATCATTGTCGAATAGCGGGGGACCACCATGGAAAATTTCCTGCCGGGCAAGATGCGGGTCTGTGACACCACGGGCCTGCCCGTCTGCCTCGAAGCGGAACGCTTCATCAAGCTCAATGCCGTGGCCGCGGTTGTTTCGCTGCTGATCGGCGCTCTGGCCGGCATCACCATCGCTTTGACGCGCTGGGAGGTTCTGCGCTTCGTCAGCGACCTGACCTACTACCGGGTGCTCACGCTGCACGGCCTCAACATGCTGATCTTCTGGATCATCTTCATGGAGATCGCGATTCTGTACTTCGCCGGCACGACGCTGCTGAAGAGCCGATTAGCGTCGCCGGCCATGGCCTGGCTCGGCTTTGGCCTCATGGCCTTTGGTGCCATCGCTGTGAACGTGACCGTGCTGCGCGGACGCGGCGACGTGCTGATGACGTCCTATCCGCCGCTGACGGCAGACCCGATGTTCTATGGCGGCATCGTTTCGTTTGCCGTGGGAACGCTCGTCGCAGTCATCAACTTCTTCTTCACGATCTACATCGCGCGGCGCGACAAGACCTACAAGGGTTCGGTGCCCCTGGTGGTCTTTGGCGCCATCACAGCAGCCATCATCGCCGTGCTGACCCTGCTGCATGGCGCGGCCATCATGGTGCCCACCTTCCTGGCCTCCCTCGGCATTGGCTGGGGCAGCGTATCTGACATTGATCCCGCCGTGTACCGCCTGGTGTGGTGGGGTCTGGGTCACCCCTCGCAGCAGATCAACGTCGCGGCTCACGTCGCAGTGTGGTACCTGCTCGGCACGCTGACCACGGGGGCACGGCCCCTGAGCGAATCTGTCTGCCGCACGGCCTTCGTGCTCTACATCCTGTTCATCAACCTGGCCTCAGCGCACCACCTGCTGGTGGATCCGGGCGTGAGCGCTGAATGGAAAATGTGGAACACCTCCTACGCGCTCTATCTCGCCGTGCTGGCCTCCATGATTCACGGGTTTACCGTGCCGGCCTCCATCGAACTGGCCATGCGCAAGAAGGGCTACAACGAGGGTCTGTTCGGCTGGCTCAAAGCCGCGCCCTGGGGCGACCCGGGCTTTGCGGCGCTGATTCTCTCGCTGTTCATCTTCGGGTTCGGCGGCGGCGTCACGGGCGTCACGCTGGGCACACACCAGATCAACATCATCGCCCACAACACCCTGCGAATTCCCGGCCACTTCCACATGACGGTAGCGGGCGGCACGACGCTGGCTTTCATGGGCCTGGCCTATTACGTGGTGCCGCTGATTTTCCGCCGCGAGTACCCCTTCAAGAAGCTGTGCCGCTGGCAACCCTACGTGTTTGGCCTGGGCATCAGCCTGATGGCGATTGGCATGGTGGCCTCGGGCATGCACGGCGCGCCGCGCCGCACCCCGCTTTCCGGCGTAGAGGGTGCCGGCCCCTGGCTGGCGCTGCTGGGCATCGGCGGCCTGGTCACCTTCACGGGCGTCATGATGTTCGTGCTGACCACCGTGATCGCGGTGTTCTTCGGCAAGTCCAACAAGGGTCAGGCCATCGAAGGCTGGCAGGACATGGAGAAGATGAAGGCCAACCTGGCCCTCATCACCAGCGACTGGCAGCCGGGCAAGTCCGGCCTCAAGGCCAAGGGTACCGTGGCGCTGGTGCTCATGTTCCTGGCCTGGTTCGCGGTGTACTACTTCGCGAACTGGAAGGCACTGGCTGACGTGTGGCACGTTCGCTAGCCGCGCCGGTGTTGGGGCGGCAACGGGAGATTCATCATGCAACGCTCCAGGCTCATGATGTGGGTGTCAGGCGTCAGCCGCGGATTTCGCGGCTGGCGCTTTGCCGCTTTTGCCCTGACCACCCTCACGGCCTACAACCTGTTTGTGCTGGTGACGCTGTTCGCCCCGACGCCGGATGCCGAACTGCAGGAATTCGCGGACAATTTCCGGCAGTGGTGCTTTGGCTATGAGGCGGGCAGCGCGAACATCCATTACGTCATCAACTACTTCGTGGGGCCGGTGCTGCTTTCGGCGCTGATTCTGGGCGTTTGGGGGCGCGATCTCAAAACGGCGGCGGTGCGCAAACCCCGCGCTCTTCTGGCGCCGGCGTCTGCGGCGTTGGCGCTGGCCTTGGCGGCGGGCGGGCTGCTGCTGTGGATGAGCCCTCCAAGGGCCACGGCCGCGCCCGGCGCGATTCCTGACTTTCCGGCCGAGATCCTGCGCACGGCAAGGCAGCCGCAGGATTTCGAACTGACCAACCAGGCCGGGGAAGCCTTCAGGCTGACGGATTACCGCGAACGCATCGTCGTGATCACCGGCCACTACTCCCACTGCAACAAGACGTGACCGATGATTTTTGCGCAGTTGCGCAAAGTAACCGAGACTCTCTCTCCCGGCCAGCTTCGGGAACTGACCATTGCCGCCATCACGCTGGATCCCGAGCGCGACGACGTCAAGCGCCTGGCCCAGATCTCAGAGGCGCAGAAGCTCGCCCTGCCCACCTATCACCTGCTCACCGGCAGCAGCACCTCCGTGAACAAGGTGCTGGACGACTACGGCTTCATGCGCAAGACCGACCCTGAAACGGGCGAAATCGACCACAACAACCTCTTCATCGTGATCGACCGCGGCGGTCGAGTGGCGTACACGTTCACGCTGGGCGAAATCCAGCAGGCCTGGCTGATTGAAGCCCTGCACAAACTGCTCGCCGAACCGGGGGCACGCCCGTGAGCCAGGCCACGGAACAGCCAGCTCTGGAGGCCGCCACTTCTGGCAGCGTGGCGCGCCCCGCGGGCTTGTTCCGGGCCCTCGAGCGCGGCTTTGCCCGCGCCCAATCCGCGCTGGCGGCGCTGACCCCCGATGAGCTCAACCCGCTGCTGCATCTGGGCGCCGCCGCCAACACAACTCTCATGATCTCGGCGGCCAGCGGCATTCTGCTGCTGTTCTTTTACGTGCCGGCTGTGGACCAGGCCTATGAGTCCGTCCTGGGCCCGATGGCGGGCTTCCTTCGCACCCTGCACCGCTACAGTTCCGATGCCTGCATGCTGCTGGTGCTGCTGCACCTGCTGAAGACATTTGCCGCCGCGCGTTTTGCCGGCGCGCGCTGGGTGGCATGGTTCACAGGCGTTGGCCTGCTGCTCACACTCTGGCTTGATGGCTGGCTGGGTTACTGGATGCTCTGGGATGAAGGCGGTGCCCAGACCGCCATGATGTCCGCGGCCATGGTTGATGCCCTGGGCTTGTTCTCAACGCCGCTGTCGCGCGGCTTTGCCGCCCACAGCCTGCTCAACTCGCTGCTTTTCTTTGTGGTGTTCTTCTGCCACATCGCCATCCCCCTGCTGCTGGCTGCGGGCATCTGGCTTCACTTGCTGCGCATCAGCAAACCCCGTCTGCTCACGAATCGACCGCTGACGCTGGTGCTGCTGGCGAGCCTGTGCGCGGTTTCGCTGATGTTTCCGGCACCGGCCCGCGGCGAGGCGGACCTGGCCCGGGTCACCGCCGAATACGCACTGGACCCCTGGTATCAGGCACCACTGCTGCTGTACGGCCGCGTGGGAGAGGGCCTGCTCTGGCTTGCTTTCGCAGCGGGCACGCTGGGCCTGGTGGCCGTTCCCTGGCTGTTTTCGCGTCGCCGGCGCGCGCCGGCCAAGGTGGACTCGTCCCGTTGCACGGGCTGTGAGCAGTGCGTCAAGGATTGCCCCTTTGGCGCAAACTCGATGGTTGCGTTCGAGGGGCGGCGCGTCTCGCGCATTGACCCGGCCAAATGCGTGGGCTGCGGCATCTGTATCGGCTCTTGCAGCCCCGCAGCCATCGTGCTGCCCGAGCTGCCCCTGGAGGTGCTGCGCCGGCGCATTGATCACTGGTTCTCAAGCCCGAGTTCCGACCAGCTCGCCTTCGTGTGCCGGGAGTCGGCGGCGCTGGCGCCCCACTCCGTCACGGCGGAGGGCCGCCACCCGGAATTGCCGGGAGTTCGCGTCATTGAGGTCCCCTGCGCGGGCCTCGTACACCCTGAACTGGTCCAGCGGGCTCAGCGTCGCGGCGCCGCCCGCGTCGTGGTTGCCGCCTGCGGCGCCGACCCGCAGCACCGCCTGGGCGCGCAGTGGATGGAGGAACGGCTTAGAGGCGAGCGCGACCCGGGCCACAAGATCCACCTGCCCGCGCCGGAGAAACTCTGCACCCTGCGGCTGAGCGCATTTGGCCTCATGGATCTCAAACGCGCCACGGCCCCCACACCCGCGCCGGCAGCCTCGCCCCGCAAAGCCCGCTGGGTCATGGGAACGCTCTTCTGGCTGGCGTTGACTGCAGGCTGCTCTCTGGCGGGCTGGATCACTGTGGCACCCGCCAGCGTGCCGCCCAGCGAGCTTGTGGTGACTTTCCTGCACAGTGGTGAAGTCCTTCCGGACACCGGGCAGAGCGCCGGCAATGAGGTAGCCCCCCACATGCGCGGCGCGCGCACCAGCATGGTCGAACGCGCCCCTGTGGAAATGCGCGTATTCGTGGACGGCGTGGAGGTCGTGAACCGTGCCTACCTTCCCTCCGGGCTGGCGGGCGCAGGACCCAGCACCGCCCTCGAGCGCATCCCCGTGGAATTGGGCGTGCGCGAGATACGCATCGAGATCAACGACACGGGCAGGCCCGGTCAGTGGCGCCATCACGATACGCGGCGCCTGGAGTTCAAGGCGCGTGAGCGCCACGTGGCGCGCTTTGACACGGGCCGAGGATTCTCCTGGGAATGACCATGCCGGCACACGCACTTCCCGCAGTCCCCCTCGCGCGCCGCAGCCCGCTGACCCTGCTGCGCGAACTGGCCGCCCTGATCAAACCGCGCATCACGGCCAGCTCGACGTTGGCGGCGGCGGCGGGCATGGCCACCCACGGCCAGGGCTGGCTCTCACTGAGCAGCGGCGTGAGCCTGGCGGGTATAGCCGCCTGCGTGGCGGCGGCCTGCACCTTCAACATGTGGCTGGAACGCGACTCTGACGGACTGATGGAACGCACGCGCGGCCGCCCCCTGCCCTCAGGCAAGCTGGAGGCGCCGCTGGCCTTCTTCTTTGCCTGCGGGCTTGGCACAGCAGGCCTTCTGGTGCTGTCGGTGACCGCGGCTCCGCTTGCGTTGGCGCTCTCACTGGCGGCGCTGGTGCTTTATGCGTTTGCCTACACGCCGCTCAAACGCGTGACGCCCGCGGCAAGCCTCGTCGGGATTCTGCCCGGCGCCATGCCTCCCGTGATCGGCGCGGCGGCGCTGTCCCAGATCACGCCCTTGGCCTGGGCTCTGGCCGTGATGCTGGCGCTATGGCAGCTGCCTCATCTGATGGCTGTGGCATTGCGCCTGCGCGACCAGTATGCCGCTGCGAAGCTGCACACGCTGCTGGACTGGCTGGGCGAGGCCAATACGGTGAGGGTGCTGCAGTGGGGTCTTCTGGCGCTGGTGCCGCTTGCGTTCCTGCCCCTGACGGCCTCGCGCGAGCCGCTGGTGATTGCAGGCTCAATGCTCGCAGCCCTCATCGCCCTGCGCTCGGCGGTGTGCGCCTGGTTCTGCAACAGGGCCGTGTTTCAGTCGCGCCGCTTCATTCTGGACACGGTGATCTACGTGATTCCGCCGATGCTGGCCTGCCTCGCGTTCCACTGACACGGGAAAAACGGCGAAAGGCGCGAGTTCCTCGCGCCTTTCGCTGGTGGACCGAAGGGGATTCGAACCCCTGACCTATGCATTGCGAACGCATCGCTCTACCAACTGAGCTATCGGCCCACGAAGCCGTCGCGGGACTTTACTCCCGCCTGTGGCCTGCGCCAGTCGGCGCGCTTCTGTCCGGGTTCAGCGACGCGACAACCGCTCGCGCGTGGTTCTCACCCGGCGGCCAATGGCCGCCGCCCAACAGGCTACTTCCCTCAGCCACAACCCCGCTCTTCAAATATTGCGGGAGTGAACAGGGTATAAACCGCAACGTAAAGTGCAATATTTTGCCCTAAGTTTTGATGCTGCAAGGACTTGACACAACACCCCGCCCCCCTATCTTGCCCCCTTTCCCCGGCCCGCATGGACATGAGCCGCGCTATTCCCAGTCTGATTTTCATCCTCTGCGCCGTCGCGTTAGGCGCGATCATGCCCGCGCCAAAGGCTCAGGCCGCGGGACCTGAAGATGCCATGCGCGCGACGGGACTGCGCGTGCTGGGGGCCACACGAGGCTACGCCACGGCGGCGCTCTGGCTGCGGGCGGGAGATGCCTACCGCCGCGGCGATTACTTCGAGACCCTGGCGATGTACCAGTTGATCCGGGAGATGCAGCCGCGCAATCCCGCCGTCTACAGCTACCTGAGCTGGAATGAAGGCTACAACATTCCCGGCCAGTTCCCTGACCGGGCCCGGCAACTGCCCTGGCTGGCGCGGGGCCTGCAAACGATACACGAAGGCCAGCGCGAACTTCCCCTCGATGCCAGCCTGCGCCTCGAAGAATGGCACTTCGTTTTCAACCGCACACGGGACTTCCCCCTTGAAGTCCTGCGCCTCGAGCTTGAGGCCTGGCACGAACGAGAGCCCGCCTGGGCCGCCGTCGTGAAGAGCATCCTCGCTTCACAAGACGCTCTGACTCAGGCACGCCGTGACCAGCTTGACGCGTTTCCGGACCAAGCCGTGCTCCCCGCCGACCTCCAGAATCTGCTTGGCAGTTTTGACGAGCTCGACGCGCCGGCGCGCGCCAAGCTCCTGGATCCCGCCTTCGACCAGCTTAGCGAGACCGAGCAGGGTTCTCTCGGCACTGACTTCGACCTGGTGGCGCGGCAGCAGCTGCGCGCCTTCCTCGCGCTCGATCGAGAGGTGCAGGTCATCGTAGCCCTGGCTAACTGGGCGCGCCTGCACCTGATGTGCGCCGCCCTCGAGCCCGTGCTGAACATGAAGCCGCGCAGCCTGTCAGCCGATGCCGCGCTTTTGAACAGCTACCTGTATGCGCAGAAGAACCTGCCCTTGGGCATGGAGGAGGCCTTCACGCCGCGCTATCGCGCCGGTGTGAAGGCGGCCTTTGCGGCGGGCCGGGCCTTGGCGCGCGCGGCTTACGGAGAAGAAGGCGCCGAGGAGTTCAGCGTGCGCATGAAGGAGAATTTCAGTTCATTGCCCGGCTGGCTTGAGTAGGCGGGCAGGGTCGTTTTCGGACAGTGCAGTTCTCGGACACGGAGAAGACAATGCAGGTGAAAATTAAGGGTAGACAAAGACAGGTTTCGCCGGGCCGGCTGATGCTGGCGGCGGGGCTGGTGTGCGCCGGCCTGATGGTGGCAATGCTGGCGCTGACCCATGACGGAGGCCCGCGCGAGTTCTTCAACCTGACGCCTGCCGTGGAGAAGACGGCCGCGGCTCTTGGTTTTGGCCCCAAGGAAGAACAAGTGGCGGCCGACGAGAAGGAAGGTAAGCGCCGTGCCCGCGACTGGGTCGTCACCAAGGAGGCTTGGGAGGGCTTCAAGGCGGACTACGACTTCAAAGACGGCAAGCTGACCAAGAACGTCGAGAAGTCACACCCGAAGTCCAGCATGTGGTCTTCGTGGTACTACACGATTCCGTCCGTTCTGCTGGCTTTGCTGGCCTCAGTTGCGGCGCTGTTCATGGCACGCAAGTTTCACTTCGAGATGAAGGCCGCTGAGCCGGGCAACCCGCGCATGGTGGAGATCAAGGAAGCCGTGCGTGAAGGTGCCATGGCCTATCTGCGCTCGCAGCGCAAAGTGGTCCTGCCGGTGCTGGGTATCACGGCCGTGGTGATCGCGCTGATCAACATCATCGGCATGCCCTGGTGGCTTTGCATCTTCGTGCTGGCCGGCCTCTTCACGGGCGGCATCTCGAGCTTCGCTACTGGCTGGTACGGCATGAACACGGCCACGGAGGCCAACAGCCGCACAGCCTGGGCCTGCAACAAGGGCGGCCTGAACGCGGGCCTGCAGGTTGCCTTCCGCGCGGGCGCGGTGATGGGTCTGATGGTGGTGGGCATCGGCCTGGCCTTCGTCACGGTATGGCTGCTGGTGCTGGCCATCTTCGACTCGTTCATCGCCAGCGTGACCCTCAATGACATCGCGAACGCCATGATTACGTTTGGCCTGGGCGCCTCGCTGGTGGCCCTGTTTGCCCGCGTGGGTGGCGGCATCTACACCAAGGCTGCCGACGTCGGCGCCGACTTGGTGGGCAAGGTGGAGGCCGGCATTCCCGAAGACGATCCCCGCAACCCCGCAACGATTGCCGACAACGTGGGCGACAACGTGGGCGACGTGGCGGGCATGGGAGCAGACCTCTATGAGTCTTATGTGGGCTCGATCCTGGCCACCATTGCCCTGGCCTGGTCGGCCGGCCAGTCCCTGGGCCAGAACCCCTGGGGATTTGTCGCAGCACCCCTGCTGATTGCGGCGGGCGGCATCCTGCTTTCCGTGTTCGGCACGCGCTTTGTGAAAACGCAGGACGGCGCAACGCTCAACCAGTTGCTCAAGGCCCTGAAGTCCGGTGTGAACGTGGCCAGCATCTGTGTGGTTCCGCTTTCGCTGGTGGTCTGCATTCTCTGCTTCGGCTTCGGTATGGGCCTTGGCATGTGGCTGGCCACCTGCATCGGCCTGGGCTCCGGCTTGGTGATTGCATGGGGCTCGGAGAAGTACACGAGCTATGACGACAAGCCCACCCAGGACGTGAGCAAGCAGTCCCTCACCGGCCCCGCCACCGTCATCATCGGGGGTTTGGCCGTAGGCATGATGAGTACCTGGATTCCGATTGTAACCGTGGCCGTGGCTACGCTGCTGGCCTTTGGCCTGGGCGGCGGATTTGCTGCGCCCGCGGCGGGCGTTTATGCCGTGAGCCTCGCGGCGGTCGGTATGTTGTCAACGCTGGGCATCACGCTGGCGACGGACGCCTACGGCCCAATCGCCGACAACGCCGGCGGCAACGCCGAGATGGCGGGCCTGCCGCCTGAGGTGCGCGAGAAGACTGACGCTCTGGACTCCCTGGGCAATACGACGGCAGCCATCGGCAAGGGCTTTGCCATTGGCTCGGCAGCCCTGACGGCGCTGGCGCTGATTGCGGCCTATGCCGACTCGGCTGAAGGCCTCGCCAAGCTCATGGACATTCGCCCGGACTTCAGCCTCTCCATCATCTCGCCCCAGGTCATCATCGGCCTGTTCATCGGCGCTTTGCTGGTGATGGTGTTCTGCGCGCTGACCATGAAGGCTGTGGGTGATGCCGCCAAGGAAATGGTGGAAGAAGTCAGGCGCCAGTTCCGCGAGATCCCCGGCATCATGGAGGGCACGGGCAAGCCTGACTATGCCAACTGCGTTTCGATTTCGACGAAGGCCGCCATCAAGCGCATGATGGTTCCGGCCATCATCGCCGTGGCCGGCCCCATCATTACGGGCGTGCTGTTCGGCGGCGGTGCCGTGTTTGGCCTGTTGGCCGGCGGTTTGGCCGCCGGATTTGCCATGGCCGTCATGATGGCCAACGCAGGCGGAAGCTGGGACAACGCCAAGAAATTCATTGAGAAGGGCGGCCTGGCCGAGTTGCTCATTGCTGAAGGCAAGTACGACCCCGCCAGGGATGATCCCAAGCCCGTGACCGTTTCCGGCGGCGGCAGCGACGACGGCAAGACCAAGAAGAAGAAAAAGAAGAAGGACGGCAGCGACTCCTCGGGCGACTCCGGCAGCGAGGAGGCCTCGGAAAGCGGCAGCCACGAAGCCGCTGAATCGGCGAAATCCGAGCCCGCCGCAGCTGAACCCCCGAAGTCCGAGGCGCCGAAGGTTGAGGCTGCACCCGCTGCTGAAGCGCCCAAGGCCGAGACGGCTCCCGCTCCGGTGGAGGGCAAGAAGAAGAAGTACGCCCGCTACATGAAGGGAAGCCCGGAACACAAGGCGGCCGTCACCGGTGACACCGTGGGCGATCCCTTCAAGGACACCTCCGGCCCGTCCCTGAACATTCTCGTCAAGCTCATGAGCATGGTGGCCGTGGCCACAGTTGCCCTGGTGCTGGCGGTAAACAAGGGCGGTGGCATCCTTTCGTGGCTGTTTGAGGCCATTTACACCACGACGGACAAGTAGCCGTTGTTTGAGCAAAGCGCGGGGCGGCCCTGGGCCGCCCCGCTTGCATTGTGCTGCAATTGCCGGGGCACGACTGCCAATCATGGTCGAGGCCCCCATGGACCAGAGCCTGCCATTGACCCTTGGCGTGTTCCTGCTTCTGGCACTGACCTACGTGGTGCTGGAACGCCTGTGGCCCGCGCGCCCCGGCCAGAAGCTTCTTCGACGCGGCTGGCGCACTGACGCCCTGTACTGGCTGTTCACTCCCCTGGTTTCCAGGAACCTGACAAGGCTGGGCATTGGCCTGACCCTGGCCGCGCTTTTGGCAGCATCGGGCGCCGAAATCAGCCCTGAGACGCTGCGAGCTGTCGTTGAAGGCCGCGACACGTGGTTTTCAACCTGGCCCTGGTGGCTCCAGGGCCTGGGCGTGCTGATCGTGAGTGACTTCACGGGGTACTGGCTGCACCGCCTGTTTCATCGGGGCTGGTGGTGGCGTGTTCACGCCGTGCACCACTCCCCTACCGAACTGGATTGGCTGGCTGCGACAAGACTGCACCCCCTGAACGAGCTGCTCTCGCGCATGGTCCAGGTGGTTCCATTCTATCTGCTGGGATTTTCTCCGTTGGTGTTGGCCTCCGTGGCGCCTTTGCTGTCACTCTACGCCATCTTGCTGCACGCCAACGTTTCCTGGAGCTTTGGCCCCCTGCGTTTCGTGATTGCCAGCCCCGCCTTTCACCGCTGGCATCACAGTCGCGAGCCCCAAGCCCTCGACAAGAACTTCGCGGGCCTGTTTCCGCTCTGGGATTTTCTGTTCGGCACCCTCTACTTGCCGCACGGTCAACGGGCCACCGACTTCGGCATCACCAGCAACGACATGCCTCCAGGCCTCTGGGGACAGTTGCTGTACCCCTTTGCCCGCAGTGCCGCTCCCGCCACTGAGCATTCGCCCCCACCTTTGGCGTTTGACACAATGCCGCGCCATGAACCTGAAGTTCAGTTATGCGCTGCTGCAGGCCTGGTACATGATCCTGGAGGGCGGCCTGCTGCTCCTGTTGCTGGGCCTGTTCTTCATGGGCAAAGGTAATCGCGTCAGCGATGTCGTGTTGATCGCACTGATTCTGGCCCAGCTTGCCGGGCTTGTAGCCGCCGGCCTCGGGCTTTCCCTGAGGCGCGGCTGGGCCCCGCTGGCCGTAGTCGCACACTGCCTTGCCATGTGCCTGCTGAGCCTGGGCACGCTGCCGTGGCGCGAACGGGTAACGGTGTTTGACGTGGCAATTCCGCTGCTGTTACACGGCGGCGTGGCAGCGCTGGGCTGGCGCGTCTGGCGCGAGGTTCGTGATGCCAAAGGCCGGCCGATGTCTTGACGCGTCAACTGCCGATGGTCTGGCCCAGCTTGATGTCGGCTTCGTAGAATGAGCCGTTGCGCCAGAACTTGAAGCGGACGACATCGTCCTTCTTCTTTGTCTGCAGCCATTCATAGAACTTGGCGGCGGTCGTCTCCCCCTCGCCGGCGGCCTTGCCGTCAAACTCGACCAGAACGTCACCCACCTTCACGTCCTTGTGGTAGGCGTCAAACCAGGGGCTTACGCTGGTGACGTAGAGGCCCTTCTCGACGCGGGTATCGAGCAGTTTGTCCTGCACCCAGAACCCTGCGATGATGCTGTTCTTGCCGATCGTGCGCGTGCCAAGATTCGTCGGAGGCCCCTCCGGCGAGTTGACCGCGTAGATCGTCACGTCGTGCACCTTGCCGTCGCGTACTGAATCAGGCGGCACGATGTCAAAGCCGTGCTCTGCGTTGGGCGCATAACCAGTACCGACCAGCGAGTTATCCCGGGCGTCGGCCTTCACACGCGTCCAGAGTTTGCCGTCGATGTAGATCTCGATGTCGCAGGGCTCGCTGCCGAGGTCAGGATCGGCGGCCCACCCGCGCAGACGGTTCTCGTCCGCGTACCAGTAGCTGCCCATGGGGGCGGAGTTTTCCTCGCGTCGGTAGGTCTTGGGGCTGCCCTGCAGCTCCACTTTCACTCCCGCGGGAATATTCACGGCAAAGGCCCTTATCACGTGGGTACGGTTGTCCAGCAGCACCCCGGGGGTGGTCATCACCCAGCCGTGGTTGGGGTCCGGCGTCACGTTGCTCCACTTCAGGCCGTCGCGCTTGGAGTCCGCCGAGAGCGTGGTAAACAGCTCGTCATCGATCCAGATCTCGACCTGTACGGGCGACGAAGGCGCGTCTTCATCCCAGGCCCAGCCAGCCAGCACCACCTTGTTGCAGATGTCAAAAGCCCCCAGCGGAGCGCGATTGGCCACGCCGCCGCGGTCAGCAATCACACGCGGGCTGCCGGGAAGTTCGACTTCCGTGCCAGTAGCCAGGTCTACAGCCAAGGCCTGCACTGTGTGCTCGCGCCCGTCGTCCAGCACCTCGGGCCACTCAATCATGAAGGCGCAGGCATCATGCGGGGCAATCTTGCGCTGGGCCAGCAGCTCGTTCTTGCGGCCCGCCTTCACTTCCGCAATCTGCACGCCGTCAATCTTCACCCGCACCAGCACCGCCGTCTTGGTTTCGTCGGGGTCCCAGGCATAGCCGGAAATACCCTTCTCCGGCGTGGCTTCCTCGAGCTTGCCCGTGGGAAACGAGTTGGGCTTGACGTCGCGCGGCGACCAACGAAGCTCCTTTCGCCCCGGCTTGTCCTTGCGAAAGGCGTAAGCGCGCACGCGATGCTGCTCGCCGTCCTGCAGTCCTTCGGGCAGCAGCTGTTCGAAATGCCAGATGACGCCGTGCGTCTTGTGCTCTTCCCTGCGATCACACGTCAACTCGCAGGCCCGCGCCTCATCAATGTAGATGGCCACCTGCAGCGCGGCTTCGCGCTCGACCGTATCAAAGGCAAATCCCTTGAGCCTCGCGGGCGAGGCTTCCTGGAAGTAGCCGTCAAGCTCGGCATTGAGCTGCTTGCCCTCTTCGGATTCCACGGCCGGGGGCGGCGCTGGCCGTTTGGGCTCCTGCTTCTTCGTCTCGGCGGGCTTGGCACCTCCGGGTTGCGCAGAGGAGGCCGAACCCTTCTCCGGAGCGCTCCTGCCGCCGCCCGGGCTGCCCTGCGCCCCGGCAACGCCGGATGTGCCGGCGGACTCCGACGTGGAAGGCAAAGCCCCGGGCCTGGCACCCTGGCCGGCCTCGCGGGAGGTCACCAGTTTGGGCGGCTCAACGGATGTCGAGTCGGCCGAAACATCACCTGTCTCAGGCCCCGCAACTCCGGCCTGCACTCGAGGCCGGTTGCCGCCCGCGACATGGTCGGGCATGAGCATCGGCAGCCAGTGTCCGCGAGTGATGAATCCGCCGACGCAGGCCAGGGTCATAAGCAACGCCATGGGCAGAAACAGGCGCTTCATCGCTCCTCCGGTGTTGAAATTATGGCGCGCCCCAGGCCCCGCCGCCACGGTTTTGAGCGCCGCCACTTGCCAAACCTGCCCAAGGTCAGCACCATGCCTTCGTTCGACGTGGTAACAATTGAGAGGAGCCACCCATGAAACGCATTGCTTTGATCTCTGCCGCGCTGCTGTTGGCCATGGTCCCCGCGCTGGGTCAGAAGAACGAGCCGGCCAAACCGGCCACAGAGGGCAAGGTGCTCGAGTACAAGGACGGCGACACCACCTGCGAAGGCTACCTGGCGGCGCCGGCAGGCCAGGCCACGGGCCTGCCCGCAGTATTGATTGTGCATGACTGGATGGGGCTCAAACAGCTCGAGCAGGAGAAAGCCGACGCCCTGGCTGCGGCAGGCTATGTCGCGCTTGCCGTGGACATGTACGGCAAGGGGGTGCGTCCCAAGAACACACAGGAGGCCCAGACCCAGGCCATGAAGTTCTACAACGACGCGGCCATGGCCGTCTCGCGCATCACGGCCGCGCTGGAGACCCTGAAAAAGCAGCCGGGGGTGGACAGCAAGCGCATCGGCATTTTCGGCTACTGTTTCGGCGGCAGCATCTCGCTGGCGCTGGCGCGCAGCGGCGCGGACATCGCTGCCTGCATCAGCTTCCACGGCGCGCTGAAGAACATCCAGGGCAAGAGTGAAATCAAGTGCGCGGTGCTGGTGCTGCACGGGGCCGACGACCCCCTGGTTCCGCAGGAGGACGTCAGCGGCATCATGGATGAGTTCCGCAAGGGCAGCGTAGACTGGCAACTCGTCCACTATGGCAACGCCGTGCACTCCTTCACCAACCCCAAGGCCGGGAATGACAATTCCCGCGGCGCGGCCTACAACGCCAAGGCCGACAAGCGCAGTTGGGAGATTCTGCAGGACTTCCTGGCCGAGACCTTGAAGCCCTAGGCGACTAACTGGAAGGAAAAGGCCGGGGGGCTCCCCGGCCTTTTCTCGTTCAAGGCGCCTTACGGCGCCACGATGACTTTGACCTGGCTCGGCGCCACCTGCACACCCGCGGGCATGTTCGCGTTGCTGCCGTTGTGCCCTGTAATGGAGGTGAGGTGAGTGACAGGCTTGCCTTGGGCCTTCACCTTCATGGATCCCTTCTTGTACGCCACCTTCTGCTTGAACACGTTTGAAATGACTCCGCCGGCCACGCCGGGCTCGTCGCCTGTACTCATCGGAATGCTGGAACTGGTCGTCAAAACGGCCGAACCAGAGAACTTCACTTTGGTGGAGGCGCCGCTGGCCTGCATGCACATGCCGATGTTGGGATAGGGCATGGGAACGGGCCCGCCGGGTGTGGGCGTCTTGCAGACGTCAGTCGGGCCCGGCGTCATGCACTGGCCCCCGCCCTTGGTCGAACCTGGAAACATGTCAGATCTCCCTCTCGTGTGGTCACGCGGCCCTGGAAGCCGTTTGCGCGACTAACCCAGCTTGACCTGCTCGCCGTTGATTGACACGTCTTCCCGCGCCGACTGCCGGATACGTCCCGCACGCAGCACCGACTCCTCGCGCACTACCGTGCGGGAGCGGCCCAAATTCAAGTGCATGGCGTCCTTCACCCAGCGGTAAGCACTGAGGCAACGCTCGACTACGACGCGCACCGTGGACTCAAAGCGGTCAGCCCGCAGGCTGACCTTATGGCCCTGGAGCGCCACTTCCGCACCCTGGATCTGCACACGCCCGCCGGCTGTGATTTCAAGATCGCCCGGCGTTTGAAACAGCGTGCGCCCGCGCCCCTGCAGAACCCCCACGACGTAACAGTCGCCGTCCTGCGTCATGACGAGCAGGACATCTCCCATCGCCGGGGCATAGGGATAGGCCAGCGCCATCACAGCCTCGCGCTCGCCTTCGGGCAGGGCCAGGCGCAGGCAGCGACCCGTGGCCTCCACGACGACTCCCTGGCAAAGGCGGGGTGTCCCGGCAACCTCGGTCATGAATGTCTGGGCTTCCATGATTGTCTCCTTACTTGCGGCCAAACTGCTCGGCCTTGAACTGGTCCATGTCCGTGCGACGCAGCCCCTTGGTGTCCGCGCCGGAGAGGCGGACATTGGCCTCGAGCACGGCGTGGAACAGGGCGCCCCGCAAGACGGCGTTCTGGAAATCCGCCAGATCGAGCGTGGCATACGAAAAGTCCGAATAATCCAAGTGAGCTGCGCCAAACGCGGCAGCGGTCAGGTCCGCCCGGTCAAACATGCAGTTGCGCGCCTGGATACGCTCAAGGTGGGCCTTCACCAGTCGGGCCTGGGTAAAGGTGCAAGCGTCGAAGTGGGCACCGCCAAGGTTGGCCTCTTCCAGGTTGGCCTCGCGGAACTCCGTCCCGGGGCCCAGCGCTCCGGACAAGTCCGACTGCTTGAGCTTGGCCTTGGTGAAGTCCGCACAGCGAAGCTTCGCCTTCTTCAGGCCAGCTCCCTCGAGGTCAGCCTGGGTGAAGTCCGCCTGTTCCAGGTCCGCGCCGCTGAAGTCGATTTTCTTGAGCACCAGCTCGCGAAACGAACAGCGCTTGAACTCCCCCTGGGCAAAGCGGGCACCGGCCAGCCTCACTCCTTCAAAGGCTACTCCATGGAATCGCGCAGGCGAAAGGTCCGTGCCTGACAAGTCGGCGCCCGCAAAGTCGGCATCTTCAAAGTGTGCCTGAGCCAGCTTCACGCCGGTAAGGACCGCCTCACTGAATTCCGTCTGGCGGGCCTTCACGCCGCTGAGGTCCGCCTGGACCAGCCGGGCCTTGGCAAAGGAGGCCTGGTGCAAGTTACAACCCGCCAGCTTCGCGCCCTCCATGTCGCAGCCACCGAAGTCGCAGCCTGAGAGGTCGGCCCCACGGAAGTCATGGCCGCTCCAGGACCTCCCCTGGTCAATGACCTCCCGCAGGTCAGCGCTGACCAGCGCGGCGCGGTCAAACGAGGCTCCGCTGATTGTAGCCGCCTTGAAGATTGCACCTCCGAGCTTTGCCCCCTCGCCCCTGGCCCCCTCAAAATCCGCTGAGCGACAGTTGGCGCGGCTGAGGTCGGCCTTGGTTAGGTCGGCCTCCATGATCCACGCCATGGTCAGGTCGGCTCCGGCCAGGTTCGCACCCTGGAGGCAGGCCTCGGAAAGATTGGCCGCGTGCAGGTTGGCCTGGCTGAGGTCGGACCCTGCCAGGTTGCACTGCGTGCAGTCCGCGTTTGAGAGGTCGTGGGACGCGAGGTTGCGCCCCGTGAGGTTGGCCTGCGAAAGATTGACGTCTGACAGCGACCTGGGCAACTCTTTCGCGGCAGCCAGGTCGCAGTGCGGCAGACCGCAATGCTCGAACGTAACGCCCTGAAGGTCGGCCCCGGCAAAGTTGCACTCCATGAACAGCGTTTCGCTCATGGCTGCGCCGCGCAGCAGAGCCTGCTTGAAGGCGCACTGCTGCACCATCACGCTGACCCAACGCGAAGCAGACCAATCCGTGCAAGTCGCGCTGCAGGCGCTGAAAACCGTCTGCGTAAAGGATGCTGAAGCGAAAGTTGCCGAGTCCAGATTCGTGTCGGAGAATCGGGCGTCCTCAAAGCGGCCCCGGGCGCAATCCAGTTCACGTGCAGAGCCACCGCTGGCCCAGAGGCCGTGCCACACACGGCCCGCCAGCCTAGCGTGATCCAGCTTGCAGCCATCAAGCCGGGCGTGCGACACGGAGGCCGCACTGAAGTCGGCGCGAGTGAGGTCGCTGGCGGTGCAGCAGAGAAACTCGCCCGTGACGCCAAGGTTGGCCTGCCGCAAGTCGCACTCGCTGAACACCGTAAGTTCAACCTTGGCGCCGCGAAGGTCTGCGCCGGGCAGGCGGCAGCCATCGAACACAGCCCTGTACAGCGACGCCTCTCCGAGCCTGGTCGTAGATAGATCGCACTGCTGGAAGCTGGCATCTGAGAGGTTGCAGCCGCTCAGGTCCGCACCGGAAAAGTCTACGCCCTCGAAAGCAGCCAGGCGCAAGTCCTGCCCGACGAGGCTTTGGCCGGCCAGCGAAGACCCGCGCAGCACGAGACCGTCCTTGCCCTGGCCGCGGCCCAGCGCATCAAGGAATTCGCGAGCGTTCGTGAACAGTCGCTTTACGAATGGCTCAGGCAAGCTTGGTTCCCTTCATGTCCGCGCCCTCGAACCTGGCGCCTTCCACCATGCACTGCCAGAACTCAACGCCATACAGGTTGGCCCCGCGGAAGTCGCTTCCGAGCAGGTGAGCCGACTCCAGTGTGGCCTGAAAGAAATTGGTCTGGGCGCACTGGGCCCCGTCAAGCACCGCCTCTGCAGCCTGGGCCTCGCGGAAGTCACCGCCCTCCAGCCTGGCGAACTTCAGGTTCGAGGCCGTGAACAGCACCCGCGGCCAGCGCGCCTGGGTCAAGTCGGCACGCTCGAGATTGGCTTCGTCCATGGCGGGTTCTTCGCCCTGGGATTGCGCAAAGCGTGCTTCCGTGAAATTGCCGCCGCTGCCGCGAAAGCGCGTGAGAATGCACTGGCTGAAATCCGCCTGCATGCACTGGGCGCGGTCAAAGTCGGCGTCGGTCAGGTTGGCGCCGTTGAAGTCGGCCTTGACGGCCTGACACTGGGTGAAGTTGCCATAGGTGAAGTCGGCTCCGGCCGCCTTGACCTGAGTGAAGTCGCCCTGCGTGAAGTCGGCATCGCGCGCCACCGCTCGCCGCAGGTCAGCTCCCGCGAACTTAGCCAGGGCTGCATCGGCGTCCTGGAATTTCGCGGCCTGAAGCACCGCCAGCTTGAAGATGGCGCTGGCGCAGTCCGCCCCGCTGAAGTCAGCTTCAGCACACTGGGCCTCCGAGAAATCCGCGGCCTCCAGCATGGCGCCCCGAAAGCTGGCTTTCGCCAGCCGCGCCTGCCTGAAGGACGCACCGGCCAGCTCGCACTGGCCAAAGTCGGCGCCTTCGAGATCCAGCTCCGAGAGGTCGAGCTTGCTCAGGTCCATGTCTTTGAACTTGCCGCCGGCTTTGTGGTGAGCCAGAACGCGCTCGCGCGTCCAGGGCTGGTCCTCCAAACCGCCAGGCCCCTCCTGTTCGGGCGCCTGATTGGCGCCGGGCACCTTGGCCAGCGCGGCCGCGACATCCTTCTCAATCATCGCCTCCCAGGCCTTGGCCTGCTTGAGCACATCGTCGATTGCACCCGGCGGCAACTTGGCCTGGGCCGGCTTGGAGAGGGCTGTGAGCACGGACTGCTCAGACTGGCGGATGGCCGCGAGGTCCTGCGCCTCTGTGGGTACTACGGCTGCCTTGGGATCGAGGCTCCTGAGCGTGTTGGGCGTAGCGGCCTTCTGGCGTATAGCCCGCTCCATCTGGGCCAGCTCGCCCGGATCCCCGCCCTGCATGGCCTGTTTCTCGATGGCCGCCATGCGCTCCTCAAAGGGCTTGATCCAGCTTTCATCGGGCAAGGCCGCGCTCTCGACAACAAAGGGCTCCGGCCCCGGCTCCATCTCTGCGTCCGCCTTCTCGATCTCTTCGCAGCGCCGCTTGTAAAGCGCTTCGTAGTAGGCCAATTCACGCGTGGGCTCAGCGAGGGACTCCACCAGCATGAAGTGCTCAACGATCTCCCGCATCTTGAGCGAACGGATCTCGTGCAGGCCGCGCCAGGTCAGGGTCAAGAGGCCCTCATCGGCGTCGATCCACAGCGTGTCGAGCTGCAGCGGCACGGGCAGCAGCGGGCCTGTCTTGCCGTCTCTGCCCTTCTCCCGAACAAACCAAAGTGGCCGCAGGCCGGGAAGCTGGAATTCCTGCCGCGGCTTGTCCGGGTGCATGCCCTCAAGCACCACGGCTTCGTCGCCCTTTAGAAAGCCCTGCACCTGCTGATCAGCGGGCGCGGCATTGAAGTAGGACCAGTCAAAGTCGTCGGGCATCCATGGCCAGCGCTCGCGCAGCCACTTTCCCTTGTAGGTTCCGACCTTCGAATGGCGCTGGGGCCAGCCGGGATGAAGGGGCAGAAAGCCCACAGGTTCTTCGCGCGAAGAGGCGGAGCGGATAATGGCCCGCGGGTTCTCAATGTTCGCGGCGAAGTGGACCAGGCCGACGCCCTCCACGGGCATGGCTTCAAGGCCGCGCCCGAGCGGATTTCGAGCCGAAGAAGGGCCACCCAGGGCGTGCTCCCAGTCCAGGGGCATGCGCTCGAAGCCCTGGGGCTCGGAGACGGAGGAGGAAAAAATCCCTGGCTTCCAGATGCGGTCGCCAAAGACCGCCAGTTCCTTGCGCAGCTTGCCGACTTCCAGCGCCACCAGCATCTGCCTTAGCGGCTTGCCGCGCGGGGCGCAGGCGTGGCCGCAGAGAAGAACGTCGGCGGCGGGCTTGAAGAGGGCAAAGTCTGAGGGACTGCGGATGCTGCGCCTGGGATCGTCGCCAAAATGCTGGTCGCCGTTGAGGTCAAGCTGGTCATCTTCGGGCAGCGGCTCGGCGGGCTTGCCCTGGGCGAGCTTGAAGGTGCCTTTGAGAATGAAGGTACCCGTAAGCGCCCGTGGCGGCACCCGCCCGGGTATGCAGCCGAACTTGAAGCCGCTGTCGTTGACGACTCTGACTGGCAATGCCTTTCCCCTTTTGTTACCCGAGCTTGATCATGGCACCCTTCAAATCCAGCGGACCTCCGGCCTTGATCTCCGCCTTTCCCTTGGCCTTCATGCCGATGATCGCGGCCGCCGCCTTCATGCTTGCACCGGCAAGAATCTGGAAATTGGCGTCGGCTTTTTCCTTGATCTGGTTGCACTGGAACTGCAGGTCGGTGGCCTTGGCCTTCCAGGTTGTCATTTCCTCCTTGAGCGTCGTTATCTTGCTCTGCTCCGAGGTGATGGTCTCCTTGAGCGACGCGATGTTGATTTCGTTGGTAGTGATCTTGGTTGTCAACTTGCCAATGGTTTCGTTCGCCGTGGCAATCTGCTGTTCAAGCTTTGCGATCTGGTCCTTCTGGGCCTTCTTCTTGGCTTCCTCTTCTACGATGACGTGACTGTCCTTGGGCGAGAAGTTGTCCTTCTTGCCCATGTGGTACTCACGCTTGAGACCGGTGAGGTGATCGGTTTTGGAGCCCAGAATGCGCTCGTACTTGAAGCCAAGAATGTAGGCGCGGGTAAAACCCTGGACTGTCTTGAGTTCGAAGGGCGTGATTTCGTCGGACTTGCCGCCGAAAACGAAGCCCATCTTGGCTCCGCCCACGAACTCCATGGACACACCGCACACCGTCTTTGTCGAGTTGCCCTCGACCTTGTGCTCGAAGTTGCCCCAGATCAGGGAATACTTGTTCTGCACCTCCGCCCACCACTGGCCCAGTGTCTTGATCTTGACGCCTGAACCCGAGGCACAGGCCCCCGCGCCCGCCGGGGGAGGAGATCCGGGGCTGGGCGTGGCGGGACAGCTGGGCACGGTGGTGTTGGGATTGGGCCCCCCGCCACCACTGACGCCCGCACCGGAACCCGGCGAGTTGGGACCAGTATTGTTCCCACCACCGGCGTTGCTCCCCCCACCCGCGTTGTTCGCCGGAGGCTGGTTATTGGCCGGAGGCTGGTTATTGGCCGGAGGCTGGTTATTGGCCGGAGGCTGGTTGTTGGCCGGGGGCTGGTTATTGGCCGGCGGCTGATTGTTCGCCGGGAGCTGGTTGTCGGGCACGCCCGCCACAGGGTCCTGACCCGCATCCGGCGGGGACTGGGTATCCGGCGTTCCTGCATCGGGCACGCCACCGGGAATGTCCTGCACGCCGCCGTCCAGCGGATCGTTGCCAGGAACTCCGGCATCGGGTGTATCTACACCGCCATCAGGTCCGAATGCACACATGTCAACCTCCTGTCAGCCAATCATGGCCGCGCTAGGCCCCAAAAGTCAGTGTCGTGCCTTCCTTGGGTGAATGAATCGTGATCTGCTGGCTGCCGTCGTTGTCCTCGAACTGAAGCACGTTGCCGCCCCCCGTCTGGATCTTGCACTGGGTCTGGTTGCCGCCCGCGACAGGGCTCGACGTATCGGGGTTGGGAATGGCACCCGCGATGATGGGGCGATCCGGGTCGCCATCGAGAAACATGACGGCCACCTCCGTACCCTTGTGCAGGGGAAAGTGCATACCCATGCCGCCGCCCGCGTAGGGCTGCATCATGCGCAGGTAGCGGGAGGCCTTGCCGTCCTTCTTGTCCGAGAGATCGAGCGGGAACTTGACCTTGTAGCGGCCCATGTCGTCAATCTCGGCGTACTTGCCGTCGCCTGAAGCATCAATGACCGCGGAAAGAAACCCGGAAATCTTCGGCCAGGCCGTGCGTTGCGGCGGGCGATAGGTGCGGTCGGCCGGAATGCTGCGAAACGAGTTGCGGTACTTGGCGTTGATGGTCTTGCTGCCCAGTTCGACACTCTGCGACGCTTCGTGGCGCACCTCCACCAGCAGGTGGCTGTTGTTGAGGTCGCTGCGGTAGTGCTTGTCGAGCGTGTAGGTGGCTCCGGCCCTGAAGCTGCGGCAGTCACTCTCGCCTGAATAGAATATTTCGCGCGCCAGGATTTCCTCACTGCGGATCTGCGCGACCTTCTTGCCCTCGTCCTTGTTCTTGTAATGGTTGTTGTACTCGTAGACAAAGCCGTCGCCGTTGTCGCTGGCATTGTGTTCAGCCACCAGCGGCTCCGTGGGCTTGCGCCAGTTGTAGTCCGACAGCACGACCTTCTTGGGCACCACGCGCCGAGAGAACGTGAATACGGGGATGATTTCCTCGCGAAACCAGTCTTCGGACGCCTTGTCCGACTCTCCGGCCTCCACGCGGTTGTCCGCGTCGCCGAGCGGCTTGTACTGGATGGTAGGCGTGCCCTGAATGGGCTGGTAGGCGGCCGTGCTGTCGGCGAACACGAGTTTGCTGCCGCTGTCGCTGTGTTCCCAGAAGTAGAAGATGCCCTCGCGCTCCAGCCAGCGATCCAGAAAGTCCAGGTCGGACTCCTCATACTGCATCACAAACTCCCGCTTGGGAGGATCGCTGCAGCGGAACTCGAAGTCGTCCTGGTCGGCCAGGCCATACTCCTTGAGGACCTCCTTGGCGATCTCAACAACCGTCTTCTCCAGGAAAATCCTGCTGCGATAGGTCAGCGACAGGCGCCACAACGTGGGCACCAGTTCGGCGCGGTATCGCACCCACTCGTGCCGCTGCTCCACCTGCTCAAAGCTGCGCAGCACCCCGTGAATCTTGAGCGTCTGGATGCCGCGCTTGTCGCCGCCGGCCAGCTTCACGCCCTGCTTGATTTCGAGGCGGGCCGCTTTCTTGAGCATGTCCTCGAACTTGACGTCGACCTTGGTCGAGACCAACTCGAGGTTGAACACAAAGTACCGCGAGATCTCCTCGGTGCCGGCGAGCTCAAGCACCTGAAGCGTCTCGTCCTCCACCGCATCGGAGTGAAAGGTCAAAACCCGTTTCGCTTCCGCCATGGCATCTCCTTGGCGCGTCAGCTACCCGCGCCCTCACGCTTTGACTTCATCGATGACGATGACCGACTCGGCCCGAACAAGCGGCAAAACAACGGCCCGACCCCCGCATAGAGGCCCGGCCTGTGCAATCGATGCAGCAGGTTGGAAGCAGGCCGGCGCGGCGGCACCTGCGCGCGCGATGAAGAACCCGGTTTTCCGGCCTGCAATCACTGCGCCGCCTTTCGTTGTCCCCTACTTCTTTCCAAACGCGAAAGTGAATTCGCCCTTGTCGTCCATGCCGATCGTCAGCTTCTCCGGCAGCGGACCCTGCGTCATCTGCGACAGAATCTCGCTCGATATCTTCGGCAGCAGCGTGCCGCGCAGGATGTGGTCAATATTGCGCGCGCCGGTTTCAACTTCCGTGCAGCGAGCGGCGATGTTGTCGATGACCTTGTCGTCGACGACCATGAGCATTTTGTGGTTCTCGGCCATGCGCTGCTTGATCTTGTTGAGCTTGAGGATGACGATGTCCTTCATCGCGTTCACGTCGATGGGGAAGAAGGGCACAATCGACATGCGTGCCAGCAGCGCGGGCTTGAAGTGCTTGCTCAACACCGGGCGGATCGTGGCGATGAGGTCATCGAGCGGCGGTTTCTCGCTGCCATCGACGGGCACGGCCTGCTGGATCATGTCCGAGGCCAGGTTGCTGGTCATGAAAATGATGGTGTCCTTGAAATCCACCTCGCGGCCTTCGCCATCGGAGAGCATGCCCTTGTCAAACACCTGGTAGAACAGGTTCATGACATCGGGGTCGGCCTTTTCAACTTCGTCCAGCAGCACCACTGAGTAAGGCTTCTGCCGCACGCCCTCGGTCAGCACGCCGCCCTCGCCGTAGCCTACATAGCCGGGCGGGCTGCCGATCAGACGCGAGACGGTGTGTTTCTCCTGGAACTCGCTCATGTTGATGGTGGTCATCATGCGCTCGCCGCCGAACATGAGGTCGGCCACGCCCAGCGCCGTTTCGGTCTTGCCTGTGCCCGAAGGGCCCACCAGCAGGAATACGCCGATGGGTGTCTTGGGGTCCTTGAGGCCCGCCTTGCTGGCGCGAATGCCCGTGCCGAGGATCTTCATGACGTGATCCTGGCCCTTGACGCGCTGAGTCATCTGCTTTTCGAACTCGAGCAGCGATGCCGCCTCGTCCTGCACCATCTTGCCGATGGGAATGCCCGTCCAGTCCGAGATCACCTTGGCCACGATGTCGGGCGTGACCTCGATCTGGATCAACGGGTCCTTGCCCTGCAGTTTCTTGAGATCGGCCAGCGCCGCATCAAGGTCCTTCTTGAGCGCGCCGACATCGGCCTTGGACTTGATTTTGGTTTCCTTCTTGGGCTCGTCCTTGACCTTGAGCTTGGTTTCCTTCTTCGACGACGGGGGCGCTTCGGCCTTGGGCTTTTGGCCGCCCAGCGTCTGCCCCGTGGCCTCAAACATCTTTCTGCGGATGTCGAGCACCTTCTCGGCCGCGGCCTTTTCTTTCTGCCAGCGTTCCGTGAGCGAGGCGGCTTTGTCCTTGAGGCCCGCGATGCTCTTTTCGCGCTGCGAAATCATGTCCTCCAGGCCGTCCTGGCCCGTGCTCTGGTCGCGCTTGTAGGCGGCGAGCTCGCGCTCGATGGTCTGGATGCTGCGCTCGAGGTCCTGCAGCTCCGGCGGCTTGGTGGTCAGCGCCACCTTCACGCGCGCGGCACTGGTGTCCATCAGGTCGATGCCTTTGTCGGGGTGCTGGCGACCGGCAATGTAGCGCGAACCAAGCTGCGCGCAGGCGGTGAGCGCGTCATCGCGGATCAGCACTCCGTGGGCCTGCTCGTAACGGTCGCGCAGGCCGCGCAACATGGTCACCGTGACGGCTTCGTTGGGCTCGTCGAGCTTGACGAGCTGGAAGCGGCGGGCCAGCGCGGCATCCTTCTCGAAGTACTTCTTGTACTCGCTCCAGGTCGTAGCGGCGATGGTACGCAGCTCGCCGCGCGCCAGGGCGGGCTTGAGCAACTGCCCGGCGTCGCCGGTGCCCGCCGCGCCGCCCGCGCCGACGAGCGTGTGGGCTTCGTCAATGAACAGGATGATGGGCTTGGCCGAAGACTTGACCTCGTTGATCACGTTCTTGAGGCGGTTTTCGAACTCGCCTTTGACGCTTGCGCCGGCTTGCAGGAGCGCGAGGTCAAGGCCCATGAGTTCCACGCCGCGCAGGCTGTCCGGCACGTCGCCTTCAACAATGCGCAAAGCCAGGCCCTCGACCACGGCCGTCTTGCCCACGCCGGGGTCGCCCACGCAAATCGGGTTGTTCTTTCTGCGGCGCGCCAGGATATCGACCATCTGGCGGATTTCCGGATCACGGCCAAACACGGGGTCAAGCTTGCCCTCGCGCGCGCGGCCGGTGAAGTCGGTGCAGAACTTGGCCAAAGCGCTTTCGCCAGCGACGCCCTTCTCGGGCCGGCCGTCTTCACTGATCTTCTTGCCGCTGTCACGCGTCTCGTAGCGCTCGATGGAGCCGCGCGTGATATCGAGCAGCTGAGCCTTGAGCTCGCCGCGCTTGACAGCCTCGAAGGCCGGCAGGTAGTCCCCCGCTGCGTAGCGCTCGGGGTGGCTCAGCAGGGTGAACAGCAGGGCGCCGCTGCGGATCTCGGGCATGCTGTAATCCACGCTGGAGATCAACCAGGCGTTCTGGAACCAGTCCAGCAACACGGGCGAGAACACGGGGCGCGAAGAGTTGCCGGTGCGGAAATCCTCGATGGCTGCGCCCAGGGCCTTCTGCACCATGCCGACATCCAGGCCGAAGTGCTTGTAGACGGCCTGCAAGTCCGCGTTGGGGTCTTCGTTCATTACGAAGAGCATGTGCTCGGGCGTGACCTCATAGTTCGTGCGCGAGACGCACTTGGCGGCCGCGGCCTCCAGCCCGCGCGTGCAGAACTTGTTCAGACGCGCCACCAGACCCTTGATTTCAACGTCGACCATGGAACCAGCCCCTTATGGAGAATTTCACGCAGTTAGTTGAACCCGGCCGGCCCTGACCCAGCCAGGAAGACCAGCCCAGCCATGCCGTTTTGCCCGAGAGAGTCAGGCCCGGCACCTCTTCGGCTTTGACGCAAAGCTCGATCACGTAGTCAAGGCAGTCCGTGTTGAACAGATCAACGAGTTCGCGCAGTTGCGGCATCTTAGCGCCATGGGGAAGGAACTCCATGAACTCGTCAAATGACAGGCCCGAAAGGCCGACCTTGAAGGCGCTTGCGCGCGTGAACACCTGATCGCCCACGGTCAGGTCGCGGGCCAGAACGCAGCCGCTGAGGCCCAGCCGGTTCTGCTGGTCCTGGGGCACCGGCGTCCAGGTTCCGTGGAAGGGCTCGACATCAACGGACGCCTTGGGAAAGTAGTCAGAGAGCATGCCCTCAAACAGATGCGCGCTGCGCGGCTGCTGCGAGATCAGCCCGGCATAGGCCAGGGTGCGCAACGGGTCCACACGGTGGCCGTGGGGAATACTCTCGCGCGACATGCCCAGCAGGGCCAGGAGCCGCAGCGTGAAGTAGTCGCTCGCGTCGCTCTTGAACTGGGCATCCGTGCGGTACTTTTCCCAGACGCGATAGAACAGGCTCAGGAAGCGGTGGTGGAACAGGTCAAGGAAGCCCCGCGTGAGGCTGTCCTCCTCCATGCCCATGAGATCTTCGGTGTAGAAACTGGGCAGGGGGCTGGGCGGACCAAAGAGTCCAAGGAATGTCGTGATCACTTCAAAGCGCGGCCGGCCCTGCTCATTGGTGCGCTCGCGGACCTCGTGCAGGTCGGAGTTGGCAAAGGCCAGATCGATGTACGGCCGGAAGCGGATGGCTTCCTGCTCCGGCGGACCCTGATAGCCCACGCGCGCCGCCTGGGGGTAGCGGGACTGGAGCAGGCGCACGGCAGCAAAGAACGAGAAGCTTTCCCCCTCGTTCAGAAGCTCGCGCGTTGTGGCGTCCTGCACCTGCGACTCCATGCCTTCTCCCCTCGCTTACAGCATCACCCGGCGACCGGCCCGGGCCGCGTATTCGTGCACTTCAGCGCGCTTGATGCCGCGCACTTTGAGCCTCGAAAAGGCATTCAGCGAAACATACTGGGCAAAGAACTCGCTGAGCACCGCGCCCAGCAGGAAAACCTCGCCCTCACCGCCGAGGTTGTCTTCGTTGAACTCGATCTCGACATCCAGGCCGCGCACCGGCGCGCCCATGAACATGCGAGTGGCGGGCGCGCTGCTGACCTTCTGCACGCCTTCCAGCAGCAGCCGGTGGGCGTTTTCCGCCTGGCGGTCCACCCGCGCGCGGAAATTGTAGAGCGTGAGCAGCGAGCGCAGGGCCTCCACCTCCAGCAGCGAGAAATAGTTGATCGAAAGGTGTGACAGCAGGCGCCAATGCAGGTCATCGCCCAGCGGCGGCGGCACGCTGGCCGAGGGCTTGGTGATGTTCTTGAAGCGCGCGAACTGGGGCGAGTTGCTGGTCAGCACGCTGATGTCGCCCAGCCCCAGCCGCGTGGGAAGCTGGCGGTTCGTGCAGGTCAGCTCCATGGAGAGCGTCTCCACGTCCTCGGCGCCCTGCACATCGCCCCCGCTCACGGGCGTGATGAACACATCCGTGCCCTCACCCACGATGGCGTTCTCCGTACGCGCCCGGTAATAGCTGCCGCCCGCTCCCGCCACACCCACCCGGAACAGGGGGCGGAAGTCCTTGGGCTTGGCCGTGCCGCGCGTAAGGCCGAACACACGGTCAATGGTGTAGATCTCGAAGTGGGCGGGGTCCACGCCGCCGGGGCGGATCTTGTATTCTGTGCGCCGCGGGTCGATGCGAACTGGATCGGCGTCATGCTTGAACAGGTTGACCGCCGGGGCGCAGTTGAGCGCAACGTTCGCCAGGCTGACAGGCGGCATGTTGTCCGGCAGACGCGAAAGCTGGATCACAAGGTCGAAGCTTCCCGCCAGGCCGCCCTTCTGCAGTCCCTCCAGACCCGTGATGTCCACGAACATGAACTTCTGCGGAAAGGCAAAATACTCCTGCAGGAGCCGAAAGCCCGGAAACGACAGCCGCGAATAAGGAAGCAACCCCTCGGATTCGCCCAGGCCCACGGGCTTGATCTTGGCGCCGGCCAGGGGAATCGGCTGAGAGGCGCCGCCCAACTGCTCGCGCATGGCCGTAATCTGGCGCGCATAGCGGCACAGGCAGAAGTAGAGCGCCCGCGTGACCGGCGGTTCTCCCGCGAGGTAAAGGCGCAGCGACGAAAGGTTGACCTTGTCCAGCGTCAGGCCCTCGGGCAGCCTGAAGCGCAGCACGATCTGCGGCACGGCGCCCTTGTGGACCTCGACGGCGCGCAACTGCACAGGTTGCAGGTTTACGTCCTGCGTGGTGCGGAACGTGCAGGGCGTCGAGTCCACGGGAAGGCTGCTCAACTCGGCGCCGCGGGCAATCACGCGCGACTCGCGCGCCGCCTGCGTCGTGGCCTCGAACTGCATGATGGTGAAGCTGGGGATGGGCCGCAGATAGTGCGGCCAGAACATCTCCATGAGCGCGTGGGTGAACTCCGGCAGCTCGTCGTCCAGCTTCTGGCGGATGCGCGCCGTGAGAAAGGCAAAGCCCTCAAGCAGGCGCTCCACGTCGGGGTCCGTACCGCTTTCCGCCAGAAACGGCGCGGCATCGGGGTTGGCGCGGGCGAACTCGCGCCCCAGCTCGCGCAGGAAAAGCAGCTCGTCTTGATAGTACTTCGCGTACACGGCGCCTCTCAGGTCTGGAGCTTGATGTGGCCCGACGGATCCACCAGCGTGTCGAAGAACACCGGGTTGTGCCCCTTGCTCGTGGATAGCTTGGCAGTGATCTGGAAACGCAGGCTGAGCACATCGCCCTCGCTTTCCACGTGCATCACGTTCACACCCGTGAGCCTTGGCTCGTACTTCTCGATGCTGTCGCGGATGATGCGCTGCATCATCGGGATGCTCTCCGGGAAGTTCGTCGTGATGTCCGAAGGAGCGGGAATGCCGAAGTCAAGCTGGGCTGGCGCATGCCCCTGGCGCGTGTTGAGGATCTTCTGCAGGTTGCGCAGAATCGAACGCACCAGCGCGTTCGTGTCCTCGGAAAGCGTGCGCGCCTGAGCGCGCGTGCCGCGCGCCAGCCTCTCCAGCAATGTGCGATCTTCGAACTGGGCCATGGCCGGACTTCAGGCCGGCGGGCTTTCGCCCGCCCTGCCTGTAAGGACACAAGGGGCGCGCTGACCGGCCGAGGCCGAATGCCAGCCGCGCCCCCTGAAATACCGGAACTACTTGGTGGGGTCCGAGAAATCGAAGGTCGTCGGAACCTGGCCACCCGAGTCGAAGGTCCAGTCGATCTTGCGATAGGCAAAACCGATGTCTTCCATGTGCGGAGGAGTCGTGGCGTCCTGCTCGCCCGGCTTGGGCGTGTAGGGCTTGGCAAACACGACGCGGCAGTCCTCAATCTTGATCTTGAAGTAGCACTCGCTGCCACCCTCGCCCGGCTTGTCGCGCCAGAACTCGAGCTGAACGTCCTTGATCTTCTTCTTCTTGGCCAGAGCCTCATAGAGCTTGGGAGAGGCCTTGTCGATTTCCTTGGTGATGCTCAAGGCGCCGTGAACCGGTTCACCGCGGCCCTTGTTCTCACGCATGTCAAAGGGGTACTGGAGCTCATGCGCAAAGCCGCGCACGTCGCACCAGTCCTTGTGCTTGCCATCGAGTGTCGAACCCGGACAGCCGTCAATCTTCACGAAGATCTTCATGTTAGCCATAACTCGTCTCCCCTGGAGCCAAAGAAAACACTATGAATTATTCTCTGTCCATCCGCATTTCGTTTTGCATCATTTGCCAGAAGCAACCACATTACTCGATGGAATAGAGATACACCGCTATTACGTTATGTCAAAATCAATTTCCGACCTTTTTCAGCCCTTCCCCAAGCCATCACAGAGTGTCGGACGCATGAATCGCGCAGCTGGATACCATCATCATTCCTTGTCCAGCTTGCCCACGAGCGACAGGGTGAAGAACGCTCCCATGTACTTGAAGTGAGGCCGAACGGACATTTTCACGCGGTACCAGCCTGCTTCGCCCGGCACATCTTCCACGTCGATCTTGGCCTGGCGCAGGGGGCAGCGCGAGCGAATGGCGGGCGAGGGGTTGTCCGTGTCCGCCACGTACTGGCCAATCCACTTGTTGAGTTCGCGGGAGAGGTCTTCCTTCTCTTTCCACGAACCGATCTGTTCGCGCTGGAGCACTTTGACGTAGTGCGCCAGGCGGTTCATGATGAACATGTAGGGCAACTGCGTCGAAAGCCGATAGTTCGTCTCCGCTTCCTTGCCTTCCTTGCTCTGGCCGAAGTTCTTGGGCTTCTGGCAGGAGTTTGCCGAGAAGAAGCAGGCGTTGTCGCTGCCCTTGCGCATGGTGAGCGCAATGAAGCCCTCTTCGGAGAGTTCGTACTCGCGACGCTCGCTGATCAGCACTTCCGTCGGGATCTTGGTTTCGATCTCGCCCATGCTCTCGTACTGGTGCAGGGGCAGGTCTTCCACCGCGCCGCCCGACTGGGGGCCGATGATGTTCGGGCACCAGCGATACTTGGCAAAGCTGTCCGCCAGGCGTGTCGCAAAGGCAAAGGCCGTGTTGCCCCACAGGTAGGCGTCGTGCTTGCCTTTGACAGACTCCTCATAGTTGAAGGCCTTTACCGGCATCGTGTCCTGGCCGTAGGGCAGGCGCAGCAGGAAGCGCGGCAGCGTCAGGCCCACGGAGCGGGCGTCCTCGCTGGAACGGAAGCTCTGCCACTTGGCATATTGCGGGCCTTCCATGATGCTCTTGAGGTCCTTGAGATTCGGGAGCGCGGTGAAGCTGTCTACTCCGAAGAACTTGGGGCCCGCTGAGGCGATGAAGGGCGCGTGGGCCATGGTGGCGACGCTGGCGACCTTCTGCAGCAGCGCGACATCCTGGGGGCCGGGACCGAAGTCGTAATTGGCGATGATGGCGCCGTAGGGCTCGCCGCCGAACTGGCCGTATTCGCCGGTGTAAACAGTCTTGTACAGGCCCGACTTGACGATTTCCGGGGCATCCTCGAAGTCCGTCTGCAGGTCTTCTTTGCTGCAGTTGAGCACCTCGAGCTTGATGTTCTCACGGAAGTCGGTGCGGTCCACCACCAACTTCAGCCCGCGCCAGGCGCTTTCCAGCTTCTGCACGTCACTGTGGTGGAGGATTTCATCGAGCTGCTTGGACAGTTTTTTGTCCAGCTCGGCGATCATCTGGTCAACGGCGGCCTTGTCGGCCTTTTCGTATTGCTTGTTGGGCGCGAGCAGCTCGCTGATGAAGGCCTCCACACCCTTTTTCGCGACCGAGTAGCCTTCATCCGAAGGCTTCATCTTGGTCTGCGCCATGATTTCGTCGAGCAGCGAGCCCTCCGCCGCCTGGGCCTGAGCTGCCTGTTCCTGTTTCTGCGGTTCTGCCATATATCCCCCCTGTTGGCCGTTGGCCGCGAGGTCAATTGGTTAGTCTTGCCGGCTCCGCCCCTCTGGGTCGGCCGCTGAGATCACACCCGGCTTGCCTGCCGGGCCACTCCCCCGAAAGAACAACAATCCTGGCTGCGGCTACTTCTTGTCACCGCCCTCCTTCTTCTGCAACTCGCCGAGGATCTTGTTACGCGAAGCCTCGTCGCCCAGCATGGACTGGATCTTCTTCTTGAACGCGGGGAAGTTGCCCAGGGGACCCTTGAGGGCCGCCAGGGCTTCGCGCAGTTCCAGCATCTGGCGCAATTCAGGCACCTGACGCACCACCTGCTCAGGCTCGAAGTCCTTGAGCGTATTGAACTTGAGCTTGACGGCCATTTCATCGCCCTCCTTCTCGGAGAGCTTGTTGGCGACGTTGACGTTCAGTTCGAGCTTCTGGCTCTTCATCACGTCACTGAAGTTGTCCTTGTTGATGTTGATGGGCTTGCGCTCTTCCAGGGGAGTCGAATCCTGGCGCAGGGTGTAATCACCCATCATCAAAAGCTTCAGGGGCAGCTCTTTCTCTTCCTGGGCGTCCCCGGTGGCAGGTTTGTAGACAATGTTCACACGCTCACGGGGTGCAACAGACCCTTCCTTCGCCATGGCTTTAGTCCCTTTCGAATGGACGCGCGATTCTAGCTTTCGCCAGCCTCCGTCCTAGCTTTGTTTCATACCTCAAGGCTCTGCAATTCTGCGATGTAACTCATTTCAAGACTTTCACTTCTACTCTGAAGCCGGCTCCTGTTTCTTGGCGCCCAACTCCTCAAACACCCGATCGCGCACGTCGCTGTTGCGAATCAATTCCGTCAGCACCTGTTCCAGTGACAGGTTCCCCCACGCCACGGCCCGCTGCACCAGCATCGCCACGGGGCTGTGAGGATCGTTACGTTTGAGCCAGTTGGCCACTTCCTGAAGCCGCCGGAAGGCGTCGGCCCTCGTCCTGATGGCGCCCCCACCGCCCCCCGTCACCGCCGGCGCGGCCTGCTCGGTATGGCCTTCCATGGACTCGCCTCCCGTCTGCGGCGCGCTCTCAGCGCCTGCTAACTGGCCCATTTTGTCGGTGATCGCACGGCTCAGCGCACCGAGGTCAGGACGCTCTTCCGTGAACTTCTCACCCACGACGTCGCCCAACTCTTTTACGGCCGCGGCGCACTTCTCGAGACCCTCGCGGTCCTGTTCCACGGCCTGGCCGCGGTTGTTGATGGCATTGGCCACCCGATCATTGAGCCACTGCAGTGCCGTTACACGCGCACGCATGCGCTTGAGCTCGGGGAACAGGCTGTCCCAGAAGGTCTTGAGCAGGTCCCGTGTCACTGTGATGGCCGAGGCCAGGCCGCCGTAGCCCTGGGTTTGCAGCATGGCCATGCCCAGGTAGCCCGAGACCAGCAGGTCCTTGGTCTTCTCGGCCAGCAGTTTCTTGCCCAGTTCCACGACGCGGGGCCAGGCCACTGTTTCGCCCGTGAGAGACTCCATCTTCTTGACTTCGGCCTCCAGAGCCTCGTAGTCCGGGTCATAGCGCGCGTTTTCCCCGGAGGGCAGAGCGCCTGCAATCGGGGTGGTTCCCAGCGCGGCATCCAGAATTTCGTCAGGCAAGTTCAGCCTCCGTTTCAGGGCATCCGCTGAATCAACTCAGGCACGGTCAGGTTCACGTTGTCGGCCAGGGCGCCGTAGCGCTGCCGCGCCTGGGCCAGCTTGGCATCATCGCCGGGGCCATAGCGGCCCAGGCGATAGGCCACGTCGCTGTCGCGGTCGGGGTTGAGCAATGGCAGCAGGTATCTATCACGCAAGTCGTCAAACAGCAGGCTGATCTGCGGGGCCACGTCGTCCTGCGGGAAGTTCCACATCGTCATGGTGGGCAGGCCCGCGCGGGCCAGAAGCTTCTGCGTAAGCTCAAGCCAGACCGCGGCGTTACCGCCATTGGAAGTGGCGGGAAAGCGCAGGGCATACTTTGGCAGCACTTTGGGCCTGAGCACGTCGGCGAGGTTCTGAAGCAGCAGGTACTTGCGAACGTCCGCTGCGGCGCCAAAGGCGTCCGACCACACCATGCTGATGGTGCGCTTGGCCACACTCTGGGCCACGCGGCGGGCCTCGCCCCGAACATCAAGCTGGAAGGAAAGCTGATCGACGCGGCCAAGGAATGTCTTCAGGTCCTTGCCGATCCAGTCTTTCATGACAGCGTGGGCGCGCTCGAAGAATGACTCAAAGATGCCGGGAATCAGGGCGACCTCGAGGCCGAAATCCTTCACCGGCGTTCCCGCCGCCACCAGAAAGGGGAATTGCCGACCCGTCTTGTCGCAGCCCGGCATGATGACGCCAACGACAATGCGGCCGATGCTGGGCATGTTGAAGATGAAACGGCTGGCGGGAGCGCGGTCAAACACGTCAGAGAACTGGCCGCCGAGCTGCTTCTGGCCCGCGAACAACCCCTCCTGAAACCAGCGGTCCAGCACGGAAATCTCGGCCGCACCCACGTTGTAGCGAATGAAATCGCCGTGGATGGGGAGCTTGCCGTAGCAGCCAACGGTAATGGGGGTCACGGTCCCACCTTTTCAGGGCAGACAAACTCCATGAAGAAGCCCTTCTTGAAGGGGTTGACCCGGTCCTTCGCCACCAGCTCCAGCTCGCCCTGCACTTCCGTAGGCCGGCCCATCACGGGCAGGAAGACCTTCCACTGGAACGTGTAGTTGATGTCGTTGATGGTCGTGGCCGTGCCGCGGTATAGAAGCTTGATGAGGCCCCAGGCATCCTTGCTGAAATCCAGCGTGGGCCCGCTGGTGACCTTCTCGACAAAGACCTCCAGCTTGGCCCCGGGGTTGCCCTCTTTCCAGGTGAACTGGTAAGTGCGATTGGGGTTGGAGTAGAGGTCCTTGATGTCGTCCTTGTCCTTGCCGCCAATCGTGATCACCAGGTTGCTGACAAGGTCGCGCTGCTTGAGCGTCACGGTGAAAGGCAGCGCGATGGTGGTGGACTCGGCAGGGTAGAGCGCCTGGGTGATGCGACCGGCGGCCTCCATGGCCTTGAGGAAGCCCGGTGCGAGTTTGAGCAGGTTGTCGTCGTTGATCTTGGTCTTGCTGAGCCGACGCAGCATGTCCATGGTCTTGGCAATCGTGCCGGGAGAACTGCCGGTAATGGTCGGGTTGAACATCTTGGAGAAGGTGGCCAGAGGCACGCCGGCGGCCTTGTCATCGTTGGTGAAGGGATACTTGCCCGCAAACTCGTTCTTGAAGGGCAGGAAGACGCGATCGGCCCAGACCTTGTTGGCCTCGGCCAGGCAGTCCGCCTGGGTGGCCTCGGCGGCGTTCTTGACCATCTGCCGGAATACCCGGGCGATGCGCTCGCGCTCGACCCGGTCAGTCGCCACGCGGTCCATGGCCTCGTTCATCTTGAGCACGCAGGTATCAAAGGCGGCCACCAGTTCGTTGAGTTTGGCCGGATCGTCTCCGGTAAAGCCCGAGCCCTCCGCTGCCGAGCGCGAGAAGGAATCCATGGCGGCCTGGAGCTCCATGAGCCGCTTGAGCAGCTCTTCAACAACCTTGATCTCGATGGTGCTGCGGTTGCGCAGGTCGTTCTCCGCCACGCGCAGTTGCTGGTTCTCCGATAGTGCCTTGAAGTACTCCAGGATGGTGCTTTCCGGGCCGCACAAGGCCCGGAGTTTCATGACCGCATCCTTGACGTTGGCAAAGGGCACGATGCGGGTGTTCTCAACCAGCTCGATCCAGAGCCGTGCATAGTCTTCCTGATAGACTCTGATCAGGTCCCGCACGATCTCGTCGGCCGGCACATTCTTGCGCAGTTCCTTGAAGCGCTCGGAGAGCGTCTTGCTCTTGTCCCCGATGGCCACGGACACATAGCGGTTGTAGAGCTCCTGCGTGTAGAGTTGCGTGAACTCGAAGTCGCCGCGAGAGTCCCTGAACTCGACGTACTTGCGGCCCTCAGTCTTGAGCATGAAGTCGCGGTTGACCTTGCCGGTCGTGCCCTTGCCGGTGTTGATGATGTCGTTGTAACTCTCCGTCATCCATACAGCGCCGCTGAGAAAGCGGTTGATGCGATCCACCAGTTCCTTGTCCGCGCGGTAGCGCCAGGCGTCGGGCCGGTCGAGCTGGGAGAGCACGAACTCGAGCTGCTTGAAGGCCAGGGCCTTGACCTCGGGCGTCACGCTGCCCGCGGCGGCGGGGCCCGCCAGCCAGTACTCCTGCGTCTCCAGCACGCGCTTGAGCACGTCGATGTCGGCCTTGAGCGAACCCATCTGGCCCTCTTCGCGCGTCTTGCCGTCCTCGTTCTCGGCCAGCATCTGGTAGGCACGATGCAGGTCAAACATACGGTCGTGATCCGCCATCGACTTCTGCGGCTTGTCACGCATGCTCACGAGATCAGACTGCATCTTGCTCTGCATGGGCAGGACGAAGAACGTACGGATGCGGTCGAAGTAAACCTTGCGCAGATCCGCGTTGATGTCATGGCCGCGGTAGAGGAAAAAACGCTTGCCGAGGGTGGGGCCGGCGTCGAGGTCCGTCAGCTCGTCGCGCAGGTCGTCCAGCGCCAGCAGGTTCTCCTGCAGGTCCTTGGGCTTTTCCTTCTCAAGCTGGCGTACGCGGGCTCCCGCGTTGCCTGCGGTGAACAGCAGAGCGCCGTTGCCGGCAAACGAAATCGTGCTGAAGATGGTGCACAGCGCGAGAAATGCCAGCGACGCCGCCACGGAGGCCAGGCGCAGCAGCCTGAGCTTCTTGCGCACCCCCGCCGTAGGCTGCGCCAGGTGCTGGTCGGGAAAGATGATCTTGGTGAACAGATCCTTGAGGAAGAAACTCTTGCGCTCGATGACAGCCTCTTCGGCCTGCTCCACCGGGGCCTCGACGCCGAAGGCCTTGCTCATGGCCGCCACCACCTGGTCCACCGGCGTGCCCTTCTGGGTGCCGCTGGTGAAGTAGAAGCCGCGCAGAATGGGGCTTTCCTGGAAGGGGTTGGGCTTGAACAGGTGGCCGATGAATTCAGCCAGCTTCTTCTGCGCCATCTCAAACTGCAGCGGGAAGAGATAAACGGCCTGACGCTTTTTCACGGGGCGCTCGGTGCCCAGCGCGCCCACGCGCCGGTTACGCAGATTGGCCGTCAGTGCGGCACACTCATCGAGGAACAGCTCGCTGTAGGTCTTGCCGGGGTTGCCGCTGTACTTGAACGAAGTGCCCCAAGCCTGGGCCCGGTCCGCCTTGCTGAAATCCTCGAAGAACTCCGAGAAACCCTGCAGCAGGTCGCACTTGGTGAACATCAGGTAAACCGGGAACACGAGCTGCAGGCGCTTGCAGAGTTCATCCAGGCGGTCGCGGATCGTGGAGGCGTACTCCTCAATCTGGGAATCTGTGGCGCTGACAAGGTCAGCAATGGAAATGGCGACAATGGCCCCGTTGATGGGCTTGGAGGGCCGGCTCTTCTTGAGCAGGTCCAGGAAACTGAACCATTCCTGCTGGTCATCCAGCTCCGTGGTGTAGCGCCCCGCGGTGTCCAGCAGGATGCCTTCATCGGTAAACCACCAGTCACAGTTGCGCGTGCCGCCGATACCGCGGATGGCCTTGGGCCCCGTGCCCATGGAGGGGAAGTTCAGTCCGGACTCCTGCAGCGCCGTGCTCTTGCCGGCGCCCGGTGGCCCGATGATGGGATACCACGGCAGGCGGTAGAGCGCGTCCTTGCCCAGGCCGGAATTCTTGAGGGCGGCAAGGGCCTCTTGAAACTGCTGCTCCAGGGCCTGGATTTCCGGCTGCTTGTCCGGGATCGTGCTCTGCACGTGCATCTGGGCCTGGGCACGCAGCTGGTTCTCGATGGTCATGGCGCGGCGCACGGCCAGCACCTTCTGCGCCACGTACATGATGAGGAACACGGCCAGCAGGCCGATGATGATGAGGACGCGAAGCTTGACGTCCCACTCAAGGTACTCGCCGCCCATCCAGGTCAGGGCAACAAGAACGATCAGCACGACAATGCTGAGCATGCCTTCTTTTGCGAGTGCGCCGAGCAGTGCCTTCATAGGGTCGATTCCATGGTGTACGTCGGCAGCCGGCTTTGGGCCGCTGCCGCTACTTCAGGCCTTCAAGCACGCCGCTGGTCTGGCTGCCCAGAATCGCGTTGTAGATAAGCCACAACAGCAGCGCGATGGCCGCGCAGATGCCCGGCGCGAGCCAGCCGGGTATCCTGGAAACCGGGTTGGGCAGGCCGCTGTCCGGTGCCTTCCAATGGGGCGCCAGACGATGCCGCTCCTTCTCGTCGCTGCTTTCCTTTATGCCGCGCGCCTGGGCCAGTTCGCGCGACAGGCTGTCAATGAGCACCTTGCGGCGCTCCATGCCCTGCATGTCGGCAAACTTGCCCTTGAAGCCCAGCGTCAGACACAGGTAGTACACCTCGCAGACATCGTTCTTGAACTTGTCCGTCGTGTGGCGCAGGGTCTCAAGCTTGTTGTAGAACTCCTCACCCGCCGCAAAGTCATTGAAATAGGCCAGCTGCAGCGGCTTGCCCATCCAGGCATCCTTGCAGGGCCACTCCGAAAGCAGGATCATCTCATCGAAATAGGCGCAAAGGGCATACTTGGCAAGCTGCACGTGCTCCAGCGGGATCTCCGCTGTGCGCGCCCCCGCGTCGAGGTCACGGAACAGGCCGTCAATCTTGGCGAACAGCAGATCGGCGGGACCGGGGTCCTGGATCTTCTGTAGCTGGAACGACAGGGCAAACAGCGGCGCGCACAAATCCGGCAGGCCGGCGTGCTTCTCGACTCGTGTGATGGTGGCGGTGTCGGCCATAACGTGCTGTCGCCCCCCGCGACTACTCCTTGACCGCCAGGAACTCGAGCTTCAGCTCGGAGAACTCCGGCGGGAAGTACATCGAAATCGTGCGCGAATTGGCCACGGCCTCCCAGTGCTCGCCCGCTTTCTCCAGCTGGAAGTACTGGCGCCCGGGCTGCACGGGAATCTCTGCCGGCGGCGCCGGCAAATGCTTGATCACCAGGCCGCGCATGGCCATGGCTATCAGCTTGTCCACCCGGTCGCGCGACGAAATCTTGGCCTTGAGCGGCACCTCGTTGATCACCTTCTCCGGCGCCACGCCCGACATCACCGCCAGGTAAAGCTTGCTCGCCGTGACCAGGCGTTCGTCGATGAACTTTCCTGAGTACAGCGACTCGCGTGTCTTCTCCAGCGGAATATTCACGCAGCGCGATGCAATCGTCACGTCCAGCAGCGAGCGCAGCCGCGCCTCCAACTGCGAGAAGGTGCCGTAAAGGTTGTCGTGCTGATACTGCGGCAGGTCGCGCGGGCTGCCCTCGGCCGAGAACGTCGTCAGTTCGCCCGCCAGGCGCGCCAGCGTCACGTACAGCACCTCGGGGTGCAGACGCGGCTGGTTGTAATAGTGCATCAGCGCGGGGATGTAGGCGTTACAGGAGTGCAGCAGCCAGAAGTTTGCGGCCTCCGACATGCTGAACTCCACGAGGCCCGAGCCTCGCTGGCGGCGCGAGGCCGCGAGGTCATTACTCTTGGTCGAGATGATCTCGACGGCGCGGCGCAGCAGCGAGAACAGCCAGGGCGAGGCGCTGAGGTAAAGCAGGGGGGGAACCCAGGTCGGGGCCAGCGCAAAGCCGCCGGTGGCCGTGCGCTGAAGTTCGCAAAGCTTGATGTAGGTGCTGTCCTCCAGCGGCTCACCCTCAAAGGCCACGCGCAGGTTGGGCACGGCGATGAGCACGTCGCGCTCGTTGCCGCCGCTGCTTTCATCCTTGAGCTTGACGGCACGCTGGCGGAAGCGGGTCAGGCGGCCTTCACTGATGCCCTCGGGATGGATTTCCAGCGCGTTGGGGCGGCTCAGCGGACAGGCCAGGTACACGGCCAGTTTCTCGACCGTGGCGGGGAAGGATGCCGCCACGGCGCGGGACTGGGGACGGGCGTCGTGCTCCGGCAGGTCGAACTGCAGGCCGTCGGGCATGATGCCGCTGGCAGCCTGGAGGATGAACTCTCCGCCGCCCAGGGCCTCTTCGTCGATGCGCAGTGACGTCAAACCCCAGGCGTTGCCGTTGAGGGCGCGCAGGCCGCTGACCAGCCCGAAGTCGTGGTGGCGGTCCGCCTGCTGCAGGTGCTGAGGCGTGAGAAACAGCCCCTCGTTCCAGAGCACTTTGTGTTGATTGTCCACGCTTTAGGCCTCAAACATTGCGGCAAGCCGCCCGCTGGTGTGACCGCTGCCCACTTCTACTTCCTGGCCTCGATTTTGTAACCGCTGAGTTCAAACACGAAGCTGCCGGCATCAGACGCCGGCACCACCACGCGCTGAGAGCCCTTGCCGTCCTGCTTGGGATAGAGGGCCATGATGCCGATGAAGCGACAATCCTTGTTCAGGTCGCCCAGTTCAATGGGGCGGGGGTCGGCATTGGCCGGGCCGCCATAGACTGTGATCTGTTTGGGCTCACCCAGACGGTCGCCGCCCAGAATCTCGCCCTTGTTCTCCCATAGCTGCTCAAAGGCCTTGCTCATGAAGGCCGCGTCGTCCTTGAGCTGGAAGATGCGGATATCTACCGGAGTGGACTCGTTCTTGTCGTTGACATTCAGCGGCTCCACCCCGCGCACGTAAATCGTGGTGGGTCCGGCGCAACCGGCGAGAAAGGCGAGGCAGGCAACCAGCAGCAGGCCCTTGATCTTCATGCTTTGTCTCCTTTGTCTGCGGGCGGGTGGCTTGCAGTCGCCGCGCCCGGCTCCTTCGTGTGGGATTCGAGGTAACCCTTGCGCATGTTTGGAAAGATGACCTCGTTGAAAAGCTTTCCGCTTTCTCCAAGTAACTCGCTGTAAGTCAAGGCGTATTGTCGCCAGGCGCGCTTTTCGCCGCCCAGGCTCTTGAAAAGCCCGCTGGCGTTCTTGTTGGCTTCCTCTTCGATGGCCTTGGGGTCGAGGCGCTTCATGATTTCGTTGATGGCACGCTGCACACCCTCCATCAGGCCCAACTGGTGCTGCGTCAGATCCCTGAAGGCATCCACGAGCTGCTTCTTGAGCTGTTCGGGCGACTTGCCGCTTTTCCAGTCCAGGGGCATGCGCCGCACTTCCATGGCATCCTTCACCTGCTTGATGGGGTTCTTCTCGCGCGACAACGCCATGGTCACGAACGCCTCGAACTGTCCCTCGAACTCGCTGCGGCCCTTGAGGCTCTTGTTCAGCCACTCCAGCGTGATGTCCAGCGTCTGCTGCGCCAGTTTGCCGAACAGGTCAATCTGCTCCTTCGTTTCAAAGGGCCCGCGGCCGGTCAGGGCGTCGGACATCGCCTGAAGCGCGGCAAAGGCCGCGCCCTGCAGCGAATCACTTACTTTTGGCGACTCATCTTCGGGCAAAGCAAAGGCTGCGTCGGCCTTCTCCTTTGAAGAGATGCGCGAGAGCAGGTCATCAATCTGGCGTGTGCCGGTTTCCCGCTTCTTGCCCTTGGGCAAAGGTCCTTCGCCGCTGAGCGCTGCCGCGGCCTTCTTGAGGTCGTCGCCTCGCAGGTCGGCAAGGTCCATGGTCAGGCCGCTGAGGTCAACATCTTCCACCACCTGCTCGGATTCGCGCTTCTTGATGTCGGCGCGGGTGCGGGCCTTGGTCTGGCGTTTCTTGCCCTCCGGCGCCTGGGATTTGGAGGCTTCCTTGCGCTTGAGTTCGTCGGCTGCCTTCTTGAGGTCGGCGCTTGAGAAATCCGACAGGGCCATGGTCAGGCCGGCAACGTCGTCTTCCTCGACCACTTCAGGACTTCCGGGTGCCTTGACCGGGCTTTCGTCGGCGGCCACATCGACGTTGGTGCGATCGGTAACCTTGCGGCCGGTTTCGGCACCGGGATCGATGGACAGTACTGTGCCGGGGTCCTCCACCGTGCGGCGGCGGCGGGCACTGGTGGCGCGAGTCGCGGGCTTGCCCGGCCCCATGGCCACGGCCAATTGATAGGACCCAATGGCAATGCGTGCCCCGTTAGGCAGGGCGGTCATTTCGTGGGCACGCGACTGCTTGCCATCAATGGTCGTGCCAATCTGGCTGCCATAGTCGATAAAGAAGTAGTCTTCGCCGACCTTCTGGATGAAGCCGTGGGTGGGAGCAATGGCCTTGGCGGGATCCTTGAGTGAAACGTCGCAGTCCTTGGCGCGCCCTACGGAGATGCTGTCCTTGTCGAAGGACAGCTCGGCAAGGGCGGGACCACTCTCCCCGATTCTGGTGACAACCAGCCTGATGGCCATGCGCTTTGACGTTACCCCTGAATTGGCGCGCATTTAGCGCCAAGCGACCCCAATTGCCATGTGGCGCACCATCCTGCTTTGCAATTGCAAATGGTCAAGGGCGGCCAGCCGTGGCCGCGTAGGGCTTCACGGGCAGGGTGACCCTACTTCGCCCCCTTGAGCGCCACAGCGACGTCAATGTGCAGACGGGCCACATAGGGCAATTTGCGGTCGCCCGTGCGCTCAAATTCGCTGAGAATGAAGGCCGCGTCATGCGCCAGCCCGTCGAATGTCATGGCCTTGCCGTTGATGCTCACGCTCAGCCGACCGGCGGCTACATCGTCAGCCGTCAGGAAAAGGGTCAGCTTGCCGGCATTGGCTGCCAGCAACTCAAAGTGACGTTCCATGCCGCGCTCGCCCTTGACCGTGCGCGTGCTGGCCTTTATCCGCGCCATGAGCTGACCGGACGAAGATTTGGCTTGAGGGAACTTGCCCTTCAATGTCTGGGACTTGCCATCGCGCTCAATCTCGACTTCAACGTCGTCCCCGGCCTTCTTCCTGGCCAAAGCCGCGCGCAGGTCGTTCAGGTTGCCGATCTTTGCTTTATCCAAGCCGACGATCACATCGCCCGCCTTGATGCCCATGGCTTCAGCTACGCTGTCCTTGGCCACTGAGTCCACTACCACGGGGTCCGTGACGTCGAGTTCGGGGTTCATCGTAATTCCCAAGACCACCCGCGCCTGACCCGAGCGCGGCGTGGCCTTGAGGTCCTTGGCGTTGAGGTCGCCCAAGTCCGCCAATTCCGTGATTTCCAGCCAGGCGCGGCGGCCCATGGCGGGGCTGTCGGTGCTCCAATCGAGGGAGGCCAGAGCCATGTCACGTTTCCACTTGCCGACCATGTCTTCGAGGATGCGCGGGATCTCCTTGGGCGCATAGCTGAGGTCATGGCCGGCCTCTTCATAGATCTTGTGTTCGATGGAGGCCCCGTTCTGGTTGGCTTCCGCCACCACCTGTGCCACCTGAGCCGCCGGATAGAGCCGATCCTTGCCGCCCGAAATGGCGTAAATGCGTACCTTGGACAGGTTCTCCCAGAACATGCAGGTGCCGTCAAAACTGGGCACCAGCGGGTGGCCCACCATGGGTATGAAGCCGGAGAAGGCGTCGGGCCTGCGTGCGGCCAGGGCAAAGGCCCCGCTGCCGCCGTCGCTCATGCCGGTCACGAACACCCGTTCATCATCAACGTTGAACGCAAGCTTTACTTCTTTGAGCATGTGCAGGACGTTGAGTTGTCCCTTGTCGCGCCACCAGCGGGCGTCCTCGGTTGTATCGGCGGCGATGGCAGCGGGCGCGAGAACCATGACCTCCTCAGACCAGTCATCGCCCAGGGCCTGCTGCCACATTTCAATGGCGCCCGAGGCAGCTTCGGCGGGCGCGCCGGAGACTCCACCGTGGAGCCAGATGATCAGCGGGTAGCGTTTGGCTTCGTCATACTTCGGCGGAACGTGCATGTAATAGGGCCGCTTGAAACCGTCGGGACACAGGGTCTCGAACTCCAGCGCCCCGGTTTGCCCGGCCTTTGGGTAGGCCAGCTTCGCGATGGCCTCACGCAATGCCGGGCCGCCCAAGCTCGTGAGTTTGGTGCGAAGCTCGCCTTTCCTGGCGGCGTCCGTTTCGGAAAGATACTGGCGCAGCAAGTCGGGTTTTGGGGCCTCCTGCGCTTGAGGCGCAGAGAAGGCGGACAGGGCAATCAGCGTCACGACCGACAACAGAAGGGGAGACCGTTTCATGGCAGTTCTTTGGACTCGGGAATAGGGACCGCTGCGCCGGGCTGACCTCTGATCAACGTTCGTCAGCCCCCGGCTCAAGCAGAATACGCAAGGGAGCGGCTCTTACCCCGTGTAAACCGCCTGGTTACTTGCCTTTCATGGACTCCACAACGTCCACCGTGACAACAGCCTTAAACGGCCACTTGCGGTCAAAGCTGGCTTCAAACTGGTCCAGCATCATGGCCACGTCCTGCGGGGGTCTGCCTTTGAAGGCCTCCTTGCCATTGACTTTGATGCGCACCTCGCCCTTGGCATCCACCATTTCCGGCGCCAGCCTCACGCGCAGCCGCGTCACGTTGTGGGTTTTGAGTTCGACCTGCCCCGGGGACCAGCTGCCCAGCACGCGGCCCGAAGGCGGATCCTTCTCCAGCGGCGGGAACTTGCCGCTGAGGGTTTTCTCCTCGCCGTCGCGCAGCACCGTCAGGGAGATTTCCTTGCCCGCACCCTTGTTGCGGAGCGCGGCATTGATTTCGTCAAGGCCGGTGACTTTCTTGCCGTCCACTTTGATCACTGTGTCGCCCACCTTCACTCCCATGGTGTCGGCGACGCTGCCGGGCTCGATGTGTCTGACGGTGATGGGGCCATCGAGTTCCTCGGGCGTCGTGGGTGTTGGCACGCGAATGCCCAGATCAATGCGGACCACCCCGGTGCCCCGCGGCGTGGCCTTGGGGCATTTGTTGTAGTCCCGGTCGAGTTCTTTTGTCTCGAGGATCTCAAGCCAGGCGCGGCTGCCGAACTTGGCCTGCTCGGTGCTCCAGTCGAGCTGCCGCGCCAGCAGGTCGCGCTTCCAGGCGGAAAGATACTCGTTGAAAATGCGGGGAAGTTCGACGTCAGCGAAGCTGAGGTCGTGCCCGGCTTTCTCGTAATTCTTGTGCAGGACTTTGGGTCCTACGGAGTTGATCTCGCCCACAATCTTTGAAACTTCGGAGCCCGGGTAGACGGGATCGAGCCCGCCGCTGATATTGTAGAGGCTGCAGCCTTTGAGATTCTCGAAGTAGGCGCTGGTGCGGTCCGTGGCCGGCACGAGGGGATGTCCGACCATGGGAAAGAAGCCGGCGTAGTCGTCGGGACGTCGGAAGGCCGCCGCCCAGGTTCCGCTGCCGCCGTCGCTCTGGCCCGTCAGGAAGACGCGGTCGTCGTCGATGTGGTAGCGGCGCTTGACGTCGGCCAGCATGGCCCGGATGTTCTTCATGCCGCCGTCACGCCACCAGCGGGCCTGGATGGTCGTGGACTCGCAGTCGGCCGAGGGCGCGAGGAAGAACAGGCTTTCGCGCTGCGCATCGCTCAGGCTGGCTAGCCACGCGCTCACGGCGGCCGGCCCAGCCCCGGCCGATGCTCCATTGACGCCTCCATGAAGCACGACCATCAAGGGCCAGCTGCGCGAAGCATCGTAGGCCCGGGGCACGCGCAGGTAGTAGCTGCGCTCAAAGCCGTCCGGACAGCGCAGGCTGACGCTCAGTTCGCCGCGGCCTTCGCCCGGGCAGGGCAGGGCCGCCATGAGTTCGTGCAGCTTCTCGGGCGACAGCTTGAGCAACTCGGCGCGCAGGGCGGCCTTGAGCCCGGCGTCGCCCTCGGAGAGATAGCGCGCCAGCAGGCTATTCGGCTCTTCCTGGGCGCGAACCGGCAGCGCCAGCGCGAGCAGGACTGTCGCCGCGCATGCTAATAGTGTGCGCATGGCAGTGGGCGGTAAGGGGCCACAGGGCCGCTGCATTGTACGATATCGCCGCCAGGGCGCACGGCTGGAGAGCGGGACAGGCCCCAAAGCGAGGACAACATGTCAGATACCATGGGAGCCAGAGCTGCGCTGCGCCGGAGCGCGCCGGACAGCGGTGAAGTCGGGCAGGTTACCCTGCCGCTGGAGATCACGCTGCGCGTGACGGACCCCGACGTGCTGGAAGAGTTGCGCCGCCGCGAGGGAACGGTGCGGGAAGAATTCGCCCAAATCGCGCTGCGCATCGGCGTGCTGGCCCTGCGGCAGGCCTCCGGCACCCTGGACGGGCAGACGTTGCGCACCGAGGGTGAGAGACTGGTCGCGCTGGTCGAGGGCAAGCTTGGCGAACATGCGAAGGAACTCAAGACACGCCTTGAGAGCGAGCTTGGCAACTACTTTGACCCGAACAAGGGCCACTTTGCGGCGCGGGTGCGCGAATTGACGGACGATAAGGGCGGCTTTGCCGGCCTGCTCAAGCGGCACATTGAGGGCGACACCAGCACGCTGGCGCAGAGCCTCGCGCGGGCCGTAGGCGACAACAGCCCCTTGATGAAACACCTCAGCCCCAAAGAGAAGGACGGGCTGGTCGAGACCATCGCGCGCGTGGTGCAGGAGCGTCTGGAGGAGCAGAGCAAGCGCGTGCTTGCAGAATTCGACTTGAACAACGATCAGAGCGCGCTGAAGCGCCTGATTAACAACGTCAATGAAATCAGCCGTGAGATCAGTGAGCAGTTCAACCCTGAAGAAGAGAAGAGCGCGCTGGCCAAACTGAACAATGCGCTCGAACTGACGCGCGGGCAGATTGCCAAGGACCTCACCCTCGACGACGACGAAAGCGCGCTTTCACGCCTGCACGAAAAGCTGCGCGCGCAGTTTGATGACCTGCTCGAAAAGCAGACCCGATTCCAGAAGGACATCGCCGAGCGGCTCGGAATCAAACAGGTGCAGGCCCGCACCACCGAGGGTGGCTTCACGTTTGAACACGCCGTGGGCGACGCCCTTCGTCAGCGCGTGCGGGGCCTTGGTGACGAGTTTGCGGCCGTGGGCGAACTCAGCGGCGTTCAAGGGCGCAAGACCGGTGACTACGTGCAAACGATGGGCGCTGAAAGCGCGGCCCCGGGCGCCAACATTGTTTACGAGTGCAAGCGCGACCGACGTTACCGCATCAAGGTTGCGCTGGAGGAGATGGCTCAGGCACGCACGAACCGTAAGGCGGAAGTTGGCGTGTTCGTGATGGACGCCAGGACTGTGCGCGACAACGCGGACCTGCACTCTGAGTATCCTGCGGCGCTGACGCGCTTTGGCAACGACATCATCGTCGTATGGGACGCCGAAAACGAAGCCACGGATGTCGTACTGGATGCCGCTATCAGCCTTGCCCGCGCCCTGGTGCTGCGTGCCGCCAAGCACGAGGAGAGTGAGAGCGCCGAGGAACTCGAAGACATTGCCAAGGCTATTGCTGACATTGAAAAACAGTTCGAGCGCTTTGACGACATGTCGAAGCGCTGCGACGACATCATGACGTCGGCAAAGGAGGTCAGCGGTTATGCCTACGACATACAAGAGGAATTGAGGAAGGTGCTCAAGCGGCTGAGAAGCGACGTCAAGTCCCTCAATGAGGGCGTCAAGGCCCTGCGCGACACCGCGGAGTGAGTCGGCATACTCCAACATTGGCGGCCCGCGCGAGCTAGAATGGGCCCATTCCAGGGAGTTCCCATGGCCGTATCCACCCCCCGATCGCTATCGCGGGTTCTCGGCATCAAGCAGGGGCACTGCGTGTCGTTGATCAACGCGCCGCAGGGCTTTCCCCACGCGCTGGGCGAACTGCCTGACGCCGTTAAAGTTGGCCGCGCTTCGCCGGGCGGGCTGTTTGACGTCATCGTGTTCTTCGCCCGCAGCCGCGCCGAGCTGCAGCGCGAATTCCGGTATCTCGCGGGGCGCCTGCAGCCGGATGGCGGCCTGTGGATAAGCTGGCCGCGCAAGGGCAGTGGCATGCCCACAGACCTGAGCGAGACCGTGGTGCGTGATGTGGCGCTGGCGCGGGGCCTGGTGGACAACAAGCAGTGCGCCCTCGACGCCCGCTGGTCTGGCCTGCGCCTGGTCTTGGGTGAAAGCGCATAGGGGAGCCGGCGTGAGCGACACCTTGGAGTGACTTCAGCGCGAAGGCATGGAGCCGCCGGTAGCAGATTGCGCCCCCGCCTGGCATCAAGGATGTACCGGTCTAGATTGAAAGCGCCCCGCACACATCCTCAAGGGCCTGGCCAGCGTGACGTGGCCCCAATGACGCTCGTAGCAGAGACGCCCGGCGGCACGACGGCTGCTCACGAACTCGACAATCTCACGCCGACGATAACCTTGCCCGCCTGATGGAGCACACGCAGCGCATGCAGGCCTGCCTGCGTGTGACCCGGTGTGCCCTACCCACTGACTTCCTGCGGCACCAGAGAACGCAGCAGCCCGGCCAGCGCCTGCCTCTCGCGAGCCGGCTCAAACTGCGGCTCAAGGGCGCGGCAACGCGATTCCAGCTTGCGCAGAAATGCTGGGTCTTCCTCGCAACGGCGCATGAGAGCGGCCAGGCCCCGGACATCCCCCACTTCGAAGAGACCGGGATAGTCACGGCCCAGCAGGCCAACGTTGCCGGGCACGCGAGTGGCAAGCAGGGGCGTCTTGGCCATGATGGCTTCCCCCACCGCGTTGGCACCGCCCTCGCTGCGGCTTGAGATGACGCAAAGCCGTGCCCGGCCCAGCAGGGCCAGGGCGCGAGCATGGCTCACGGCACCCACCCACTTGTAGCGGGGGTTGACCCTGACCTCGGCCTTGGCAGCCTCGGAGAGCCCAGCATCCAAGGCTGCCCCGGCGCCCACGACTTTGATACGTGACGCCTTCGGCAACAGCCGCGCCGCCTGGGCAGCCAAAAGCGGATCTTTGACCGGGCGCAGATTGGAGATCACGGCGACCTCAAAGGCCCGCACGGCCTTGCGCGCGGGTTTGCGGCGCTTGACACTCTGAAAGATCACGCGGGCCTTGGATCGCAGATGCTCGGGCAAGTCAGAAACAGTCTCGGGCTGCAGCACCACCAGGGCATCGGCGATTTCAAGCGTCCCCAGCAGAGGTTCGCCCGCCGGGGCGTCTACGTAGATGTCGGTGCCCGTAAGCACAACGACAATGGGCCGCCCCAGAAATGCGCCCCGAAAAGCGTGAATGGCATCTCCGCTCTTGGTGGCGTGCAGGGCCAGCAGGATGTCGCGAGGCTTGCCGTCAAAACCGGCAGAAACCGTCACGCGGTGGCCCATTTCGCGCAGCATGGCCGCCCAGCGTAAGGCCGTCACGCGATTGCCCACGATGGCGCCCTTCACGGACGGGGTAATCAGAAGGATGTTGAGAGGGGTCATGACATGACCCGCCAGAAAGAAGCGGGCACGATGGTGCTTTCGTAGTAGGACGCCAAAGCGTCGCGGGCACCATAGTATTTCCGCGCCCCCTTGCGTACTGCCTCGTTGCCTGGCGGCTTGACTTTGAGCTTAAAAGCACGAAGCCTCCCCCGATGGGAGGCTTCTTCGACACGGGTTCGGAGCCCGCATCAGCGCTTGCACAGCGGCCAAGCTTTCGCTCAGCTTGGACCCAAGGCGCTAACCCTGGATCAACCTGACTTGCGCCAGGTGGGAGGGCGACTCCCTGAACGTGGGCTGCAGGCCCGCATTCTTCGCGTCGGGGCTTTCACCCCTGAGAGACAGCCGGCCGGGCCACCCCTCGTACGCTCGGTGCTGCATCACCGCGCTGCACGAGGGTAAACATAGCCCGCCCAAAGGCCCCGTCAAACGCTGGCGGCAAAGAGTTGAAAGGTGGAAAACTTTCCGGTTTCTGACGGTCTGCCGAATGCCCTGGGTCAACAAACGCCCCGTCGACAACGTCAGTTTGGCGAACGACAATCCCCGCTGTGCACGCTGAGCAAGCCTACGCATTCTCCCACACTCTGCTGCGTGACGCCGCATACCAGTTGCAGTTGCCGGAGGATCGCGCACAGTTGCATGCCTTGGCCCTGCGTTGTTTTGAAGACTGGCTGGGCGTGCCGGAGCTTCCCCGCATTTCAGATGCGGAAAGCAACGATCAGCCACATGCCTCGGATCCCTTTGCAGCAGAACTCGCTGAGCATGCCGCGCGAGGCGTGGAATCCGCGCTCAAGTCGACGAAACAGGGGCTCTATCTGCTGCGGGCAGGGCTGTTCGCGCGCCGCCATGACGACTCGGGGCTGGCCATGAGCGCGTTCCTGAAGGCTGCCTCCTGTGATGGCCTCGAGCCGCACATGCAGCGTCGCGCGCGCCTATACGCGATCAACGAAATGGTGCTCTGCGGCATGCTGGAGGAGGCCGAGCGCCACATCATGATGCTGCGTGACATTGCGCGCGAAGCAGGAGATGTGGCGAGCGAATTCCGCACCGAACACGCGCTTGCGGGAATTCACTGGAATCGCGGCAGAATGGATCAGGCCGAGGAGGTCCTGCGCCGCGCGCTCTTCCTTGCGGCCAGATCGGGGCGCAGCGACCTGGCCAGCGAATGCCGTGGAGGCTTAGGTGTGCTTCTATGTGACAGCGGTCGGGCGGGGGCCGCGCTGGAGCACCTGATTGCAGCGGTCGAGCACTTCCGGGCGACTCGTGCGAACGTCCGCGTGGCGCTGAACCTCGGCAATCTTGCTCTGTGTTACGCCCGCCTGAACGATTTCGATGCCGCGCGCAGATATTACGAGGAAGCGCTGGCGATTGCGCAAGGTGAGGGCGCCAGGCGGCGCGAAGGCATGCTTCAATGCGGCATTGCAGACCTGTTTCGCAAACGTGGTCGTCCTGAACTGGCAGAGCCGCACTACCTGGCCGCGTTGAAGCTTTTGAGCGAGACAGGAGACCAGCGTGGCGAAGTCATAGCGCTGAACAATTACGCCAATCTGCTTGCCGGCGGTTCGCGGCATGCTGACGCGACAAAGTTTCGCGAGCGTGCTTACGAATTGGCGCTGGAGATGGGCAATCCACTTCTTGAACAAGTGGCGCTCATGGGGTTGGCCAAGACTTCATCCAATGCCGGTCGACACGAGGAGGCAGCCGCGCGCTATCGACGCAGCCTTGATATCTCTCGCGCGCTTGGGCACACGTATCGCGAAGCGGCCTCAAGTTGCGATCTTGCAGACAGCCTGCTGGCACTCAACCGATTTGACGAAGCGCGGGCGCTGGCCTTGCGTGTTCTGGAACTCTGTGACAGCGGTGTCGTGGGAGATGAACGCTTCAAAGCCCTGGTTTGCCTGGCGCGCATAGAAGAGGCTGAAGGACATCTTGGCAAGGCCGAGAACTGGATCCTCGACGCCCTGGCACTGCCACCTACCCTGGAAACACGACTGGGCGCCGAGTTGGCCAGGCTGTTCCTGGCCAGGATTCAGGTGCGGCTTGGAAAACTCGAGTCCGCGAGAGCCCATTGGCGCCAGGGCATCAGGCAGCTTGCGTTGATCGCCCCGCCGGAAGTAGTGAAGACCCATACTGACGAGATGCGAACGACCTGCAAGGCCGAGGGTGTTTCACCCCTGGATGAACACTGAGCATCCTGCAGCGCGCACCAGGGAGGCGGACTCTCAGCCCCGCAGGTCCTTCAACTTCGACGCCAGAGCTTTGGCAGACGGCGAGGCTCCTTCCCATAACTTCTTGCCGTCTTTGTCCAGCACGATGATGCACGGCGCGCGGCTTCCGATGGCGTAGCGCTTCTTCACATCCTTGGGCAGCTCATCGTCAAGCGCCACGCGCACGCAGGCGCAGGCGTCGAGCTGCTCGCACACCGCCGCGTCTTCGAGCACCTCGCGCTCGAGCTTCTCGCAGGCTTCGAGCGCGGCTTTGTTCCTGGCGTCGCGCGAGTACACGTAAATCACGACCAGCTTGCCCGCCGCCATGCCTTGTTGAGCCGCGTCGATGACTTTCTCGCCGTTCTCTTCGATGACCGCGCCCTCCTGCCAGCGAATTTTCTCGAGGCCGACGCGGCGAAACGAAGCCACGGAGTGCACGGCGCCGAATTTCTTCTCGATGATCGCGAGCAGATCGGCCTGGCGCTTGGCGTGAATGTCGGGCGTGACGAGTTCGTTCTTCTCGGCAACAACGCCTTTGTCAGCCTTGAGGTCAAACGTGTACGCGTAGTTGCCTTTGACGGTGTTGCCCTTCACCGGCCCGACGTTCTTGGTGCCAAGCTGAACCCAGGGGCGAAGTTTCGTGTCCGTCCATTGCGTGAAGCAAACGTTGTTGAGAATCGAGCAATCCTGCGCGTCAGACAGAGTCACGCCGTGCCAATGGCTGGTGTTGATCACATTGCCCTCGACGCTGAAGTTGATCAGCGGCCCGTCGAAGAAGCCAATGCCCTGCATCGTGGCCTGCCACTTCTGGGCCTCGCTTTCCCGCATGATGATCAGGTTCTCGCGCACGGTCACGTTGCGCACGGTGCCCGTGCCTTTGTTGAAGAGAAAACACTGAATGGCGTCGTCGTGGTTCTTGTCGCCGTCTTCGTCGCTCACGTAAATGTTGCGAATCACGTTGTGCTGGACAATCTGCCCGTCGCGCGTGACGCGGATGCCGTCGGCGGAGAAGTGCGAAACCACGTTGCCCTCGCACAGCGAATCCTCGCTGCAAAGCGCAATGCCAAAGCGCGTGTTGAACACATAGTTGTTGCGGAACACGTGGCCTTTGCCGTTGCGGCCCATGAACATGCCGGAGTTGGCGGCCATCCAATCTTTGGCCGTCCACTTCGAGGTGTCGAGCGTGGTGTAAACAAAGCAATCCTCAACGATGATCTCGCCCGAGGGCCCGCCGTCGGCCACTTTGACCATCACATCGTCGTAGGGTTTCTCCGCAAACGAGGCACTGATCGTCAGTCCCTTGATGCGCCACCTGGTGCCCGCCGTGATTTCGAGATAGCTCAGTTGCGGCTTGCAGCCTTTATCGGCGGCAATCGTGATGAACTCGGTGTTCTCGCCCGAAAACACCACCCGCCCATGCTTGCCGCCGCGCAGCAGGAGTGTGTCGCCACCCTTGAGCCTGGCCAGCGCGCCACTGGAAATCACTTCCTCCAGCGCACCCCAGGGCGCCGCCTTGCTGCCGGGGCTCCCCGCCTTGCCGTTCACCGGGTCGGCGTAGTAAGTCTCGGCGCAAGCCACGGCACAGAACAACGCAAGCACACCGTATATCGCGAGATTCAGGCGCATGGGAATTCCCCGGGCGAAGACACCAATTTAATCTGCCTCGCACTCCACTCAAGCATTGCACGGCGCGGCCACCACGTGCAATGAAGGTGAGGCCATTTTGTTTTCACTGAACTTGGCGTCCCTGCTAACCAGCAAGGCACAGGCTGTGCGGGAGGCTTGCCTAGTGGCTGAAGTCAAGCCGTGGCTCCAGAGGCTTGTCCGCGAAACGAACTCGGCACGGTCCTGAGCTACGCTTGCCCCGCTGCTGGCGCCCGCTAACATCACAGCCGAGAAGGGGTCTGGTTCCGGGCCTTTCCGCTGCCGGACCCGTTTTCGCAACCGCCAGGGGCAACCATGAAGCCTGATCAGGAAATCGCGCGCGCCGCGAAGCTGGAACCTATCGAAAACATCGCCAGGCGTTACGGCATCAACCGCGACGAAATCGACCTTTACGGCGACGTCAAAGCCAAAGTTCGCCTCAGCATCGTTGATCGCCTCAAAGACAAACCCAACGGAAAGTACATCGATATCACTGCCATCTCGCCCACGCCGCTGGGAGAAGGCAAGACGACCAACACTGTCGGCGTCACCATGGGTTTGACACACATCGGCAAGAAGGCCGCCTGCTGCATTCGCCAGGCATCGCTGGGACCGGTGTTCGGCATCAAGGGTGGCGCAGCCGGCGGCGGCCACGCCCAGGTAATCCCGCCCGAAGACCTGAACATTCACCTGACCGGCGACATCCACGCCGTTCAGGCCGCGAACAACCTGGCTTGCGCTTTCCTGGACAATCACCTGTTCAACGGCAACGAGCTGGGCATCGACGTTGACACCATCAACATCCGCCGCGGCATGGACATCAACGACCGCGACATCCGCAACATTATCACCGGTCTGCAGGGCAACGGCATTCCGCGGGAGACGGGCTTTGACATCGCCGTCGCCAGCGAAGTCATGGCGATTCTGGCCCTGGCGGAGAACATCCATGACATGCGGCGGCGCCTGGGCCGCATGGTCGTCGGCTTCAACAAGGACGGCAAAGCCGTCACCGCTGAGGACATCAAAGTCGCGGGCGCCATGACGGCGATCCTGCGCGACGCCATCAAACCCAACATCCTGCAGACGATTGGCGGCTCGCTCGCTTTCGTGCACGCGGGCCCCTTTGCGAACATCGCCCACGGCAACTCGAGCGTTGTCGCCGACCGCGTCGCGCTGAAAGTGGCCGACTATGTGGTGACCGAATCAGGCTTTGGCGCGGACATGGGCGCCGAGAAGTTCTTCAACATCAAGTGCCGCCAAAGCGGCTTGCGCCCCGACGCCGCCGGCCTCGTGGCCACGATCCGCGCGCTGAAATCGCAAAGCGGCAACTTCAAGATTGTGCCCGGCAAGCCCCTGCCCGACGGCATCGTCAAGGAAGATCTCAAGAGCCTCGAAGCCGGCATCCCCAACCTGACGCGCCATATCAAAAACGTGCTTTCGTTTGGCGTGCCGGTCGTCGTCGCCATCAACGTGTTCGGCACGGAGAGCGAAAAGGAAATCGAAATGGTGCGCAAAGCCTCGCTCGCGGCGGGAGCCAGCGATTGCGTGCTGAGCGAAGTTTTCGCCAAAGGCGGCGAGGGCGGTGCCGCGTTTGCCAAGGCGCTCGTGAAGGCCTGCGAAGAGCCCAAGCGCGAGTTCAAGCTAACGTATGACAGTGATCTGCCGATCAAGAAGAAGGTCGAGGCCATCGCCACGAAGATCTACGGCGCCAAGGATGTCGAATACACGCCTGAAGCCAGCAAGCGCATCAAAGCCTTCGAAGAGGCCGGCTTCGGCAAGCTGCCGGTGTGCATGGCCAAAACGCAGTACAGTTTCAGCCACGACCCCAAGATGCTGGGTGCGCCCTCAGGCTGGACACTGCCCATCAAAGACGCGCGGCTATCCGCCGGTGCCGGCTTTGTCTATTTGCTCTGCGGCGACATGATGACCATGCCCGGCCTGGGCAAGAACCCCGGCGGCCAGAACATCGACATCAACGAAAAAGGCGAAATCGTGGGGATGTTCTAGCCCGAGTCGCACCGAGGCAAGCGACAGGCGATGACACCCGGCACCCTGCGGCGCGCCATGGGTATAGCGTTGGTCGGCTCATGCCATGCACGGGCTGCACAGCTTGTAAGCAACCCCAAGGCCGCAATTCTCCGGCCTTGTCCGTCAAGGTGAGAAGACCGCAGCGCGAGGTTGGGGTCCTTCGGTCGTGCGCACCACACAGCCGCAGCGCGCAATTGACTGTCAAAGAGCTACGTTCGGCGGCAGCCGGGGCCCGTGGGCCCCGGCGTGATGGCGCCGAACGCTGGTCAGCTTGCGGCGCAAATGTCCCCTTGCGCCGTCGAGGCCCGGGGCGTCGTATGGGCTTGCGCGGCCGTGCCGGAGTTCAGTTTGTTGGCGGGTTCCTTCAGCCTTTCCCCCAGTTCTTCGGCCATGGTTCCGGCCCACCGGGAAATGGCGTCTCTGCGGGCCGCCAACTCCTCCTGCAGGGCCTGCGCCTCCTCGAACTCGGCGGACTCTTCCAGCGCCTTCTGCTGCGCGGCTTTCATCTGGCGGATCTCCTTGATCGCCGCCAGCCCTTCGCGCACGCTGACCTTGCCCTCGCCGCCATCGAGACGCTTCTCCATTTCCTCGATCACCCGCAACAGCACGCGGCCCACGCGGGCATCCTCCACCACGCGGCCAAACTCCCGCGGCGGCACGCCCTGACTGACCAGCTGCTTGGCTGCCTCACGCGCCTGCCGGCGCAACCTCCTGCGAAAACCACCCATGACTATCTCCTGTACAAGGGCGACTCCCAAATCGCACCTACAGACGGCTATTCCCGCCGTGGGGTGCGGCTTTGATCCGCGCCGCCCAGCATAGGCCGCGACGCGACAAAAATGCCCGGCCCTTGCGCCGCCGCATCCCCCGTGCAAGATTCGCGGTCCTTCCCTTCAAGCCGGACATTCCATGAACCTCGAACTCAAGCAACTCACGCCCGCGCTCTGGCCCGCCCTTGAGAAGCTCTTTGGCAAGAACGGCGCTTGCGGCGGTTGCTGGTGCATGCACTGGCGCACGGAAAGAGGCGAGAGGTGGAACGACGTCAAGGGTGACCCCGCCAAGAAGCGCCTTCGCAAACTGGTTCAAAGCGGAGAAGCGCGGGGTGTGCTTGCCTTTGCCGATGGCGAGCCGGTGGGCTGGTGCGCGTTTGGGCCGCGCACGAGCTTTGCCAAGCTCAACCGCGCGCCCTCGCTGGCCTGTGACGACGCCGCGCGCGTGTGGTCGCTGCCCTGCTTTTACGTGAAGGCGGGCTTTCGCAGGCAGGGCCTCTCCGCGCAATTGATCGAGTTCGCTCTGGCCTGCCTTCGCGAGGAAGGCGCCGAAATCGCCGAGGGCTACCCCATAAAGCCCCATGACGGCCAGAAGAAGCTGGGCGCCTTTGCCTGGACGGGTGTGGTCAGCACCTTTACGGCCGCGGGCTTCAAGGCCGCCGACCGCAAGGGCAGGGGAAAACAGCGCATGCGCCTGAAACTCGGCCTTGGCTAGGGCGATCACGCTGCTGCCATGCCACAAGGACCGGCCCGCGGCTTGCCACAAGCACCCGCCCGCAGCGGCCCTGGCGATCAGGCATCGGGCTTGAGTTCTTCAGGCTCGGTCAGGTCCACAAGAGAGTCCTCGATGCCCTCAACGTCGCGCGAGTGGTCCTGGTCATGTTCGCCCTCGGGCGAGGGTTTCACTTTGCGCGTCTCCACGTCTTCCGCCGAGGGTGCCTTGCGCGGCGTTTCCACGGCCAACTCCGCGGCCAACTCAGGGTCCTTGGTGGTCTCATCGACGGGCGCGGGGGCGGGCTCCGCGGCCGGCAGCGGCGGGGACGGCAGGCTCAACCCCGGCACGGGAATGGGCAATGCCGCGCGCGGCGGCAGGGGCGGAGGTGCAGCCGTACGGCGCAACTGGGTCGTGGGGTCACCGGGGCGCGGGGAGGCTGGCGCATCCGCCGGTAACAGGGGGAGCTGGCCTGTGGCCGGCTTGGTGGCGCTTTCGCCGGGCGCCTTGGGCGGCACGCTGAACTGGCCGGTAGCGGGCCGGACATAGGCGCCGGGCTTGGGCTTGGCGGGCTGGTCCTCGTGGGCTTCTGTGGGCGGCGCCACGATGGGCGCCCTGGTCTGGCCCAGGGGTACGGGGGGCGGGCGACGCACCACGCGCGTTGAGGGACCAGGCGCAGGCTCCTTGTGTTTTGCGGGCGCGGATGTGTTACGGATGGTGCGCGTGTTGGGCATGATGGCCGGCACCGCGGCATCGCGCGGAACGAGCAGCCCCTTGTCGTCTTTCTTGTCGGCCTTTTCAGTCTTGGGCCGATTGAGTTCATCCTGCATCTGCTGCAGGTATCCCGTGCCGACGGCAGTTTCGTCGTTGTCGTCACTTTCCTCGGGTGTAAGTGCCCGGGCCAGGGAGATGGCGCCCTCGCCGGTCAGCAGGTGGGCCGGCCCGGACTTGCCCTCGGCCTTCAAGGTGGTGCGGCGGGACATGATGCGCGTGACACTCTTGGGGGCCTCGTAGGGCTTTAGCCTTTCGGAGGCCAGCACGGCAGGATCGCAGCCGGCCAGCGCAATGCCGCGCACTTTCTCTTCGTCGAGAGCGCTGGGACCGGGAAAAGGGTGGCCAAAGCGGCGAAAGGGAGCGCGCAGGTTCTCGGCGAAGACCTTTGCCGCGCGGTTCTCCGGGTCAAAGGCAACTGCACGACGGTTGAGTTCAATGGCAGCAGGGCGCTTGCCGAGCTGGTCTTTGAGCTGAGACCACTGGTGAGCCACCCAGCTGATTTCTCCGCCTTCCACCATCGCGCGGTAGAACGAAGCGTCGGCTTCCTTGGGCTGCTTGAGTCTGAGATAGGCCATACCCTTGTGGCCGTGGAGTTCGGCGCGTTCCGCCGAGGTCTGGGCCAGGGCCAGCAGCTTGTCGTACCACTGGACAACGTCGGCCCAGAGCTCCTGTGCCTTGGAGGCCAGCAGGCCGAGCTCCGCACCGATCTTGGCATCGAGGTTCTTGGCGCGGTACTGCGCCATCTGCTCCGTCACTGAGTCCCAGCGCTTGAGGTGGATGTTGACCGTAATCAGGGCCTGCCAGCAGTGCACGCTGTTGGGCCCGACCTGTCGGCCGCGCTGCGCCAGGGGCAGCACCTCGCGCAAGGGAAAGGGGTGCACTGTGAGTTCATCGTAACTGGAGAGCTGCACTACGGCGCGGACGACAAGGGCATAGGCGTCGGCGCAGTCGCGGTCCAGGCTGATGGCCTGGCAAGCCTTGCGCACGGTGTTCTGAAGTTCCGCATGGGGCACTCCCGGCATGGGGTCAGCCAGGCCCACGAGTTCCAGCCTCGCCGATTCGGGCTCGGGCGCGGCATGGATCATCTTTTTGATATTGAGCCAGTCACGAATGTAAACAACGGGCTCGCGCACCGGCGCGTAAGCCTCCGGCATGCGCTGCCGCAGAAAGGCCTCTTGCTCCTGCGTCAGTTGGGCCATCGCGTGGCGAGCCTCCGAAGGGGCCCATGATACGCGTCACGGAGACAAGGTGCAATTGACTGGGCGTTTGAACTGGAGATTCGGGGCACAGAAAAGCATCGGGGCGGCCTTTGGGCCGCCCCGATGAGACACAGCCGGATGGGTGATAAACAACCAGCAACCAGCCGCCATCGCATGAATGCTAGCGCGGGTCGACGTAGAGCCGAAGCTCCTCTTCGCTGATGGTTTCAAAGCGGAGGCTGTCGCGAGCCTGGCGGTACCAGTTGTCGTTGTAGAGATCGCTGCCGGTCACAACGATGTCCGTACCGGGCTGGACCTTTTCAACGACGCGCACACCCGCCTGCTTGAGCAATTCGGTCAAGCGCTCACGGGAGTAGGCGACCTTGGGAGGCTCATAAGTGCCGTGCAGTGCCACGCTGAGGAAGCGACCATTGTGCCAGATGCGGCTGACGATGGCGTCGCCCTTGCGGATCGGCGTGTTCTCATCGGCCAGTTCGAGCACGGTGCAGAGGCTGGTGTAGTCCGAAAGGGTGCGCACAATCTCAATCACGCCCAGCATGGCGTCCTTCTCGAATCCGTCGTAGCGCCAAACCTCGAAACGCTGGCCGGCCTTGACGCCGTCCATGCGGCCAAGGTCGATATGCAGGCTCTTGCGACGGTCATCGCTGTAGGTGATTCGACCGTCAGCGTCGGCGCGCTTGACCGGCACCTGCTGCTTGATACGGGCAATGCGCTTGACTACTTCGACAAAGGCCTTGCGGTCGGCTTCGTGCGCCAATTTTTCGGCCTCGAACTTGGTGGCATCTTCCTTGATCTGGCCGTCACGGATAAGGAATTCGTCGGCGAAGTTGCGCTCGTTTTCCAACGCCAGGTTGGAAAGATCGCCATCGGTCTTCGCGGTTTCATTGATGGCGCGCTCGGCGAGGCGGCTGCGCTCGCGATTGTCGCCCACCTTGCGGTCCACGTCAGCAATGATGGCTTTGGCGCGCTCCTCCTCGGCAAATCGGCCCACTCCCACCTTGCGGCCTTCAACTTCGTCGTCGCCGGTCACTTCACCGACCAGCAGACCATACTGACGCACATTGGCGGTAATCAGCTCATCGAGCATGAGCATCTGCAGGCGCAGGATGTTCTCCAGCGTAATCGCCTGACGCGGCTTCATGGCGCGGTCCGAGGGCTGGTCGCCGCCGGTCCATCGCGTGTAGGCGGCCTCAATCAAAGTCTCCTCAGGCAGATAGGCTTCCTTGCTGATTTCGCCGGAGATGGGGCGCTTCTTGCCGGGCCGCTCGATCACGCCGGCCGCGACCACGCGCGAAGCCGGGGGCGTAGCAGGCGGAGTACCCTCGGCCGGCGCGGGGGCCGGTTGAGGTGCGACGGGCTGAGATACGGTGCCCAAGTTGATGGTCTTGACCGAGTAGACCTGGTAGGCCTTGTAGGCGATCCACTTCTTTACGGCCAGCTCAAGCTTGTCAAGGAAGCGACGGGCCGAAACATAGCTGTGCACCATGCCGCCCTTGTCGCCCTCGCCGTAGTAGAGACGATCCGCGTCACGCCAGCGGCGATAGACCGGGTTGGCGTCGGGACCCTTCTGTTCTTCCTCAGAGTTCGGAGGCTTGCCCTTGATTTCAGTGGAAGCGGCGGTGATGAACTGGTCGGGGTCGCCTTTGACGAAACAACCGGTGACCTCGGCGACTTCCTTGATCTGGGTGTGCAGGGGCTCGAACTGCTTGTGGTCCTCTTCGAGCCGGGCGTAAATGGCTTCTGCCTCGTTGCGATAAGACTTGGACTGGTAGAAGCCGTAGGCCGCGAACACCATGGCGACCATGATGAACGGGGTCAGCGCGGCCGACGTGATCCAGTACCAGCTTGCGACTTTCTGCGGGCCTTTTGCCATGGCTGCTCTCTTGTTTCAGCGGCGCCCAGCGCCGGTGTCGGTTTCTTTGTCTGCTAACGGGACTCGGGGCCTTCAAGGCCCAGGAACCACATCAGTTCCTTCTCGGTCATGCGTTCGAAGTCGAGCCCTTCTTCCCGGGCCGCCTTGAAAATCGGGTCCTCGTTCCAGTCGGCCCCGAGGATAGCGACATCCGTATCTGCACGAATGGTGGGCACAATGCGGAAGCCCAGGTCCGTCAGCTTGGTCACCCACTGCTGATAGGTGAAGCGCGAATTGCCCCCGCCAAACTTGCCCACCAGGCAGTAGCTGAAGTACTGGCGGTCGTTGAAGTTCGGGTTGCGGATGATGTCGCCCTGCTTGGGCATGATCGTGGGATCGTCCAGCGCGTCGATGCGACAACGAGCAATGTTGCCGCGCAGGATTTCCTTCACGCGCACTTCGCCGACAGGCATGAGCGAAGGCAACGAAGGATCGGCGCGCAGCACCTGAAAGCTCATGTCCAGACGCACATCGCTCTTCTGGCCAATGTTGATCCAAACCCAGCCGGACACCGTGTCGACCAGGAACACGTAGCCGTCTGCGTCACGCTGGTCGTCCTTCATACGGCGGGCCTGCTTGGCCGCCACCTGGTCCTGCATCTCTACGGACGACTGACGCGCGGGCAGCGTTTCGCGCATCTTGCGGAATTTCTCCTCGATCGCGTCCATGATCGCCTGGCCCGACAGGGCATCGTAAGCTTCCGTCTCGCGCTTGGCCGCCGCCGACAGAGCTTCCTCTGCGGTGATGGCCTCCGCGTTCTTTTCGTTCAGGGAGCGGTTGGCAGCTTCGACGTTGCCGCTGTATTCGTTGAACTTGGTAGTCGCGGCTTCTTTGCGGGCGTCGGCGGCTTCGTTGGTCCACTTGCGCTGCAGCTCGGCCTGCTTCTGCATCGAGGGGATGTGCTCTTTGACCAGGTCGTGGATCAGCTTGTCCTGGGCGGCAATGGCCTCCAGCACCGTAATGCCGTCAGCGTACGAGTACATCTGCGGCTTTTCTTCCCTGGTGCCGCCGGCCTTCGGCAACTTGGAGACCGCATGCTCGCCACTGACGCCCTTGATCGTGCTGGACGCCTTGTCTTCCGGGTTCTGTCCCGAAATCTTCAGGTAGACGCCGTTGCGCTCGCCGCCCTTTTCCAGCATGGCCTTGATGGCCGACGGGGAGGAGAAGTCCGCGTTGCCCTTGAAGCCGATCAGGTTGCTGACCTGGGCAAATCGCGCGCGTGTGGCATCCATCTCGGCCTTCTGCTGCGCCGGAATGGCTTTGAGGTTGGCCAGGTAGGCCTCTTCCTTCTTGGCGCGGTCAAAAGCAATGAACGCCAGTACCGAAACGCCGATCAGAAGCACGATCATCAGGATCATGACGATCAGGTCGGCCATGCCTCGCCGCGAATCACTGTGTCTGAGCATGCAACTCTGCTCCGTGGTGAATGAACGCGCAGCCATTACGGAAATCCGCAACGCCGCGACGAAGTCGCTCTCGCTTCATGCTTGGGGGGTCAAGGCAGGAAAGCATAGGGGCGGAGGGGGGCAAGGGCAATATTCCCCCGGCAAAAAAACTTGACACCTTTGTGTCACGGCACCATGCTGGGGGCGCTGAGACGGAAACACCGTCCTGTATCCCTAAACGTTTATTGCCTCAGGCCCTTGCAGCAGCCCGGTGCATCACTGCCGGCGACGCCTCTGGCAGTTCTCGTAAGCACCGGGGCTTTTGATCTCTTCTGCCTTCAGGCGCGGGCCTGAGGCCGCGCCTTGACCCTCCGCAGTTCCGGGGGCTTGGGCGTCATCCATGGCCAAGTCCATCTACATCATTGACGGCTTTTCGCAGATTTTCAGGGCTTATTACAGCCCCGCCGCGCGCCGTCGTTCGGTGCGGGGCAAGCCCGTGGGCGCCACCTTCATTTTCGCGCGCATGTGCCTGGCCCTGATCGAGAAGCACAAGCCGGACTTCCTGGTCTGCGCCCTGGACCCTCAGGGGCCCACCTTCCGCGACGAAATCTATCCCGACTACAAGGGCGACCGCGAAGCCATGCCCGAAGACCTTCGCGAGCAACTGCCCCTCATCCGGCGTTTCCTGGACGCCTGCGAGATTGCCGTGGTCGAGACTCCAGGCCTCGAAGCCGACGACGTTATCGGCGTGCTGGCACGCCGATGCGAGCAGGCGGGCATGGAGGTGCGTCTGGTTTCGCGCGACAAGGACCTCAAGCAGCTCCTTTCGCCCCGCGTCAAGCTGATCAACGAGGAAGACGGAAGCACCTACGGACCCGAAGAGCTGCAAACCGAGTTCGGCCTGCGGCCGGAGCAGTTTGTCGATGTGCTGGCCCTGGCCGGCGACAGTGTGGACAACATTCCCGGCGCCAAGGGCGTCGGCGTGAAGACCGCGGCGAAACTGCTGGCCGAGCATGGCACTCTGGACAGCGTTTTCGCCGCGGCTGAGAGCGGTGCCATCAAGCAACCCAAACTGCGCGAAAACCTGCTGGCCTTCAGGCCCGAAGCACCGCTTTCGCGGCGCCTTGCCCAGATTGTCACCGATGGCCAGTGGGCCGACAAAGTACCCTTCGATGAGAAGGCCGCCACGGTCCACCCCCTGCAGAGCGTCAAGGCCAAACTGCTGCCCCTGCTCGTGGAACTCAACTTCAACTCCATCGTGGAAGACCTCGGCTGGAAGGACGAAGCCACGGCCCTTCAAAGTGAAAACGCCCCCGCCGAAAAGCCCGCAGCCCCCAAGCCCAAGGCCACAGGGGCCCAGAAGTCGCTGTTTGGCGCCGCCCCCAGCAAGGAGAACGCGCCGCCCCCGCCCGCCGCGCTCACCCAGGTGGAATCGAACTACGCCTGCGTTGAAAGCGCCTTGGATTTCAAGCGCCTTATCGAGCGTGTCAGCAAGTCAAAGTCCCTCTGCCTCCACTGCCTCGCTGACGAGCCGGCCCCCATCGAAGAATCCGACGACGAAGAAGGCGCCGAGCAACCCCAGGCTGCGAGTCGAGAACTCCGCGCGGCGACCCTCGTCGGCATCGCCTTTGCCTTTGCGCCGGGAGATGCCTGTTACCTGCCCCTCAATGCCGGCCACAAACCCCAGGCTCTCTTCGACGCGCTCAAGCCCTGGCTGGAGAATTCCCGGCTCGCCAAGCGCGGCCATGACCTCAAACGCGACATGCGCCTGCTGCTGGCCCAGGGCATCAGCCTGCGCGGCATTGAAAGCGATACCAAGCTCGACGCCTTCCTGCTGGATACCGTGCGTGAAGACGCGCGCCTGGACTCCCTGGCGCGCGAGTACCTGGGCCTCGACATTCCGCCGCTGGAAACCGTCGCCGGCGGCGACAAGCGCCGCCCCGGACGCCTGGCCCAGGCCGAGGTCAGCCGCGTCTCGAACTGGGGCGCGATGTGCGCCGACTTTGCCCTGCGTGTGAGCCTGGCCTTTGAGCCGCAATTGAAGGAACAGGGCCTGAAGAAACTGGCCGAAGAACTCGAGATCCCGCTGGTCGAGGTTTTGGCCCACATGGAGTTCAAGGGCGTCAAGATTGACCAGCCCTACCTCGCGCAGCTTTCCCGTGAAATGGGCGCGCGCATTACCGAGCTGGAGAAGGAAATCCACGGCCTGGCGGGCTTCGAGTTCACCGTGAACTCGCCCAAGCAGCTGGCGGGGGTGCTGTTTGACAAGCTGAATCTCCCGGTTCAGGGCAAGACGGCCAAGGGCACGGGCCGCAGCACAGACATGTCCACACTGGAGAAGCTGGCGCCCCTGCATCCCCTGCCGGCCAAGGTCGTGGAGTACCGCCATCAGGCCAAGCTCAAGAGCACTTACGTGGATGCCCTTCCCCTGCTGGCCGACGAGCGCTCGCGGGTGCACACGACGTTCCGCCAGACGGTGGCCACGGGCCGCCTCTCGAGCAAAGACCCCAACATCCAGAACATTCCGGTGCGCACCGAGCTGGGCCAGCGCATCCGCCGCGCCTTTATCGCGGAGAAGGGCTGCAAGCTCGTCAGTGCCGACTACTCGCAGATCGAGTTGCGCCTGCTGGCCCACGTCACGCAGGACGCCCACCTGATCTCGGCCTTCAAGGCCGGCGCCGACATTCACCGGCACGTGGCGGCCCAGGTGTTTGACGTGCCCGAAAAATCCGTCAGCAAAGAGCAGCGCAACGCCGCCAAGACCGTGAACTTCGGGTTGATCTACGGCCAGGGCGCCTTTGGCCTCTCGCAGCAGCTGGGCATTTCGCGCGGCGAGGCCCAGGCCTTCATCGAGAAGTACTTCGCCCAGTACCCCACGGTGAAGGAAACCATCAACCGGGTCATTGAGGATTGCCGCAGGCAGGGTTTTGTCACGACGCTGCTGGGCCGCAAGCGCTTCCTGCCCGAGATCGCGAGCAAGAACGCCATGCTGCGCGCGCAGGCTGAGCGCCAGGCGTTCAACACCGTGCTGCAGGGCACGGCGGCCGACCTGATCAAACGCGCCATGCTTGAAATTCACCGTGAAATCGAGGGCAAGAAGCTGCCTTTTGCCATGCTGCTTCAGGTGCATGACGAACTGGTGTTCGAGGCGCCGGAGAAGGAAGCGAAGGCCTGCGCGGCATTTGCGCAGAAGAAGATGAGCGGGGCCATGGAACTCGCCGTGCCGCTGGTCGTTGACGTCGGCATAGGCGAAAACTGGTTGGATGCGAAATGATTGAGACAACGACAACTGCTTTCACCACGGAGCATACAGCGTCCCCGGAGAACTGCTTTGAAGGCTCAGCTCCCTGCAGATGCGCGCGGAAGAGCCTCAGCCGTTCTGTGGCCGCCAGTGTCCATCTGTGGTTGCAGCGCTTTGCGTTTCTCTGTGCCCTCTGTGTGCTCAGTGGTGGAATGGCTTTGCTGGCCGCCTGCGAATCAACGCGTACGAGCCCGGACGACGATCTGCCCGAGGAAAAACCGGACCAGGAAATCATCACGGGAGAGCTGCAAAGCGACTTCCTTGAACTGGGGCCGCAAGCGGGCGTGCAGTGGCTTTCATTCTATCCCGACGACTATCTCGAATACCCGGAACTGTTCGAAGGCTACGACCGGGACCAGCGCCGCCACTTAAGGCTGGCGCCCCGCGAGGGTGCGAACAAGGTGTTGTTGAAGTTCGACCTGCCCGCAGGCGCGAAGATCAAGCCCGTGGATTGGTACGGCACCGAATGCGTGGCGATTGACTTGCCGGATGCCAAGGGATTTACCGTGGCACTGACCGACACAAGTCGGGTGAAACTCAAGCCGCAGCTGGAGCAGGCCTGGGCAGTAGAACTTGCGACGAGTCTCATGCTGGAAAGCATCAGGCATCGCGGCTACTTGCCCGCCAATTCAGAAAAAGACAGCGAGAAGAGTTCCGGTACGCGCGGAGTCGCGGGCAAGGTCGTGCGAAGAGCCGACAACAAGGAATTGTCCCTCCATGACGCCGGGATTGCAGAGCCTGTTGAGCGCGACATCGCGGCATTTGGAGTCACGCGAGTCTCGGGCAAGTCTTCTCAGATTGTGGTTGTAGTCGAAGTGCGCAACATGGATGCGAAGGGGAAAGATATTGGGTTGACCAAGGCTCATGTATCGGGTTTGGAACGGATTCTCACATCAGTTTCGATTGTCCGCGAACTCGCGCTCGAAGGCTCCCCCAAGCACCAGTGCAAGAGCAGCATCGAAGACCTCAAGGCCGGGATCGTGGCCTATGAGAAGGGCGGCTTGAAGCTGGCGCTGCCCGAAGGTTGGTCCTTGCGCAAAACCGGCGGCTCTTCCACTGTTGAAATTGACGGCAGCGGTGCTAAACCCCTCGCCCTGATTCGTCGTTTGAAACCCCACAGCAATGGTGACCTGCGCGCCCGTGTCCGCGCTGACTCCGTTTTCGCCCGACGCTGCGACCGCCCCGACGCCTTCTTCGGCGCCGGCAAGTCGCTCACCGGGGCCGAACCCTACGTCGTCAGCTTCGACTACCGCGACAACAGCGTCGATCAAGCCGCGCTGTGTGTGATTGCGACGGGCAACGAGCTGCTCACCATCGAGGTCGTGGCCACGGGCCTGCGCGACCCACAGGCGCGGCGGCAGGCCAGAGACGCACTGTTTGCAATGTTGGCTCAGGCCGAGCCGTCCACGCAGGTGCGCAACGCGGTTCAGGGGCTGGACAAGCTGGTGGGCTGGAAGCCCAAAGAATGAGCAAAAAGTCCGAGTTACGAAATCTGGCGTCAGAGGGCAGGCCGCGCGGCGGCTTGGGCCTTTCAGTTCTGACCTCACAATGGATGCACCCATGAGCGGCAAGGCCGCCACATCCGCCAGGCTGCCGGTCCCGGGCACCCGCCCCGTGGTGTTCGCGCTTGTGGGTGGCGTGGCAAGCGGCAAGTCCGCCGTTTCAAAGGCCTTTGAGAAGCTGGGCGCGCGAGTCATTGACGCCGATGCCGCCGGTCATGAAGTGCTCAAAGAGCCCGAAGTGAAGAAAGAACTGGTGGATGCGTTTGGTGACGATGTCATCGACAAGAACGGCGAAGTCAGCCGCAAGCGCCTGGGCTCCCTGGCCTTTGAAGGCCCCACGCGGGTCCTGCGCCTCAACACCATCACGCACCCGCGCATCCGCGCGTTCACGGCGCGCCAGATAGCCGAGGCCCTGGCCGACACGCGGCTCAAGGCGGTCGTGCTGGACATCAGCCTGCTGCTGGAAAGCAAGAACTACGAGGGCAAATACGACGTGCTGATCTTCGTCGACTGCGCAGAGGCCACCCGCGAAGAACGCGCCATGTTCACGCGCGGCTGGGTGCGCGGCGAAGTGGCGCGGCGCCAGAAGCACCAGCTGCCCCTGGAGCAAAAGCGCGCCCTGGCCCACGAAGTCGTGGACAACAACGGAACACTGGAAGATGTCGAGCGCCAGGTGCAGGCCATCTGGAAGAAGTATGTCGAGCCGCGTCGGTGACGCGGCAAGCAAGCGAGGCCCGGCCCGCAGGCGGGTCAGGGCCAAGCGATCGCCGCGATAGCGGTGAAGTAACGCCAAGGCGATGCCGAGGCGCCAAAGGGCCGGAGAGCCCGGCCGAGAACCGGGGGGAACACCCCCAAAGCCGCGCGTTCGGGTCCCCCCAACGGGATCCCGCGCAAACAGCGCCCAGGGCGCAAGGAAAGTGTGATGTCTGAAGACATGGCTGGAAATGGTCGCAACCGCAGGCCCCGCCGCCCCGGCGGCATGAACCGTCGGCGTGGCACGCGCAAGCCCAAGGTCGAACCGGGCAGCCCCATGCACGCCACGCTTACGGCGCAGCAGGAAGCCCACCGCAACGAGCAGCGCCTTGAGCGCGAACAGCGCGCGGCGGCCATGGCCGCCATCCAGTCCGATCAGGGGGAGGGCGACGATACGGATCGTGAGGAGTCCGAAACCGCCACGGAATCGGCCCCCACTGAGACGGCAGCCCCCATCGGCAACGAGGCCCCGCCGCCCGCGACGCCCGCCGTCGCTTCCGGCAACGTGATGGCGCCCGCGCCGACTCCCGCCCGCGCCCCGGCCCCCGCGCCTGTGGAGCCTGCTTACGACAGAGTCCCCCAGGCCCCCTCAGCACCCCAACCCGGCAATGAAC
>ERZ761602.533-NODE-533-length-81301-cov-6.443862_pt1 | contig 81301 bp, 65 predicted proteins | sample MGYA00512165_ERZ761602 | MGnify/ENA primary metagenome ERZ761602 (study PRJEB28899, sample SAMN02445085) | bioreactor sludge metagenome | biome: EBPR sludge; isolation source: Thorneside wastewater treatment plant | place: Australia: Brisbane, Thorneside Wastewater...
GCCGGGGTGGGTTCGGGCGTGGCGGCCGGCGTGCAGGCGGCCAGGGCCAAAGCCGCGATCATGACCACGTAGGTCAGCTTGTGCGTGAGTTTCATTGCGAACTCCTCCTTGGAAAACTAAGCTGCGAAAAAGTTGCCTTCTTTGTGAACTGCGCGGTGCCTGGCTGGCGTCACCTCCTCTCTGGCTGTGCTGGCGGCAGGTCGCCGCGCTTATTCTTTCAGAAAGGCGCTGATCACGCCGGCGGCCCCGTCTGGCACTTCCAGCGGGAACAGGTGGCCGGCGTCCGGCAATACCTGGACGCGGCTGCCGGCGATCCGGGCCGCCAAGAGGTCGGCATTGCCGGGCGGCACGACCTTGTCATGCGCGCCGAACAGGATCAGCGTGGGGGCCCGGACGGCCGCGAGCTTGTGCTCGAAGCTGGCCGCCTCGGCCAGCAGGCCCAGGCCGATGGCGAGCTGGGCCTGGTAGCCGGCCGGGTCGATGGGATGGGCGGCGCGGTACTCCAGCCAGGCCTGGACCAGGGCCGGCTGCGCGTCGGCCCAGCCGGGCGCGGTGCTGACACCGATGCCCCGGCGCAGGCGCTCCAACGGTTCAGACTTGGTGTCGGTCAGCACGGCCATGGCCTCCGGCGTAATCGGGACGTGGCGCGGCCCGCCGAAGTTGGTGGAGGCCAGGATCAGCTTGTGCACGCGCTCGGGATGGCTCAGCGCCAGGGCCTGGGCTACAAAGCCGCCCATGGAGTGGCCGAGCACGTGCGCGCGGGCGTGGCCGAGGGCCGCCAGCAGCGCGGCCGTGTCATCGGCCAGCAGTTGGGCGGTGTACGGGCCGGCCGGTTTGGCCGACTGGCCCACGCCGCGGTTGTCGAAGACGATGACTTGGAAGTGCGCGGCCAGGCCCGGGATCAGGCGATGCCACTGCCAGTAGTGGTCATAGCCAAGGCCCGAGATCAGGACGAGCGGTTCACCCGCGCCATGGGTTTCGTAGTAGAGCGGAATGCCGTTGGCAGTCAGAGTGGGCATAGGTGCTCCCGGCCGGGCATTGCCAGCTGTGTCAGTGCCCGGTGATCCCTCATCAGTGGTCGGCCAGATACTGCTCGCGCAGCTTGACCTTCTCGATTTTTCCGTACGGCGAGTAGGGCAGGCTGTCGGCGAAGACCACGCGCTTCGGGATCTTGAACTTCGCCAGGCGGCCCTGGCAGAACGCCAGCAATTCGGCCTCGCCCGCCGACTGGCCGGGCCTCAAGACCACCACCATCAGGCCGACTTCGCCCCACTTCTCGTCCGGCTGGCCGATGAGCGCGGCATCGGCCACCGCGGCATGATCCCGGAAGACGGTCTCGACCTCAGCCGCGTAGACGTTCTCGCCGCCGCTCTTGAGCATGTCTTTGAAGCGGCCGACGATGGTGTAAAAGCCGTCCTCGTCCCGGCGGGCCATGTCGCCGGTGTGGAACCAGCCCTCGCGCAGGGCCTCGGCCGTGGCCGCCGGGTTGCGCCAGTAGCCGGCGCAGATGTGCGGCCCGCGGATCAGCAGTTCACCCGGGGCGCCGGCTGGCACCGGTTGGCCGGTCTCCGGGTCCACCAGCCGCATCTCGGCATGGAAGATGGGCTTGCCGACCGAGCCGGTCTTGCGGGCCGACTCCTCGTCGGTCATGCTGAAGCAGTTCACGCCGGCCTCGGTCAGGCCGTAGCCCTGACGGAACACGCCGCCCTTGGCCGCGCGCCAGGCCTCGATCAGGGGCACGGGGATGGCGGCGCCGCCGTTGATCCAGAAGCGCACGCGCCGGAAGTCGGCCTCGGCGAAGTACGGTGTATTGAGCCAGAGTTGGAAGAGCGTGGGCACGCCCAGGACCACGGTGCACTGCTCGGCGACGATGGCGCGCAGCGAGGCCTCCGGCTCGAAGCCGCGCGCCAGCACGATGCGGCCGCCCACATACAGCAGCGGTGTCAGGAACGCGAACAGGCCGCCGGCGTGGAAGAGCGGCGTGACGACCGGCGAGATGTCGTGCTCGGTCAGGCCCCAGCTCAGCACGGTATTGATGCAGTTCCACAGCACCTGGCGGTGCGGCAGGATGGCGCCCTTGGGCCGCCCGGTGGTGCCGGACGTGTACAGCAGGCAGTAGGGCGTCTCGCCCTCCAGGGGCGGGCGCTGCGGCTCGTGGCTGGGCGCCTGGGCGACCTCGGCTTCGTAGCTGAGCGCGCCGGGGATGGGCGCGGCCTCCAGGCTGAGATAGTGGGCCACGCTCAGCGCCGGACGCATCTCGGCCAGCACACCGGCGAACTCCGGCCCGCACACCAGCACGGCCGGCTCGCAGTCGTTGACGATGTAGGTCAGTTCGCGCGCGGTCAGACGCCAGTTGAGCGGCGCGAAGATCGCGCCCAACTTGGCCAGGCCGTACAACAGGTCCAGGTAGACGACGCTGTTGTGGGCCAGCAGGGACACCCGGTCCCCTGGCCGCACGCCCAGCCGGTCATACAGGAAGTTGGCGGCCCGGTTGGCGCGCGCGTTCAGTTCGGCGTACGTGTAACGCTGGCCGGTGGCGAGTTCCACCAGGGCCAGGCGGTCCGGCGTCAAACGGGCGCGGCTGCTGAGGAGGTCGGCGGCGTGCATGCGGGCGAGGTCAGCGTTGGGCCAGTAGGGCTGGTTGTGTGATGGCTAGGTCCCGACCCGGATGCCGCCGTCCACGCGCAGGGTGACGCCGGTGATAAAGCTGGCTTCGTCCGAGGCCAGGAACACGTAGGCGTTGGCGATATCGCGCGGCTCGCCCAAGCGGCCGAGCGGGGTGCGCGCCTTCATGCCGTCGATGATCTTGTCCGGCATGCTCTTGACCATCTCCGTGGCCGTGAAGCCGGGCGCGATGGCGTTGACGCGGATCTGGTAGCGGCCCAGCTCGCGCGCCCAGACCTTGGTCATGCCGATGACGCCGGCCTTGGTGGCGACGTAGTTGGTCTGGCCGAAGTTGCCGTCCTCGCCGACGACCGAGGAGGCGTTCAGGATGACACCGCCGCCTTGCTTGATCATCACCGGGGCCACGGCCTGCGTGCAGTTGAAGACGCCTTTCAGGTTGACCGAGATGACCAGGTCGAAGTCGGCCTCGGCCATCTGCTTGACCAACTGGCCGTCCTGGACCTTGACCAGGGCGGCGTCGCGCAGCACGCCGGCGTTGTTGACCAGGACATCGATGCGCCCGTACTCGGCGACGACGGCGTCGACCCAGGCCTGCACCGCGGCGCGGTCGGCCACGTTGACCTTGTAGAAACGGGCGTTCGGCCCGAGCTGCGCGGCGGCGGCCTGGCCGGCGGCCTCGTTCATATCGCAGACGACGACTTGGGCGCCCTCTTCGGCGAAGCGCTGGGCCGTGGCCTGGCCAATGCCGGCGGCACCCCCGGTGATCAGAACGACGCGATCGGTGAGTCTTGCCATAGCTGCTCGATATCTCCGTGAGGATAAGGGACCGGCGGCCGGGCTGGCCCGCCCGCTTCCCAACCGTTAAGGGCGGGGTCTTTGGCGCTGAGGCCGGCCGGGGCAATACCCGCTGACACCGGCGAAGCCGACGAAAACTGGGCGGCGCTCAGGCTGGCAGGCGTACGGGTTGGTCCCGGCTTGGCGGATTGTCGGGACTGTATCATCGGGCGGTTACGCGACGGTTACACGAAAAGGCCCCCCGGATCAGGGGGGGCCAGCGGTCGGTAAACTCAGACTCGGGACGGACGTCAGGCGCGGAAGGCCAGCAGCGTGGTCTGGCGGTCGCCTTCGCCGCGCGTCAGGTACTCGGCCTGCACGGGTGTGCCGATCTGGATGGCGGCGGCATGGCGCGGGTCCAGCCCCAGGAGGCGGGCGCTGATTTTGGGGCCTTCGTCCAGTTCGACGATCCCGCAGAGATAGGGGTTATCGCGGCCGTGCCCTTCGGCGGCCAGCGCGGTGGGGACGATGGAGACGGCGGTGAAGGCGGCCAGGCGTCCGCGCCCGGAAGTGGCCTGCCAGGTGAGCTGGTCCCCGTGGCAGCGCGGGCAGATGGCGCGCGGCGGCAGGTGCAGGGCGCCGCAGGTCTCGCAGCGGGCGGCCATGAGCTGGTGCTCAGCCAGGTACTGGTTGAAGGCGGCGGCGGTGAAGGGCCGTGAGGCGGTGTCAGGCATGGCGTCTCCCTGGGAGGTCAGTTTCTCCGCTCGAAGATGTGGACCACGGCGGTGTTGCCGGTGCCGCCGACGTTGTGCGTGAGCGCCAGCGGGACATCGCCGGGCACTTGCCGCGGGCCGGCCTCGCCGCGCATCTGCTTCCACACCTCCACCGCCTGAGCGACGCCGGACGCGCCGACGGGGTGGCCCTTGGACTTCAGGCCGCCGGAGGTGTTGATGGGCTTGGCGCCGGCGCGGGCGGTGACGCCGTCCTCGGCCATACCGTAGCCGTGGCCGGGTTCAAAGAAGCCCAGGTCCTCGGTGGCGATCACTTCGGCGATGGTGAAGCAGTCATGCACCTCGGCGATGCGGATGTCCCGGGCCGTGACGCCGGCCATCGCGTAGGCCTGGCCGGCGGCCAGCCGGGCGGCGCCGAGGCTGGTCAGGTCGTCGCGGTCATGCAGCGCGGCGTCCGAGGCTTGGCCCGAGCCGATGATGTGGATGGGCCGGTCGGTGAACTCGCCGGCGCGGTCGGCGGCCGCCAGCAGCAGACAGGCGGCGCCGTCGGTGATGGGCGAGCAATCGAACAGGCGCAGCGGCCACGCGATCTGGGGGTTGGCGCCGTCGTCGTGCAAGAAGTCCATCTCAGACTGCCAGGCCGGCAGCGGCTTGCCCTTCTTGCGGGCGGCCTCGACGCGGCCCCGCATCCAATCCGCGAGGGTGACGTTGAACTGGGCTTTGGGGTTGAGCGCGCCGTTGGCGTGGTTCTTGAGCGCCACGTGCATCAGGTGCTCGGGCGTCATCCCGTAGCGGTGCATGTAGGCCGTAGCGATGGCGGCGTAGAAGCCCGGGAACGTGAAGCCGGCCGGCGTCTCGAACAGCGTGTCGCCGGCGGCCGCCAGCGTGTCGGTGACCTCGGCCGTGGGCAGCTTGGTCATGCGCTCGAAGCCGCCCACCAGGACCACGTCGGCCAGCCCGGAGGCGATGGCCATGACGCCCTGGCGCAGGGCCACGCCGCCGCTGGCGCAGGCGTCCTCCACCCGCGTGGCCGGGCGCGGCAGCAGGCCGACGGCGTCCGTCACTAGCGGCGCGGTGTGCGCCTGGCCCTCGAACAGATCGCTGGAGAAGTTGCCGACGTAGACGGCGTCCACGCTGGCCGGGTCGAAGCCCTTGTCCAACGCGCGCCGCATCTCCAGAAAAGCCTCCACGAACAGGTCGCGCCCAGACTTGTCCGGGAAGGCCCCGAATTGGCTCATCCCGGCGCCGACGACGGCGACGCCGCGGGGAAGGGGGGTGGCTCGAGGAGGCATCGGGTAATCCTGAGGGAGGCTAGTCTCCAGTTACCGGTGACTCGTAACTGGAGACTGGCGCCTGAAAGCCGGGTTACTTGATGTGCGCGGTCAGGGCGGCCAGGAACTCGGCCGGTTTTTCGATGTGCGGGCTGTGGGCGGCGTCGGCGATGACGACTTCCTGGAACGAACCGCCCTTGGCCTGGTACTGCTCCAGCACGGCGCGGGTCTGGCTCACCATCGGCTGCGGCGGGAAGACGTCGTCGCCGGGCCAGCCGGGCACGAAGCCGAGTTTGCCCAGGGTGCCGAAGTCGAAAAAGGAGTTGTCCGAGACGATCTGGTCCGAGTCGCCGCGCACCCACAGGATCGGCGGCTTCTGAGCCAGGTCCACGATGCCGGCCAGGTTGCCGTACTTGGGGCTGCCGGCGTTGATCGGCCCCCACTGGCCGGGCGCCACGTTGGGCCAGTTGGCCGACGGCGTCAGGTCGCCGGGATAACGCTCGGTGCCGGTGCGTTCCAGCAGGGCCGCGCTGAGGAAGGCCTCCTCGCGCTGGGCCTTGAAGCCGGCCTTGTAGTAGAACGTGTTGATCACGTTGCGCGGCGAATTGGGGTCGTCGGCGCTGCGGTCCTGGGCCTGGATGCGCTTGACGAACTCCGGGTTGACCGTGCCGCCGCCGGAGCCGGCGAAGTCGGTGTAGCAGGGCGTGCCGTCCAGGCCTTTGGTGCCGCCGAAGCCGTACGGGCTCACCGGGCAGACCAGGGTGAGCGAGGCCACCAGCTGCGGGTGATCCAGCATGAACTGCAGGAGGACGCCGCCGCCCAGCGACCAGCCGACCAGGTGGGCGGGCTTGGGGCCGAGCGCGTCGGACAGGGCCTTCAGGTCATCGGCCCAGTCGCGCATCCCACGCTTGCCGTTGACGAGCTTGTCCTCACTGTCGCCGTAGCCGCGCAGGTCCGGGGCGATGCCGCGGTACCCGGCTGGCAGCGCCAGCATGGTCTCTTCCCAATAGGTGGCGGCCGAAAAGTTGCCGTGGATGAAGACCACGGGCACGCCGTCGTCCGGGCCGCTGAACAGGACGTGCGTGTTCAGGCGCGGCGTGGCGATCATCTTGGACGTGATGCCGGGCAGGGTGGGGACGGTGGGCATAGCAGCTCCTTGGCGAGTGGCGGACTGAGGTCGGGTGATGGGCGACTATTGGAACTGTTCGCGCAGGTCGCGCTTGAGTATTTTACCGGCGGCCGAGATGGGCAGCGCCTCCAGAAAAACGACGCGGCGCGGGACCTTGTAGCGGGCCAGGCGGGCGCGGCAGTGCTCCAACAGCTCGTCGGCGCCGGCCGCGGCGCCCGGCTTGAGCACCACGCAGGCCAGGCCGACCTCGCCCCACTTTTCGTCCGGCACGCCGACCACCGCGCACTGCCCGACGGCCGGATGCTCGTACAGGGCCTTCTCGATCTCGACCGGGTAGACGTTCTCGCCGCCCGAGATGAACATGTCCTTCTTGCGGTCGACGATGAAGTAGAAGCCGTCGCTGTCCTGGCGGGCCAGGTCGCCGGTGTGGAACCAGCCCTCGGCGTCCATGGCCGCGCGGCTGGCCTCGGGGTTGGCGAAGTAGCCCGAGCACAGCGACGGCCCCTTGAGCACTAGCTCGCCTACCGTGCCGGCCGGCACCGGCTGGTTGTCGTCGTCGACGATGCGCGCGTCCACGAAATAGTTGGGCAGGCCGATGCTGCCGGCCTTCTGCTCGGCGAACTCCGGCCCCATGCTGAAGATGCCGGGGCCGAACTCGGTCATGCCGAAGCCCTGCTTGAAGACCACGCCGTGCTGCGCGCGATAGGCCCGGACGACAGGCACCGGCAGCGGGGCGCCGCCGCTGGTGAGGAAGCGCACGCTCCGGAACGACGTGGCCGCGAACCGGGGCGATTGCAGCATCAACTGGTACTGCGTGGGCACGCAGAAGAACATCGTCACCTGCTCGCGCTCCACCAGTTCCAGCATCTCGTCCGGCGTCCACTTGCGCATGATCACGACCGTGCCGCCCAGCGTGAGCAGCGGCAGGGTGTAGACCAGCAGGCCGCCGGTGTGGAACATCGGCGTGTGCGTCAGCGTGATGTCGCCGCGCTGCAGCTCATGCACGATGGTGTTGAGCGTGTTCCAGGCGATCATCCGGTAGGAGACCTGGGCGCCCTTGGGCAGGCCGGTGGTGCCGCCGGTGAAGAGCAGACAGACGATGTCCTCGGCCTCGACCGCGGCGTTTGTGACCGGCGCCGCCGGCTGGGCGGCCAGCGCGGCCGCATAGGGCGCGCTGCCCGGGATCCCGGCGCCGTCCAGGTGCAGGTAGCGGCCGATGGCGTGCGGCGTGGCGCGGGTGGCGGCCTCGATCTCGGCCGCCCCAGCGCGAAATTCGTCCGAGAAGAGCAGGGCCTTGGGTTGGGTGGCCTCGATCAGCTGGACCAGCTCGCGCCAATGGCTGCGCCAGTTGTAGGGGACGAAGATGGCGCCGAGCTTGCCGCAGGCGAAGAAGGCGTCCAGATACTCGACGCCGTTCAGGGCCAGCAGGCCGACCCGGTCGCCGCGCCCGACGCCGGCGCTGTCGCGCAGCCAGCCCGCCAGGCGGTTGGCGCGCGCATTCAGGTCGCGGTAGGTGAAGCGTCCGGCCGGGCCTTTGGCGACGTCTACCACGGCCAGCGCGTCCGGCCAGTAGCGTTCGCCGCGTTCCATCCAATCGCCGATGTACATCTACCCCACCCACTTCCACGCCGAGGCCGCCATGGTGATGCCGCCGCCGGAGGCGCAGAAGACGACGACTTGTCCCGGCTGCGGCCCGCGCCCCTGCGCAATGGCATCGTCCAGGGCCATCACCACACACGGCGAGCCGGTGTAGCCCCACTTGTCCATCACCCAATGCGTCTTGGCGATGGGCTGGCCGAGCGTTTCCATCATCTGTTCGATGGTGCGCAGGTTGAGCTGGGTGAAGTAGTACTGGCTGACGTCGTCGAAGGTGAGGCCGGCTTTATCCAGCGCGCCCTGGATCAGCCGAGGCCAGTACTCGGTGTTGAAGGTGCGCGGGAACTTGCGCACGAACTCCACCTTCGGCGGGCCGTAGGTGGCCAGGTTCTCGGGCGTGCTGGGCCGGCGCGCGCCGCCGCCGTAGATGCCGAGCGCGTCATGGAAGCTGCCCACGGCCAGCAGGTTGCTGCCCAGCCAGCCGGGCTGCTCGCCCATTCCCAGCACGGCCGCGCCGGCGCCATCGGCGAAGAGGTTGGCCGTCTTCTTGTCCTTGAAATCCAGGAAGCGGCTCATGCCGTAGCCGCCGGCCACCAGCACGTAGCGGGCGCCCGGTCGCGGATCCCCGGAGCCGCGCTGCGGCGGAGTGGACTCGGTGAGCAGGTAACGCGCGCCCTGGTCCAGGGCCGTCACCCAGCCGGCGCAGGCGCTGTTGACGTCGTAGCAGCCGGCGTGGTCGGCGCCGAGCTTGTGCTGGACGACGACGGCCGTGGCCGGTGAGAGATAGTCCGGCGTGTCGGTGGAGACGATGATCAGGTTCAGGTCGGCGGCCGTAATCCCGGCCCGCGCCAGCGCGCGCTGGGCGGCCGCCACGATCAGGTCAGACGTGGTCTGCTCCGGGGCCATCCAGCGGCGCTCGCGGATGCCGACGTTGGCCACCAGCCATTCGCTGGTGGCTTCGCCGAGCAAGGTGTCGATCTCGGCGTTGGTGACGACTCGGTCTGGGACGTAGCTGCCGGTGCTGAGGATTTGTGGGTAGGGCATGGCGTGATGAAGTGGAAGTGAATGGCTCAACAATCGCGCTGGGCGTCCAGGCGGACGTGCTGGGCGATGAAGGCGACGGCCTCTTCCCAACGCGTGAAGTGCAGTTCGGCGTCTGATTGCACATGCCGCAGGATGCCGCGCCACTCGGAGGCCGGCTGTACGGCGCCGGCCACCGGTTGCTCACACACGAAGCGCACGACGAAGGAAACCAGGTGCGTCTCCGGGGCGGCCAGGGACTCTAAGTTGCCAGATGAGGTGGTCATCAGGGGCCACTGTAGCCCGGTCCGGTCACGCCCCGGTTACACGTCCACGCTGTCCAGATCGCCGAACTCGGTCAGGCGCTGGAACAGGGCGACCGTGGCCGGCGATGGAGCCACGTCTAATTCAGCCCGCAGGGCCGCCACGCAGCGCTGGTAGACACGGTGGGCCTGGGGCTGGTTGCCCTGGCGGGCATAGGCCACCATCATCAGCCGGTAGGCGCGTTCCCAGCAGGCGTCGCGGGACAGGATCAACTGGCAGACGGCCAGTCCGTCGGCGTTCTGGCCGCGCCGGATCAGCGTCCCGGCCAGCCGGTCGGCGGCGCGCAGGTAGAGCGCCAGCAGCCGCTCACGCGTCTCGCTGGCCCAGTCCTCATAGAGTGCCTCGGGCAGGAAGTCGCCGGCGTACAGGCGCAGGGCGGCTTGCAGGTTCCGGCTGCCGAGGTCGACCTCGCCGGCCTCGATCGCGTGCAGCCCGGCCTCGGCCAGGCGCTCGAATTCGTCGGCGTCCAGCCACAAGTCGGCATCCGGGCGCAGTTGGTAGGTGGCGCCCTCGCGCGCGATGTAGGCCGACGGTGCTTCGGATGAGCGGGCCGGCTCCAGCGCCTTGTACAGGGCGTTCAAGGCGACCTTGAAATCGCGGTTGGCGGTCTCGGGGGGCAGCGCCGGCCAGAGGCGCTCGGCGATCTCCTCGCGCTGGAGCGCGCGCCGGCGTTCGGTCAGCAGGAGCTGGAAGAGCTGGCGCGCCTTGTCGCGCTTCCACTCGCGCGCGTCCACGTCTTCGGCCCCGCGCCAGACCCGGAAGCCGCCCAGCGTCTGGACGCGCAGTTGGTAGCCGGCGTGGACGCGCACCGCCGGCAGGCCGATCTCGGACAGCAGGCGGGCCACATAGGCCGGGCGGATGCGCCGGGCGCGGGCCTCCAGCAGGACCGGCACCAGCCGGCGCGGGTCCGGCGGCCCCAGCAGGGTGGGCGCCGTGAACAGAAAGTCGTAATGGTTGGCCTCGCACACGGTCAGCAGGTCCTCGACGGCGGTGGCGAAGCGCTCGCTCTGGCCCAGCTCCAGGTGCGCCAGGCACAGCCACAGGCGCGCGGCGGCGCGTCCAAACGGGTCGCCGCACTCGCGGAAGGCCAGCAGCACGCGCCCCAGCACCTCCACGGCCCGCTCCGGTTGGCGCGCCATCACGTAGCTGGAGCCCAGCGCCAGCTCCACCAACGCCGCCACCCATAGATCGCCGGCCCAGCGGCAGATCTCCAACCCTTCGGCCGCCGCGCGCTCGGCCGAGGCCAAATCGTGCCCCGGCGAGAAGCCGTAGGCCCGCGTCAGGCCCCACATCGCCTCCGCCCGGATGCGGCGCACGGCCAGGCGGTCGCCCAGGTCGATGGCGGTCTGGTAATGCTGGATGGCCTGATCGTAGGCGGCCTCGGCCGCGTCGACGGCGGCGCGCAGCTGCCAGGCGTGGCCAGACCGGACCATGGCCACCGAGGTGATGAACGGTGACTCCAGCCGTTCGCCGACGGTGATCCCCTCTTCGGCCAACTGGAAGGCGGCTTCGGTCTCGCCGCGGAAGACGCGCACCAGGGCCAGCAGCAGGACGGTCTCGCGATGGGCGCGCGGCGCGTGCCGGCGTCCGTCGTCGGCCTGGCGGCGCTCGGCGGCGGCCCACTCCTCCAGGATCTGGCGGGCCTCGTCCAGCCGGCCGGTGCGCACCCGCACCCGCACGCTGAGCACGTCCTCGGCCGGGCCTTCGGTCCGCAGAGCGCGGGCCTCAGCGCGCAGCCGCTCCGCGTCTTCGGGCTTGCCCATGTTGAGCTTGTTTTCGGCCAGCAGCTCCAAGAGGCGCGCGCGCGACTCGCGGTCCTCCAGGCCGTCGGTGTAGCGCAGCGCCTCCTGCAGCAGGCTTTCGGCCTGGGCCGGGCGGACCGTGTCCAGGTAAACCAGGGCCTGGCCGCGCAGGGCGCGGCTGATGCCGACCGAGTCGCCGCGCGCCCGCCAGGTCTGTTCGGCCTGGCGATACCAGGCCAGCGCCTCGTCGAAGCGGCTGCGCAGACGGCAGACGTCGCCCAGGTAGCGCTGGATCAGGGGATGCTCGGCCAGCGTCTCGGGCGGCAGGGCGTCGATCCACTGGGCGACCGTGTCCAGCCGGCCGGCCCGCAGCGCGCCGTCGCCGATCTGTTCGATGGTGACGGCCGCCGCCGGGAATAGGCCGCCGGCCAGCTGATGGTAAAGCGCCTCCTCGGCGTCGGCCTGAAGCTCGAAGTAGGCGGCGGCCCGGCGGTGGCGCGCCCGGGCGCCGTCTGAATCAGCCGCCCACTGCTGACGCAGGAAATCGTGGAAGAGATGATGATAGCGGTAGTGGCGTTCGCCGAGCGGGATGAGGAACAGGTCGGCGTCCACCAGGCGCTGCAGCAATGCCTCGGCGTCGGCGGCCTCCGTCACCGCCGCGCAGGCGCCGGGCGTTAACTCGCGCAGCAGCGCGGTCTGGCGCAAGAACGCGGACACCGCCGCGGGCTGACGGTCCAGCACCTCGTGCGCCAAATATTCGAAGAGTGTGCTCAAGGAGCTGGAAGCCGGGCCGGCCGGCAGCAGCTGGCGCGGGTCGGCGGACGGGCGGCCCGCCAGGCGCACACCCTGCCAGACCAGTTGCAGCGCGATTGGCCAGCCCTCCGTCTGGTCGGCCAGGGCCGCCACTTCCTCGCGCGCCAACTGCATGCCGTAGGTCTCGCGAAAGAGGTGCTCGATCTCGTCCGGGCCGAAGGCCAGCTCCGAGCGCGTCAGCTCCAGCACTTCGCCGCGCGCGCGCCAGGCCGTGATGGCCGGGCTTTGCAGCGGGTAGCGGGTGGCCAGGAGGACGTGCAGGTCCGGCGGCAGATGGGCGATGAAGTGCTCGGTCAGCGCGGCCACTTCGGCCGAGCGGCTGACGAAGTGGAAGTCGTCGATGATCAACAGGGCCGGCGCCCGCAGCGCGTCCGCCACCGCATTCAGCAGGGCGTCCACCACCTGCGACCAGGCGTCGGCGCGGCCGGCCTGGCCGGCCTCCTGCAGGAGCGTGTGCGGCAACTCGGACAACGCGCCCAGGCGCGCCTGGAAGGTGCCGATCAGATAAGCCAGGAAGCGCTGCGGATCAACCTCGGCCTCGGAGGCCGCATACCAAAAGATGAGCGGTGCTGAATCGCCGGCGGCGAGCGCCTGGGCCAAACCGGCCAGGGCCGTGCTCTTGCCGTAGCCGGTGCCGGCCTGCAGCAAGGTCAGGCGGTAATCGAAGGCTTCGCGCAGGCGGGCCGTGAGCGCGGGGCGGGGCAGGGTGCGCCGCGCGGGGCGCGGCGGTGTCAGGCGGGCGCGGAGCAGGAGGTCATCGCGCAGCATCCCGCCGATTGTAACAGGGGCCGGGCCGTCAGGCGGGCGGGCGCTTCATCTCGAAGACCGGCCCGAGCGTTGCGTACTCGTCGCCGCCCAGGCGCGCCACGGGCCGGAGCTTGTCCGCATCCACCAGACCGTTGGGGCGCAGCAGGCCCTCCCGCAGATGAAAGCGCAGCACGCGGCCCAGGATCAGCGTGTAGTGCGTGTCCTGCACGGGCACGATCTGCGTGGCCTTGACTTCCAGCGCGGCCCGGGCCTCGGCCACGCGCGGCGCGCGCACGTCCATGCTCGGCGCCGGCGTGAGGCCGGCCAATTGGAACTCGTCCACGGCGGACTCGTATTCGCCCGAGGTCAGGTTCATGGCCGCCGCCAGCGTCTCGTCCACGATGTTGACGACGAACTCGCCGGTGGCCTGCACGTTGCGAAGCGTGTCTTTGAGCTCGCCCTGGCGCCGGCCCACCGAGACCATCACAGTCGGCGGGTTGCCGCCGACGCCGTTGAAGAAGGAGTAGGGCGCCAGGTTGAGGCCGCCGTCGGCGCCAACAGTGGAGATCCAGCCGATGGGGCGCGGGACGACGACGCTGATGAACAGGCGGTAGGCGTCGCGCGGGGCCAGGTCGGCCGGGACGATGGTGAGCATGGGGTCAGGGGTGGTCATAGATTCCTGCGGGTGGCGGGCCGTGGCTCAGAGGGCGGCCAGCAGGCCGCGCACAAAATCGAGTTCATCGGCGTTGACGGTGTGGCCCAGGTTCGGGTACAGACGCAGCGTCACCTGGCCGCCCAACTCGGTCAGCACGCTCGCGCTGCGTTCCACGCGCTCGGCCGGGACGTGGAAATCCACATCGCTGCAGCCCAGGAAGATGGGCGTGCCGGCCAGCGAACCCGGGTAAGCGCGCGGCTGGTCGCCGTTCTCGATCAGGGCGCCGCTTAGTCCGATCACGGCGCCGTAACGCTGGGGCGCGCGGGCCGCGTACTCCAGCGCCAGACAGGCGCCCTGAGAGAAGCCGAGCAAGGCGATGCGCTGCGGCGGGAGGCCGGCGGCCGTGATCTGCCCCACCACGCGGCCGACGGAGGCCAGGGCCGACGACAGCCACGGCTCATTGCTGGCGGCCGGCATCAGGAAGCGGTTGGGGTACCAGGTGTTGCCGGCGGCCTGCGGCGCCAGGTAGGCCAGGTCCGGGCGCTCGAACTCGGCGGCCAGGCCGAGAATATCCCGGGCGTCGGCGCCGCGGCCATGGACGAGCACGAGCGCGGACTTGGCGCGGGCCAGCGGCGTGCCGGCGGCCAGGATCGGTTGGGTGGCGTGAGGATCGTTCATAAGTGTGAGGCGCTGGACGACGGACGAGACACGCTGTCGCCGATCGACCTCCGTCTTTCGGTGTTGATCAATCCAGCTGCAACGGCTTCAGGCCGCGTTCGATGTCGCGCCGGTGTGTCTCCAGCCAGGGCGGCAGCTGCAGGCGGCGCCCCAGCTGCGCGGGGGCCTCGTCGACGGCGAAGCCCGGCCCGGCCGTGGCCAATTCTACGATGTGGCCATCGGGATCATTCGTGTAGATGCTCTTGAAGTACACGCGGTCCATCACGGGCGAGACCCGGACCATGGCCCGCAGAATTTTGTCGCGCCATTCGAGCTGGCTGGCCTCATCCGGCACGGCCAGGGCGAAGTGATGGGTCTGGCCCGTGCCCATCTGGACCGGGCGCTCGCGCGGGCGCTCAAAGTACGTGATCAGCGTGCCGGGCCTGCCGGCGATGGCGTCGCCAGCGCCCGCGACGCCCCAGTACCAATGCGCGGAGTTCGGGTCGTCGAAGTTGCTGGTCATCTTCACCCGCCGCATCCCGAGCAGGCCGCTGAAGAAGGCGTCAGTGCGCTGGATGTCCGCGCCGATAGCCGTGATGTGGTGCAGGCCCTGACGCAGGGCCATGTCCGGCGTGATCGCGGGCACCGGCTCCGGCCAGGTGAGGGCGGCGATGGCGGCCTCGTCCCGGTTGCGGACCACCATCTCGGCCGGCGGGTCGCGGCGTTCGGTGCCGAGCGCGTCCGGGGCCTCGTCCACGGTCCAGCCCGGCCCGTAGGTCGCGATCTCCAGGATCACGCCGTCCGGGTCGCGGAAGTAGATCGACTTGAAGTAGTGGCGGTCCAACGGCCCATCCACGCTCAGGCCCAGGTCGGTGAGGCGGCGCTTCCACTTGAGCAGGCCGTCGTCATCGGCCACGGTCAGGGCGAAATGGTGCGTACCGCCCAGGCCCCAGCGGCCACGCGGCGCGCGCGGCCACTCGAAGAAGGTCACGGCGCTGCCCGGCCGGCCCAACTCATCGCCGAAGTACAGGTGATAGCTGGCGGGGTCGTCGAAATTGACGGTCTGCTTCACCAGACGCAGCCCCAGCGTGCGCGTGTAGAAATCGACGGTGCGCTGCGCGTCCGCGCAGACCAGGGTGATGTGATGCAGGCCGAGGATGGTCATAACGCTATGCTCCCTGTGGTGGCTGGTCTCACTCTGCTGCCCAAGCGTGACCGCCGGATAAACAATAGCGTGAACGGGCCGGAGCGGCCACCCGGCTTCAGCGTCTGACCGCGTCTACCGCGGCTGGACGCTGGTGCGGGTATCGGAAGACGTTCAGGGCGAGCAGGACGGTCAGCGCCATCAGGATCGAGGCCGCCGCCATCGACGCGTTCGGCTGGATGTTCTCGAAAATCCAGCCTGTGAGCAGCGGGCCAAACACGGACCCGGCGGCCGCGAACGACTGCTGCAGGCCGATTAACTGGCCGCGCCGGCCCGGCGGCGCCGCGTAGGTGAGCAGCGCAATCAGGGTCGGCTGGGCCACGCCGTTGCCGAACGCCACAAATGGGACCGCCAGAACCCACACCAATGGCCGCGGCAGGAGCGCCATCAAGCCGAAGGCGGCGGCGCCAGCCACGCGCCCGATCACCACCAGCCGCGCCTCGCCCAGCCGCCGCACCAGCGGGCCGATCAGCCCGAACTGCACGAAGAGCTGGCACACGCCCACCAGGGTCAACACGCCGCCGACGGTGCGCTGGACGAGCTCGGCGGATAGGCCGGCCAGGACCACTTGCTCGGCCCACAGGACATGGATGGTCTGGAACGAGAAGAAGGCCACCTGGCCCATGAAGGCCACCAGCAGCAAGATCAGGATTGGCGCCTGGCGCAGCAGGTCCAGGCTGCCGGTCGGGCGGACGGCGCCGGCCGCGGTCTCGCGCTGGCGGCGTTCACGCGGCAGCGATTCCGGCAGCAGGAATGTGGAGAGCAGGACCGTGACCAGGGAGACGCCGGCGGCGATGAAGAACGGCCAGCGCGGCCCCAGGAAGCTGGCGACCAGCCCGCCGAACGCCGGGCCGAAAATGAAGCCCAGGCCAAAGCCGGCGTTGACTGTGCCCAAGCCCTGGGCGCGGTTGTGCTCGTCGCTGATGTCGCTCATGTAGGCCTGGGCCACGGACACGTTGCCGCCGGTCAGCCCGTCCACGATGCGCGCCAGGTAGATGAAGAGCAGGGACGGCGCGGCGCCGGTGAGCAGCAGGGCGCCTAACGTGCCGGCCTGCGACGCGATCAGCACCGGCCGCCGCCCGACCCGGTCTGAGAGGCGGCCCAGCCAGGGGCCGGCCAGGAACTGGGCCAGGAAGTAGACGCTGGTGAGGGCCGTCACCTGCCAGGCCGCCGCGCCCAATTCGTTCTTGGCGAAGAGCGGCAGCACCGGCATGGTGATGCCGACACCGAGCGTGTCTACGAACACGATCATGAACAGCGGGAAGCGCGGTGAGCGCAGGAAGCTCAGCAGACGGGACATGCTGTGATCAGCGCGGTTTTCTATTTCAGGTCAGACAGCAGAAAGCGCAGCGCGTCCGGCAGGCGCCGCGCCCAGGCTGATTCGCGATGCTCGCCGCCCGGCTCGATCACGTAGCGCAGCGTCTCCGGCGGGTGATAGCCGCGCGCCTGGAGCAGGTCGGCCATGGGGCGCGCGTCGTTCTCGCGCGTGCCATTATCGAGATAGATGCGCCCGGACACCTGCGCGGCGGCGCGGACGTAGTCGTAGATCGCGCCGCGCACCGGCCACAGGGCCGGGCTCAACGCGCCGACGCGGCTGAAGACGTCCGGCCGGCGGAAGAACGCGTACAGGCTGATCAGGCCGCCCAGCGACGAGCCGACAATGCCGGTGTGGCCGCGCCCAGGCCGGGTGCGGAACTCGGCGTCGATCCACGGCTTGACGGTGTCACACAGGAACGTGACGTAGTCCTCGCCGCGCGCCGGCCACCAGCCCGGAAAAGGATTGTACTCGGGCAGACGCTGATCGTGGGCATGGTCCAGCGCGACGCCGATGACGTCCTGGCCGGCCCGGCTGAGCGCCTCCAACGTCTCGTCCAGCTGCCATTCCTCGCCGGCGTAGCTGGTGGCGCGGTCAAACAGGTTCTGGCCGTCGTGGAAGTAGAGCACGGGATAGCGCCAGTCGGTGTGCGCGTAGGACGGCGGTAAGTAGATCCAGATGCGGCGGCGGTTGCCGAGCTGCGGGCTGTAGACGTCGGCGCACACGCGCACGTCGCCGACGACGGTGTGGCGGGCGGGCGCGCCGGACGCGCGGTACGGGCGCCAGGCCTGGGCCGTGACGGACGGGGACAGGGACATGGATCTCCAGTTGTTCGGCAGCGCGGCGGCGGCCGTTCAGCCGCTGAGTAAGTCTCAGCCGCTGAGCGCGGAGTAGATCTCGCGCAGGAAGCGGCTGGGTCGGGTGGCCAGGAGGCGCGTCGCGGCGAACCCGCACTGGCGGGCCAGCTTCTCCCAGCGCGGGTATGAGAGCGGATAGGGCACCCAGTGGTTGCCGGCCTCAGCGTTGTATTCCACCAGGATGAACTGGCCGCCCGGCTTCAGGTAGCCGGCGCACAAGCTTACCACCGCCGCCTGGTCACGCACAAAGTGCAGGGCGTTGGCCATGACGATGCCATCCAGCGCCGGCAGCCCGGCCAGCGGCCGAGTGAAGTCGGCGGCGCGCGGCTGGACGGCCACGGCCGGGAAGCGCTGGCGCAGGGCCGCGGCCTGTTCGCGCAGCGCCGCCTGGTCGCGGTCCACGGACACGATGACGCCGCCCGGCCCGAGCAGTTCCGCCAGAGCCAGAGTGAATGCGCCGGTCCCCGAACCAAGGTCGGCCCACACGCCGCCCGGGACGACCCCGCCGGGGCGCAGCAGGGCTACGTGATCGGCGTGGTTCATGCCGAGCTGTCGCCGCGCTGCCGGGCGGCCAGGTCGTAAGAGCGCCGCAGCAGAGCCACGGCGCGCGCCACATCCCCCGGCTCGCGCAGGTAGAAGCTCACCCAGCCGGTCTGCGGCAGGATGTGGTGCGGCTCGGCCTGGCCGGCGGCCACCACCTCATCCCGCACTTTCTTGGGGAAGGGGATATCCACCAGCCAATCGCCGTGGATGTGGCCGATCTCGCGCTTCGCGCCCAGGCGGTACTCTGTGCCGCCAAAGCGGTGGGCTTGGCTGACCACGCCGGGCCAACTCATCACGTGCGCGTGGATTGTCTCGCTGGCGCCTTGCATGAGGCGGGCATACCTTGTCAGGCCGGCCAGGTCGCGGCGCAGACTGGCCCACGTGAGAAATGGCCAGACCTTCGTCAACTGCTGCGCGAGCGCCACCCAGCGGGAGAACATGTTTCCGTGGGCTGATGATACCGCCGGTCCGCGCTGGGGCCGGGCCACCTGACTGAACGGCTAGGTGGCCGCGCGCCCTCAGTCGCCCTTGAGATACTGCTCGTAGAAGGCGAGCGTGCGCTGCATGGCGGTGGAGAAGAACCCGGACAGGTTGTGGTTGTCGCCTTCGTAGGTGTAGAACTCCACGGGCTGGCCGGCGGCCAGCATCTGCTCGTAGAGGGTCTCCGAAGCGGCCAGCGGCACGGAGGTGTCGGCGGTGCCGTGGTGCAGTTGCAGCGGCCCGGACAGGTCGGCCAGGTAAGTGTTGGACGAGATCGAGTTCCAGAACTCCGGATTCTCCTCCGGCGTGCCGTATTGAGCGATCCAGGTCGAGCGCCAGCGGCCGCGCCCTGGCGTGGGGGTGGCGTTGTTGCCGGCCGCGCCGGCCGGTGTCCCGCCTCCGGGGGCAGGCGGCGTGAGGAAGTCGCTGCCGCGCGCGAACAGGTCCGGGTAGGGGGCCACGACGCCGGCCCAGATTACGCCGGCTTTGATGTCGGCGTTAACCACCATCGCCCGCAGCGTCAGGTAGCCGCCCATCGAGTGGCCCCACATGCCGAGGCGTCCGGCGTCCACGTCCGGGTAACGTTTGAGCGCGGCGACGGCGTTCAGGACGTCCAGGGTGTAACCGGGGTCGCCGTAGGCGCCGCGGGCCTCGCCTTCAGACTGGTCGTGCCCGCGGTAGTCGATGCGGAAGACGATGTAGCCATTGCGCGCCAGGTTGTCTACGTAGGCGATGTAGCGCTCGGTGGTGCGGTACACGTCCGGCGGGATGAAGCCGTGGTTGAAGACGATGGCGGGCCAGCCCGTGGCCGGGCGTTCGCCGTTGGGCACCGTCAGCAAGCCGTAGAGCTTAAGCCCCTCGGAGAGATACGAAGCGTAGAAGCGGCGATAGTTGACGCCGGGGTCCAACTCGGCTTCGATGACGATGTCGCTGCCCGGGAACTCGCGTTCGCGCAGCGCCGCGATGGACATCGGGTGCGGCGTCGGCGTGGCGGTCGGCGTGAAGGTTGGCGTGGCGCTGGCGGTGGGCGTGACCGTGGCTGAGGCGGTGACCGTGGCGCTGGGCGGGGCGGCGGTCGCCGAAGCGGCCACCGCCACTGCCGTGGGCGGCGGTGCGGTCGGGGCCGCGCAGGCGGACAGGGCCATGGCCGCAAACGCCAGGAGCGCGACGCTTCGGAAACGGAGCATAGGGCCTTCTCCCTGAGGCTGGCGAGGTGTCAGGACCACGGACGTCCAAACACGTCGCGCTGGGCCAACAGACAACACCGCTCGGCGCGGTGTGTGGAGAAATTTAGTCGACTTTGATTAGGCCGAGGTGAAAACCAGCCCGTTCTGGGAAGGATCGCGCACCAACTGGCCGGCCGGATGCTCGTCCACCGGGGCGCCGGCCGCGCGGGCGCGGGCCGCCACGGCGTCCACGTCCGCGGCGCTGGGCAGGTGGATGGTGAAGTAGCGCAGGCCGAGCGAGTCAGGCGGCGGCGGCGGCGCGCCCTGGGTGCCCCAGGTGTTGAGGCCGAGGTGGTGATGGTAGCCGCCGGCCGAGACAAAGACGGCGCTGCCCATATCCATCATCAGGTCGAAGCCGAGCACGTCCACGTAGAAGGCGATGGCTTCGCGGGTGTCGCGCACGTGCAGGTGCATGTGGCCGAGCACGGTGCCCGGTTCGAGCCGGGCGGGGCCATGGCCGCCGCCCGCCGGGAGCTCGCCGATGATACTGTCGATATCCAGGGGCAGCGTGTCCATGCGGAACTGGCCCTGCGCGTCGCGCCACTCCGAGCGCGGCCGGTCGCGGTAGATTTCGATGCCGTTGCCGTCCGGGTCGCCCAGATAGAGGGCCTCGCTGACCAGGTGGTCGGACGCGCCCTGGACGGGCGTGCGGGTCTCGGCGATGTTCCAGATCGAGCGCGCCAACGCCGCGCGCGACGGCGTGAGGATGGCGAAGTGGTACAGGCCCGTGGCCCGGCGCGGCCGGGTGGCTTCCGGGCGCTCGGTCAGGGCGAGCAGGTCCGGGCCGCCGGCGCCGAGCCAGGCGGTGGCGCCCTCCCGGCGATGCTCCTGAAAACCGAGCGATCGCTGATAGTACGCCACCGAATGATCCAGGTTGGCGACCGTGAGGTGGACGTATCCGAGGGTGAGGGCGGCGGGCAGAGAAGGATGTGTCATAAGGGAAGTATAGCGCCCGGGCTAAGGGGCGTCCTGGTGTCCAGGCGAGGCCGCGCGCCAAATGGCGAAGGCTTGGTATAACCTACCCCGAGGCCGTGACAGCAGCGTGAACGCGCCCGGCCAGCCAGGGCGGGCGCTGAGACTGCGGTAAACTCCGGCCTCGGAGCACCGCATGCCCCAATCTGCCAACGTCACCGCCTCAATCCGCCGCTACTACGAGCAGAACACGCGCCTGTTCCTGGCCATCGGGCAGCCGCCGACCGACACCATCCACCGGGCCTTGTGGGCGCCAGGCGTGGACACGGCGACGCGCGCGTTGAACTACTCCAACGAACTGCTTCTGGCCGAAGCCCAGGCACTGCGGCAGCGCGACCAGCCGAGTCCGTTGCGCCTGGCCGACCTCGGCTGCGGCGTGGGCGGGAGCCTGTTCTATCTGCTGACGCGGCTGCCGGCGCCGACGTTGGGCGTGGGCTGCACGCTCAGCCCGGTGCAGGCGCGGTTGGCGCTCGGCCGCGGCCGCCAGCTGGACCCCGCGCTGCGCTGCCTGTTCGTGGAGGCGGACTTTCAGGCCGCGCCTCTGCCGACCGGCTTTGACCTGGCGTATTCAGTGGAGGCTTTCGTCCACGCCGTCGAGCCGAGCCGCTATCTCGGTGAAGCGCGCCGGCTGCTGCGCCCGGGCGGGCGCCTGATGCTCATCGACGATTTCCTGGCGCCGGCCTCATCCGCCGAAGCCGCGGCCTGGGTGGCGGCCTATCAGGCCGGCTGGCATGCGCCCAATCTGCGGCGCGTGGCCGAGGTCGCGGCCCTGGCGCAGACCCACGGCCTGAGCCTGATCGCCGACCGCGACCTGACGCCGCTGTTGCGTCTGCGCGCGCTGCCGGACGCGCTGGCGCGGGCGGTGCTGGCGGCGGGCCGGCGTCTGCCCGTGCGCCACGCGATCCTGCCGAGCCTGCTCGGCAGCCTGGCGCTGCAGCAATGCCTGCGGGACGGCCTGATCGTCTATCGCGCGCTGGTGTTTGAGCGCGACCGCTGACACGGCATGCCCAAGACCATCGTCCTGCTGGCGAGCGGCACGCGTGGCGACATTCAGCCCTACCTGGCGCTGGCGCTCGGCCTGCGCGCGGCCGGCCTGCGGGCCGTGGTCGCCACGCACGCCGAGTTCCAGCCGCTGGTGGCCGCCGCCGGCCTGCCGTTCGCGCTGCTGGACGGTAACCCCAGCCAGTGGATGACGCGCGCCGGCGGTCAATCAGCGCTGACCTATGACGGCAACGCCTGGCGCAGTCTGCAGGCCACGCGCCGCTACCTGACCGCCGTGCGCCCGCTCTTTGTGCGCCTGTTGGAGAGCGCCGCCGAGGCCGCGCGCGGCGCCGACGCCGTGGTCGCCGGCCTGGCCACCACCTGGGGGACGCATCTGGCCGAGGCGCTGGGCGAACCTTGCCTGTGGGCGTTCCTGCAGCCGGTGTCGCGCACGCGCGCCTTTCCGAGCGCGCTGCTGCCGTTCCGGTTTTCGCTGGGCGCCGGCTACAACATCCTCACGCACCGCGTCGTCGAGCAGCTGATGTGGCAGCCGTGGCGCAGCCAGATCAACCAATGGCGCCGGCACCTGGGCCTGCCGCCGGCGCCGTGGCGCGGCCCGTTCGACGCGCTACACGCCGCGACCGCCAGCGCCCTGGTTGGCGTCAGCGCGCACGTCTTGCCGCGGCCTGAGGATTGGCCGGCCGGGCACACTCTCACCGGCTACTGGACGATGCCCGAGCCGCCGGACTGGGAGCCGCCGGCCGAATTGGCGCGCTTTCTCGAAGCCGGCCCCGCGGTCTCCATCGGCTTCGGCAGCCCCGGCGCTTTGCCGGCGCAGCGCCTGCTGGACAGCGTGCGGCGGGCGCTGGAGCTGGCCGACCTGCGCGCGGTGTTGGCGGTGCCGCCAGAGTGGCGCGCTGCGGCTTGGCCCGAGCGCGTGTTGCCCGTGGAGACGGTGCCGCACAGTTGGCTTTTTCCGCGCGTGGCCGCCGCCGCCCATCACGGCGGGGCCGGCACCACCGGGGCCAGCCTGCGCGCCGGCACGCCGACGCTCGTCCTGCCTCTGGCTATCGATCAGTTTTTCTGGGGGGAGCGCGTGGCCGTGCTGGGCGTCGGCCCGCCGCCCGTGCCGCAGCGGGCTCTCACCGCCGCAGCGTTGGCGCGGGCGCTGCGCCAGGCCGTGGATGACGGGGCCGCGCGGGCGCGGGCTCAGGCGCTGGGCGCCGCACTGCGCGCCGAGGCGGGCGTGGCGCGGGCTGTAGCGCTTATTCAGGCGCGGGTGTGACCGGCGGCGCTCGGCGCAGGCCCGGCGCGGCCAGGGCCAACGCCGCCAGGGCGAGGGCGCTGCCCAGCCAGTAGGGCGCCGTCACGCCGACGCGCTCGAAGGCCAGGCCGGCCAGCGTCGGGCCCAGGATCGTGGTCAGGCTCAACAGCGTCTGCGTGCCGCCCATCAGGCGCCCTTGCTCGTTAGCGGGCATGCGCCCGGAGACCAGGGCCGTGAGCGACGGGATGCTGGTGCCGGTGCCGAGCGCGACGACGGCGACACTCGGGTAGAGCAGCCAGTCCTGCGGCGCCAGGGCCAGCCCGGCCAGCCCGGCCGCCATGCAGAGCAGACCGACACGAGCCAGAGCGCGTTCGCCGAAGCGCGGCTGCAGGCGCCCGAACAACACGCCTTGAATGAGGACGGCGCAGACGCCGACGAAAGCGAAGAAGACGCCGTTGCGCGGGGCATCCCAGCCGAAGCGCGCCTGGCTGAAGAGCGGGAAGTTGTTCTGCAGCCCGGCGAAGGCGAGGTTGAGCGCGAACAAGCCGGCCAACAGCCGCTGGATGGACGGGACGCGGACCAGGCCCCACAACTGGCCGAAGGGGTTGAGCAGCTGGCGCGGCGGCGTGGAGGTGCGGCGCTCAGGCGGCAGCGACTCCGGCAGGACGAACACCCCGAAGAGCACATTGCCCAGCGCGATGGCGGCGGCCGTGAAGGCCGGCACGCTCAGGCCGAAGCCGCTCAGCAGGCCGCCCAGCGCCGGTCCGGCCATCAGCCCCAGGCCGAAGGCCGCGCCCACCAGGCCCAGGCCGCGCGCGCGTTCGTCCGGCCCGGTCACGTCGGCGATGTAGGCGTAGGCCGTGGTCAGGTTGCCGCCGGTGAGGCCATCCAGGGCGATGGCCAGGAAGAGCAGGCTGAGCGAGTCCGCCAACCCGGTCAGCAAGTATGCGCCGCTGGTGCCGAGCAGACAGGCCAGCAACACCGGGCGCCGGCCGAAGCGGTCGGAGAGCGCGCCCAGCACCGGCCCGCTGAAGAGCTGCATGGACGCGTACAGCGAGCCGAGCAGGCCGGCCGCGGCCGCGCCGCCGGCCTGGCGCTGCACAAAAAACGGCAGCAACGGCACCATCATGCCGTAGCCGAGCAGGTCGACGAAGACGGTGATGAAGATGAAGACCAGGGGCGAGCGTTTCACGGGCCGGGAGTATACCTTACCGGCTGGAGGCCAAAAAAGAGGCGCCCGCGCGGGCGCCTCTTCGATTTGGTTCGGGATCGGGTGGGGGTTGGCCTCAGGCCGCGGCCACGGCCACCGCCTCCGGCTGCTTGACGACTTCCAGTTCGATGTCGATCTTGACCTCGTCGCCGACCAGCAGGCCGCCGGTCTCCAGGGCCACGTTCCAGTTCAGGCCCCACTCCTTGCGGTTGATCTTGGTGCTGGCGGTGAAGCCGGCGCTGACGGTGCCCCACGGGCTCTTGGCCTGGCCGTTGTAGTCCACATCCAGGACGACTTCCTTGGAGACGCCGCGGATCGTCAGGTCGCCGAGGATGCGGCCGCTGGCCTCGCCGGTCTTTTCAACCCGCTTGCTCGTGAAGGTCAGGTGCGGGTGCTGCTCGGCATCCAGGAAGTCCGGGGACTTCAGGTGGCCGTCGCGCTTCTCGTCGCGCGTGTTGATGCTGGCGGCCGCGATCTGCACGTCCACGCTCGAGCGGGCCGGGTCCTGCTCGTTGAAATCGACGGTGCCGCTGACGGTCTCGAAACGGCCGCGCACGTTCGAGATCATCATGTGGCGGACCGTGAAGCTGACCTGCGAGTGGGAGGTATCAATCATCCAAGCCATGGCAAAAACTCCTGTTGGTGAACTGAACTGTCTTTCAGATAGCGGCAGTTTAGCGGGCGGTCGTGACAGCGGCGTAAACGGCGGCGTCAACGTCGTTCGGACAAAGTCCGACCGACTCTCAGCCGCGTTGCATGCCGAAGCGCGTGAGCACGTACACGCAGATGCCGTAAGCGACCACGTGCATCACCATCAGAACCAGCACTTGCGGCACGGTGATGCCCTGGAACGGCGCGCCCGCCGGCGCCGCGATCAGCATGACATCCGGGATTAGTGAGATGAGCAGAGCGATTGCGGCCACTATTTGGAAAGCCGGCCGCGGCTGTTTGGCCAGGCGGCCGACCAAGGCGAAGGCGCCGACCGCGCCCAACGCGCCGACGCCAGTGAAGAAGATGGTGGGGCCGACCGTGGTAAGCGGCATGAACTCGGGTGAAATCGGGATAACGGCCTGGGCGATGGCCCACACCAGCCCGTTGCCGGCGACGGAGCCGAGCACGGCCAGCGGGCCAACCCACGCCAAACGGCTGACGGCGATGCGTTCTGGGGATAGCGGCAGGGTCATGCGAGTCTCCTTACAAGGGGTGTGTAAGGAGAAAATAACCGGCCACGATGACGACGGCGTGAACGGCAGCGTAAACAGAGGCGTAGACAGAGTTTGGGGCAGCCCGCCGCTGATCGGAGGCGGGCAGCTGAGACCGAGGTCGTCCAGTGAGGAGCAGGCTTACGGCCGGCGCAGGGTCTGTGCCCGGCCGCACGACTGCCGGGCGCGGGCCGGCAGCGGGGTCCGGCGCGACCGAGGTCAGGCGGCCAGCTGCGCTTCCAGGCGGGCGGCTTCGGCCAGCAGGCGCCGCCGCCCGCCCCCCTCGGCCACGGCGCGCGCTTCGGCCAGGGCCGCGCGGGCCTCGGCCGCCGGGAGGAGGGGCACCAGCCAGAGCCGGATCTGGGCGGCCAGATGCTGGGTGCCCAGGGTGTCCGCCCGCGCCAGCGCCGTGGACAGGCGATGGATGGCCAGGGCGTTCTCGCCGCGCCGGGCCGCCACGCGGCCGAGGTTGGCGGTGAGGCCGGCGATCCGCTCGGCGTTGCTTAACTGCTCGGCCAACTCCAACCCCTCGCTGAAGGCGGCCTCGGCCGCAGCCAGGTCGCCAGCGGCCAGTTGAATCTCGCCGAAAGTCGACCACAGAAACGGCAGCACGCCCAGCAGGCCGCGCTCGCGCGCCAGCGCCAGCCCGCGCTGGGCGTTGGCCTGGGCGGCTGCGTCCCCGAGCAGCAGTTGGTGATAGGCGATGTTGTTGAGGGCCAGGACTTGCCACACATCCAGCCCGCCGCTCTCGCCCACTGCCAGCGCCTCCCGATAGAGGGCAATGGCCTGCGGCAGGTCGCCCTGTTGGGCCGCCAGGCTGCCTAGTTCGAACTTGGCCTGCGCCAACCGTTCGGGGTCAGGCTGTGGGCTGGCCAGCAACAGGCTTTCCGCTCGATGCAGGTGCGCGGCCGCGCCGGCCAGGTCGGCGCCTTCCAGCGAGAGCGCGGTGCCCCAGAGCAGCTCCGCCGAGCCATCGTTCTCGGGCGCCTCGCGCTGCAGATCCTGCGCCAACGCGATGACGTCGGCGTAGCGGCCTTGATTGAGGAAGCTCTGGGCCAGCAGGCGCTGGATGGCGTGGCGCTGCTCGGGGCCGGCTTCGGCCAGGGCCGCCTGCAAGGCCTCGGCGGCCTGCACGGCCTGGCCCGCCTGGGTGCGGGCCGCGCCCAGGGCCATCAGCACCTCCAGCCGCTGCCGGTCTTCCACGCCCGCCAAGGCCTGCTCAAAGAAGGCGATGGCTTCGCGCCAGGCTGCCAGCCGCACGGCCTGCCGCGCAGCCCGCAGCGCGTATGGGGCCGCCCGCTCTGGGGCGCCGCCTTCCATGAAGTGCCAGGCCAGGATGCCGGCCAGGCCGTCGCCGCGGTCGCGCCCCAGGCTCTCCAGCGCCTCGGCCACGCGCCGGTGGAGCAGCCGGTGGCGGGGCTCGCCCACCTGCCGGTAAGCCACTTCCATGGTCAACGTGTGGTCGAAGGCGAACTGCTCATCAGGCGCTGGGAGCACCAGGTGTGCGGCGCGCAATTCGTCGAGCGCGTCCAGGGCGGCGGCCTCGGAGAGGCCGGCGGCTCGCGCGACTACGTCGAACTCGAAGAGGCGGCCGGCGGCCACGGCCACATCCAGCACGCGCCGGGCGGCTTCGCTCAGCCGGGCCAGGCGTGACTCGATCAGGCTGGCGACCGATTGGGGCACGGCCGGGGAAGGCGCCAGCCGGTCCAGGTTCAGGATGCCGGCCCGGATCAGGCCCTGTTCCAGCAGGTCGCGCACGAGCTCGGTCAGGATGTACGGGTTGCCTTCGGAGTTGTGCTGCAGCCACTGCGCCAACGGCTGGGCGAAGGTCGGGCTGAGGTGGGTGGCCAGGGCCAGGAGGTCGGCCGGGGACAGGCGCGCCAGCGGCACCCGCACCAGGCGGCCCTCGCGCGTGAGCGCCTGCAGCAGCGCGGCCAGCGGCGAGCGCGAGGTGTAGGGGCGGGCGGCCAGCAGCACGGTGAGCGGCGCTTGGGTCGCTTCGGCCCGGCGCGCCAGGTAGCCCAGCAGGGAGAGCGTCGAGGCATCCGCCCACTGCGCGTCATCGATGAACATGATTAGCGGCGCTTGACGGCTGACGGTCAGCAGCAGCTGGAAGACGCCTTCCCACAGACGGGATTCGTCCGTGGCCGCGGCCGTGGCCCGCTCCGGGTCCAGCTCCGGCAGCAGCCGCGCCGCCTCGTCGCGCCACACCGCCGGCAGGGCCGCGCACAGGCTGGCGCGCTGATCGGACCAATCCGGCCGAACCAGCAGGCCGCGCAGCGCCTCGCGTAGCGGTTGATAGGGCAGGGCGTGCTCCAGCTCGCGCGCGGCACCGACCAGGGCGCGGGCGTTGGTGGAGCGCAGAAACTCGCCGGCCAGGCGCGTCTTGCCGATGCCGGGTTCGCCCTCCACGATGGCCACGCGCCGCTTCTCGAGCGCGGTTCGCAGGGTTTGGAGTTCGGCGGCCCGGCCGGTGAAAGGCGGGGCCGTTAAGCTGGCTTCGTTCGGCGCGGCGTCGGCCGGCACGCGCGGTGGGGCACTGGCCGGGGCGCCCGGACCGACCTCGTCGCGGATGATGGCGTCGTAGAGGGCGCGCGTCTCCGCCATGGGGGGGACGCCCATCTCTTCATCTAGCAGGCGGCGCAGGTGTTCGTAGCGGCGGATGGCGCCGGCGCGGTCGCCGGCCAGATAGTGGAGGCGCAACGCCGTGCGCTGCAAGTCTTCCTGCAGGGGGTCGAAGGCCAGGCCGCGCTCCAGGGCCTCCAGCGCTGCTTGATAATCCTGGCGCGCTTCGGCGGCGCGGCTCAGGCGGGTGAGGCCGCGCACCACCACGCGGCGGTAGCGGTCGCGCTCGGCGGCGGCCCAATCATCGAAGCCCGAGGCATCCGGCAGGCTGAAGCCGGCCAGAAAATCACCCTGATAGAGCGCCAGGCTGGCGGTCAGGCCGGCGTCGTCGGGGGCGCGCAGGCCGGCCTCCAGTTGCCGTGCGTCCACGCTGACGGTGGGGGCCAGGGCCAGCGTCTCATCGTCCGCCAGCAGGGCCTCGCCCAGGGCCTTGCGCAGGCCGTGCAGGGTGGTCCGCAGGGTCTGGAGCGCGGCCGCCCGCTCGGCGTCCGGCCAGAGCAAGGCCAACAAGGTGTCACGGCGCACGGGCGCCGCCTGGGCGGCCAGGTAGAAGATGACGGCGCGGCTCTTGCGGCGGGGGATAGTGAGCGGCGCGCCGTTCAGGACAATCTCCGGCGCGCCGAAGGTGCGGACTGCCAGCATGACAAAACCGGGTGGCGAGCCACCGAGGGAGTGAAGCGGCCGCGCCATTGGACGCGACCGCTACTCTTCGGCGGTCTCGTCTTCCTCGGAGCGCTCGGGCTCCACGCGGCGGCGGGGCACCAAGCCATCCCGGGTGAGGACGAACTCGGCCCGGCCGCGGCGGAAGCGCATGCCCGGCCGGAAGATGCCCTCGGCCAGGGCGCCCATGATCTGCTTCTGGGTGAACTTGCGGCCCTCCAGGGAGAGGCCGTGGGTATCATAGGTGACGATGTACTGTTCTGCCATCTTACTCTGCCATCAGCGGTCGACCCGGCCAAAGCCAGCCGGCGTGTCGACGCCCGAACATATACCTTATCACCGAAAATCGCAACTGTCCGCCATCGGCGGCCGGCCGGGGCTTCAGCGGGTGCGCGGGGAACGGGCCCGGCGTTCGGCCGGGCAGCTCAGGCGGCGGGCGCTCTCCGGATGGGTGCTGACCTCGACCACGGTCACGGCCTCGTCTTCCGGGTCGGCGTCCGGCGCGGCCGCCAGGAGCAGCAACAAGTTCTTGCCCTCCTCGTCTTCCACGTAGTCGAGCGCCACCAGGTACCAGCCGGCGACCTGGGCCAGAAGCTGGTCTGGGTCCTCCAGGTAGGCGGCCTTGGCGCAGTGCGGGCACAGCAGCGGCAGGCTATGGCCGTCGGAGAAGACCAGGGCGCCGGGCCGGTCGTCGCCGCTGTCCGGCACCAGATCCGTCACGGCTAACCCGCCCAGGTGTTCGTCGACGAAGTCAAACAGACACTCGCGGATGCCGCTGACCAGCAGGGTGGGGCAGCCGTGCTCAGGGCAAAGGTGTTTATAGTCGACGGAGCGTGCCATCGGGGTGGGTCAGGTTCCGGCGCCCAGCCAGGCTTCCACACGCGGGGCCAGGTGGGCGGCCACGTCGGCGTCGCCGCGCAGGGCCGGGATGCCGTCCAGCAATAGCCAGCGCTCGCCGTGCTCGACGCAGCCGTCGGGCGGCACGTCGGCCAGCGGGCCGAGCGTCTCCAACTCGAGGATGCTGGCGTTGACGAATATCTGCAGCGGTGTGTTGCGGTCCGGGTACTCGGCGCGCGGGTCCCAGTCCATGGCCTTGACCAGGGCCTGGCCGTTCAAGACGTAGGCCAGCCAGGCGTCCACGGCGCGCGCCGGCGCCAGGCCGATCTTCTGAAACGCCGCCTGGGCGGGATCCTGGCGGGCCAGCAGATAGCGCGGGCCCCACGTCCAACGCGGGTCGGCCAGATCCGTGTAAGGCCAGAGCGTCAACTGGCCGTCAGGCACGAGCGTGTCCGGGCCGTGCGGACGGCGCGGCGCCAGGGCCAACACGGCCGTTCCGCCTGGGGCCACCACCGTCAACGCCCACGGCGCCAGGCGCAGCGGCCAGCGGCTGTGGTTGTGAATGCGGTGCGTGATCTCCAGACGCGGCGCGTCCGGGGCCAGCTGCAGGTCCAGCACTTTCTGCAGGCCCGTCGTCGGCTCCACCGGCCCGGTGACGCGCACCCGGTCGCCGAGTTGCTCCAGCTTGGCCGGGGCGTTGTCCGGCGCGTAGGTGGTCAGCAGCGTCTCGGGCGCCTGCCACAAGCGATGGCCGCCGTAGGGCTGCCAGGCATCGCCGCCGGTCTGGCCCTGCAGCGCCGGGTCGAGGCCCAACAGGTTGGGGCCGCCCACGGCGCCGAAGCGGACCAGGCGCGGGCCGATGTCGGTGGTGACGACCAATTCGATGTGAGGGTTGGCCAGACGATAAGAGTTCGGCCAACCGAAGGCGTTGACTTGGGTGAGTGACAGCATGGGTATCGCGATCGTGACGGGATAAGTGCGATTGTAAGCGCGCCCCGCCGGCCGTGCAAGCGGTTACAATTGCGCCCGGCTAACAGATGTTTAAGCATAGACATTGGCTCGGCTGGGCGATGGCCGGCGCGACTCTGCTGGCGGCGGCGGTGCGTTTTCTGGGTCTGGCGGCGCTGCCGCCGCAGGCCTGGGTGGACGAGATCTGGTTTGCGTTGCGCGCCCGCGCCATCCTGCAGACCGGCGAGTTCCCGCTTTTCTATAAAACCTTCTGGGGCGGCGTCAACCCCATGCTGGTCTACCTGACGGCGGCCGTGGAATGGCTGATCCTGCCGGGCAGCCCGGCGGCCTCGCGCGTGGTGTCGGCTACCTTCAGCCTGCTGGCCGTGCCGCTGACGTTTGCGTGCCTGAGCGAGTTCTGGCGCCGCGACCTGCCGGCGCCGCGCCGCCGCTGGCTGGCCGCCCTGGCCGCGCTGATCATGGCCAGCTTCTTCTCCACCGTGACGCTGACGCGCCTGGGCACCGAGCCGGGTGTGGCCCTGGCCGCCGGCCTGTTCTGTTTCTGGCAATACCGCCGCGCTGTGCGCACCGGCGCCTGGCTGAGCTACGCGCTGGTGGGCGTGGGCGCGGGCTGGGCGCAGTACGTCAGCCCGCACGCGCGCTTCATCCCGGTGGTGCTGGCGCTCTGGGGCCTGCACGACTTGATCCTGGCGCGGCCGGAGGCGCGGCGGCGGCTGCTGTTGGGCTATGGCCTGCTCCTGGCGGCGGCGGGCCTGACGGCGGCGCCGCTCATCGCTTTCTTCATCCGTGAACCGGAGTGGCTGATTGGACGGGCGCGGGCGGTGACGGTGGGCGCGCAGGATGGGCTGGCGGCGTTCTGGCTGGAAAATGCGCGCCGCCTGGCGCTGGCGTTCAGCGTCGCCGGAGACCAAAACGCGCGCGATAATCTGGCCGGCCGCCCGCTGCTGGACGGCCTGCAATCGGCCGGCTTCTACCTCGGCCTGGGCTGGGCGGCCTGGCAGGCGCGGCGTTCGGCGCGCGCGCGTGACCTGCTGCTCTGGCTGCTGATCATGCTCACGCCATCGCTGATCACCGACGACGCGCCCTCTTTCAGCCGGCTCATCCACGTAGCGGCGCCGACGGCGGCGCTGATCAGCCTGGGTTGGGTCTGGGCCTGGGACGCGCTGCGGCCGCGGTTGGGCGCCCGGCCGGCGCGCGCGGTCGCCGTCGCCGTCGTCGCCGGCAGTCTGGTGCTGAATGTCTACGACTACTTCGGGCGCTTCGCGGCTCAACCGGAGTTGGCGGCCGCCTACACGGCCACGCCGGTCCGCCTGGCGCGGGCCATGACGGCGCGGGCCGCCGCCGGCGAGACCGTCTTCGTGGAGCGCGTGGCCGAGGCGGACGAGGACATCTACGCCTTCGACTTCCTCCTGCCGGGCACGGACGTGCGGCGCCTGGACTTCCGTCAATGCCTGCCGCTCACCGACCGGCGCGCGACGCGCACGACCTATCTGATCTGGAGCGAACGGGACGCCACGACGCTGCCGCAGTTGCGCCAGGCCTTTCCGGACTTGACGGCGACGGTGATCGCGCCGGAGGCGGAGGCGTTGGTGCGGGAGTTGACGCTGGTGGAAGTGCCGGCCGATGCGCGCGCGCCGGCTTTCGCCCACGCGGCCGCGGTGAGTTTCGCGCCGGGTCTGCGCCTGCTCGGCTACGAGCTGACGCCGAGTGTCGTGCGGCCGGGCGAGAGCATCTTCTTGACCCTGTACTGGAAGGCCGAAGCCGTGCTCGCCGAGGATCTGACCGCGTTTGCGCACATCGGCACCGGCCTGGCGGGTTCACCCAATATCACCGGGCGGGACGGACAACCCTGCCAGGGGCTTTACCCCACCTATCAATGGCGCCCCGGCGATGTGGTGCCGGATCGCTTCGCCATCGTCATCCCGCCGGAGGCCGCGCCCGGCGACTACCCCATCGCGGTCGGTTGGTATCGCTTCCCGTCCCTGGAACGGCTGGCGCTGGCCGAGGCCGCGCAGGCGCTGCCGGACAACCGCGCCGTGATCGGTACGCTGACCGTGGCCGCGCCCTGAGCGCGTTAGGGGGAGGCCGCCACGACCAGCGGCTCGGGGACGCGCACATGATCGGCGCGCGTGCCGTCCGGGAGCTGCACCGCCAGCCGTTCGCCCGTCTCCAGCCGATACAGGCCCAACTCCACCGCGTACTCACCCGGCGGCAGGTCCAGGCTGATCGGCCGCGGGTCGATGATGACGTGCTCGACGGCCCAGCCCGAAGTGGGCGCTGTGCCGGCGCGCGGTTGGCCGTCGGCGCCCGCCAATTGGAAACCGTCGGCGGCCAGGACGTGCACGAAGACGGTGTAGTCGGCGGCTACGGGCGCCGTCGTCGTCCAGAAGAGCGTTAACTGAATGGGCTGACCGGGCGGCACGGCAGCGGGCACGAAGCGGTAACCCGTGAGCACCGGCCCGCCCGTGAACTCCGCGCGATACGGCCGGCGCGCGGCCAGTGAGCCGGCCGGCGTGTCGTAGGCCTGGACGCGGAACCGGCTCACAAAGCGGTCGTCGGTCTTCTCGCAGCAGGCCTCCAGCCAGCGCCCCACAAAACCGTCCGGGTCATAGCCGGGGCTGGGCGTGAACAGGAAGCGGACATGCGCGTACTGGCCGAGGACGCGCTCCAACTGCGCTGCGGCGGCCGTCGCGCCCACAGCCGCCAGCGGACCGGGCGGCGCGTCCTCGAACGGCAGCGGGCCACGGTAGTAATACTCGAAGGATGGATCCGGCAGGTTCACCAGGATGATCTCGTCCGGGCGGCCGGTCTCGGTCAGATAGCGCGCCAGCCCGCGCCAGTCCGGGCTTTTGCCGAAGGCCGGATCAAAGAAGTAGTTCTGCAGCGAGAGCAGTGCGGCCAGCGCCAGGCCGGCCAGGAGCGCGCCGCTCAGCGCGGCGCCGGCCCATCGGCGCGCGGCCTCCAGACCCAGCGCGGCCAGCATCAGGGCCACCGGCAGCGCGGTCAGCGCGAAACGTTCGGCGAAGACGGCGCGCAGCGCGCCCACGCCGACCACGAGCGCGGGCACGCCCACGGCCAGCGCGATCAGCCAGGCCGCGCGGGTCCGGTCGCGCCGCAAAGCCTCGATTGTGCCCAGCACCAGCAGCACCGCGAGCAGGCCGGCGCCCAGCCATTGCGCCAGCCCCACGCCGCCCTGTTCGGCCGGCCCCACGCTGAAGGCGGTGAGCAGGCGCCAGGCCGCGTTCTGGGCCTCCCAGCCTTTCACCTGCGCGCCCAACGCCGACCCCACGTACAGCGCCCACGGCAGATAGCCTAGGCCAACGGCCGACGCCATGACGAGCGCGGGCCGCCAGCGGGCGCGCGTCCGCGGCGCCAGGATCAGGGCCAGGCCGGCCAGGGCCAGCGCGAAGGCGGCGAAGTAGTGCGTGAACAGCGCGATCTCCCACAACAGGCCGGCGACAATCCAATCCCGGGTGCGGCCGTGGCGGGCCCCGCGCCAGGTGTGCCAGAGCGCGGCCAGGGCCAGCGCCGTCAGCGGCGTGTACATGCGCGCATCTTGGCTGAACCAGACCAGGAAGGGGCTGAGGGCGGTCAGCAGCATGGCCACGCCGGCCGCCCGCCGTCCGATCCAGCGGCGCGCCAGCGGCCAGGTCAGCGCCGTGGTCAGGACGCCGCCCAGCACCGACGGCCAGCGCAGCGCGAACTCGCTGTCGCCGGCCAGCGGGATCCAGAGCTTCTGAAAGAAGTAGTAGAGCGGGGGGTGCGGCTCGGACAGGGCCATGCTCGCCAGCATGTCGCCCCAGGTAAGCTGCACGAAGCGCGGCCCAAAGCCCTCGTCGCCGCGCAGCGCCTGCTGATCTAGCCAGGCGGCGCGCAGCGCGCTGGCGCACAGCAGGATGGCGACCAGCAGGCCGAGCGCGCCGGGGTCACTCGCCTTCGGCCGCATCGGGCAGGCGCCTCATCACCAGCAGGGTCCGGCCGTCGCGCGCGAACAGCTGCAGCACGTTGACGAGCCGTTTGATCCGCCGGAAGTAGGGCGGCATCTCAGCCTCATCGATCACGCGGAACGCGAACGGCTCGTAGAAGCCGCGCAGCGGGCTGGCGCAGGTGAGATAGAGCGGGTCCGGGCTGGCGGCAGTGTGCCGCGCGATCAGGCGCCGGATCAGGGCACCGGCGATGCCGCGCCGCTGGTATTCCGGCCGCGTGGCGATAGAGGCCAACTCGCGGCTGCCGTCGCCGTGGACCTTGATCTGGCCGGTCCCGGCCACCGCGCCGCTGGCGGCGTCCACGGCCAGCAGGAAGTTCGGCCACTTCAGGCTCAGCGGGTTGATGCCGGCGGCGCGGATGATGGCCGTGATGGCCGTCTGATCGGCAGCGGTGGCGTCGCGGAAGATGAGGCCGGCCAGCGCATCGGCGGCCGGCGCGTTGGGGTCTGTCATGGTGATTAACCTTCGCGGCGCGCGCCCGGCCGGCGCCGCCCCAGGGAGGCCGGCGCGAACGCCAGCCCCGCCGCCGCCAGGGCCAGCGCGCTCAGCGTGGCGCCCAGCGTCAACGTCATCGGCTGATACGTGAAGGCGACGTGATGCCGGCCGGCTGGCACGGCCACACCCAGCAAGGCGCCGTCAACCGTCAGCACTTCGGCCGGCTGGTCGTCCACGCTCACCCGCCAGCCCGAAAAATATGCTTCGCTCACCACCAGCACGGCCGCGCCGTCCGCGGCGACGTCGAAGCGCAGCGAGCCGGGCGCGTCCTGCACGGTGGCGACCTCGCCGCCGGAAGCGGCAGTGCCGGAGACCGTGACGCTGGCCGTCGGCAGCACCGCCGTCGTGAAGGGGTCGAAGTCCGGCTCGGCCAGGCGCGCGGCCAGTTGGTCCGGCGCGCTGATCACGTCCACCTGGCCGGCCAGCCAGGCGCAGCGCGCGGCCTGGGCCAGACGATGCGTGCGCGTCGGGTTGCCGCGCTCGTCCACGCGCTCGCTCTGGGCCACCACCTCGGACTCGATCCGGCGGCCCTGCGCGTCCAGCAATTCACCGCGCCAGGTGGTGACGTAGCGCACGCCTAAGAGCGCCCAGCGCGTCCGCTCTGGCAAAGACAACAACCGCTCGTAGGCGGCCAGCTTGTACGGTGTCACGCCCTCGATGGCGCGATAGCCATAGGCGCAGCCGGAGTGGCCGGGCAGGCGCGCGTCGTCTTGGACGCGGAAGAAGGCGGGGTCAGCCTGCAGCGGCGCGACCACGGCGTCCGGGGCATAGGCCGTGTAGAGCGGCTGGACGTTGAGCGGGCGGTTGGCTGAGAAGAGGTCGACGGCGACGACGGCGACGAAGAGCGCGGGGGTCCACGCCCGCAGCGCCGGCACGCGCCCGCGCCCCAGCAGCGCGGCCAGCGTCAGCGCCGCCACCAGCGCCCAGCGCCCCAGCAGGTCCGGCAGCGCGCCCCATTCCAGGCCACTCACTCCGCCATACGCCAGGGCCATGACCGTGACGAGCGCGGCCACGGCCACGACGGCGATAACGGCGACGCCCCACGTTATCCGGCGCAAGACGGCCCGCTCTGAGCGCGCCAGCCCGCCCAACAAATAGTGCGCGCCGAAGGCGGCCAGCACCGCCAGCGCCAGACTCGTAATCAAGGCCAGGCGTTCGGCGCCGCGGAATAGGGCCAGGCCCGGGATGAACCAGTAAGCCGCGTCGTAGGCCGCCGCCGCGGTGCCGAACGACAGCACCAGGCTCGCCAGCGCGGCGCCGGCCCAGAACCGCACCTCCGGCAGCGGGCGCGTGACGGCGAAGATCGCCAGGGCCAGCGGCAGCACCCCCACGTACAGCGGGCTCCAGACGCTGGCGATGCCCGGGATCAGCATTTGGGCCAGATCCTGGAACGGGAAGCCGTGGGCGGCCTGCGCGAAGGCCACCGAGGCGCGGGTGGAGGCAGCGATGAACTCGAGCGACGGCAGGAGTTGGACGGCGGCCAGGGCAGCCGTGAGCGCGCCCAGGGCCAGGCCGAGCGCGGCGAAGCGCAGCGGCGGGGCCGGCGGCGCGGCGCAATAGCGGAAGGTGAAGTAGGCGCCGGTGATAAGCGCCGTGAACAGGAAGGTCTGCGGATGGCCAGCCAGGAAGGCGACGGCCAGCACCAGCGCGGTCAGGGCCAGAGCGCGCAGTGTCCGCGCCTCGCCCAGGCGCCCGGCCGCCCACAGCGCCAGCGGCGTCCAGGCGTTGACGGCCAGCACGGCGTTCTGCAGCGGCGGGTAGCCGGTGAGGTAGCCGCCGTACGTGAACGTGACCGCGCCGAGCACGGCCGCCCAGGCGCGCAGCGCCCGCGATCGCAGGAACGCGTACAGGCCGAGCGAGGTGAGGAGATAGTGCGCGGCCGTCTCAGCCACCAGCGCTTCCAGCGGGAAGTGGCCGTAGCCCAGCAGGCGCAATCCACTGTAGGTCAGCCACTTCACCGGGTAGAAGGTCTGCGCCTGCGGGTCGGCGTGCAAGGGGTAGCCCGACCACAGGCAATCCGCCCACAAAGCCAGGCGCCCCTCGACGAAGGCCCGGTAGCCCAGGTCGCGGAAGACGCCGAACGTCTCAGAAAAATCGCCGGGCACGTAGGTCACGCGGTCAGCCGGGTTAGGCGCCGCGAAGCGCCAGAAGAACAGCGCCCACAGCGCCACCAGCGCCGCCAGCGGGGCGGCGCGCGTGAAAAAGGTCCGGATCGCCGAGGGCGGGCGCGGCGTCATCTCAATCGCCGAGCGCAGCCGCCCACGCCAGGAGGGTCTCGGCCAGGGCGTCCGGCCGTTGCAGCGGGAGGTCGTGGATGGAGTCTTCGAACCAGCGCACGGTGACGTTGGGGTGCGCGGCGAGGCGGGCCGCGCCGGCGCGCTTGAGCGCCAGGAACTGCTCGGCGCGGGCATCGCGCGGCGGCTCGGCGGCCGGGCAGACCAGCACCGGGCCGCGCACGCGCGCGAACAGATCGAACGTGGGCTTGGTGTAGATGGCGTGCGCCACCTGCATGTGCTGCGGGATCGGCAGGCGGCGATAAATGCTCTCGTCCTCGTCCAGGCGGAAGTTTGCCAGCAGGATCGCGCCGATTTCGTCGGTGTAGATCCCGCCCAGCATCCGGCGCACGCGGGCCAGGAAATCCTCGGCGGGCAGGCCGTCGATGTCGGGCGGGCGCAGCAGCGCCTCGGCCTTGGCCCACGTCATCCCGTCGACCTCGCTCAGCGCGAACAGGCCGCCGTCCACCATGACGATGCCGGCCGGGCCGGCGGGGCGCGCGGCCGCGTAACTCAACACCGTGCTCGCGCCCCAGCTGTGGCCCACCAGGATCGGGCGCGCCAGGTCCAGGGTTTCCAGAAAAGCGTGCAGATCGCGCGTGATGGTGGCAAAGTCGAAGCCGTCCGGGGCCGGGTCGCTCAGGCCGTGGCTGCGCTGGTCCAGGGCCAGGACGCGCAGACCGGCCTGCGCCAGGCGCGGCGCCACGAAGTCCCAGATGCGGGCGTTGGAGGCCAACCCGTGCAGCAGCACCACCGGCCGGCCGGCGCCGCCCCAGTTCAGGTAATGGAAGCGCAGGCCGTTGAGGAGGACGTAGGAGGAGGTGGGCATGGCGAGAGGCGCGGGGCGGGAGAGCTGTTCCGCCCGCCGGCCCCTTTCAGGGCTCGCTCAGCAGTTCCAGCAGAACGCGCTCCGCCGTCTGCGCGTCGGCCTGGCCGCGGCTCTTCTTCATCACCTGGCCCACGAACCATTTGAGCAGCGTCGGCTTCTTGCGGTATTGCTCGATCTGCGCGGAGTTCTCGGCCAGCACTTCGCGGGCGAGCGCGCGGACGGCCTCGTCGCCCGAGATCTGGGCCAGGCCTTCGGCCTCCACCAGCGCTTGCGGGGAGCGGTCGGTTTCAATGACCTTGGCCAGCAGACTGACGCCGGTGGCGCGGTTGATGGTCTTGGCCTCCACCAGGCCGATCAGTTCCGCCAGGCGCTCGGGCGTGAGCGTGACCGCCACGTCGGCGGCCGTCTGGCCGCGGTCGTTGAGCAGCCGCAGCAGGTCGTTCATCAACCAGTTGGCGACGGTCTTGGCGCTCCCGCCGAGCGCGCGGACTGTGGCTTCGTAGTAGTCGGAGAGCGAGCGCTCGTCGGTGAGCAGGGCGGCGTCGTATTCTGACAGGCCGTAATCGGCCACGAAGCGGGCGCGGCGCTCCAGCGGCAGCTCCGGCAGCTGCGCCAGGACGGCGTCTCTCCAGGCCTGGTCCAGCTGGGCGGACAACAGGTCCGGCTCGCGAAAGTAGCGGTAATCGGCCTCGGTCTCCTTGGACCGCATCTTGCGCAGCGTGCCGGCCTCGTCGTCCCAGTCCAGCGTCCAGGCGGCCACGCGCCGCCCGGCCGTGACTTCGGCGATCTGGCGCGCGACCTCGGCTTCGATGGCGTTGCGCACGGCTTCGATCGAATTGACGTTCTTGATCTCGGTCTTGGGGTTAAGCACCGTCGTCCCGGCCTCGCGGATGGAGACGTTGGCGTCGCAGCGCAGGTGGCCGCGCTCCATATTGGCCTCGGACACATCCAGCCAGCGCAGCAGCTGGCGGAAACGGATCAAGAACTGGGCGGCCTCGTCGGCGGTGCGCAGGTCCGGGCCGGTGACCATCTCGATCAGCGGGACGCCGCAGCGGTTCATGTCGATCAGGCGCACGCCGCGCGCAGCGTCGTTCTTGGTCTTGCCGGCGTCCTCCTCCATGTGCAGCTTGTGGATGGCGACGCGCACCAGCCGGCCGTCCGGCATAGGGTACTCGAACCAGCCGCCGTGCCCGATGGCGGCGTCGTACTGGGTGATCTGGTAGCCCTTGGGCAGGTCCGGGTAGAAGTAGTTCTTGCGGTCGAAGAAGCTCTCGCCGCGCAGGTCGCTGTGCATGGCCGCGGACAGCCGGGCGGCTTTCTCCACCACGGCGCGGTTGAGCACCGGCAGCACGCCGGGCAGGCCGCAGCACACCGGGCAGATGTTGGTGTTGGGCGGCGCGCCCCAGGAGTCGGCGCGGCAGCCGCAGAAGATCTTGGTCTGGGTGTTCAGCTGGATGTGGATCTCCAGCCCGATGACGGCTTCGTAGACGGTCATGCTTTGGCTCGTGGCGATGCGCAGGATGTGGCGGAATTATAACTGCAACCCGCGCGGCGGTTGCCGATTCGGCGGGGCGCGGCTATAGTTGCCGCCGCCGTTGGAGCGCAACCACAATGTCCGTCTTCTCTGCTTGGTGGCGCCAGCCGGGGCGCGGGCGAGACGCCGCCCTGGCGGCCTGCCTGCTGGCCGGTCTGGTCGGCCTTTACCTCATCACGTATCAAGGCAGCCTGCGTTCGGGTGACGAGAGCTACCTGATGGCCGGGGCGCAGAGCCTCGGCCGGCTGGGGGACCTGCACCTCGGCGCCGTCTTCGGCGACCGCGGCCAGCAGCCCTTTGAAGTGGAGCCGGGCCAGGCGCTGGTGGGTGCGCTGCTGGACCGCTGGGCGGGGTGGGCCGGCGTAGGCAGCGCGCACACGCTTTTCCTGCTCAACGTCTACGCCACCGCGCTGACGGCCGTGGCCGTCTTCGGCCTGGTGCGCCAGCACGGGTTCGCGGCCGGGATAGCGCTGACGGCGGGCCTGGCCTACGGGCTGGCGACGATGGCGTGGCCGCACACCAAGTTCTACTTCCGCGACCCGCTGGCCGTGGCCTGGATGATGTTCGGCGTGTGGAGCTGCGAGGCTGCGCTGAGTCGACGCGGGTGGGCCGGCCAGGCCGGGCTGTGGCTGCTCGGCTTGGCGCTCCTGGCGGCCGGGGTCGCCACCAAGCAGACCACGGTCTTCGTGGCGATCGCCGTTGTCCTGAGCGCCGGGGCGCGCGCCTTGGCCGGCGGCGGCGAGCGGCGGGCGGCCCGGGTGGCGCTGGCGGTGACCGCGGCGTTGGGCGCCCTGACGCTGGTGGTGCCGCCGGAAGGCGTGCTCGGGCGGCTCTCGGCCTGGCGTTACTTTGGCCTGCTGACGGATCTGGCCGGCCGGCCGCCGAGCGCCTTCTTCGGCGAGGCCGTAGCCGGGATGCTGGTCAGCCCGGGCAAGGGCCTCTTCCCTGAAGCGCCGGTGCTGATCTTGGCGCTGGCGGCGGTGCCGTTGACGCCGCGTTCCGCCTGGCCGCGCCTGATCACGCCGTGGGCGGGGCTGCTGCTGCTGGTGATGGCGGTTCCGCTCTATCGCGATTACATCTGGTGGGGCGGAGTGGGCTGGGGTGTCCGGCATGTGCTGCCGGCTGTGCCGCTGTTGGCGGCTGCCAGCGCCCCGGCCTGGCAGGCGGCTGGCGCGGCCCGCGGCCGGGCGGCGCGCTGGGCGATCGGGCTCTTGCTGGCGCTGAGCGTCTTGATCCAGGTGGGCGCGGTGGCCGGCTCACTGTCCGATTACTACGCGGCGCTCACCGAGGCGGGCGCGGGCGTGGCCTGGACAGCCGCGATCTGGAACTGGCGTTACAGCGAAGTGGTCGGTTATTGGCAGACGCTGCTGGCCGGGAAGCCGTGGACGTTCGCGTGGGTGCGCCTGGCGGCGGTCCGGCCGGTCTGGATGATCGGCGGCACGCTGGCGGCCCTGACCGGACTGGTGGGGCTGGCCGCGCTGCTCGGCCGCCGGCTGCTGCGGGCTGAAGCGCGCCGTGCCGGTCTGGCGGCGTTGGCCCTGGCGGCTGTCGCCGTGAGTGTCCTGCCGTACGGGTTCCTGCGCGTGATCTATCCCGACCCGGATTACTCGGCCTGGCGGGAGGATTTTCGCGCGGCGGTGGACGTGGTGGCTAATCAGGCACGCCCCGGCGACGTGGTCCTGGTGCGCGGCTATCTGCACCCGCTCTGGTCGTTCACGCTCAACTACGGGCGTTGGCCGGCGCCGTGGTACGCCTACAGCCCGGAGACGCCTGGGCCGGAAGCCACGGCCGCGCTGCGGGCGGACCAGACGCCGGACCAGGCCATCCGGGATGATCTGCGCGCGCTCTTCACTGAGCGCTTGGCGGGCAGCTATGAGCGCCTGTGGCTGGTGAACGATCAGGGCGCCCCCGCCGGCGATCTGCGCCTGGAGGCCTGGTGGCTGGCCGAGCGTGTCGTGCCGGTGAAAACCGAGGGCGAGCTGACGACGGTGACGCAATTTGAGCTGGTCACGCCCCAGCCGGGCGACCTGCAGCCGGCCGCGATCACGTTTGGGCCGGCGCTGCGTTTGGTGGAGTGGGGCGCGTTGACTCAGGGCCGGGCCGGCTTCGAACCGGGCGAAGTGTTGCCGCTGGCTTTGCGTTGGCAAGCGGCGGCGACGCCGGGCGCGGACGACAACGTGGGCGTGTATCTCCTGGACGCCGCCGGCGGTGTGGCGGCGCAGCGCGACAGCCAGCCCGTGAACGGCTTCCGGCCGATGACGAGCTGGCGGCCCGGCGAAACGGTGTTGGACCTGCACGGATTGGTTCTGCCGGCTGACCTGGCGGCGGGCGAGTATCGCGTGATGCTGGCCGTCTATGATTGGCGCAGCGTCCAACGCCTGCCGGCGGCTGGCCCGGCTGGCGCTTTCACTGACGATCTGGCGCTGCTGGGGTCGATTGTGGTGACAGCGCCGTAGGGCGCAGGGTCAGGCCGGCGGCCGGCCCGCGAACTCGGCGATGGTCTGATCAGACAGGGGGTGCTGGCCCATCGCCTCGATCACGGCCAAGGGCAGCGTGAGGTGGTGGGCGCCGGCCAGGAGTGTGGCCACGGCCTCGGCCGGCGTCTTGATGCTGGCCGCCGCGATCTGAGTGGGCGCGCCGAGCGCGTCCAGCACTGCGCGCATCTCACGCACCAGCGCCAGCCCATCTCCCAACAGGCGCGTAGACCGATTGACGTACGGAAAGATAAAGTGGGCGCCGGCCTCCGCCGCCAACGCCGCCTGCGCGGCGCTGAAGATCGTGGTCAGGCCGACGGTGGCGCCGGCCCGCGCGCAGCGGGCGGCCAGGCCCAGGTTCTCGGGCGTGCACGGCACCTTCAGCCCGATGCGGCCCGGCCGCAGCCCCAGCCAGGTTTCGGCCTCGGCCTCGCGCTCGGCCAGCGTGGGCGCGCTCAGCTGGTAAAAGATCGGGCCGGGCAGCCGGTCACACAAGGCGGCCAACCGCTCCGCCGCGTTGGCCGCGCGCCCGGGCTCAGCCTGGGCGGCCTGCGCCAGCAGCGCCGGATTGGTGGTCGCTCCGCGCACAAAGCTCAGCGCCGCGGCGCGTTCGGCGTCCGCCAGGCGCGCTGAGTCCAGCATCACTGTCATCGCGCCTCCTGCGCCAGCAAGAACTCCAGCAAGGCGGCGTTGAACGCCGCCGGCGCTTCCAGATTGCTCATGTGGCCGGCGCCCGCCAGGACGACGCGCCGTGCGTTGGGCAGGCGGGCCGTCAGGTCATCGGCCAGCCGCCGAAAGTCCGGCAGGTCGCGCTCGCCCACGACCACCAGGGTGGGGGTCTGGATGGCCTCCAGGTGATCGTAGGCCGGCAGCGGCGGCGCGCCGCGCGGCGGGCGCTCCTGGCCCCGGTTTACCCAATGCCAGCCGGAGTAATCGGCCACCATCTGGCGCAGGCGTTCGGCCACGGCCGGCTGGCGGAAGGCCTCGGCGAAGAGCTCGTCCTCCAGCCAGTTCGCTTTTGCGGCCGCGATCCCGTGGCTGCGGGCGATCCGTCCCGGCGGACTCCAATCCTTCGTCCACGTGAAGCCGCCCAGGGTGGTGTCCACCAGCGTCAGGGAACACGTGCGCGCGGGATGCGTCAGCGCGAAGTCCACGGCGACGCCGCCGCCCAGCGAGAGGCCGACGATGTCGGCGGACGCCAGCCCGAAATGATCCAGCAAGGCGATGAGGTCGTCGACATGCGCGAAGGGCGCTTCCGGCAAGGACGAGCGCCCGAAGCCGCGCAGGTCGTAGGCGATCACGTGGAAGCGGTCCGCCAGCGCCGCCGTCTGCTCGGCCCACAGGCGGTGATCCAGGCTGAAGCCGTGCAGGAACACCACGGCGCGGCCCGGCTGACCGGACGCCTCGCAATACAGTTGGCCGCCCTCGACGCTGACGAAGCTCATTGGGCGCCAGCCCGCTGCTGCTGATAGCGGTCGTAATCGGGCACCGGGCGCGTGTACTCGGCGTCCAGCCAGGTGGAGGCCAGGATGAAGTCGGCGGTGGCGCGGTTGTTGGCGACCGGGATGTTCCAGACCACGGCGATGCGCAGCAGCGCCTTCACGTCCGGGTCATGCGGCATCGGTTCAAGCGGGTCCCAGAAAAAGATCAGGAGGTCGATGCGGCCCTCGGCGATCAGGGCGCCGAGCTGCTGATCGCCGCCGAGCGGGCCGCTCAGCAGGCGCTCCACCGGCAGGCCCAGGGCGGCTTCCAGGCGCGCGCCGGTGGTGCCGGTGGCGTAGAGCGTGTGCGGGGCCAGCCGCGCGTGATGCGCCGTGACCCAGGCGATCAGTTCGTCCTTCTGGTTATCGTGGGCCACCAGCGCGATGCGTTTGCGGGCGGGGAGCGGGCGCGCGACGTAGGCGATGTTCATGGCTGGCTCCGGTGGGTCAGCGACAACTATACTCGAAAACCGCCGCCAGGCCGGTCCCGGGCCAGGCCGGCCTCAGGGCGCAGGCGGCAGGGGAAAGACGCGCACCAGGCCCGGGTCCAAGAAACTGACGATCGCGGCTATCTGCGCGCCGGCGACGGTGAGCACCTGGATCCCGGCCGGCTGGTAGCGGCCGTCTTGAGCGCGGAGGTAGAGGGCCAGGGCCGGCTGCCCGTTGGCGCGCGTCGGGCGCAGGCGCCAACGCCCGGCGGCCGGGCCCGGAAAGAACCCGTCGTCCGCGAAGAGCGTGACCGCGCAGAAGGTGCCGATGGCGACGGCGCCGTGATACCAGGCCGGCGAGGGCGGCATGTTGAGCGTGGCGTCTTCTTTCAGCAGCGCCACCAGCCCGGCGACGTCGGCGGTCTCCCAGGCCTGGAGGTAGCGCTGCAGCAGGGCCTGTTGCTGTGGGTCGTCCAGCGCGGCCCGGCCCTCCGGCGGGCGGCCGTGATGGTGCCGGGCCAGGCTGACCCGCGCCCGGTGCAGGGCGCTGTTCACGGCCGGCAAGGTCATCGCCAGCAGGTCGGCGGCGTCGCGCGCCGGCCAGTCGAGCACATCACACAGCAGCAGGACGGCGCGTTGGCGCGGCGGCAAGGTCTGCAGCGCGGCCACGAACGCCAACGCTACACTCTCCTGCAGGGTGTAGCGCGCTTCCGGCCCCACGGCGCCCTCCGTGAGCCACTCGTCCGGGAAGGGTTCCAACCAGAGCACTTCGGCGCTGGGCGCGGCCGGCGTTTGAGCCGGGTCGGCGGCCGGGAACGCGGCCACGGGCAGACGCCGCACCCGTCGCCGATCGAGCGCGTCAAAGCAGGCGTGGGTGGCGATCTTGTAGAGCCAGGCCCGGAAGCTGGCCCGGCCCTCAAATGTGGTCAGGCGGCGCCAGGCCCGCAGCAGAGTCTCCTGCACCAGGTCCTCGGCTTCCTGCAGCGAACCCAGGATGCGGTAACAGTGCGCCTGCAGCTCGCGCCGATAAGGCTCCGCCAGGGCGCTGAATTGCTCCGCGTCACCGCGGCGCGCAGCCGCCAGCCGGGTTGTTTCGACGGGACCAAGCGGATAAGGGACTGAGTTGCTCATTCTTTACCAGCAAGCAGTGGCTCACCTGACCGCACATTTTGGAGGCAGGCCGCCGTCTCAATAGGTGTCGCCGTTAATCACCATCACCAGAGGAGCCTGCCATGCGTTACATCACCGTCGTCCGCGCTCGGATCAAGGCCGCCACGCCGCAGGCGGCCCAGGCCGCCCATGACGCCACCGTCGCGCACCTGCGCGCGCTGACCGGCGCTCAGGGCGCCGTCGGCCACCAGCCCTACTTGAACCCGCAAGACCCGACCCAGTTCCAGGCCGTGGACACGTGGGCCAGCCTGGAGGGCATCCAGCAGTTCATGAACAATCCGGCGGTGGCCGAGGCCTTCGGCCAGCTCTTCGACGGCCGGCCCGAAGTGACCGTCTGGGCCGAAGCGGAGGGCTGGGCCGCGTTCATGGCCTGACCGTCAGGCGGCGCCTTCTAACCAGCGCCGCATCGGCTCCAGCCAGTAGACGTCCCAACCTTCGGCGTGACCCTGGCGCTCGGCCTCGTTCGGAAAGCGGTCGTGCGTCAGGGTCACGCGCGTCCCGGCGCGGGTCGCCTTGAGCGTCCAGCGCACGCGCGAGTCCGCCCACTCGGCCGGCCATTCCGCCTGACGCCAGGTGTACTCCAGCCGGGCCGGCTTCTCCACCAGCGTGTAGCGGCCGGTGGTCGCGCCGCCGAACAGCGCCAAGCGCCCGCCGGCGCGCGGGTTAGACGTGACCGGGCCGCCCATCCAGGCGGCGATGGCTTTGGGGCTGGTCAGAGCGGCCCAGACCTGGGCGGGCGGGGCGGCAATGGTAAGCGACTTGCGGACGGACGGCATGGCAGCTCTCCTGGGTGAGGGACGTTTTCAGACTATGACGGCGGCCGGGCGCCAAACTGTGCGGTCCGCCGGGCGGTCGGCGCTCAGGCCGGGCGCGCCACCCAGATCTGCTCGCCGCCCGGCCGGAAGGGGCCGCGCGCAAAGTCGCCGTAGAGGGCCTCCACCTCGAAGCCGCACAGCGCCAGCAGGTGCTGCAGTTCGTAGCGGAAGCAGTAGCGCAGCGTCAGCGGCGAGTAGGTCTTGGCCACCACCTGGCCGTGGTCGCCCACTTCTTCGAAGATGAAGTACTGCTCGATGACCTGGCGGGTCTGGTCATACTGGCGCGTGTCCCAGACGATGACCTTGTGGCCGGTGAGGGGATGGACGAACTCGTCCACGTACTTGAGCGCCGAGCCCAGCGCGGTGGCATGGGCGGCCAGGATATCCAGGCGTGGATCGAAGACGTTGAAAATCAGCCGGCCCTCGTCGGCCAGGTGGGCGCGGATGCGGGCCAGCGCCGCGCGCTGATCCTCGACGGTGAGCAGGTGCAGAAAGGCGCGGAAGGGGACGGCGATCAGCCGGAAGCGCTGCTCCAGAGCGAAAGTGCGCATGTCGCCGGGGAGGAGCTGCACGCGGCGCTGCACCTCCGCCGGGGCCGCGGCCAGCTTGACGCGCGCCAGCGCCAACATCTCCGGCGAGAGATCGAGGCCGACGATGTCCACGCCGGCCTCGGCGATGGGGAGCGTGATGCGGCCGGTGCCGCAGGCCAGTTCCAGCACCGGCGCTCCCGCCCGGCGCGCCTCGTCCACATAGAAGGCGACGTCGCCGGGCACGCCCCGGGCATGAAAATCGTAGAAAGCGGCGTAGGTCTGGTAATCGTCGACAGGCATGGTCCCGGTGCTCCTTTCCCCGCCGCGGGCAGGCGGCTACAACCAATCCTTGCGCCAGAAGAAGAGCACCACCAGAGCCGCGACCACAGCGGCGGCCCCGATCACGCCCAGGAACGCGTACGGGTGTTCGGCGCCGGGCAGCGGCACGTTCATGCCGTACAGGCTGGCCAACAGCGTCGGCAGGCTGATGACGATCGTCACTGAGGTCAGGACCTTCATGACGACGTTGAGGTTGTTGGAGATGATCGACGCGAAGGCGTCCATCATCTGGCTCAGGATGCTCTCGGAGATGCTCGTCATCTCCAGCGCCTGGCGGACCTCGATCAGCACGTCCTCCAGGAGCTCGTCGTCCTCTTCATAGAGTTGGGCCAGGCGCCCCTTCTGCAGCCGCTCCAGCACCAGTTCGTTCGACTTCAGGGCGGTGGTGAAGTACACCAGGCTCTTCTGGTATTTGAGCAGGCCGAGGACCTCCTCATTCCGCAGCGACCGTTGCAGCTTGTCCTCCAACGCGTCCACGGCGGCGTTGATCTCGCGGACGTGGCTGAGGTAGGCGTTGGCGATGTGCCAGAACAGGTGCAGCACGAAGCGCGTGCGTTTGACCGTAGACAGGCCGCGCACGTGGCCGCTGGCGAACTTCTGCAGGAAGCCCGTGGCCTTGGGCGTGATGGTGACGAACAGCCGGTCAGTGATGATGATGGTCAGCGGGATGGTGCCGTAGGGGACGTCGGCCTCGGCGCCGACGGCGTACGGGAAGCGCAGCACGATCAGGATCAAGCCGTCATCGCGCTCGGCGCGGGCGCGCTCGTCCAGGTCCGGCAGGTGGGCCAGAAAATCGGCCGGCAGGCCCATCGCCTCCAACCGGGCCAGGTCGTCTGGGGTCGGCTCCACCACGTGCACCCAACTGCCGTCGCACGCCTCGGTCCGCGTCTCCAGGGTCGCCTGGCTGGCCGGCTTATAGTAGATGGTGATCACAGGCCCCTCCTGGGGCGTCAGGCGGCGGCGGTCACCCCTTTGGGCTGGGCCGCACGCCAGGCGTCGCCGGCCGTCAGCCGCTCAAACGCGGCGGCGGCGCGGAACAGCGTCGCTTCCGACCAATCCGGCCCGAAGAGCTGCAGGCCGATCGGCAGCCCGTGCGAGTCCAGGCCGCCCGGGAAGGACAGGGCCGGCACGCCGGCGTGGTTGGCGTTCACGGCCAGCAGGTCGGCGTATTGCATGAGGACCGAGTCGCCGTAGACGGCGCCGAGCGGGAACGCCGTCGTCGGCGTGGTCGGCGTCAACAGCGCGTGCAGGCGGTGCCGGCCGGCCGGATCGAAGACGGCCTCGAAGTCGCGGCGGATCAGGGTGCGGACGCGCAAGGCGCGCTGGTAATACTGCTTGGCGTACTGCGCGCCGGAGACGTACATGCCCATCAGGATGCGCAGCTTTGGCTCCGGGCCGAAGGCCTCCGCGCGCGACCGGCGGTACAGGGCGCGCAGGTCGGCCACGGCCGCCGGTGTGCGGTAGCCGTACTTCACGCCGTCGAAGCGGTGCAGGTTGGAGGCGGCCTCCACGCGCGAGATGACGAAGTAGGCCGGGATCCCCAGCGGCGTGTTGGGCATCGGCACGTCCTCGACGATCTCGGCCCCGGCCGCCGCCAGGCGCTGCGCGGCGTCCAGCAGAGCGCGTTTCACGTCCGGATCGATCTCGGTGTCCTGGATCGCGCCGGTCTGCGGGTCCGGGTAGCGGATGCGCACGTAGTCTGGGCTGAGGCCGAGGCGCAGCCCTTTGACGCCGGCTTCCAGCGCCTCCGTGAAGTCGGGGACCGGGGCGGCCGCGGCCGTGGCGTCGTGCGGGTCTGGGCCGCTCATGACGGTGAGGGCTTGGGCGGCGTCGCGGACGGTGCGCGCCAGCGGGCCGGGGCAGTCCAGCGACGATCCAAACGCGATCAGGCCGTAGCGGCTGACCCGGCCGTAAGTGGGCTTGACGCCGACCACGCCGCAGAAGGCGGCCGGCTGGCGGATGGACCCGGCCGTGTCGGTGCCGATGGAGAGCGCGGCCTCACCGGCCGCCACGCTGACGCCGCTGCCGCCGGACGAGCCGCCCGGCACGCGCGTCGGGTCCCACGGGTTGCGCGGCGAGGGCTGGAACGCCGTCGACTCGTTCGACGAGCCGTAGGCGTACTCGTCCAGGTTGGCCTTGCCGATGACGATGGCGCCGGCCTGCTCCAGCCGCGCCACCGGTGTGGCCGTGTACGGGGCCACGAAGTTGGCCAGCATGCGGCTGCCGGCCGTCGAGGGCGTGCCGGCCACGCAGAAGATGTCCTTGACGCTGAGCGGGACGCCGGCCAGCGGGCCGGGGTTCTCGCCGCGCGCCAACTGCGCGTCAAGGGCGGCGGCGCGCCCCAGGGCGCGCTCGCGCTGGAGCGAGATATAGGCGTGCAGGCCGGGCGTGTCCCGGTCGGGCGCGGCCGGGTCGGCGCTGGGGGCCGGGCCGTCCACGGCGTCGATGCGGCGCAGCGTGGACGTGACGATGTCGGCGGCGGTGACGGCACCGGCCTTCAGCCGGGCGGTGAGTTCGTGGGCGGGCAGGTCGCAGAGATCCATGGCGCGGTTTGGCGGAGGCGTGGGGAGAGGGCCGTTGGAGGCCGGCGCTAAGCCCCTGTCCCGAGGTCGGTGTGCGGAATCTCGGGCACGACGAAGTAGCCGTCGTCGGTGTCCGGGGCCTGGCCGCGGATCGCGTCGGCCAGGTCGGAGGGGCGCGGGACATCGGCGCGCAGGGCCGGACGCAGCGCGGCAGGGTAGGGCACGCCGCGGGCGGCGGCCGGCACGTCGTCGGGCACCGGGATGCGCTCCAGCTCGCGGATGGCCTTGAGCTGGTTGTTGAGCTGTCCGCGCAGGTACTCGCCTTCTTCCGGCGTCAGCTCCAGCGCGGCCAGTTCCACCAGGTAATTGAAAAGCTCGGGCGTTATCTCGTCGGACATGGGCCGTCCTTTCGCGCCGATTCTACCTGAGCCACGCGCCCGGCGCCAGGAAAAAAGAGCGCGCGCCCAGGTGCAGCCGCGCGCTCAGGGGCCGTCCGGCCCAGGAAGCCGTTGGCTGGCCGGTGAGCTTCTGAGACGGATTTGGAGAACAGCCGACCGGACCGCCGATCTGGCTGCGCTCAGTGCGCGCTGGGCCCGGGTGTTACCTCTCCCCCAGGCCGGGCATCAGAGCGGCGCCTGTTCGGCGGAAGCCGTGGCTGGGCTCTGCGGGACACTGGCTCGGCCCCGGCGCGGAAACGTCACCTGGCGCAGGAGGGTGCTGCCCAGCGGCCAGAGGCGCGCGGGGAACGGCGCTTCCGGCCCGCCGTCTTCCAATTCCACGCTGATCTCCGGCGGCGACAGCCACGGATTGGCCGCGGGCGCGGCGCCCGGCTCCAGGCGCAACCCGGCCTCCGCTTTCAGCGCGAGATCGAGGCGCGGCGTCGTTTGCCCATCCAGCGCGTAGAGCCGATCATTAAATCCGCCCGGGGCATATTCCCGTGTGACGCGCTCACTGGCCGGGAGCGGCCGCGCGTAGACCAACGGCCCATGACTCACATAGCATTCTCCGGCGCCCCAGTTCCGCACAGCCACGGCGGTGCGAAACTCCAGTTGGACTTTGTCGCCGGTGGCCCAGGTGCGCTTCAGCCGCAGCCAGCCGGCCGCCTCTTCCAGGGCCGTTCCGTCCGGCATCGAACAGAGCACGTCCCCGGCCCAAGCCGGCCGCCGCAGGGAAAGCTCAAAGGCCACCGGTTGGTCAGTCTCGACCAACAAGGTGACGGTCAGGTCAAACGGATAGGCGGTCTCTTCCACCACCCGCACCGCGACCGCGTGCACGTGGGTGCTGACTTCGCAAGGTCCATAGAGCGCGGCCGCCAATCCGTCCGGCGTGCGCAGCCACATCGCCTTCACGAAATAGGGCGTCAGCCGGCCGGCATTGGGCACACAACAGACCGCCACATCCTGATGGACCGGCGAGTACTTATACCGGGTCTGCGGGCCTTCGGGCCCCGGCGGCGCCGCCGGATCAAGCGGGCCCAGCATCGAGTACGAGTTGTCGGTTTTGAGATAGGCGATGGCGCTCGCCTGCGGGTGACGCGCACCCTGGCCGGCGTTGAGGAACAGCCACTCGGCGCGCTCGGCCCAGTCGGCCTCCCCGGCCTTTTGCAGCAGATGGGTGTAAGAGTCGAAGAGCTCCTGAATGGAGCAGTACTCATAGCCGATCGTATCGGCCGTGGCGGCCCGCTCGCCGATAAACTCATCCCCAATCGGTCCGCCGCTGGGCGTCAGGCAGCGGTCGAGCTTGCGCACGTACATGGCTAACGCCTGGGCGAGCGCGGGATTCCCCGAGGCATACACGGCGGCCGCGAGCGGCCGCAGGTGCTCATAGGTGTGAACGCCGTGATCCTTGAAGCGGTAGGCGGGGTCCCTGAGATGACCATACTGGATATCGGCCTGGCTCTGCGGGCTCTGGCTGTATTCCTGGTATAGCCAGACGAGGTAAGCCCGGTAGGCGGCCCGGCCGGTCAATTGATGCAGCCGATCCAGCACGTCGGTGATCACCAGGCCATGGCCGACCCCGGCAAAGGACTTCTCGACGAGGAACGGGTGGGCCAGCCCGATTGGATAGGCTCGCATCACGACCGCCACCGCGCGCTCAACCGCCTCCAGGACCCGCCTTTCGCCCGTGAACTCGTAGTAACCCAGCAGCGCCCGCAGCAGGGTGGCCTGGGCCCAGAGTTCACCGTTTTCACCGGTGAAGTTGAAGCGCAGGTCGGGAGCGTAAATCCCCAGGTATCCGTCAGGGTCTTGGGTGGCCAGCATCCGGTCCACATACGCGGCCGCCTTGGCCCGGTACTCAGGCAGATCCAGGAGCAGCGCTGAACGCAGGCAGCCGTCCCACCAGTTGGACTGCGTTTCGCTGTTCCACCACAAGAACTGAACGTCCCATTCCGTTTCAGGGCCTTGCACGCCCAGGTGTTTGCGCTGGACCTTCCGGGTCAGCCGATCTCGCCCGTACAGATCGTCGTCTCGGATGAGCGCCGGCACCAGTTCATCCAGCCGGCCCACAAAACCGGCTGTCAGATCCCGGCGCATCTGCTCGGCCAGCCAGCCGCGCGGCCGGACGGCGCCGAACGGCAGCCAGGCCAGGGCCTCCGGTCGTGGCTGGAGAATGCGAAAGGGGTCCATTGGCGAGGCCTGCGGTGGCATGGTCTCAGGCCTCAGCCACGAAAACCGTATAGGGCGGCAGGCTCAGGTCATCGGCCCGGCCAAAGTCGGCGAGGGGCGCGGCCGGCCACAGGACCCGGCGCACAGGCTGTGCCAGGCGGAGCGGCGCCGGCCGCTCAGACAGATTCAGGGCCACCAGACAGGCCTGTTCGGGCGCGCGCCGCCAGAAGGCCAGCACGTCCCCGGTGTCGGGCAGCAGTTCGACCTCACCTTCCAACAGCGCTGGCTGCGCGCGCCGCAGTTGAACCAGGCCGCGCAGCCAGTTCAGCAGCGATTGGGGATCGCGGGCCTGGTCGGCTACATTGACTCCGGCCGCGTGATTGGGGTGAACGGGCAGCCAGGTCGCCACGCCGGCCGGAGCAAAGCCGGCATTCGGGCCGGCCGTCCATTGCATCGGTGTCCGGCAGATATCGCGGCAGAAGTAGCGGCTGGCGCGCTGGAAGGCGCCGGCCGGGCCAATCTTGGGTCGATCACGCAGGGCCGTGTAGGCCCAGACGGCCAGGGTGTCCAGAAAAGCCTCCGGCCCGGCCGGCAGCAGGTCCGTCATGCCGATCTCTTCGCCATAGTAAAGCACCGGTGTGCCGCGCAGGAGAAAAGCCAGGGCGAGCGCACACCGGGCCCGGGCCGCATCCTGCCGCCCGTCACCGAACGCGCTAAATGACCGCGACTGGTCATGGTTCCCCATCGTGTTGCATTCCCAGGCGCCGGACGGCAGGGCCGGCAGCCGTTCGGCCAGGCTAGCCCGCAACTGGCCAGCCGGGAGCTGGGGTTGGATGAGCGCGAAGTTGAAGACGCTGTGCAGTTCATCGTGGCCATTGCCGTAGTAGGCGGGCTGCAGGGTTTCGCCCAGCAGGATCCGCTCGCCATAGCTGTCCACCAGCTGCCGTAACTCGCGCATCAGCGGATGCGTTTCAGGCTGACTCTCCTGGTGGCGGATCTTGCGCGCCACCAGGTCACGGCTCCCATCAAACAGGCCCTGCCGCGCGTTGAGGAACATCTCGGCCAGCTGGCCGGGCGTGTCCGAGTCGCGCAGATCCTGGGCTTCGAAGACATGGTTGATAGCGTCCAGCCGGAAGCCGTCCACGCCGCGGTCCAGCCAGAACCGCATGACGGCCCATACGGCCTCGCGAACAGCGGGGTTCCGCCAGTTCAAGTCCGGCTGGCCGGCAAAGAAGAAGTGGTAGTAGTACTGGCCCGTGGCCGGGTCTAGTTCCCAGGCCGAGCCGCCGAAGAGCGACTCCCAGTCATTGGGCGGACCGCCGGCCCGGCCGTCCCGCCAGATATACCAGTCGCGATAGGGATTGGTGCGGCTTTGGCGCGATTCCTGGAACCACCGATGCTGATCGGAGGTGTGGTTGAGGACCAGGTCGAGGAGCACCCGCAGGCCGCGGCGGTGAGCTTCCGCCAGGAGCCGGTCGAAATCGGCCAGCGAGCCGTAGTCCGGGTGGACGGCCGTGAAGTCGGCCACATCGTATCCCCAATCCAACTGGGGCGATGGATAAAAGGGCGACAGCCAGAGCACGTCCACGCCCAGCCATTGCAGATAATCGAGGCGGGCGAGAATCCCCGGCAGATCGCCGATGCCGTCGCCATTGGAGTCGGCAAAGGAGCGGGGGTAAATCTGATAACACACGGCGCGCCGCCACCAGCCCGGGGCCGACATACCCGCTAACTCCTGAGCGGCATCTGGGCCGCTTCCGCGAGCGCCGGGGTGTGCGCGCGAAGGTTCGCCGGCGGCGTTGCCAGCGGGATCTCGCAGCCGGCCGCGCTGAAACTGCGCGGACCGCCGGTCTCCAGGCAGGCCTGCACGGAGGCGCGCACCAGGGCGGGTGTGCCCTGGAGCATCACGGCGACCGGGTCAAAGTTGCCGCAGACCGCCACGCCCCGTTCGGCGAAGACCTGGGCCGCTTGGCCATAATCGACTATCCAGTCCACGTCGATGATGTCCGCGCCGGCCTGGGCCATCAGCGGCAGCAGGTGAGTGGTCCGGCCACAGATATGCAGCCGCCCCACTCCGCCCGCGGCCCGGATCGCGGCAAAGATCCGCTGCTGGTAGGGCAGGGCAAAGCGCGCGTACATGCGGGGATTAATCAGGGACGCCGCCGCGTCCCCCAGGCCGACCAGGTCGGCCCCGGCCGCGATCTGCGCCTGCGCGAAGGCAATCTCCACTTCGACACAGCGTTCCAGCAGGTCGCTGACGAACCCGGGATTTTCGATGGTGTCCGTCATCAGCGACTGGAGGCCGCGCAGGTCGGCCGCCTCGGCGAACGCCCCCTCGACCCAGCCCATGATGGGCACCTGGCCGCCCACCTGGGAGCGAAAATGGCGCAGCGCCTCCAGCCGGTCGCTCATTCGCCGGCCGGTCGCGGGGTCCGGCGATTTGAGCCGCTTGAGATCGTCATAGTCCTGCAGGAGGGGCACCAGGCTGAGCGGCAGATCGTCCTCCGGAAATTCGATCTCGGCCCCGAAATCGGCCGTTTCCCGGAAGGGGTCGGAGATGGCCTGGACGATATCGATCTCAAAGTCCTCGACCATGGCCAGGTTGGCCGCGCACAGCACGCGCCAGTCGCGGTAGTAGTCGCTCAGGCGCCGGCCGATGTGTTTGGCGCCAAACGTCATGACGATGTCGAAATTGGGCGGCCGGTCGACGGGTTCGCCGGCCAGCCGGGCCCGAAACCGTTCATAGGCATTCATAGAACCTCCCGGCCCGCTGGGACCAGCCGCAGCGAGACGATTTCGTAAGGCCTCACAGCCAGCGCCACCTGGCGACCCTGCGGCATGAGATCAGCCTGGTGATCCTCCAACAGAGTCACCCGCTCCACGCGCGCCAGCGGAAACGCCGCCGTCAGCGTGATGCGGCCGCGCCGCCGCTGGCTTTCATAGAACCGCACGATAAAGCCCGCACCGTCTTCGGCGCTTTTCACCGTCTCCAGGATGATGTTGGGCGCGTCACAGGCCACCAGCGCCCCGACCGCGCCGGCCTGAACCGGGCCCGGCCCGGCCGTCACGATCAGGGGATCGTTCAGGGCGTAGGCCTCGGCCGCGGTGCCCGCTTCCCAGCCGTCGGTGTGCGGCAGCAGGCTGTAGGTAAACGTCTGCTCACCCTGATCGGCCTCCGGATCTGGGATCGTGGGGCTGCGCAGGAGGCTGAGGCGGATCACCTGGCCCTGGATGTCATGGCCGTACTTGCAGTCGTTGAGCAGACTGACCCCATAGCCGCCTTCACTGAGGTCCACCCACTTGTGCGCACAGGTCTCAAAGCGGGCCCAGTCCCAACTGGTGTTGCGGTGGGTGGGGCGCTGAACGTTGCCCCACTGGATTTCGTAGGTGGCGGCCGGGGCCAGGACGTCCACCGGGAACGCCACTTTCAGCAGGATGTGGCGTTCGCGCCAGTCGATGGTCGTGGCGATATCCAGCCGCGGTCCGCCCGCGGTCAGCGAGAGGCGCTGCACATAGGCGCTGTTGAGGATCCGGCGCCGAACCTCGAGGGTGGCGCGCAGCGGACCGGCCTCCACCACCCGCACCGAGTCAGCCGCCTCGGCCAGCCACATCCGGTCATCGTAATAGATGTCAATGTCCCAGGCATCCCAGAACTTGGGCCGGTCTTCAAAAGCCTGGAATTGATTGGCCACCGCGCCGGGCGGCAGCACCTCCCGCCCGTTGGGCTTGTCCCAGATCCGCACAATATCGCCGGCGGCGTTCAGCTCCACCCGCACAAAATCATTCTCCAGGAGCTGCGGGGTGGCTGTCAGCGTCGCCGCCGCGGTCACGGGCGGTCCGTCTTCCAGGACGAGCGCTGTCACGCTGTACGGCGGCAAGGTGCCCGCCTGCAGCCAGGCTCCGCCGTCGGCCGGCTGAACGGTGACGGGGCCGCCGTCGGGTCGCGTCAACTGGCGGCCCGCTGGCAGTCCGCCCGGCCACCAGGCGAGGTCCTGCCGCGGGAAGCCGGTCGGGTTGACGATCAGCACCTCGCCGCCACAGTGCCGGGCCAGGACAGCCAGAGCGCCCTCCCGCGCGGCGGCGGCCAGCTCCCGGACTTCGGCATACTGGCGCTGCGAGTCGACGTAGACCTGGTTGATGCTGCTGCCCGGAATGATGTCGTGAAATTGATTGAGACAGACCAGCTGCCAGGCCTGCTGGAAGGCAGCGGCCGGATAGGCGTAGGCCGGGTCCAGCAGGGCGGCCAGGGTCGCCAGGAACTCGGCGTCATGCAGCGCAAACTCGCTCTGGCGGTTGGCGCGCTTGTTCCGGGCCTGCGTGGTGTACGTTCCCCGATGGTATTCCAGGTACAGTTCGCCATTCCAGACCGGGAGGCGCGGCCCCGCTGTTTGCTCAATCTCGCGGAAGAACTCGAGCGCCGAACGCTGCCGGGCCCGGGGCATGGCCGGAAACGCCGCCAGCTCTCGCAGGTTCTCCAGCATCTCCCGGGTCGGACCGCCGCCGCCGTCCCCGTATCCGAAGGCCATGATGAGTTCGGTCTGCACGTCCTTCTGCTGGAAGAGAGACCAGGCGCCCAGCACGGCTTCCGGCGTGGCCGGGGCGTTGTACGTGCCCATGGTCGCGCCGGTGTTCTCAGGCGCGGTGCTGAAGTGGGTGAGCACGCGCGTGCCGTCCAGCCCCTGCCACCAGAAGCTGTCGTACGGAATGCGGTTGTACTGATTCCACCCGAGCTTGATGGTGAAGAAGTAGTCGAGGCCGGCCTGCTTGATGAGCTGCGGCAGCGCCCACGCATACCCGAACACATCCGGCAGCCAGAGCACCGGCGCGGCGGCCGCGCGGCCGAAGTGCCGGTGAAAGAACGTGCGGCCCAGCAGAAACTGGCGCGCCAGCGACTCGGCGCCGCTGAGGTTGCAGTCGGCCTCCACCCACATCCCGCCGATCGGCTCCCAGCGTCCCTCGGCTACCCGGGCCTGGATCGCGGCAAACAGGGCCGGATCGGCCTGGCGCACAAAGTCATACAACTGCGGCTGGCTCTGCGTGAAGTGGTACTCGGGGAAGTGCTCCATCAGGTGCAGCGCGGTGTGGAAGGTGCGGGCGGCTTTGCGCCGGGTCTGATCGAGCGTCCACAGCCAGGCGACGTCGATGTGGGCGTGCCCGACGGCGGTGAGCGTCACCGGCAGCGGCGCGCCGGCCAGCGCAACCCCGGCGCGCAACGCCGCGTGGGCGGCCGGCACACTGCGATAGAACGCCTCGCCCAGCGGTTCCCGCGTGTCAAGCACGTTGAAGGCCGCATTCAGCGCGTTGAGCAGAGCCGGGCGGGCGGCCTCGTTCTCGGCGAGCGTCCGCCCGCTGCCCAGGGCCACGCGCGCGGCGGCGATGAAATCACGGGTGGGCTGGTCGATCAGCACCAGCGCACAGGCGCCGAGGACAAGGCGCGAGACGGGATCGGTGTTCCAGTCGCCGCCCAGCCCCGTCCAGCCGTGCAGGGCCAGCGTGTGCCATTGGCCATCGGCCAGCTCCGGACGTAAACGGACTTCCGGATGATGCCGGTCACAGCCGGCCAGCGGCCGGCCATCCACATACACGAGCGCTTCGGGATGGCTGAAGTTGCCGGCCTCACCGAGCGGCAGGTACAGGGCCACACCCGCGCTCCCCCACTCGGCCGGGATGGTGAACGTCGTCCGCAGAACGAAGTCGGTGGCGGGCGCGCCCCAGTGGGCATTGACCGCGAGCACGGGCCAATCGTCCGCGTCCACCTCCGGCGCAATGGGCGGCGCGACGGCGGGCGAGGGCAGCGCGCGATAGCGGAACGGGGGCAGCGGCGCGCGGCGGCGATACACGCGCGGTTCGATCAGGGCCAGGCGCTGCGTGACCTTCTCGACGGTCCAGCGGATCGAATGCTGCATAGTGCTCCTGACTGCAGGGCGGCCACAGCCCGGCCACGCGCGCTGTGTTTCCGGCGCACCGAGGCGGTGGCGGAATGACGGGCGTAACGCCGGGCCGTGGCGGGCGCGGCGGCGCCGCCGACAGCCGAAAGGCCATCGGCGGCAGCCAACCCAGCCGCGGGCTCTTCAGCCCGCTCGCCCTGTTTGCGGAACCCGGTGGGGGACGCCAGCTCGCGGCAGCCGCTTACTGGCTGGCGCCGGCCGCCGCGCCGAGCGCCGCCAGGATCGGCAGGCCGACGAGGGTGGTGGCGCAGAAGGTGGCAAAGAGGGCCACCGCGCCGGCGATGATGGCCGTAATGGCGGCCTTGGTGGTGTCGAACTCGGCCGACTCGCGCAGGGCGATGATGCCGGCCACGATGGCCACCAGACTGCCGATGAGCGCGAACACGCCGCCGACGCACGGGATGATGTTCAGGACGCCCAGGCCGTTCCAGATGTAGGCGAAGCCCAGGGTGCGCGCCATCTCCTGGAAATCGGTCTTGCCCTGGAAGAGGGCGCGCGCCACGATGGCGGCCACACCCGCGTACAGGGCGAAGCCGATCAGGCTGCCGAGGGTGCCCAGGACCACCAGGACCAGCACACCCACGAGGGTCTGCGTGCCGATCTGGCCGAAGTTGCCCAGGCCGGTGAGCACGGCCGCGGCGGCGACCACGAGCAGCGCCTGCGTCAGGGCGTTGGTGTCGCTGGCGACCTCGCGGAAGACGCTGGCGTCAAATCGCAGCACACGCATCAGGCGGCCGGCCAGTTGGTTGATGTCCATAGTCCCTCCCAGGATTGGCTTGGAAACGCGCGGTTGACCGTTATCCTACACCAGAAACTGAAGGGCGGGCGCCCTTGACTTTGCGCCCAAGGCCGCGCGTTAGGAGACGCTCCGCGCTTCAACCGGCTGGGGCGGGCGGCTCGCTGCGGCCTGCCCGGGCCTGACCAACCGGGGAGGCCCGGCCGCCGGCGGGCGAGGCGCCTGAAAACGCCGGTGCTATAATCGCCGCAACGTTCGCGTCCTTTCCGCCCCACAGGAGGCCAGCATGGCTGTCGCCGAAGCGCCCACCCCGGGCATGAGCCTGACCCTGACGCCGGAGCACGAGAGTCTGCGCGAGGCCGCCCGCAAGTTCGCCGAAAAAGAGATCGCGCCCATCGCCGCCCACCTGGACGAGACCGGCGAATTCCCCGTGGACACCATTAAGAAGATGGGCGCCCTCGGGCTGATGGGCATCGAAGTGCCGGAGGCCTACGGCGGCGCCGGCCTGGACACCGTCGCCTACGTCCTGGCCATGGAGGAGATCTGCAAGGTCGACGCCTCCCACGGCACGATCATGTCGGTGAACAACTCGCTGGTCTGCCATGGCCTGGTCAAGTTCGGCACCGAGGCCCAGAAACAGAAGTACCTGGTCCCGATCGCGTCCGGCCAGAAGGTGGGCGCCTATTCGCTGACCGAGCCGATGTCCGGCTCGGACGCCGGCACGATGAAGAGCCGCGCCGTCCGCGACGGCGACGTGTACGTCATCAACGGCCGCAAATCCTGGGTGACGTCCGGCCCGGTCGCCGACATCGTCATCTTGTTCACGATGACGGCGCCGGAGAAGAAGCACAAGGGCATCACGGCCTTCCTCATCGACACCGACCGGCCGGGCTTCGTGCGCGGCAAGAAAGAGCCCAAGCTCGGCATCCGCGCCTCGGCCACCAGCGAGATCGTGTTCGAGGACTACCGCTGCCCGGTCGAGAACCGCCTGGGCGGGGAGGGGGAGGGCTTCAAGATCGCCATGGCCGTGCTGGACGCCGGCCGGATTGGCATCGCCGCGCAGGCGCTGGGCATCGCCGCCGCCGCCTATGAGGCCAGCCTGAGCTACCTGCGCGAACGCGAGGCCTTCGGCCAGAAGATCGGCGAGTTCCAGGGCCTGCAGTTCAAGGTCGCGGACATGAAGACGCGCCTGGAGGCCGCCCGCCTGCTCACCTACAGCGCGGCCCTGGCCAAGGAGCGCGCCAAGCAGACCGGCGGGCGCTACACGCTGGAGGCCAGCATGGCCAAGCTCTTCGCCTCGGAGACGGCCATGTTCTGCGCGCATCAGGCTGTGCAGATCCACGGCGGGATGGGTTACTCCAAAGAACTGCCGGTGGAGCGCTACTTCCGCGATGCCAAGATCACCGAGATCTATGAGGGCACCAGCGAGATCCAGCGCATGGTTATTGCGCGCAGCGAACTGGGTCTGCGCTAGGCCGGTCGCGGACGGGCACAGGGAGGGGCTATGAGCGCGTGGTCGGTCGGCGCCGTGGTCGGCGCCATCGCGCTGACGGTGCTGGTGCTGCGCATCGGGCAGTTGGTGCTGCGCCCGGACCCGCGCCGCCCGCAGGTGCGCGTCCTGGGCATGTACTCGCCGGTCCTCACCTGGCTCCGCCATCAGCGCCGGGCCACCCGGCCGCTCAGCCTGGCGGCGGTGCGCGCGGCCGTGGACTGGGCCGCGCTGGCCGAACTAGGATTGCTGACCGCCTGGGCGGTCTGGGTCGGCCGGCTGTACCTGGACCTGAACCCGCGCACCTGGGTCTGGGGCGGTGACTGGGTCATGAACGTCCAGGCCTATTTCCCCTGGCAGTTGCTGCGCGAGTGCGGCGCCTGCGTGTTCTGGAACGGCTACCTCAACGGCGGCGCGCCGTCGTTTATCCACCTCGTCCCGGCCATTCTGCACCCGTTTGTCATCGCCGCCGCCACCGCGGTCGGCGCCGTCAATGCCACCAAGCTGATGATGATTGCGGCCATGCTCATGGCCGGCGTGGCGCAGTGGTGGCTGGCGCGCGTGCTGGGCTTGGGCCGCGTGGCGCGCCTGTGGGCGGGCGCGCTGGCCGTGGTCGGCGGGCACCTGTCCGGGCGGATGGAGGCCGGCTTGGTGGAGGAGGCCTTCTCGGCCGCCGCCTGCGCCCTGGTGATCCCGCCGGCGCTTGATCTGGCGCTCACCGGCCGCCGGCGCAGCGCGGTCTGGTTTGGCGTCTGGCTGGGCCTGGCGCTGCTGGCGGGCCAGGCCTACATGCAGATCGCGCTCCTGGCCGGTGTGCTGCCCGGGTTGGCCCTGTTCCTGTTCGACGAGAACCTGCGCCTGCGCCCGGTCTGGCGTGAGTTTGCCCTGGGCGGCGCCATCGCGGCCCTGCTGGCGGCCGCGCTGTGGGTGCCCTTCTTGCACTTCGCCGGCAATTTCATCAAGCCCACCGATCCCACCTTCGCTTCGGCCCAGCCGCTGGAATACCTGCTGCTCAACCTGGTGATCCGCGATCCGGAGTATTTCCGCTCGCTGGCGCTGAAGCCGTTCACATTCCCGTCCTGGTACGCCAATTACGTCGGCTGGGTGCCCGTCCTGCTGGCGCTGCTGGCGTTCTATTTCGCGCCGCGCGCCCAGCGCAAGACCGTGGCCTTCCTGGGGATCAGCTTCGGGCTGGTGTACTGGCTGGCCAGCGCCCTGCCGCTGCAGTGGCTGGCGGCCTGGCCGCCGGATGTCGCCGGCGGCATCCGCACCCCCACGGTCATGCAGAGCGTGGCGGTGCCCAGCCTGCTCGGCCTGGCCGCCTGGGGCCTGGACGGCTTGTTGCGCCACAAGGACTGGCGCCTGGTCCTGCGCGCCGGCCCGGGCCGCGAGCTGGCGGTGAGCGTCATCTGGCTGGCCGTCCTGCCGGCCCTGGCCTGGAGCCTGAAGACGGCCTACGATTTCGGCCGCCATTGGATGCTCCTGGGTCCGGGGCTGGATCAGGCCTATGTGGCCCTGGACAAGCTGCGGCCGGACAGCGCGCAATGGCTCAACCCGCCCGGCGGGGAAGTGGCTTTCGCCCTGGCCGGCGCCGAGCTCGGCTTGAAGACGACCAACACCACCGAGCCGTGGTACTGGCGCGACCGGGTCTATCCGCCCGCGCAGCGCGGGATCACGCGCGACCCCGTGGACACGGCGACGGCCACGTTGCTGGAGAGCTACGATGGCCTGAACCTGGTGGAGTATCCGGGTTCCGGCTACGCCTACGTGCAGACCGAGTCCGGCCAGATCCCGTGCCAGGCCGAGGCGCGCGGCGGCGACATCGACGTCTATTGCGCGTCGTTCGAGGCGGGCACGCTGGTGGTGCAGGAGAACACCTGGTCCGGCTGGCAGGCCACGCGCGACGGGGTCGCGGCCACACTGCTGCCCGGCCCGTGGCTCTCCCTTGCCAAGCCGGCCGGCGCCGCCCACATCGCTTTTCGCTATCGGCCCTGGGATGTGCCGCTCGGGTTCCTGCTGAGCCTGGGTGGTGTGGCGCTGGCGGTCTGGGCCGCCCGACGCCGGCCCGATTTGGCCGCGACGACGCGCGATGCCTGACGCCGTGTTGCTGTGGGGCGGCGTGGTCGCGGCGGCTATTGCCGTCGACCTGGGCCTGCTGGTCTGGCTGCAACGCCGCCGGCGGCGCCCGCACTGGGTGAGCCGCCCGTCCGAGGTCCTGGTTTTCGGCGTCCCCTCGCCGACGCTAAGTTGGCTCAAATACCGCGCCTGGCCCTGGGTTCAGGCGCGCTTTCCCGCCCAGCCGCTAAGGTCAATGCCGTCTTTGCCTGATCCTGCTGCCAACCCGCCAGAGCCAGTGCCCGCCAGTTCAGCTGCGCCGCTTGAACCGGCCGCCTCTTCAGTTCCGGCCGATCCCGTCGCGGCGGCAGTGGTCGCGCCGGAGGTCATGCCGGCTGAGCCCGCGCGGCCGGCCGCGCCGCCGCCCGTGCGCGTGACGCTGGAGGTCCCGGCCGGGGTCTCGGTGCGCGTGACCGTGGAGACGGCCGCGGACGGCACGCCCGTCGTCCATCAGACCATCCTGTCTCACGGCGAGCCCGCCCCCGCCTACGCGCCGGCCCGCTTCGCGCCGCCTTTGCCGGCGCCGCCTCTGCCGGCGCCGCGCCTGGGTGAAGCCTGGCGGACCTGGTGGGACCGGCAGCCGGGGCTGGCCCGTGTGCGCGCCGCCCTGGGCCAGTTCTCGACCTGGGAATGGGCCTTTTTCGCCGGCGCTATGCTGATCTACGCCATCACGCGTCTGGTGGCGCTGGACGCCTTCCCGATCTATTTCTTCTCGGATGAAGCCAACATCGCCATGATGGGCGAGCGCGTCTTTCAGGCGGGCTTTCGGGATCAGTACGGGACGTGGTTCCCGATCTACTTCGAAGGCGCCGGCCTGCGCTGGACGCCGGTGTTGAGCGTCTACTTCCACGGCCTGGCCAGCAGCCTGTTCGGCCAATCCATCGAGACGGCCCGGGCCACCTCGGCCGTCATCAGCATGCTCGGGGTGGGGGCCGTGGCCCTGGCGCTCAAGCTCGTCTTCAAGGCCCGCTTCTGGTGGGTGAGCGTGTTCGTGCTGGCCGTCGCGCCGGCCTGGCTCATCCACACCCGCACGGCCTTTGAGACCGTCACGATGGCGTCTTTCTACGCCTGCTTCCTGCTGTGCTATCTGCTCTACCGCGAGCGCTCGCCCAAGTACTTGTACCCGGCCCTGGTCTTCGGCGCGGCCACGTTCTACACCTATTCCAACGCCCAGTTGGTGATCACCGTGGCGGCTGGCCTGCTCTTCCTCTCGGATCTGCCGTACCACTGGCAGAACCGGCGCACGCTGGCCATCGGCCTGCTGCTGGCCGTGGTGCTGGCCGCGCCGCTGCTGGCCTTCCAGGTGCGCCACCCGGAGGCGCTCGGCACGCACCTGCGCGCGGTGGACTCGTATATGTTCAAGGCGCTGCCGTGGACCGAGAAGGCCCAGCTTTACCTCCAGAAATATGCCTACGGCCTCAGCCCGCAGTATTGGTTCTTCCCGAACGAAACCGACCTGCAGCGCCACCGCATGCCGGATAGCGGCCAGATCCAGACGGCTTTCCTGCCGTTCTTCCTGACCGGTGTCGCCCTGAGCCTGTGGCAGGTGCGCTCGTCGTCTTACCGCGCCGTGCTGCTGGCCGCCCTGGCCGCGCCGGCCGGGGCCGCCCTGCTCGATGTCGGCATCGCGCGCGTGATGACGTTTCTGATGCCGGCCACTATCCTGATCGTGCTCGGCGGGGAGTGGCTGCTCGGCCGCCTGCCGCGCCTGCCGGAACGCGCGCTGGGCGGTCTGCTCTTCCTGGGCCTGGGCGCGGCCGCGCTGTTGCTCTTCCGCAACGTGCTCACCAACGCGCCGCTCTGGTACCGCGATTACGGCCTGTACGGGATGCAGTACGGCGCCAAAGAGCTGTTCCGCGACACTATCCCCAACCTGCTCCGGCGCGACAGCACCACCCAGATCATGCTGTCGTCCACCTGGGCCAACGGCGCCGACTCCTTCATCCAGTTTTTCATCCCCCCGGAAGATCAGGGCCGGGTGCTGATGCGCAACGTGGACTATTACCTGTTCGAAAAACGCCCGCTGGACAACACCGCCTTGCTGGTGATGACGGCCGGCGAGTTCGATCAGGCGCGCGCCAGCCTGAAGTTCAAGCGCCTCGATGTCGAGACGGTCCTGCTCTACCCGGACGGCACGCCCGGGTTCTACTTTGCGCGTCTGGAGTATGCCGACGACATCGACGCGGTCTTCGAGGCCGAACGCAACGCCCGCCGGCAGCCGGTGACGGAGGAAGTGCTGATCGACAGCCGGCCAGTCACGGTCACGCACTCCCGGCTGGACGCCGGCCGGCTGGTGGACCTGCTGGACGGCGACGCCTTCACGCTGGCGCGCGGGCAGGAGGCCAATCCTCTCCGTTTCGACTTCGCCTTCGCCGAGCCGCAGGCGTATCGCGGCTTGGCCCTGACGCTCGGTTCGATGGACAACTTCGCCGTGATCGTGCGCGTCTTCGCGCCGGACAGCGCCACACCCGCCGTCTATTCCGAGAATTACGCCAACCTGCCCAATGACCCGACGGTGCGCGTGGCTTTCCCGGACGGGCCGGCCAGCGTGGCGCGGGTGGAAGTGGAGATCCTCAATAACCTGGCCGGTGAGATCGCCCAGATCCACGTCCGGGAGATCGCCTTTGAGCCATGAGGCGGCGGCGGCGGGCGGGCCGGCCGAGCCGGCGCCGACCCTGACCGTGCTCATCCCTGCTTACAATGAAGAAGCCGGCCTGGAGCGGTGTGCGCGTTCGGTGGCCGGCCAGTTGGCGCAGTTGGCGGTGGCGGCCGAGATCCTGATCGTGGACGACGCCAGCCAGGACGGGACCAGCCGGGTAGCCGCGGCCCTGGCCGAGCGGCTGCCGAACGTGCGCGTGGTCCGGCACGCCGTCAACCGCGGACTGGGCGGCGGCTTCCTCACCGGTGTGGCCGAGGCGCGCGGCGAGTGGCTGATCCTCATCCCGGCCGATCTGGCCATGCACCTGGACGACCTGCGCCGTTACCTGGAGGCCGCGGCCGCCGCCGACATCGTCGTCGGGGTCTGCGACGTGCACAGCGATTACTCGGCTTTCCGCCTGCTCGTGCATCGCGTCAACATCGGCCTGGTGCGGACCCTCTTCGGGATGCGCCAGCGGCAGTATCAGTACATCAGCCTGTACCGGGTGCGCGTGCTGCGCGCCCTGACCATCGCTTACTGGCGCAGCGCCTTCTTCCACGCCGAGATTCTGATCAAGGCCAGCCGGCTGGGTTGCCGGCTGGTGGAGGTGGACGTGCGCTACGCGCCGCGGACCAGCGGCCGGGCCACCGGCGCCAACGCCGCGCTCATCGTCCGCACTCTGCGGGACATGTTTCACTTCTGGCTGCGCGGCCCGCGGCCGTGACCGGCTGAATCCAAAGGAGACCTATGCAAGCCGTGTTTTTCCGCCAGCATGGCGGCCCAGACGTGATCGAGGTCGGTCCTTTGCCGGAGCCCGGGCTCGGGCCGGACGACGTGTTGGTGGCGGTGAAGGCGGCGGCCCTCAACCGCCTGGATAAGTGGGTGCGCGATGGCTGGCCGGGGCTGAAACTGAGCCTGCCGCACATCCTGGGCTCGGACGCGGCCGGTGTAGTGGCCGAGGTCGGCGCGCGGGTGTCCGGCTGGGCCGTGGGCGACCGGGTCGCCATTAACGCCAACCTCGGCTGTGGGCAGTGCCCGGCCTGCGTGGCGGGGCAGGACAACCTGTGCGAGCGCTGGCAGCTGCTCGGCGAGACCACGGCCGGCCTGCACTGTGAGCGCGTGGCCGTGCCGGCCCGCCAGCTGGTGCGTGTCCCGGACGGCGTCAGCTTTGAGTTGGCCGCCGCCGCCGGCCTGGTCTACCAGACCGCCTGGCATTCGCTGATGGCGCGCGGCGGCCTGCGCGCCGGCGAGAGCGTGCTGGTGGTCGGCGCCGCCGGCGGCGTGAACACCGCGGCCATCCAGATTGCTAAGCTGGCCGGCGCTACAGTCTACGTCGTCGGCTCAGACGCCCGCAAATTGGCGGTGGCGGCCGAACTCGGCGCGGATGTGCTCATCGACCGCTCCCAGGTCGATTGGGGCAAAGAAGTCTTCAAGCTCACGGGCCGGCGCGGCGTGGACGTCGTGGTCGACAATGTCGGCGCCGCCACGCTGATGAGCAGCCTGCGCGCGGCGCGCAAGGGCGGGCGGGTGCTGACCGTCGGCAACACCAGCGGCCCCAAGTTCGAGTTCGACAACCGCTATATGTTCTCGCGGCACGTCAGCCTGATCGGCTCGACCATGAGCACGCGTGCGGAGTATGCCACCGTCATGGGCCTGGTTTTCGCCGGCCGGCTCAAGCCCGTGCTCGGCCCGGTCCGGCCGTTGGCCGAGGCGCGCGCCGCCCACGCGCAGCTGGACAGCGGCGAGGTCTTCGGCAAGCTCATCCTGACGCTCTGACGGGCCGCGGCGGCGCATGCGGCGGCCCCGTTCGACGACGGTTGTCTGTATAATCCTGGCCGGCCTGGCGCTGTTCAATGTCTCCGGCGCGGTCGGCGCCTATCAGCGGGCGGATTTCATCCGGTCCCTGCCGCTGGCTGTGCCCGCCGCCTACCTGCTCGTCAGCCGCGCCGTCTGGGCCGCGGCCTGGGCTGGCCTGGCGTTCGGCCTGTGGCGGAGGCAGGGCTGGGCGCGGGCCGGCGGCCTGCTCGGTTACGGCCTCTGGCTGGCGCAGACCTGGATCGAACGCCTGGTCCTGGCTCAGGCCGACTATGCCGCCATCAGCCTGGGCTGGGCGGCGCTGATCGATGGGCTTGGCCTGGGCCTGATCCTGTGGGCCCTGGTCTGGCGCTGGCCGCCGGCTCAGCGCTGACATCAGCGCTGACATCAGCGCTGACAATCGCTGGCACGCACGCGGCACACGGCCTCCCGCGTACCTATTCACTGGAGCTCGCATGACCCTCGACCCGAAGACCCAATTCCTGCGCGACCAGAAGGAACACGCCAAGCTCGGCGGTGGGCCGGACCGCATCGACGCCCAACACCAGCGCGGCAAGCTGACCGCCCGCGAGCGCCTGGACCTGTTCCTGGACAAGGGCTCGTTCCGGGAACTGGACCCGTTCGTCACCCACCGCACCACCGACTTCGGGCTGGAGAGGCAGAAATTCCTGTCCGACTCGGTCGTCACCGGCTGGGGCACCGTGGAAGGCCGGCTGGTGTACGTGTTCTCGCAGGATTTCACCGTCTTCGGCGGGTCGCTGGGCGAGGTGCACGCCGAGAAGATCTGCAAGATCATGGACATGGCCGTCAAGGTCGGCGCGCCCGTGATCGGCCTGAACGACTCGGGCGGCGCCCGCATCCAGGAGGGCGTGGTCTCCCTGGGCGGTTACGCCGACATCTTCCTGCGCAATACGCTGGCCTCCGGCGTGATCCCGCAGATCTCGGCCATCATGGGGCCGTGCGCGGGCGGCGCCGTCTACTCGCCGGCGCTGACCGATTTCATCTTCATGGTCAAAGACACGGCCTACATGTTCGTCACCGGCCCGGACGTGGTCAAGAGCGTCACGCACGAGGAAGTGACCTTCGAGGAGCTGGGCGGCGCCAGCGTGCACAGCGCCACCTCCGGCGTGTGCCACGTGGTGGCGCCCGGCGAGGCGGACTGCCTGTATATGATCCGCAAGCTGCTCTCGTTCCTGCCGCAGAACAACATGGAAGACCCGCCCTTCGTCAAGACCAACGACGACGCGCTGCGCGCCGAGGCGGCCCTGGACACGCTCGTGCCGGATAACCCCAACAAGCCGTACGACATCAAAGACGTCATCCGCTTGGTCGTGGACAACGGCGAGTTCTTCGAGATCCACGAGCACTACGCCATGAACATCGTCGTCGGCTTCGCGCGGCTGGGCGGCCACAGCGTCGGCCTCGTCGCCAACCAGCCCGCCTACCTGGCCGGCGTGCTCGATATCGACGCCTCCGAGAAAGCCGCGCGTTTCATCCGCTTCTGCGATTGCTTCAATATCCCGCTGGTCACGTTTGAGGACGTGCCCGGCTTCCTGCCCGGCCTCAAGCAGGAGCACGGCGGCATCATTCGTTCCGGCGCCAAGCTGCTCTACGCCTACTGCGAGGCCACCGTCCCCAAGCTCACCGTCATCACGCGCAAAGCCTACGGCGGCGCCTACGACGTGATGAGCAGCAAGCACATCCGCGGCGACCTCAACCTGGCCTGGCCCACGGCCGAGATCGCCGTGATGGGCCCGGACGGCGCCGTCAACATCATCTTCCGCAAGGAGCTGGAGAAAGCGGCTGATCCGGCGGCGCGCAAGGCCGAGCTGGTGAAGGAATACCGCGAGAAGTTCGCCAATCCGTACGTCGCCGCCTCGCGCGGCTACATCGACGATGTCATCGAGCCGCACGAGACGCGCGCCCGGCTGATCAACGGCCTGGAGATGCTCGAGAACAAGCGCGACAGCAACCCGCAGAAGAAGCACGGCAACATCCCGCTCTGAACGGTCCGGCTGGAGGCCCGCCATGTCCCTGGATGAGTTCGGCCGGCGCTATCTGCGCCTGACCCTGGCGCTGCACCGGCATTTGGACGGCTACGTCGACGCTTACTACGGCCCGCCCGAGCTCAAGGCCGAGGTGGACGCCGCCGAGCCGCCGGCGCTGGCGGCCTTGCAGGCGGAGCTAGACTGGCTGCGCGCGCACGTCCCCGCCGAGGACGCGGCCCGCGCCCGGCACCTGCACGCCATCTTCCGCGCCATGGCCTGCACCCTGCGCCTGCTGGCCGGCGAGCGCCCCGAGTACCTGGATGAAGTCGCCGCGCTGTACGACATCCAGCCGCGGCGCGTGGATGAGTCGGTGTTCGAGCGCGCCCACCGCGCGCTGGCGGAGCTGCTGCCCGGCGCCGGCGCTCTGGCCGACCGGCTGGAGGCCTGGCGCAAGACCTTCGAGCTTGCGCCGGAGACGCTGCCGCCGGCCCTGGATCTGGTCCGGGCCGAGACCCGCCGGCGGACGCACGCGCTCGTCGATCTGGTGCCGGGCGAAACGGTGGAAGTCCGCCTGACGCGCAACCAGCCCTGGTCGGCCTACAACTGGTATTTGGGCCAGGCCCGCTCGCTGATTGAGTTCAACACCGATCTGCCGGTCTCGGCCCTGGACGTGCTTGGCCTGTTCGCGCACGAGGCCTACCCCGGCCACCACACCGAGGCGCAGCTCAAAGAGCGGCACCTGTACGCCGAGCGCGGTTATGCCGAAATGGCCAGCGCGCTGCTGCACGCGCCGGCGGCTGTCATCGCCGAAGGCATCGCCACCACCGCGCTCGAAGTCATCTTCCCCGACGACAGCCACTACGCCTGGACGGCCGGTACGCTGCTGCCCGCGTGCGGCCGCGCGGCCGAGGACCCGGAGCGGCTGCGCCAGATCGCGCGAGCGCGCCAGGATCTCCGGCACGTGAGCGGCAATGCCGCCATCCTGTTTCACACCGGCCAGCTTGACGCCGCGCAGACCGTGGACTACCTGCGCCAGTTCGGCCTGGGCACCGAGGCGCGCGCCCGGCAGAGCTTCCGCTTCATCACCAACCCGCTCTTCCGCGCTTACATCTTCACTTATACCGAGGGCTACGACCTGATCGCCCGGGCCGCTGACCGGGTCGGCCAGCTGGCGCTGTTCCGGCGTTTGCTGACCGAGCCGCTCCTCCCGACGGACCTGGCGGCGCTGGCGGCCTGAAGCGCCGGCTGGACACGGACAGCCTGAACGACAGCGGCGGCCTGGCGGGCCGCCGTTGTCGTTGTGGGCGTGGCCGGTTGGGGGAGAGCGAATCGGCGCCGCGCCAGCCGTCCGGCTAAGCGCTGTCGCCGGCCAGGAAGCTGCGCGCGTGCCAGTGGGTCTGCAGCCGCAGCGAGGCCAGCCGTTCCTGGGGCGCGCGGGTCTGGTCGGAGAGCAGGGCTTTGAAGCGGCCGGCCGTCTCCGTCCCGCGCAGCCGGTTGAGAAAGTTGTTGGCCTCGCGCCGCCACTTGGTCCCATGCTCCACGGCCGTCGCCGTCAGGAACTCCTGGCAGACGTTGTTGATCGTCAGCTGGCACGAGCGCAGGCAGTCTTCGTAGGTGTTGGGGGCGTCCGGCACCTGGTAGATCGTGGTCATGAAGTTGATCAGCAGGATCTTCACCAGGCCGCCGGCGTGGAGGTGATCCTCGCGGTTGGGGCGGTGTTCCAGGCTGCCCACGAAGAGCAGATCGGCGATGTCGGCGTCATGGAAGGCGCTGGCCAGCAGGTCCCCAGCCAGCTGCTCCGGCCGGGACACGTCCACCAGCATGCCCGTGGTGACGGCCTGGTCATGCAGGCTGATCTGGAACAGGCGCTCCTTGAAGTAGCTCCCGAACTGGTGGCCGATGATGGCGCTGATCAAGCGGTCCTGATCGCGCAGGCTCAGCTTGTGAAAATGCATATCCGGGTCGGTGACCAGGATGAAGGCGCTTACCAGGTGGTGCGCGGCGTCATATTCCGGGCTGTAACCGTCCTGGGTCAACTCCAGCCGGCGCCGGATGCCGAGCAGCAGCAGTTCGCTTTGGTTGGGCAGCAGCCGCAGTTCCCGCAGCACCGGCAGGAGGTCCTCCGCCCGGGTCGGCAGCAGTTGGCGCAGGGCCTCGCGCGGGATCCACTTGCCGATGTCGTGGCCGAGCACGCAGGCGTCGATCAGCCGGTCGTCGTGGCGTCCGATCGGGGGCGGCTGCTCCGGTGTTTGGCGCTGGAGCTCAGCCACGTACAGCCAGCGGGTCCGGTCGGCGACGTGGCGCAAGTGGTCGGTCTGTTCGGGGTTGTCCTGACGCAGGCTCAGGTACGCCTGCACGCGGGCGCTGAGCCGGGCGAGGAAGGCCTCCAGTTCCGCCTCGTTCGCGGCGGTTGTGGCCGTCAGGTCGAGCATAGGCCTCTGATTGTAGCCGCGCTCCGATTCTGTGCCAACAGTTCAGGCCAGGCGGTCGGCCTCAGCCGGCTTGTCGGCGCCGGGCTGCCCGGGCCGCATACAACGCCAGTGAGCCGGCCACGGCCGCATTCAGCGACTGGACGTGCCCGGCCATTGGGATGAACAGCCGGAAATCGCACAGGTCGCGCACCAGCCGCCGCAGGCCGCTGCCCTCGTTGCCGATCACCAGGGCCAGCGGCAGGTTGAGGTCAAACCGGTCGAGCGGCTGGGCATCGGCGCTCAGGTCCAGGCCGGCCAGCCAGACGTCGCGCTGTTTCAGCCGGCGCATGGCGTCGGCCAGGTTGGTGACCTGGGCGATGCGCAGATGCTCGGTGGCGCCGGCGGCGGTGTTGACGACGGTGGGGGTGACCTCGCAGCCGCGCCGCTCCTGGATGACCACGCCGTGGACGCCCATGGCCTCGGCCGTGCGCAGCAGCGCGCCCACGTTGCGCGGGTCCTGCACCAGGTCCAGCACCAGCACCAGCGGCGGCTCGCCGCGCTGCGCGGCCTGGATCAGCACATCGTCGAAGTCGGCGTACGGGTACGGGCCGACCTCCAGGATCAGGTTCTGGTGGCGTTCGCCGTGCGTGGCGAGGTTGATATGCTTGCGGTCGACGGTCTCGATGGGCAGGCCGCGCCGCTTGGCCTCGGCCAGGATGTCCTGGGCGTCCGCCAGGTCGGCGTCGCGCGCCACCTGGAGCCGGTGGATCTTGCGGCGCTGGGCGCGCAGGCACTCGCGCACGGCGTTGCGGCGGTAGAGCAGTTCGTGCGTCATGGGTGGCGCGAGTCTACCACGATTAGCGCCCGTAATTTTGCGGAGCAAACCGCCCGGCGGCTGTGCTATAAACAGGCCGATGAGACACAGGCCACGCAGGAACCTCTGGCCGGGGTTGGCCCGCTTGAGTGTGGCGCTCGGCCTGCTCGGGCTCGGCGCTTTCTTGGCGGCCCGGCCCGTTCAGGCCGGCGGCGTGGTGGCCGTGTGCTCGGAGGCGGCGCTGCGCCAGGCCCTGAGCGGCGGCGGCACTGTGACTTTTGCGTGCGGCCCGGCCACCATCGTCGTCGCCAGCCCGCTGGTGATCACGGCCGACACCGTCCTGGATGGCGGCGGCCAGATCACGCTCAGCGGCGGGAACCTGAGCGGCGTCCTGGTTACGGCCGCGAACCGGACGGTGACTGTGCGCAACCTGTCCATCGTCAACGGCCGCAGCGCCGGCCAGGGCGCCGGCCTTCAGGTCGGCGCCAACAACACGCTGACGCTTGAAAACGTCACTTTCACGGGCAACGTCTCCACCCGCGATGCGGCCCTGTGCGACGGCGGCGGCGCGCTCTTCATCGGCGGCGGCAGCCAGGCCGTCATCACGGGCAGCACCTTCACCAACAACCAGGCGCAGAACGGCGGCGCCCTCAACAGCCTGCGCAGCGACCTGACGATCACGGGCAGCGCCTTCTCCGGCAACAGCGCCGTGCACAGCCCGGCCATGGACGCGCGCGGCGACTGCGGCGGCGGCGGGGCCGTGTATATCGACGGCGCGGACGGTTTCGACGGCCGGCCCAGCGTCAGCGTGATCCAGGACAGCACCTTCACGGGCAACACCACCAACAACCACGGCGGCGCCGTCTTCATCGGCCTGTATGCGGATGAGACGATCACGCTCCAACGGGTGGTAATCACCGGCAACAGCGCCGTGCGCAACACCCAGGGCCAGGCCGGCACCGGCGGCGGCGTCTGGTATGGGCGCGGCGATCCGGGGCAGGCCATCAACGCCCTGGTCATCGCCGAGGCCGCCTTTGTGGACAATCACGCCGATACGCAGGGCGGGGGGCTGTGGACGGACGCGCCGGTCACGGTTCGCAACGCCACCTTCCACGGCAATGACGCCACCAACCCGGCGGCCCTGGCCCCGGACGATTGGCGGCGGGGCAACGGCGGCGCCATCGCCGAGAACCTGTTTGGCGGCGATCCGGCCCTCACGTTGGCCAACGTCACGTTGGCCGCGAACGCGGCCGGCTTCAACGGCGGCGCCATTGCCGGCGACGCTGTGCGGCTGCGCAACACTGTGTTTGCCGCCAACACCGGCGGCAACCCCTGGGCCATCCAGCAGCACTGCACCAACGCGCTGACCGACGAAGGCGGTAACTTCCAGCATCCGCCCCGCAACCCCAGCCCGTGGTATTGGAACGAGACCAATTGCTCGGCCGCGGTCACGCTAGCTGATCCGCAGTTGGCAGCCCTGGCCGACAACGGCGGCCTCGGAGCAACGCTGGCGCTGCTCCCGGGCAGTCCGGCCTTGGACGCGGGGGTGGCCGCGCCCTGCCCAGGCACGGACCAGCGCGGGGTGGGGCGCGCCCTGGGCGGCGCCTGTGACAGCGGCGCCTACGAGCGGGTGACGCGGCTGGCGGCCGTGCCTGGCGCGGTGGCCGTGGCTGACCCGGCGCTCACGCTCGAAGTCCACGGCGATGCCTTCATCCCCGGCCAGACCATTATCTGGAACGGGTCGCCGCTCACCACCACCTGGGTCAGCCGCTTCCGGTTGGCGGCCAGCCTCCCGCCGTCTGCGCACGCCGCGCCTGGAACCGCCAGTGTGGCGGTGTCTGGCTTGCCGCTCACCGCGGCCACGGTCTTTGTCTGGGCCGATCTTCACCGGGTCTACCTCCCCGCGGCCCGGCGCTGACGCCCCGACCCGCCCGATGGCTCCTGGCTTGACATTTGAATTGGGTATTGACTAGAAGAAGGTTGTTGATAAAATAACAATTCCGAAAGTTAGCGTCTGGCCGGATTGTGAAGTTTTTCCCAATCTTCACCGCCTCGCTGCTCACTTCAACGTACCAGGAGCCAACGCATGTCGACTGTCTTGGGGAGCAAGTCTTACGCTCGTATTAAGGACGTCCTCACGCTGCCGTCGCTGATCGAGGTCCAGCTCGAGTCTTTCCAGTGGTTCCAGAAAGACGGGCTGGCCGAATTGTTTGAGGAGGTCTCCCCGATCGAATCGTTTAATGGCGGGATGCAGTTGTGGTTCCCGTGCAAGCGCGTCGAGCAGATGGGCTTCAGCCTGAAGTATTGGTTCGACGAGCCCAAGTATGGCATCGACGAGTGCGTCGAACGCGACATCACCTTCGCGGCCCCGCTGTACGTGTCCGTCCTGCTGACCGGCACCGAGGTCGCCAGCCCCGTCAAGAACGACATCTTCCTGGGCGATTTCCCGTTGATGACGGACAACGGCACCTTCATCATCAACGGCACCGAGCGCGTCGTCGTCTCCCAGCTCATCCGCTCGCCGGGCGTGTACTTTGAGGGCGAGGAAGACCGCACCTCCGGCCGGCGGCTGGCGATGGCCAAGCTCATCCCGGACCGCGGCGCCTGGATGGAGTTCGAGACCCGCAAAAGCGATTACCTGACGCTCAAGTTCAACCGCAAGCGCACCGTCCCGGTCACCATCCTGCTGCGCGCCCTGGCCGCCGTCAGCGACGGCCTGGAGAACGTGCCCATCAAGAAGGGCACCGAGGACGAGATTCTCGAGCTGTTCAAGGACGTCGACAACAACCCGGATCACCTGTACATCCCGGCCACGCTGCGCCAGGAGCCGACCTGGGGCGAGTCGCGCGATAAGCGCACCGTCGCCGAGGAGGCCCTGGTCGAATTCTACAAGCGCATGCGCCCGGGTGATCCGCCGACCCTGGACAACGCCCGCGAATTCCTGCTGCAGCAGCTGTTCGATCAGCGCCGCTATGACCTGGAGCGGGTGGGGCGCTACAAGCTCAACCAAAAGCTCGGCCTGACCGAGATCGTGCCGCTCAGCCACCGCACCGTCACCGCCTGGGACGTCATCAACGTCCTCAAGCGCATGATCAACATCAATAACGGCGTGGAGGACACCGACGACATCGACCATCTCGGCAACCGCCGCGTCAAGACGGTCGGCGAGCTGATCCAGAACAAGATGCGCGTCGGCCTGCGCCGCATGGAGCGCGTGGTCAAGGAGCGCATGTCCATCCGCGAGAGCGACAACGTCTCGCCGCTCACGCTCGTCAACATCCGCCCGATTGTGGCCGCCATCCGCGAGTTCTTCGGCTCCAGCCAGCTCTCGCAGTTCATGGACCAGACTAACCCGCTGGCCGAGCTGACGCACAAGCGCACGCTCTCGGCCCTCGGCCCGGGCGGTCTGCGCCGCGAGCGCGCCGGCTTCGACGTGCGCGACGTGCACCACTCGCACTACGGCCGCATTTGCCCGATCGAGACGCCGGAAGGCCCGAACATCGGCCTGATCGGGCGCCTGGGCTCCTACGCCAAGGTCAACGCCTTCGGCTTTATCGAGACGCCTTACCGCAAGGTCATCAAGTGGCTGCCGGTGGACGACAAGCGCCTGATCGGGCGCAAGCTGCGCGAGGACATCGGCGACGCCAAGACCGGCGAGGCCATCGCCAGCGAGGGCGACGAGATCACCAAGGACCTGATCAAGCGGATTGCCAAGGTCAAGGACGAGGTCGACATCGTGCCCTTCGTCTCGGACGACATCCACTACCTGTCGGCCGATGCCGAGGACCGCTACACCATCGCCCAGGCAACGACGCCGCTCAACGAGCAGATGGAGTTCATGCGTGCCCGCCCGTCGTGCCGGCACGCCTCCAAATTCCTGTTCGCGCTCCCGGATCGCATCGATTACATGGACGTGGCGCCGCGCCAGATCGTGGGCATCAGCGCCGCCCTGATCCCGTTCCTGGAGCACGACGACGCCAACCGTGCGCTGATGGGCTCCAACATGCAGCGCCAGGCCGTGCCGCTCCTGCGCCCGGAGATCCCGATCGTGTCGACGGGCATGGAGAAGCAGGCCGCGCTGGACTCGGGCCAGGTGCTGACGGCTGATGAGGACGGTGAGGTGATCTCGGTCACCGGCAAGGAAGTCGTCGTCCAGAGCGGCAGCAAGAAGCGCGTCTACCGGCTGCGCAAGTACACGCGCTCTAACCAGAGCACGTGCATCGACCAGCGCCCGGCCGTCACCAAAGGCCAGCGCGTGCGCAAGGGCGATGTCATCGCCGATTCGTCGTCCACCGACCATGGCGAGATCGCTCTGGGCCACAACGTCCTGGTGGCCTTCCTGTCTTGGGAAGGCGGCAACTATGAGGACGCCATCCTGATCTCCGAACGCATGGTGCGCGAGGACAAGTTCACGTCCATCCACATCGAGAAGCACGAAGTCGAGGCGCGGGACACGCGCCTGGGGCCGGAGGAGATCACCTACGACATCCCGAATGTCGGCGAGGAAGCCCTTAAGGACCTGGACGAGCACGGCATCATCCGCATCGGCGCCGAAGTCGGCCCGAACGACATCCTGGTCGGCAAGATCACGCCCAAGGGCGAGAAGGAGCTGACCCCGGAAGAGAAGCTGCTGCGCGCGATCTTCGGTGAGAAGGCGCGCGAGGTGAAGGACTCGTCGCTGCGCCTGCCGCACGGCGAGCGCGGCAAGGTCATCGACGTCAAAGTCTTCACCCGCGACGAGCACCGTGACCTGCCGGCCGGCGTCGAAAAGATGGTGCGCGTGTCGGTGGCGCAGCGCCGCAAGATCACCGAAGGCGACAAGATGGCCGGCCGCCACGGCAACAAGGGCGTGATCTCCAAGGTCGTGCCGATTGCGGATATGCCTTTCCTGCCGGACGGCACGCCGATCGACATCATCCTCAACCCGCTGGGCGTGCCGGGCCGCATGAACATCGGCCAGGTGCTGGAGACGCACCTGGGTTGGGCGGCCGAGCGCCTGGGCTTCCGGGCCGTCACGCCGGTCTTTGACGGCGCCTCCGAGGACGAGATCGAGGCCGAGCTGGCGCGCTCGTGGTTGATCGACCGCGCCTGGGCCGAGATCGCCGGCCGGGCTTGGGAGATGATCCAGGGCCAGAACTACGATCCGGAAAACCTGGAGGATGACGCCGAGGTGCGCCGCCTGTACCTGGCCCAGTGGCTGCGCGGCCGCAAGTACAGCCAGGATCAGCTGGCCACCAATGAGAAGTACGCGCGCCGGGCCGCGCTGCGGGAGTGGCTGCGGGATCTGGGCTACAACCCGGAGGAGATGCTGATTTTCGAGGAAGCCTCGCCGCTGGCGTCGGCCCGCAAGGCTATGGACGAGCTGGCCATCGAAGCCTGTCTGCGGCTGTGGCTGCAGGACCAGGGCCGTGATCCCGGCCAAGCCACCGGCGCTGAACTGCGGCGTCTGGCCGATCAGGCCTCGCTCGCGCTCGATCTGCCGCTGCCGATCCTGGGCAAGCAGGTGCTGCATGATGGCAAGAGCGGCCAGCGCTTTGACCAGCCGGTGACCGTGGGCGTGATCCATATGCTTAAGCTCGCCCACCTGGTCGAAGACAAAGTCCATGCCCGCTCCACTGGCCCGTACTCGCTGGTCACGCAGCAGCCGCTCGGCGGCAAGGCCCAGTTCGGCGGCCAGCGCTTCGGCGAGATGGAGGTCTGGGCCCTGGAGGCTTACGGTGCCGCCCACACCCTCCAGGAGATGCTCACCGTCAAGTCGGACGATGTCCAGGGTCGCGTCAAGACCTACGAGTCGATCATCAAAGGTGAGCCGATTGAGGAGCCCGGAATTCCGGCTTCCTTCCGGGTCTTGGTCAAGGAACTGCAGAGCCTGGGCCTGGTCGTCGAGGCGGTGCAGGATAACGGCGACGTCATCCGCTTTGGCAAGGACGAGGAAAAGAGCCGCACGCCCAAACCAGGCCTGGGCCTCCTCAACCTTTATGAGGAGTAGCGGGCCCGGATTGACACAACGGCTTGACGGTTAATGGGCCGTGTGATAAACTCAGGGTCCTTGTGAGCCTTTTCACGCCATAGTGCTGCGGCTCGCGCCAAAGCATGCTGAATATTGGTAAACCGTGAGGCGAGGCCATCGTTGTGGGTGCGCGGTGGCCTCCCTTACTGCCAAACGCTAATCTAATCTCAGGATATATCGGCAAGACTCGGGAGATTTTCGCGTGCCAACGATCAATCAGCTCGTCCGCCGTGGCCGCCAGACCAGGAAGGCCAAAAGCAAGTCGCCGGCGCTGCAGGTCTCGCTCAATACGCTCAAGCAGCGCCGCGTACCGCAGCCCAAGGGTTCGCCGCAGAAGCGCGGCGTCTGTACCGTGGTTCGCACGCAGACGCCCAAGAAACCGAACTCAGCCCTGCGCAAGGTGGCGCGTGTCCGCCTCACCAACGGTCTGGAAGTGACGGCCTACATCCCGGGCGAGGGCCACACGCTGCAGGAACACTCGGTGGTCCTGGTGCGTGGCGGTCGTGTCAAGGATCTGCCGGGCGTGCGCTATCACATCGTCCGCGGCACGTTGGACACCACTGGCGTCGACGCCCGGCGTCAGGGGCGGTCCAAGTACGGCAACAAGCGGCCCAAGGAAGCTAAGGCTGCGGCGAAGAAGTAACCTGTTAGGAGAACGGCATGCCACGACGATACCGCCCGACCAAGCGCCCCCTGGGGGGCGACATTCGCTACAACAGCGTCGCCATCCAGGATTTTATCAACCGCATGATGCACCGGGGCAAGAAGAGCACGGCCACGCGCGTGATCTATGATGCCCTGGCGCTGGCCAGCGACCGGTCTAAAAAGGATCCGGTCGAGCTCTTTGATACGGCCCTCAAGAACGTCGGGCCGATGATTGAGGTCAAGCCTCGGCGCGTCGGCGGCGCCACCTACCAGGTGCCGGTGGAAGTCAGCCCGGACCGGCGCTTGAGCCTGGCGATGCGCTGGATCATCGCGGCGGCTCGTTCGCGCGGCGGTAAGTCCATGGCCGAGAAGCTGGCCGGCGAACTGTTGGACGCGTCCAACAATACCGGTTCGGCAATCAAGAAGCGTGAAGAGACGCACAAGATGGCCGAGGCCAACCGGGCCTTCGCCCACTATCGCTGGTAGAGCGGCGCCATAACGTGATCAGGGAGCGGTTGTCAGGGAGCTGAGTGGCGTTGAGACTGCGCGCAGCGGCCTGGGACCGTGTGCCAGCAGTCGAGGTCTGACAGCCAGAACATGTCGAACGATTACCCTCTCGAAAAAGTCCGGAATATCGGCATCATCGCGCATATCGATGCCGGTAAAACGACGACGACCGAACGCGTCCTGTTCTATACCGGCAAGACGCACCGCATCGGGTCCGTAGATGACGGCACGACCGTCACGGACTGGATGGAGCAGGAACGCGAGCGCGGTATCACCATCGTCTCGGCAGCCGTGACGGCCGAGTGGCGCGGGTACAAGGTCAACCTGATTGACACACCCGGCCATATCGACTTCACCGCCGAGGTGCAGCGGTGCCTGCGTGTGCTGGACGGCGGCGTAGTGGTCTTCGATGCCGTTCAGGGTGTGGAGCCGCAGAGCGAGACCGTCTGGCGCCAGGCTGACCGCTACGGCGTGCCGCGCATCTGCTTCATCAACAAGATGGACCGCACCGGTGCCGATTTCTACAAATCGGTCCAGTCCATCCGCGAGCGTCTGGGGGCCAACCCGATCCCAGTGCAGATGCCCATCGGCCAGGAAGCGGGCTTCAAGGGCGTCGTCGATTTGATCGAGGAGAAGGCCATCTTCTGGCTGGACGACGTCGGCCGCAAGGTGGAGGTCCGCGATGTGCCGGACGAACTGCGCGCGGCGACGGATGAGGCCCGCCATAAGCTGATCGAAGCGGCGGCCGAACTGGACGATGCGCTGACCGTGAAGTATCTGGAGGGCGAGGCGCTCACGATCGCCGAGCTGCGCCAGGCCCTGCGCCAGGGTACGCTGGCCGGCAAGTGCAATCCGGTCTTCTGCGGCGCGGCCCTCAAGAACAAAGGTGTTCAGCCCGTTCTGGATGGCGTGGTGGAGTTTCTGCCTTCTCCGCTGGACATCCCGGCGGTCAAGGGGAGCGACCCGGAAGACGACGAGATTGTCGAGCGGCCGACCGATCCGAAGGCGCCGTTGGCGGCCCTGGTCTTCAAGATCGTGTCGGACCCATACGTCGGGCGGCTGGCCTATTTCCGGGTGTATTCGGGGCGGTTGGAAGCCGGTTCGAGCGTCCTCAACTCCAGCAAGGGCAAGAAGGAACGCATCAGCCGCTTGATCCGCATGTATGCCGATCGGCGCGAAGAGATCCAGTACGTCGAAGCCGGCGACATCGCCGCAGTCTTGGCGCTCAAGGACACCTTCACCGGCGAGACGCTGACCGACCCGGGCAAGCCGGTGGTCCTGGAGACGATCAGTTTCCCGGATCCGGTCATCGAACTGGCGGTCGAGCCCAAGACCACGGCCGACCAGGAGAAGATGAGCGAAGCCCTGCGCAAACTGGCCGAGGAAGACCCGACCTTTCACGTGCGGTCCGATGAGGCTACCGGCCAGACGATTATCGCCGGCATGGGCGAGTTGCACCTGGAGGTGCTGCTGGACCGCATGCTGCGCGAGTTCCGGGTGCAGGCCAACGTCGGCCGGCCGCGGGTGGCCTACAAAGAGTCCATTACGCGCCAGGTGCCCAAGGTGGACCTCAAGTACGCCAAGCAGTCTGGCGGTCACGGCCAGTACGGCCATGTGGTGATCGCCATGGAGCCAGGTGAGCCGGGCTCCGGCATCGTCTTTGAGAACAAGATCATCGGCGGGTCGATCCCGAAAGAGTTCATCAACCCGATCGAAAAGGGCATCCGCGAGGCGTCCGAAAGCGGCGTCATTGGCGGGTACCCGGTGGTGGACATCAAGGTCACCTTGTTCGACGGGTCGTCGCACGACGTCGACTCGAGCGAGATGGCTTTCAAGATCGCGGGCTCGATGGCCTTCAAGGAAGGCATGCAGCGTGGGGCGCCCGTCCTGCAGGAGCCGGTGATGAAGGTCGAGGTGATCGTGCCGGAGGAGTACATGGGCGACGTGCTCGGCGACCTGTCGGCGCGGCGCGCCCAGATTGAGGGCATGGAGGCCCGCGCCAACGCGCAGGTCATCCGCTCGATGGTGCCGCTGGCCCAGATGTTCGGCTATGCCACCGATTTGCGCTCCAAGACGCAGGGGCGCGGCGTGTATACGATGGAATTCCATCACTACCAGCAGCTGCCCCCGCACATGGCTGAGGAAGTGATGAAGGGCGTCAACAAGAAATAACCTTGAGCTGCGTGGCGGCCGCCGGCCGCGCCAGCGTGGGAGGCATCATGGCGAAGGAAAAGTTTGACCGGAGCAAGCCGCATCTGAACATTGGGACGATTG